>Ga0265294_10000906_pt1 | contig 40057 bp, 32 predicted proteins | sample MunlanPumphouse3_FD_192504 | JGI IMG/M metagenome (GOLD analysis project Ga0265294, IMG submission 192504) | Groundwater microbial communities from a municipal landfill in Southern Ontario, Canada - Pumphouse #3 | ecosystem: Environmental > Aquatic > Deep subsurface > Groundwater | place... | reverse complement strand
CCATGGTAGATCATCTGCTCAACGGTCATGGGAAGCGTGGTGGTGTTGCCCACCATCACGTTCGATGCCGAGTCGCCCACCAGGATCACATCCATACCGGCCTGGTCGATCACCGTAGCCATTGAATAGTCGTATGCCGTGAGCATTGATATTTTCTCTCCCCGCTGTTTCATTTCCAGCAGGCGATGAGTGGTCACTTTTCTTTTATCGTCGGTTGACAGATATCCTTTTTGCTGTTCCATAGAGGCTGATACTAAAAATTGGTTGTGTGTGACAAAGGTACGATATTTATGCAATACCGAAAAAAGAAAGCCGGGAGTTGATCTCCCGGCTCTGCAAAATATTTTCTGTGATCACATTCAAAACTTGTATCCCAGCGTGATCAACCCCTTCACATTGCTGTTTTTCAGTTCAAAAGGAGTAGCGTCGATCACCAACTGACCACGATTGGCAGTATACAGGTTGGGAAAGGGATAAAGGTCATCGGTACGGGTTTCGTATACCAACGCAAAATCGAGGAAGAAATTGCGGTTGAAGCGATAACCCAATCCTCCGGTGAAATATTGGGTATCCCCCTCCATCCGGTAGATGGTGTTCGATCCGGCGATGGCAGCGTCGCCGCTCTCCCGGAAAGTAGTATCGTAGGGATTCTGCATCCAGGCATAGCCGAGACGGCCCGAGAACTGCTGGGTGAAACGATACTCCATTCCGGCACGTATGGTGGTTGCCGGCCGGAAATCCATTGCGATGTATTCGTTATCGATCTCATACCAATCCCCCTCTTCATTGGCTCCAGACGGCACCATCAGCTTCATGGATGAATAATCGGTCAGCTCATAGTCGAGACTGGCAATGAACCGGCTCCCGAGCACCGTGGCAATGCTGGCCACCAGCTTACCGGGTGTTTTCAGATCATAGTCGTTGGTGAAGCGAGCCGAGTAGGTCTGTCCCGGTTTATAATCCGGATTATTCACGTAGGCTCCCATGTCATCATCTATCTCCGCCTCGTAGGTCTCAGTAAAAGCGTACCAGGTCGGGGTATGGTAGGCCAGTCCCAGCCGCAGCTCGTTCACCGGCCGGTAGATCGCCCCGAACTTGGCGCTTACACCGGCACCGCTGGTGGTGAGCCAGTTGGTGAGGGTGTAGCCACCGCTGTTATAATCCTCCAGATAGTCAGAAGTGAGGTTATAGGATATATCCTTGATGGAGAGGGCAAAGCCCAGGTTAATCACGTTGCCCAGGGTGGTACCCACCGTGAAGTCGTAGTTGTCAATATGACCCCGTTCATTCATACGGATTTCATTGATGGCTCTTTCCCCTCCTGTATTCACAGGATCATACCGATCCCCTCCGTTGACCGGTGTGATCAGATAGGAATTGTACGCCAGCACCGGTAGCCATGGCTGTGTATTAAACGGATCGGGCAGGTCGTCTCCCATCATGAGGTTGGTAGGATCGATGCCGGCACTACGATCGGCAATGTAATCGATCAGACTGCTGTTAGGAGTGCCAATCGCCGAGATATTCCTGTCGAACGATTGCAGTTTGTTGTAGGTAAAGCCGAAGTTAATGACCGGTATCGCGTCGTTGCGCAACGGGAAGTAACCGACAAAACCGAGGTTGTCCATATCGAAACGGCTTTTATTGGCTGTCTGATCCCCCACAACCGATTGGTTGTTCGAAAGATTGAAAGTACCCACCACTTCTGAACTTCGATACACCCCGATGCCGGCCGGGTTGATGGCGAGCGCGCTCTGGTCGCCCCCCAGCGCACCGAATGCACCACCCATCGACATGGCACGCGCCGTACCGTAGAGTCCTTCACGCGAGAATCGCAGGGCATCGACCTCACCCTGTGCCAGAAGGGAGCTGGAGATAATCAGCAACGTGCTGACAAGATATGTGAATTTATTCATATTGTGTTGACATTATGTGTGTTCGAAACTATCTGCGACTACCGCCGGAACTGCGACCCGATGATCCGGAGCTCGAAGAGGAGCTGCGGCTTGAGGAGCTGGAGCTGGAGCTGGAGCTGCGGCTGGGTGTCGAGTAGGTAGAGCTTCTTGAGGAGGAGCTGCTCCTCGAGGGTGTGCTGTATGTGGATGAACGGTTCGACTGTGTACTCCGTGAGGGAGTGCTGTAACTCCTGTTCCGGTTGGTGGTGGTGGAACGCTGATAGGTTGTGCCACTTCTTCCGGATGTAGTGGAGCTCCGCTGATAGGTTCTGTTGTTACTGCTGCTTCTGCTGGTGGAATAGCTTTCCGTGCGGTTGTTGGGTGTGGTGCCGTAAACCGATCTGTTGCGGGTGGTACCACTCCGATCAATTACCCGTCCTGTTCTGGAGTCCAGTACCCTGCCGTTGTTGTCGATGATACGTGTTCTGGGTGAGGTGGTAACGCTGCGGCTGCCCGCCGTGGCACTTCTGCCGGAGAGGGCACTACGCGTATTGGTTGTCGCATTTCTGCCGGAGAGTGCTGAACGTGTTGCTGCTGACGACCGTCCAGAGAGTCCGGCGGTGAGTGAGCTGTTCCTGTTGGCTGAGCTGGTACGATAGACACCGGTGCTTCTGCCGGAGCGGTTGTGTGTCAGGCTACTGTAATAACCGTCGTAGAAGCCGTGTGAGTAGCCGCCACCATACCCGTAATAGCCACCGTACCCGTAGTACCAGGGATCATACCATCCTCCGTAATACCAGGGACTGTGCCAGCGGCTGTAATACCAGGGGCTGTGCCAGCGGTTCCATCCGTAATAGCCACCATACCCGTAGTGCCAGGGATCATACCAGCGACTGTAGTACCAGGGGCTGTACCATGGATCGTAGAAAGGATCGTACCAGGGATAGTATCCCATACCCCAGCCCATACCGAAGTAGAAGTTGTTGTCCCAGCCTCGGTTATTGTAGTTATCGTACAGGTCGTCTCCCACGTAGAGGATCACTTCGTCCGCACCGGTGATCTTGATGCTCGATTCGGGATCGTGAAAGCGAACGATACGGTCGGTATACTGATATTCCTCATAATCGAGTGAATCGCTTTCATATGCTTCATCACCAGAAGGGGCATCACCTGACACCCTCCGGTTGTATTCATCCACATCTCTGCCATTGGCTTGCACTTCCATATTGGAGACATCGCCCTGCACGATCACCACCTTTTTCTTCGGCGGTTCCTGTTTTCTCACCTCTATCCTGGCAGTTTCCTGCTGAGTAGGGTCAGCATAGATATCGTCCCATTCCTGGGCGAAACCGAAAAATGGGATGGCTGTCATCAACACAGCCAGTAAAAATGATTTATTCGTTTTCATAGTTTCTCCCTGTTAATAATATATTTGTTACTGTTATACTCTCTACTCTCTGACGCAACCCGCAGCAGATAGTTTAAACGACTCACCGTTTTTTTTTGAATCTGTAAGATACACCCTCCCGTGATTGGTGCAACGGGTTCACAGGATAGACGGGCAGAGCGTCCAAACGCTGCGCATCCAATCGTTAAAAAAAACGAAACAGAATGGGTCAAAGGGTGATTTCCAGGCCATCGTATGCCGGATAGACCCGTGCGGGTAGATCACCCTCCAGGTCGGCATGCAACCCCATCTCGTGACTGAAATGAGTGAGGAAGGCACGGCCCGGTTGTATGTTCTCAATGATACCGAGCGCCTCTGCAAGAGACAGATGAGAGATATGGTTTGTTTTGCGGAGAGCGCTTATCACCAACGTATCCACTCCGCGCAACTTCTCATACTCCGCATCCGGAATGCTCTTCACATCAGTGAGATAGGCAAAGTCACCGATACGAAAACCCAGGATAGGCAGGTTGTGGTGGAAGAGCCTTACAGGGATAATCTCCGTATCACCCACGTAAAAGTGCTGTTGTGGACGAATGGTCTTGATATGGATATCAGGGATGCCACCATAACGCTTTTCAGCGAAACAGTAGGGCATTCTGTTTTTTATCGTTTTCTCCAGACGCTCTTCCATGAAAAGATCCACCGTCCCGAACCGTGAGAAAGGTCGCAGGTCATCAATGCCGCCGGTATGGTCATAATGCTCATGGGTGAAGAGGATCCCGTCGATCCGTCTGAACGGCAGGGGTAGCATCTGTTGCCTGAAGTCGGGGGTGCAGTCTATCAGCAGCCGCTGATCACCGATCGTGATGGCCACCGAGCAACGCAGCCTCCTGTCCCGCTCGTCCGTCGACTGGCATACCGGGCAGCTGCAACCTATCTGTGGGATACCTGTGGAGGTACCCGTACCCAGAAATCGTATCTTCATTGTCATCACATTCAAAAAAAGCTGCCACATTGCAGACAACGGGCAGCTAATTGGTTCTTTGTTGGCCTCACGCGGGAAAAGAGAGAAGGGTGATTCACAGTCTGAATCACCATCTATTCATCAACCGTTCAATGGTCAATACTGCCTTTCCAGGATCCAGAGGTCATTGAAAGGCACGCCGTATGTTCTTCTCAAATAGTCGGTGTTCCCTTTGGCAGAATACTGGCTGTAAAGCTCCTCCCTCTTGGCGGCAGCCTGCGCCTTATCATCGTAGCTGGCAATGATGACACGATACATACCCTGTTCGTTCTCGGCGAGTATCACCTTGTGGCCTTCGTTCTCCATCCGCGTTTTCAGTGATTCTGCGTTGAGCTTGACACTCAGTGAAGCAATCACCACACTGTATTGTTTTAATCCGGCGGCATCGGTCGGGTAAACCGGTTCCACCTTTTCTTTGCGTACGGAGACTTCAACCGGAGGCAGTGGGGCGGCATCCTTCACCACAGTGGTAGGCTGAGAGGCTGTCTGCTGCATCTCTCTCTCCTTGGCTGCTTCATAAACCTGTTTGTACGCACTCTGTTTTGGTTTGCAGGAGGTACCTGCAACCAGCAGAAGGGCTAAAATCAGTGCAAAATGGAATTTTTTCATCTCTATGATATTGTTAGATAATATTGATCGGTAATGAACTCCAATCACTCATGCAAAGATAATAAAGAAGGGACTCACTACAGCTTTGTGGGTGTGAAATTTAATTAAAAAAATGAGCAGCTGTCACGCCGCACACTTTTCCAAAGGGTTTTTGAAAAAAGGTTTCCGATGGATCACATTTATTTACTGTTCCAACAGGCGGATAGGTTTGGGGGTGATCTCGGTGATCTTTCCCTGCAGGATGCTGTCGGAATAGAAGATGGTGTCACGGTAGCCCGACTCCGGGTTTGCAATCAGATGCACCTTCCATTTACCTTCATGGAGTCCGGTAAAGAGGTACATTCCTTCCTCTCCTTCGGGAAAGGTGAAGAGCGAGTCGCCCTCACGGGTGATCAGCACCACCGGTGACGCCTCAGGGGGAGTCACATAGCCTCTCAACGAGCCCCCCCAGGTCTCGGGGTAAGCCCTGGCGCGGGGGTCCAGGTACCAGTTTCCGTTCAATTCGTACACTGAGAGTGCTGCATTGATATCGATCACGACATTGATGATGAAGTGGGCGGTAAGAGCAGCGTCCACATCATGGATGATCAGGTGCTCCGTAATGGAGGGTGATTTTTGTAGCGGGATGGGATCATTGGTGACCGTCACCATCCTGTTGTTGTTGCCCAGCGTCATCCGTATCTTGTCGATCTTCCCTCCTGACGGGAAGTACTCGTCGGTAAGCTGCACGGTTCTGCCGTTCATCAGCTTGAGCAGGTTGTACTCACCACCGGTAAATGCGAGAGCCACCCAGTCACCCTCGTTGCCGGCACTGTCGGTAGCCAGCACCTCAATTGTCTCAATGTCGAGATACATCTCCTTCAGTACGGGTGAAGCCGCATCGGTCAGCTTGATCCGCAGACGGGCGGCATTCTCACTAATATCCTCTTTCCCGCACGAGAACAGGATGAAGAGTACCATACCGGTAAGTACGACAGAAAGGATACCGTTTCTATTCATAGGATAAACAGAATTGAATGATTATGGATACAAAGATACACAAAAGCTGGTGAGTGCGAACCCTCACGCCATTTTTTCATGAACCGCTCAACAGAATGCAATCCGTGAAGGTCATCGTGATTGTCCCATCACTGCATAAACAATACGGCTTACCGGCTGTTATATTTCTTGTCCCATCATTCGTCACCTGACTTTCTTTTTCATTGTAACAAACATGAGATCGATCAGACTAAAAAAACAGGTGAATAGAGCCTTTCCGAATGATGACTATAAAATCGTTAACAACACAGTGATGAAAACAAACAAACGATCAATCCTGCCGCTTGCAGCCCTGATGTTGCTCCTCCTTGCATGTGGAGGGCAAAAGAAAGAGGCCGCTAAAGAGGAACCCGGTATCAGCGACACCACCTCGCAGGCAGTGATCACCCCGGCAGAGAGGGAGAAACAGGCGTTGCTTTATCATGAGACGCTGATGGAACACTTCGGTGCCGACTGGATGGAGCGCGAGTCGGATCCGGCTCTCTACCCCGACTATTATGGTGGTTCTTTCATCGACAACAGCGGCACATTCGTCGTTGCCGTCACGGGTGATCCTGAAAGCAACCGACAACGGCTGACCGCCATCCTGGGAGGGGATGACTTCAAGGTGGAGCGGGTCACCTACTCATATCGTCAGATGATGCAGGTGATGGATCGCATCGACGCCTTTCTGGTTGACAACAGAGTGGCGGACGATCATCCCGTGATGGCCCATTTTGCAGGAGCCTATCCCGATGTGATGGAGAACCGGGTGAAGGTGATTCTGACAGAGGTGAGCAGTGAGATCACCAACAGCTTCAAAAAAGATATCTCCGGCTCACCCATGATCCTTTTCGAAAAGGGAGAGATACCCCAACTGTACTGAACAACGTGAACACTCAACAAGAGAGGGAGCTATTGACACCCCCTCTCTCCTGTCATGATGATCCGTTTCAGAGCTGACAGAGGCAGGAGACCAGGTTACGGTCGCCAAAGGCATTGTCAACCCGTGCCACGTTCACCCAGAATTTGTTTTCTGCCACGTAGGGCAGTGGGTAGAGCGCCTTGCTGCGGGGATAGGCATGTTGCCACTCGTCGGCCACCGCCTCATATTCCGGATGAGGAGCGTTCACCAGCACGTTGTCTTCCTGTGAATAGTCACCCCGTGACACCTCAATGATCTCCTCATGGATCTGATCCATCACCGCCACAAAGCGATCCAGTTCAGCCAGGCTCTCGCTCTCGGTAGGTTCCACCATCAGGGTGCCGTGTACCGGAAAGGAGAGTGTGGGAGCATGATACCCATAGTCGATCAGTCGCTTGGCGATATCGGTCTCAGTGATTCCGGAGACCTCTTTCAGGCCGCGGCAATCCAGGATCAGCTCATGCCCCACCCTGCCTTCAGCCCCTCTGTAAAGAATACCATATGAGCTGTTCAGCCTCTCTGCCAGGTAGTTGGCATTGAGGATCGCCACTTCGGTAGCCTCCCGCAGTCCGTCGGCCCCCATCATGCGGATATAGCCGTAGGTGATGGGAAGCACCCCTGCGCTGCCGTAAGCGGCTGCCGCCACGCTGTTCATCTCGGTGGCGAGTGAAACAGGATGTCCCGGCAGGAAAGGCACCAGGTGCTCCGCCACGCAGATGGGTCCCACGCCGGGACCGCCACCGCCGTGGGGTATGGCGAAGGTCTTGTGCAGGTTAAGATGACACACATCGGCACCGATGGTGCCGGGGTTGGTCAATCCCACCTGTGCGTTCATATTGGCACCATCCATGTAAACCTGCCCCCCTGCTTCGTGTACCAGGCGGCACATCTCCCGTATCTCCGTTTCAAAGATGCCATGCGTGGAGGGATAGGTGATCATGAAGGCGGCGAGCTCCTCACGGTGCTGTTCCACCTTGCCGCGCAGATCATCCATGTCCACATTACCCCGCGCATCGCTGGCCACGGTTACCGGCTTGAACCCCGCCTGCACGGCGCTGGCGGGGTTGGTGCCGTGTGCCGATGAGGGGATAAGCACCACCTTACGCTCCCCTTCACCTATGCTCTCCAGATAGGAGGCGATGGTGATCAGTCCCGCATATTCACCCGCAGCCCCTGAATTGGGTTGCAGGCTGGTGGCCGCAAGCCCGGTGATCTCAGCCAGCATCTCCTCCAGTTCGGTGATCAGCTCTTTATACCCTTCCGTCTGCTCTTCGGGTGCGAAGGGGTGTATGCGCTGGAATCCGGGGAGTCCCAGCGGCAGCAGCTCCGAGGCGGCATTCAGCTTCATGGTGCAGGAGCCGAGTGAGATCATGGAGTGTGCCAGTGAGATATCTTTGCGTTCCAGCCGCTTGATGTAACGCATCAGCTCCGTCTCGGTGTGGTAATGTTGAAAGGTGGGGTGTGTGAGGTAGCCGCTCTTCCGGAGCTGCTCCTCCCGCAGGGTGATCTTCTCCGGCAGGTCGTCAATCATGAAGACCTTTGAGCTTCCTGCGGCCATGGCAAAGAGTGCCAGCAGCTCATGCACGCGGTAGTCGTTGGTGGTCTCATCCAGGCTGACACCTATTCTGCCGTCACCATAATAGCGCAGGTTGATCTCCCGCATATCGGCATGGTTACGGATATCCTCCTCGGTGATTCCCTCCGGCAGTTGAATGGTAAGCGTATCGAAGAAGCTCTCGTTAAGCTGACGGTAGCCCATCGCCTGCAACTCATCGCTGACATGCGAGGTGAGGGAGTGGATGCGTCGGGCAATCTGTTTGAGTCCCTCCGGCCCATGGTAGACCGCATAAAAGGATGCCATGGTTGCCAGCAACGCCTGGGCGGTACAGATGTTGGAGGTGGCTTTCTCCCGCTTGATATGTTGCTCCCGTGTCTGCAGGGCCATACGCAGCGCCTCTCTGCCGTTGGCATCTTTGGAGATGCCGATGATACGTCCCGGCATGGAACGCTTGTACTCGTCGCGGGTGGCAAAGAAAGCGGCTGAGGGTCCCCCGTAGAACATCGGGACACCGAAGCGCTGGCTGCTGCCGAAGGCGATATCGGCGCCCCACTCTCCCGGAGGGGTGAGCAGCACCAGCGCCATCAGATCGGTCGCCACGGCCACCTTACAGTCGGCAGCATGCGCCTTTTCAGTGAATGCACGGTAGTCCACCACGCTGCCTTCGCTGTTGGGGTACTGCAGGATCGCCCCAAAGCAGGGTTTCTCAAAAGTGAAACGCTTATAATCACCCGTTATGATCTCGATACCGGTATGGCGCATGCGCGTACGGAGCACGGCCAGCGTCTGGGGGAAGAGCTGTTCATCCAGGAAGAGGGTCTCCACATTCTGCTTCACCTGTTCACGGCTGCGCAACCCATACATCATGGTAGCGGCCTCGGCGGCGGCAGTAGCCTCGTCGAGCAGTGAGCTGTTTGAGAGCGGCAGTGCGGTGAGCTCGCTCACCATGGTCTGGAAGTTGAGGAGTGCTTCCAGTCGTCCTTGTGAGATCTCCGCCTGGTAGGGGGTGTAAGAGGTGTACCACACCGGATTCTCAAACACATTGCGGTAGATGGGTGCGGGCGTGATGGTATCGTACCAGCCCATCCCTATGTAGGAGGCATACACCCTGTTGCGGGCGGCAAGCTGTGCAATCTCACCGGCATACTCCTGCTCGGTGAGTGCTGCGGGCAGTGAAAGGGGTTTAGCCAGTCGTATATCCTGAGGGATGGTCTGTTCGATCAGCTCATCCATACCGTTCACTCCCAGGCTCTCCAGCATCGATTGTTTATCGGCTTCACTAATGCCTATATGGCGATATTTGAAATGTTCCATTGCTACTCTAACTGTTATGATTGGGTTCATTCATTTTGGTTCATATTGACAAACGGGTTGTGTCGTTTCTCATAACCGATGGTGGTTGAGGGGCCATGGCCGGGATATACGACCGTTTCATCAGGCAGGGTGAAGAGCTTGCTTCGTATGCTTTCAATAAGCATCTGATAATCACCCTGCGGCAGGTCCGTGCGGCCAATCCCTGAATGGAAGAGCGCATCACCGCTAAAGAGCACACCCATCCCAGCCTCATAAAAAGCGACGCTCCCGGGTGAATGACCGGGCACATGCAGCGTTTGAAGTGTGCTGTTTCCGAAGGTGAGCAGATCACCTTCCTTCAGCAGTCTGCCTTCGGCAGGCCTGTAATCGGCATGCAGGGAGGGGAATCCAAACATCTGCATCTGTGAGGGGATACCTTCCAGCAGAAAAGCGTCGTCGGGATGATAGCAGAGGGTGAGACCATACTGTTCTGCAAGTGCATTCACCCCAAAAAGATGGTCAAAATGAAGATGGGTATTGATCAGGTGCCTGATCACAAAGTCATGATCCAGGATATAGTTGAACAGAAGCTCCTGTTCATCGGCATAAAAAAATGCAGCATCGATGACCACGCATTCCTTCGTCTCATCCGACAGCACATATGTGTTGACACCCAGCGGGTTGAATTCGAATGTCTTGATCTTCATACCATTGCTCTGTTTTGTTTCGTGCGTTCCTACGCTCATCCCATCGGCACATACACAAGCTTCTTCGTCTGGAAAAAGGGATCGGAGAAATAGTGGGTGAGGGTCACCTCATCAGCTATATGTCTGTAGCGATGCAGTTCTGCTGTCAGGTCACCCCCTTTCAGGCAGATGATGCCGTTGGGCAGCGCATTGATCTGTTCTTTCTCAATATTCTTACGAACAAGGGGTATCAGCTCCGGCAAAGGCATCACCGCACGGCTAACCACAAAGTGAAACGTCCGTTTCTCCTCCTCGGCACGTGCGTGTATCGCCTCCACATTGGTCAGTCCAATGGCATCCGCAACCTCGCGTACCACCCGTATCTTTTTGCCTATGCTGTCGAGCAGCAGAAAATGTGACTCCGGGAAGAGGATCGCCAGGGGAATCCCGGGGAACCCGCCACCTGTACCCAGGTCCATGATGCGAGTGCCGGGAGCGAAGGTCATATACCTGGCGATGGCCAGTGAGTGCAGCACATGATGCAGGTAGAGGTTGTCGATATCCTTTCGGGAGATGACGTTGATCCTGCTGTTCCACTCCTTGTACAGAGCGGACAGTGCTTCGAACTGATGGTTCTGCTTTTCGCTCAGCCAGGGGAAATATTGTATGATCTGTTTCACTTCAGGTTGGCCAGTTTGGATGCAATGCTGTTCTCTCTCAACAGGGATCGTATTGCCCCATAGGGGATCAGAATCTCGGGCGCCTCGAGCTGATATGCCGAGTACTCTCCTTTGTTGAACGTATAAATGATCCCCTCTTCGTTCAGCAGGAAGTTCTTGTTGGGCAGGATCTCCTGTATGCCGAAGAAACCCAGCTCTTCCAACTCATCAATGCTTTTCACCCTGTTTTGTTCCAGGAGAGATGCGATGATGATCTGCCGCAGAGCGGTGTCGTAACCGGCGTTGAAGAGATCGCTCTCAGGCACCGGTGATCCCTTTCTGAGGTTATAGACATGGTTGCGGAAAAGCTGGTAGGAGGCTGCCCCACCCTTGTTGTTCGACTGCTTCACCTGAAGGGAGATCAGCTCATTGCGGTTGTATACAATTGAATTGGAGATGTTTTCGTAATAGGAATAAAAGCGGTCGGAGTCAGCATCTCCGTTCCCTTCATGATTGTGCTCCGGCAACAATGAGTACGGCACTCCGCTGTTGCCTGTTGTCTCACGGTAGATGACGGCATCACGGTTGTAGTTATCCACATAACTTTTTATGTATGCCTCCACGGCATCTGCAGGAGCCAGATCCTCATACGCAGGCCCAAAGAGCGTTGACACAAAGAAGTGTTGCAGGCTATCCAGGTTTGCAATCTGGCTCTCAATGGGATAGACAAAGGAGACATGGATATCGCAGTAGGGTTTGGTCGTATCCCCCTCCAGGTGATGACGAGAGTCAACCAGGATGGTGTCGAGTGTCAGTTTATTGGTTGCGTGTGAGATACCACCTCCACCCTGACCACAGGAGCTGACCAGACAGGTGGTTGCGAGTAGCAGCACGCTTAACGGCACGTAGAAAAATCTTCTCCCCATAAAAAGAAAACGGTTATATTCTCCTGCAAAATTACACTTATTTATCGACATCATACCCTTTTGGTACGCTAAAATGAGCAGAGAACACAAAAGGGGGGCTGCACGGAGATGCACCCACCCTTTTGTGTCAGGTCACAGTGAGTCTAGTAGGTATGACCATCACTGTTAAGGTCCTCCAGGCTCAGCTTCCTGCGTTCGAGCGCACGCCAGGCATAGAAGATGTAGGCGGCTACCACCGGCACGAAGAGCGATACCACTGCCATCGCCGAGAGGGTGAACTCGCTCGAGGAGGAGTTTTGCAGTGTGAGCGAGCTCTGCAGGTCGAACGATGAAGGATAGAACGCGGTGTTGTTATAGCCGGCAACCAGCAGCAGCATGGTCACCGTGACGATGGTGCCGGCGCCGGAGAACCAGATCCCTTTTTTAAAGGATCCGCTGAAAACAGTGTGGATGATACCGTAAAGGACAGCCGCCACGCCCAGGAGGAAGAGCGCCATCACCAGGGGCATCTCAACAAAGTTGTGCAGGTATTTCATCTTCTCCAATGAGACCACGTTCGTGGCAGGATCAACGGCATACCCTTCGGCCAACAGGGTCCAGATCAGGAAGATCAGAAAAAGAACCACGAAGGGGAGCCCGTTGAACAGCACAAACTTGCGGGAGCGTTTCTCCAGCACCTCATGACTGAGGCGGTTCACGAAGAAGAGGCTGGCCAGGGTACGTGCCAGGAAGAAGACGGCAAACCCCAGTGTGAGGTTACGCAGGTTACCCAGCAGCTCCAGGCCGTGCAGCGGGTTCTGCCACTGGCTGATCACCGGACCGGCTGTTCCCAGGCCGGCGATGTTGCCCTTGCCCACAGTGAACTCGGAGCCGGTGAAGAAGGAGGCGACCATCACTCCCAGCAGGAAGGTGCCGAGCAATCCGTTGATGAAGAGGAACATGCGATAGGTCCTTACCCCGAATATGTTACCCGGTTTCGACTGAAACTCGTACGACACCGCCTGCAACACAAAGCAGAAGAGCAGGATCATCCAGGCCCAGTAGGCACCGCCGAAGCTGGTGGAATAGAAGAGCGGGAAAGAGGCGAAGAAGGCACCGCCAAAGGTCACCAGCGTGGTGAAGGTATATTCCCATTTTCTGCCGAGGGCATTCACCAGCAGTCTCTTCTCATCTTCTTTCCGGGAGAGAGAGTGCAGCATCGATTGTCCTCCCTGCACGAAGAGCAGGAACACCAGCAGGCCGCCGAGAAGAGACATGATGAACCACCAGTATTGTTGTAGAAATTCGTATGTGATCATAATATTGTTCTTTAAATCCGTTCAACCTTGATGAAATCACGCTTTCAGCCCTTCGCTGTCGGGTCCTTTCCTGATCTGCTTCACCATGATCGTCACCTCGGCAATCAGCAGACCGGTGAAAAGCACCGCGAAGAGGATGAAGGTGGTGATCACGTTCTGCGACGATATGGCCGATGAGGCAGCCTGCACCGGCAGGATATCCTGGATGGTCCAGGGCTGTCGTCCCACCTCGGCCACCACCCATCCCAGCTCGGAGGCGATGTAGGCCAGCGGGAGGCTCCAGAGGGCCACGTAGTGCAGCCAGCGGCTCTTAACCATATCTCTTTTATAGAGGAAATAGAGCATCACCACAAAGAAGAGGATGAAATACATCCCGATCATCACCATCAGGTGAAAGCTGTAAAAGGTGAGCGGCACGTTCGGTATCAGATCCTCTTCTGTTTGGAGGTACCCATACCCGAAATGCGCATAGTTCTCCCGCAGGATGGTCTCGTGGTTGGCCGCGTCGGCATCCCGTCCCTCCTCTTTGGCAACCTGATAGTCGGCAAGCGCCTTGATGGCTGTCAGACCTCTCTCACGCCGCTCCTGAAAGGAGAGGGCCGTCGTTCCGTCAGGCAGGGTATAGCCGCCGTCAACGATGTCCACGATGCCGGGTACAAAAGCGTTGATGTTGCGATAGCCCAACAGTGACAGCAGCTTGGGTAATTCAATCTTGAAGATGTAGGGATCCGCCTCATCGTTGTAGCGCTCCTTTGCAGGGTTGAGCATACCCACAGCCACCAGGCCGGCACCCTCTTTCCCCTCGTAGAGCCCTTCCATGGCTGCCAGCTTCATCGGCTGTTTCTGGGCTACATGATAGGCTGAACCATCACCGGTGACTGCCAGCATCACAAAGGCTACCAGGCCGACAATAGAACCGATCAGCATACTTTTTACCGCAAAATCGGCATGTCTCTTTTTCAGCAGGTACCAGCCGGAGATGGCTACCACGAAAGCGGCGCCCACGGCCCAGCAGGAGAAGGTGGTATGCAGGAACTTGTTATAAGCCACGGGTGAGAAGGCTACGGCCCAGAAGTCGGTCATCTCGTTACGGACCGACTCGGGGTTGAACTCCATGCCGATGGGATACTGCATCCAGGCGTTGGCCACCAGGATCCAGAAGGCGGAGAGGGAGGCACCCAGAAAGACCAGCCAGGTGGATGCCAGGTGCATCTTTTTGCTGACCCTGTTCCATCCGAAGAACATGATTGATACGAAGGTTGCCTCCATGAAGAAGGCGAAAATACCCTCGATGGCGAGGGGTGCACCGAAGATATCGCCCACGAACCAGCTGTAGTTCGACCAGTTGGTGCCGAACTGAAACTCGAGGATGATACCGGTGGCGATGCCGATGGCGAAGTTGATCCCGAAGATCTTCTGCCAGAACTTGGTGGCGATTTTCCATTTCTCGTCCCCCGTTTTCACATAGAGACTCTCCATAATGGCCATGATCAGTGCCAGTCCGATGGTGAGAGGGACAAAGAGCCAGTGATAGCCGGCCGTCAGCGCAAATTGCGCCCTCGACCAATTTACAGCAGATGCAGCTAATAGATCCATAGATATTTGGTTTTATTTACGTTTGTTCAATGCAATTGGTTTATTCTGTTGCCGGTGCTTTTCTGAAGAGCTCCGTGCGGACATGCTCTGCCTTGTCCTCCTCATTGTCGTAATTCGTTTCCAGCACATTGGGGAAAAAGAAGGGTTTCAGGATGAAAAACATGATCACCAGCTTCACGATGGCTACGATCCAGAGTGTCTTGCTCGTGCGGCTCATGTTGTTGAAGCCTGACCAGAACATGGTGAACCAGTTAAACCTGGCGGGTGATTCGTTTGTCTCTACTTCCATAATAGCAGTGATGAATGAGGGTGTGATACTTCTCAGGCCTGCCCGATGCCGCCCAGGGGCGGCAGGAAGCCCGGGTCGTTCTGAATGCGGACAGGTCCGTTTTGTTGCTCAAACTTGTCGATGTTGTCTTTCAGTGCATGCAGCAGCCGTTTCGCATGTTCAGGCGTCAGAATGATCCTGGACTTCACTTTGGCTTTCTGCATACCGGGCACGATGCGGATAAAATCGACCACGAACTCCGATGCTGAATGTGAGATGACTGCCAGATTGGAGTAGGTACCCTGTGCAACCTCTTCGCTCAGTTCTATTTGTATCTCGGTATCTTTGTTAAAATTTTCCATTGTGATGCTGTGAATAAGATCCCGTAAAAAAAATGTCCTAAATAAGGTAAACAAAGAAAAATAATTTTTCCTTATCTGCAAAGGAAAAAGGGATAATCTTTCACGATTGATCCCTTTTTGCTGACGGGTTCGATAGTCTCAACAGGTCGATATGCGTGAGACGGACCCTGTGCCTGTTTCGGGTTTACCAATTCAGGTTTCTATAAGGCAGATCGAGTGAGTCAGCCACACTTTTATAAACGACCTCCCCGTCGAGGATATTGAGCCCCTGCCTGAGGTCCTCATAGTGACGACAAGCCTGTTCCCATCCAAGCTCAGCAAGTCTGATCACATAGGGCATCGTGGCATTGGTCAGCGCGCGCGTGGAGGTGATGGGCACCGCACCGGGGATATTGGCTACGCAATAGTGAATGATACCCTCTACTTCATAGATGGGGTTTGTGTGTGTGGTAGGCCGCGTGGTTTCGAAGCAACCACCCTGATCAACCGACACATCAATCATCACCGTGCCGGGAGTCATCACCCTGAGCATCTCGCGGGAGACAAGATGGGGTGCCTTGGCGCCTACGATGAGCGTTGCCCCAATCACCAGGTCAGCGCTCTTCAGTGAATCGGTGATGGTCATCTCGGTGGAGTAGAGCGTCTTGACATTTGCCGGCATCACCTCTGAGAGATAACGAAGACGGTTCAGATTGATATCCAGTATTTTCACGTTTGCCCCCAGGCCTGCTGCCATCAGCGCGGCATTCGAGCCCACAACGCCGGCACCGATAATCATCACCTCGGCCGGCTGCACACCCGGCACACCTCCCAGCAGGATCCCTTTGCCACCCTGCGGCTTCTCCAGGTATTTCGCCCCCTGCTGTACCGAGAGCCTGCCTGCCACTTCGCTCATGGGGGTGAGCAACGGCAGCGCTCTCTGCCGGTCCATCACTGTTTCATAGGCAATGCAGATCGATCTGCTGTCGATCATTGCCTGGGTCAGCTTCTTATCGGAGGCAAAATGGAAATAGGTAAAGACTATCTGGCCCTTACGGATCAACTTGTACTCACTCTCCAGTGGTTCTTTAACCTTCACAATCATATCGGCCAGCGCGTAGACCTCTTCAATGGTCTCCACCAGCTGAGCGCCAGCCAACAGATAGCGTTCATCCGGCAGGTTACTGTTTACACCCGCCTGTTTCTGCACATAGACGGTATGCCCTCTGCGGGTCAGTTCCTTCACGCCGGCGGGAGTCATGGCAACCCTGCCTTCCTGCACTTTGATCTCTTTCGGTATTCCAATAATCATAATAAAAAATGTAAGATATTGACAATAATAATATTAGAAAAGGTGACGCATGGTTGTAGACAGATCCACATTGATTGATGATGGGTAGGTAGCTGACCAGCATTACAAAAATAGAAAGAAAAATAAAAAAAGCAACCGCATAATGCATTTTTATTGTATCTGTTTCTGATGACATCGGGTGTGTCAATAATCATTTTTAATGACTCTTTCAGGAAATTATTTCATTAATTGCAGATAAAATCGTATTTTTGTGATATTATTTTCGATTATAGTCTAAATTAAAACAATTAGCTCATGGTAAGTTATAAAGAATTGGGTCTCGTAAACTCAAAGGAGTTGTTTAAGAAAGCGGTTGATGGAGGTTATGCCCTCCCGGCTTTCAACTTCAACAACATGGAACAGTTGCAGGCCATTGTTTCGGCCTGTGTGGAAACCAAATCGCCCGTGATCCTGCAGGTGTCGAGCGGAGCCCGCAAGTATGCCAATCAGACGCTGTTGCGCTACATGGCACAAGGAGCGGTACAATATGCCAAGGAACTGGGATATGAGATTCCCATTGTCTTGCACCTTGACCATGGTGACAGCTTCGAGCTTTGCAAGGACTGTATTGAGAGTGGTTTCTCCTCGGTAATGATCGACGGTTCACATCTTCCCTACGAAGAGAACATCGCACTCACCAAGAAAGTGGTGGAATATGCCCATCAGCATGATGTGACGGTAGAGGGTGAGCTGGGTGTGCTGGCCGGCATCGAAGATGATGTACAGGCTGAGCACCACACCTATACCGAACCCGATGAAGTGGTCGACTTTGTGTCGCGTACCGGTGTTGACTCACTGGCCATCTCCATCGGCACCTCACACGGTGCTTTCAAATTCACTCCCGATCAGTGCACCCGCAACGAAGAAGGTGTATTGGTACCGCCCCCCTTGCGTTTCGACATCCTTGAGGAGATTGAGAAACGTATTCCCGGGTTCCCCATCGTGCTGCACGGTTCCTCGTCGGTACCGCAGCAGTATGTAGAAACCATCAACAAGTATGGTGGCAAGCTGGATGACTCCATCGGTATCCCCGAAGAGCAGTTGCGCAAGGCTGCCAAGTCAGCCGTCTGCAAGATCAACATCGACTCGGACGGACGTCTGGCGATGACAGCTGCCGTACGCGAGGTGTTCGCCAACAAGCCGGGTGAGTTTGATCCCCGCAAGTACCTGGGACCGGCCCGCGATGAGCTGAAGAAACTCTACATGCATAAGACAGAAAAGGTGTTGGGAAGTGCCGGAAAGGCATAAACCCCTTGATTCCCTATTATTTGAAAAGAGACTGTTCATCCGGACAGTCTCTTTTCTTTTTTGTGGTTTCTCTTAATAGTATGAATGATTACACTCTGTGACTCATCCGGGCCACCTGTTGGTTGAATGCGGTTTCCTCCAGCAGCTCTTCAATGGAGAGATGCATCCGGTAGCGCCAGTAATGCTCGGGGTTGGCCGGGATGTTGATTCGTTCGGCAGAAGCATCGGGATTGCGCAGCTGTGCATCGAGCGACATCCAGTCCTGCCAGGGCAGGATCACCCACATGGCTGATGAACGGAGATGGGCAGTGATGATCTCGTGGCAGAGCGCCGGCGTGCACTCTTGAGGTGCCATTCCCTCATGATGCAACACCTCGTTGTAGTACTGCTGTGTCACCTCCCTGTTTTCAAGCCACCAGCTGCGAATCGGCGACATGTCGTGCGTGGAGGTGGTGCATACCGAATGGTAGGGCAGCCACTCCAGGTTGGTGAAGCGCAGATCGGGATTCTTCGGCATCCGCTCAATCTCCAGGCTCAGCATCTGCAGCTCCTGCATCACGGAAGGGACACAGTCAGGCACCATCCCTAGGTCCTCCCCGCAGACCAGCATTGGGGTGGATGAGATCAATACCGGCAACTTCCTCATTGCCTGCTCCCGCCAGAAATAGTTGTGACGATGATAAAAGAAATCGTTGTACATACGATTGAAAGACTCTTTCACCTGATCATCCAGAAAACGATAAGAATAGGAATATTGGGCTGTGATTCGGGGATGAAAGCGGTTCTGGTCGAACGGGTCTCTTACGAATAGCACCTCAGTGCAGAGTGAATAGAGGCCGTCGCGAAGCCGTACCGACTTCTCATCCTGCATATCTTCAAACAGTTGCTTGATTTTACGTTGGGTATCACAGAAGGGCTTCAGGCAGAAACGCTGCCAACCGGTAACATCCAGATAGCGGCTCTTCACCTCTTCGGCATACTCACCAAAGATATCGGTCAGAAACTGTTCATGGATGAAAGGTTTCACCATACGCTCCTCGTCGAAGGGGATACCCGCACGGTTTATCTCTTCAGGCCAATAAGGAAGTGCGGGACTGAAATGACCCAGCAGCCCCTGCACGGCATGGAGTGGTATCTCCCAGATGCGGAAGAATCCCAGGATATGATCGATGCGATAGGCATCGAAATAGTCCGCCATTTTTCGGAAGCGGTTGATCCACCAGGCGAACCCCTCCTCTTCCATGGCCTGCCAGTTGTACGTGGGGAACCCCCAGTTCTGACCGAAGAAGGAGAAATCATCAGGAGGAGCACCGCTTTGGGTATCCATATTGAACAGGTCGGGTGCGTTCCATGCATCGATGCTGTCACGACTGATCCCGATGGGGATATCGCCCTTCAGGGTAACCCCCCTCTCATGGGCATACTCTTTCACCGATGAGAACTGTTGGTGCAGCAGGTATTGCACGAAATACCAGTATCGCATCTCTTCGGCAGCCTGTAGATCGGTTTCCTGCATCTCTTTCAGTTTCGTCTCGTTGTAGACAGCGTAATGGTTCCACTCCCTGAAGTTGGCAGTGCCAAAACGATCGCGCAGGATAGAGTAACAGGCATAGGGAAACAGCCACGGTCTGTTTTTCTCAAAAAAGGATTCGAAAGAGTCGGAGGAGAGCACCTCCTGCCCTATCTCAAGATAGAGATCCCGTGTGTAGGCTGTCTTAAGCTGCAGCACCTGTTCATAGTCGATCTCCTTCCTGCGGTTAAGGGCGGCAGCCTCTGCCAGGTATTTCCTGCTCTTCTGCTTCTTTTTCAACGGATAATCACTGCACCCGAGATAGATGGGATGGAGTGCATAGATGGAGATGGCGCTGTAGGGATAGGAATCCTTCCATGTCTTGGTGGTGGTGGTATCATTTACCGGCAGGAGCTGGATCAGTTGTTGATGGGTCTCCGATGCCCAGTCGATCATCTTGCGCAGATCGGCGAAATCACCAATGCCGAAGCTTTGCTCTGTCTTCAGCGAGAATAGCGGCACAGCGGTACCGGTACCTTTAAAGGTGAAACCGGGATAGCGATAATGGATCGACATCTCCACCGCTACGGTGCCAGCCTGGCGGGCGACGGTGGCATCCAGAACCCTGTTGGCACCTTCTTCCCAGTGCACCACCTCTCCCTTTTTCCGGTCCATGATGATGAACTTGTATTCACTGGTGTCGGGCAACAGGCTTGCATCGAGCAGCAGCTGCCATTCACCGTCGTTCACGCAGGTGAGAGCCACTGCTTTTACGGGGTCCCAGCCACCCATCAGTTCACCATCGCCACAAAGAGCCACCACCTGGTTGCGGTCTGCAAAAGGGCATATCACATTCAGTAGCAGTGAGCGAGAGTAATATTTCATCGGGAGCGGTTCCTTGCGATGAAAGAAGATGCTCCCGGTGAAGGCGGACGAGTAGAGGTAAGCATGGTAGGGCTTGTCGTTCCAGTGATCCTGCACAACATATTCTCTTCGGCCTTTGATGACATGCAGACGTCTGTGCTCCCCCCATTCACGCCGGATGGTGCTGTTTCCCTGCCGGATCAGGTAATAATAGCGTAGGGTATCGGTAGCCATCATCTTTACAGAGCCACTCCACCTGTCACCATCCAACAGGAGCGGTAACGCCTTCTCCTCATCATACTGACCCAGTTCGGGTGTTGATCCGCAGAGGTATACCTGTTGTCCCCAGGTTGTATGATATTCGAGATTAAATGTGAGTAGTGCCATTCCGATCCTTTTGTTAAGCTCAATGTCAAGGGATGGGATCCCATAGAGATGATCTTAGTATTAAATTGTAGTCCCCGACCACAAATCTACGATGGAAAGGAAGGGAATGAAACGATTGTGATCATTTTTTCGAAAGAAACGTATGCAATCGATTGCGACCGATCAGAAGAGTTCTGTTCAGGTTGAGGGGCTCATTCAGAGAAATATAAGAATCAGCAGCTGAGCCGTGATCACCCTGAGGAACATGGTGAGCGGATAAACCGTGGCGTAGCTCACTGCCGGCACATCATTGCCGGCACTGGCGTTGGCATAGGCCAGCGCGGGAGGGTCGGTCATGCTCCCCGCGATCAATCCCATCAGTGTGAAGAAATTCAGCTTGCAGATCTTGCGACCGATCACGCCGATGATCAACAGTGGCAGCAGGGTGATGATCACCCCGTAACCAACCCAGATATAACCGCCGTTGACCACTGTCTCTACGAAGTTACCGCCGGCACCGAGCCCCACACAGGCGAGGAAGATGGCGATGCCAATCTCGCGCAGCATCAGGTTGGCGCTCATGGTGGTGTAGGTAACCAGCTTGTATCGGGGGCCGAACTTACTGATCAGGATGGCGATGATAAGGGGTCCGCCCGCCAGTCCCAGCTTCACCGGCTGCGGGATACCGGGGATCATGAAGGGTATGCTCCCCACCAGTACACCCAAAGCGATACCGATGAAGATGGAGATCAGGTTCGGTTCACGCAGTCTCTTGAGCGAGTTGCCCAGGAACTTTTCCACGTTGGCGATGGCCTCCTCCGATCCCACCACGGTCACACGGTCGCCCAGCTGGAGGGCCAGGCGTGAGTCGGCGATCAGGTCCACACCGGCACGGTTCACCCTGGTGATGTTGACGCCGAAGAGGTTACGCAGGCGCAGGCTCCCGATGGAGCGGCCGTTGATTGCCGAGCGGGTGATGGAGATCCTGCGGGAAACAAGTTGTGAATCAAGCTTCTTCCACTCCTCCCTGTTCATATCGATCCGCTGTCCTATAAGGGCTTCAATCACATCAATGTTCTTCAGGTTGGAGACCACCAACAGCCTGTCTCCTTCATTCAGCCTTGTCTCCGTTTGTGGGACAACCAGTTGGCCGTTGTGCGCATGTAACACCCTCGATATCACAAACTCCCTGTCGATCAGTTTTTTGATCTCCCGGATGTTTTTCCCCATGATGGCAGGGTTCAGCACGCTCAGGGTGAACATATGCGCTTCGGTCTGCTTCGAGTCGTTCATCTCGTCGAGCTTGCTGTTCTCCTGTGCAAGATTGATACGAAAGAGGGAACGAAACAACAGGAGTGAGAGGATGATGCCCACCACCCCCAGGGGGTAGGCTACAGCATACGCCGTCGCGATGGAAGGGTCTGTGGTGCCGGTAGCATCGGTGAAGGTCTGCTGGGCAGCGCCCAGACCGGGGGTGTTGGTGACCGCCCCGGAGAGAATGCCGACCATGGTGGCGATGGGGAGTCCGGTGATCAGGTGAATGACCACGGTGACGGTTACGCCGAGTAAAACCACGCCCGAGGCCAGCAGATTGAGTGTGATGCCACCCTGTTTAAAGGATGAGAAGAAGCTGGGTCCCACTTGCATGCCGATGGAGAAGATGAAGAGGATCAGTCCGAACTCCTTCAGGAAATGGAGCAGCTCAGGCTCGATATGAAGTCCCAGATGACCCAGGAAAATACCAAAGAAGAGGATCCAGGTGGTTCCCAACGAGATTCCGAAGATCTTGATCTTGCCCAGCAGGAGTCCCACGGCAATCACCAATGCCAATATCAGGATCGAATGGGCAATCCCCGATCCGCTAATCAATTCAATTAACCAATCCATTGTAATAATAACCTAAAGAAAATGTAACAAGCGACAAAGGTACACCTTTTTTTACTTCTTCACAAATGTGGCAGCCACCCATCTCTCCATCTCACTGAAATGGTCGAAAGTGAGACCCAGCTCTTCCGCTCTCGCCCGTATTAACGGGAGATCCTCGACGTAGAATCCGCTCATGATGATGATGCCATCCCTGTTCAGTACAGCATTGTAGCGTGGCAGGTCTTGTAGCAGTATGTTGCGGTTGATGTTTGCAAAGATCACCTCATAGTGCCCCTCTCCCAACAGCTCTGCGCCCCCGCACATTACCCGGATGAGATCGGTGCCATTCCGTTGCACGTTCTCCAGGGCATTGCTGTATGCCCACTCCTCAATATCGATGGCCGTCACCGGCACTGCTCCCTTCATCGCAGCAAGAATGGCCAGCACGGCGGTGCCGCACCCCATGTCGAGCACGCTCTTCTGTGCCAGCTCCATCTGCAGTATCTCGCGCAGGATCAGCCCGGTGGTCTGATGATGGCCGGTACCGAAGGCCATCTTCGGGTCGATCACGATCGAATAGCGGCAGCTGTTCTCACTGTGATGAAATGAGCTGTGAATACAGCAATCATCCCCTATGGTAATGGGTTGAAAATAGTTTTTCTCCCACTCTTCATTCCAGTTCTTATCCTCCATGGTGTGGACACTATAGCTGATGGAGCTCTCCATCGGCATGGCGGTTATCACCTCTTGCAACGCTTCAGGGTTGAAGAGCGGCAACGGGACATAGGCTTCCAATCCCTCATCACTCCGGACAAATGATTCAAATCCAATCTCACCCAGCATCGCGGAAAGGATGTCGGTGACCATCTCGTTGTCAGGGTCGCACCTGAAGAGTATCTGATTGTATTGCATGTTTCTTTTTTGAAGCGCTTTAATGCACCGCAAATGTACGACATTCTTTGCAACGGATAAATGTAAAAATTTTTTATTTCCACATCTCATATGTTTATTAGTGTTACAAAACAGACAAAATTCATTCAGGAGATTGTTACAGGCACTTTTTTTTGTTTACTTTTACCTGCAAAATCGTTCGTTTTCATCTGCCGGGAAGGAAGCTAACCCGCTTACCGGCTTCTGCGGAACGACAAACAACGCACTATACGATTCTGACAATGAACAAGATAACGATATTCATCACTTTCTTTATCCTCCTCTTCCCCACCCTGCTGTTGGCTCAGCAGTCGCCTGCCCGGCAACTGGTAACCGAAGGGATGACGCTGCATGATCAGGGAGAATATGAAAAAGCAATGACCAAATACAGGGAAGCCCTGGCACTCGACCCCGGTTTGATGCAGGCAGTGTATGAGATGTCGCTGACGTCACTCGAACTGAAAGATTATGCCGGTGCAGAGAAGTACAGCCTTGAGGTGATCGAATCGGGGGAGCGGAAGCTGGCACCGGGAGCCTATGCCGTGATGAGTGAGATCCTCCAGAAAACCGATCGGACCGATGAGGCCATCGCGCTCCTGCTGGAGGGACTGGAGAAGTATGGGGATGAGTACCTGTTGCATTTTAACCTGGCAATCAACTATTACAAGCAGGGGATGAGTGACAGGGCGTTGCACCACGTAAAAAGAGCGATCGACCTTGACAAAACCTACAGCGGTGCCTTCCTGCTGAATGCCTATCTGCTGAACGACAGCGGTCTCTGGGTACAGAGCATCCTCTCGTTCCAGATGTTCCTGCTGTTGGAGCCTGACAGTGAACGGTCGCGAAACGCGTTCGAGGAGATGCTGCAGACCATGTGGATCAAAAAAAGTGAAGAGCCGGTGGAACGCTCCTTCATCCAGCAACAGATGATGCGTAACAGACCTGCAGAAGCAATTAAGAACGACAAAACGCCACCACTCACTCCCGAGGATAACCTTGATCGGAGTCTTGTCTACAAGGCGATCACCACCACGCTCGATTCGTTACAGACACCTGACTCACTGCAGGTCACCGACTCACTGCAGGTCGCCGGCTCCGTAACTGATCCCTTCCTGTTGTTCACAGCTGTGAACCGCGCAATCATGAAGGTGCTGGAAGCAGAGAGTGTGGGCCCGAAAGAGGGGATCCTCTGGACCTATTACATACCTTTCTTCACCCATATCGAACAGTCAGACTACTACGAAACCTTCTGCCGTTACATCAGTGTCTCCTATTACCCCGGTTCATTGGAATGGTGGCAACAAAACAGCGAAGCAGCTCAGAATTTCGTGCGATGGTTCGAAAATGGGGATGTGAACTGAGTCTGTAGCAAAAAATTCGTACCTTTGCCCTGAATAGCACACCTATGGAATTGAACAACGAGGAAATCCTGCTGGAAGCCTTACGCGATCCGCATACCGCCAGACAAGGGTTTGCCAGGCTGGTATCCGCATACAGCGAACGCCTCTACTGGCAGATCCGCAAGATGGTGCTATCGCACGACGATGCCAACGACATCCTCCAGGATGTTTTTCTGAAAGCATGGTCCAACCTGGAGAACTTCAGGGGTGATGCCAAGCTCACCACCTGGTTATACCGTATTGCCATCAACGAAAGCATCACTTTCCTGAACAGGAAGAAAAGCCAGCACAATGTCTCCATTGATGCCGACGACTCCTATCTGATCAACATGCTGGAAAGTGATCACTATTTCGACGGCGATGAGGCAGCCCTACGGCTGCAACATGCCATTCTCACGCTTCCCGAGAAACAACGTCTCGTTTTCCAGATGAAATATTTTGATGAGATGAAATATGATGAGATGTCGGATATCCTGGGTACCTCTGTAGGAGCGTTGAAGGCATCCTATCATCATGCAGTGAAAAAAATTGAAAAGTTTTTGGGTGATGAGAATTAAACCTTTTACTGGTCATGGCGTCTATTCATCAGTAGAGTCCAGCATGGGTAGATCTGTAAGAAGCATGAACATCAATATATCAACCGTATGAAATCTCATTTCAACAAATTAGAAGAAATAGATCGCTCCCGAAATCCATTTAAAGTCCCTGACAACTATTTCGCCCGATTTAATGAAGAGATGATGAGTCGTCTTCCGGAAAAAGAGATCGTTCCACCCCGAACGGTTCCTCTCTGGGAAAAGGTGAAGCCCTGGGTTTATATGGCAGCGATGTTCGCCGGTCTATACATCACCATTCAGTTCCTGACCCGGCAACCCGACAACGGGAGCATCGCCTCCCGTCAGCCGGTAGTGCAACAGCCTGCCGGAAACAACGTACAGACGGAAGGCTATTGGTCCACGGTGCAGGTATCTGAAGAGGAGTTCTATCAGTACCTTGAGGAGCAGCTGGCGGAAGAGGGTTATTTTGATTATATGTATGATCACTATTATTTGAACTGAATGCTTCATCCAACTCATTAATAGAAGAGAAAGACTATGAAAAAAAATATATTTCTGTTGATTTGTCTGATCCTGTTATCGCTGCCTGTGCTGACACTGACAGCGCAAAACAGAAGGATGGATATGGCAGATTACGAAAAGCGCAAGAAAGAGTTTGTACTGAAAGAGGCAGGGCTCAGCAAGGAGGAGGCGGACAGGTATTTTCCGCTGACCAACGAACTGACGAAAAAGAAGTTCGAGCTGCATCGCCGGCACAGGGAGAAGGTGGAGCGCATCAAGGAGAACAGCAACATCTCGGAGGCGGAGTACAGAAAGATGCTGGAAGAAGATGTAGACATGAAAATGAAAGAGGCGGCACTGGAGAAGGAGTATTCCGGCAAGTTTGAAAAGGTGCTGGCCCCGGAGAAGCTGTACAGGGCACAGCAGGCCGAGAAGCGATTCATACAAAATGAGGTTACCAGGTTCAGGAGCAACCGCGACAATAACCGAAACCGATAAGACGATCCGTCACACAATAGATCCTTAGAGCGCAGTAATTGATTACTGCGTTTTTTTTGTTAATCTGAAAACCCTATTTCAATTTCGTCTAAAGATCCCTAAAATTGATACTAGTTTAGAATTGATTACAATAATCATATTTTTGAATAGAATAATTGAATATTTTTTATATTTGCATGATAGTCAAATTTACCAATTGAATTCATGCCTTTTAGAATGTTAAAGTTTCGGTTTTATTTTTCTAATATAAAAAACGTCTATACTTTTGTATAGTAATTACTAAACATTTCATGTCTGAATTTGTTTTAAAAGATATTGAAGCCATAAAAGGATGTAAATATGATTTCTACAAATTGGAAATTGATGGTGTGTGCTCTCTTGATGATTTTGAAAATGAAATTTTATCCAACAAAAGGTATTTATCTGAATTCAGATCGATAATTTCGTATGCACAACTATTTGCTGACGGAAAGGCACTTCCTTTTAATAAAATGGGCCCAATACATTTGAATTTAAACGATATAACCGCTTTTGAGTTTAAGAGCAAACATTTGAGAGTTTACTTTTTCCGCACAAATAATAATCCTGATAAGATTGTAGCACTATGTGGCTATAAAAACAGACAGAAACCAGACATCAAACAATTTAAAAGTATAATCAAAAGATATTTATTAAATGATTAAATAATCATGGATAGGAAACAACTTCTAAGCAGTAAAGAGTATTGGCTTTCTAAAATTCAAATTGATCTGTTTAACCAGGTTTCCAGCTATTTAGAAAATAACAATATAAAAAGATCTGAATTGGCAAAAAAGCTTGGTGTGACAAAAGGATATATTAGCCAAATTCTGAAGGGTGATTCTGATCATAGAATCTCAAAAATGGTTGAATTGTCCTTAGCAATAGGATTAATTCCAGATATTCGTTTTCGGAACTTAGAAGAGTATTTAAGAACTGATGAGAAATGTAAAAATAAGGATGAACAGGAATTCATGGAATCTGTGCAAGCAATATATAAGAGAGGGTATATGCCATACAAAAAAAGAGGTTTGTATACCGACAATTTACGTGATTTAGATTATTCTGAAGAAACAACTTCATCATTAAGTGCATAAAATGATTGCGAAAAGTTCAAATTTAATTTTACTATCAACAGATATTTTAGAGAGCAATATTGTCTTTCATCCCAATTTTCAAAAGGTCGAAGACATAATGAATAAAATGGCTGAAGTATCTGTGAATATCGACTTTGATATTAAAACCAACGATGACGGGTTACATTATGTCTTTGCAACCATAGAGATAAATAATGAAGAAACTGCCGATTTTGGTTATAGTATAAATGTGACGGGCGCCTCAGTCTTTGAATTTGAAGAAGGTATATCAGAAAAAGAGAAGAATGATTTGATTCCCTCTGGTGTAAATATTGCAATAACTAATTTAAGGGCATATATAAAAGCAGTGACATCATACTATCCTTTAGGTTCTTTTAGTTTTCACTCAATCGATATGAATGCGTTATTTGAAGCAAAAGCCAACGAAAAAAGATCAACAAACAGAGAATGAACTATTATTATAGAAACTGTGATCACCCTACCCTCCCAGATCCTTTGTTGATTGGGAAAAAAAAATCAGTAGTTAGGTAAAAATAAAAAACAGTTAAAATGTGCGTGGTATTTTGTTGATATTTCGCAAACCGTTCATTTACAGTCTGTTTCGTGGAGCTGGAGGGAGTCGAACCCTCGTCCAAACGAGGAAGCAATTTGCTTTCTACATGCTTAGCTTCATTTGTGTTGTCGGGAAAGAGCGCGACTGAAGCCACCATACTCAATCCTTATCTTCTTAATTTTCGGAAGGGTGCCGAAGCCTCACCCCACCTATCTCCGATTTACCTGCACCACCTGATCGGAACGCTTCGAAGCCACAGCTTCCGGGTGATGTCCTGTTCCGCCACCTGGTGGCGGAATTAAGCGTTAACCTACTATACTTCGGTTACGCAGCAAGAGCGTAATTGTTGTTGCCAGTTACTTGTTTGCCTGCCGGGATTAAAGTGCCGACCGACCGCGCACTGCATGCTTACAAACCTCTTCTACCCGCTGTCAAAGCCAAACAGCCCCGATAGAACCCAAATCATTAAAAGATCAGGTGATTGTAAGATGCAAAGATACCCAAAAGGTTTAACAGCCACAAGCACTCCGCTTTATTTTTTTTATTGCTCCCCTGCTGAGGTGATCATCTGTTTTCATTTCTCTCATTTTATGCAGAAATAGCATCCCCACCCCACAAATTTATCGTATTTTTGTATTACAAATTACACATTGCAATCAGAAACCGGAATCAAGATGAACAAGATTGTTGGGAAAGAGTATTTCTCGGATAAGGTGGTGAAGTTTGAGGTGGAAGCACCGCTCATCGCCAGGAGCCGACGTGCAGGACACTTTGTCATCGTGCGCGTGGGCAAGAAAGGGGAACGGGTCCCCTACACCATCGCCTCTGCCGACCCGCAAAAGGGAACCATCACTTTGGTGATCCAGCGTGTGGGCAAGTCGTCGGAGAAAGTGTGTCAGCTGGAGGTGGGTGACTATATCACCGACATGGTGGGACCGCTGGGCAAGGCGACCCATATCGAGAAGTTCGGTACCGTGGTCTGTGCCGGTGGTGGTGTGGGCGTCGCCCCCATGCTGCCCATCATCGAAGCGATGAAAGCGGCAGGCAACAAAGTGATCTCCGTGCTGGGTGCCCGCTCCAAAGATCTGATCATCCTGGAGGATCAGGTGCGTGCCCATTCCGATGAGGTGATCATCATGACCGACGACGGCAGCTATGGAGAGAAAGGGTTGATCACACAGGGTGTGGAGAAGGTGATCCTGCGTGAGCAGGTCGATCTCTGCGTCACCATCGGCCCGGCCATCATGATGAAGTTCGTCTCGGAGCTGACAAGGAAGTATGAGGTACCCACCATCGCTTCACTCAACACCATCATGGTAGACGGTACCGGCATGTGCGGCGCCTGTCGTGTGACGGTAGGCGGCAAAACAAAATTCGTCTGCATCGACGGTCCCGAGTTTGATGCGCACCAGGTCGATTTCGACGAGATGCTGATGCGCTTAAAAGCATATAACTAACACAATAGAACCGATCTTCGAAGTCATTCTTTAACAAGAGCATGGCAGGAGAGTGAGACAGAAACAGTATGAGCGATTATTTACAGGCCGAACGGGCGCAAGAGTGGCGTGAAGCGTTGCGCAAATCAATGAAGAACAAGGATCGCACCAATCTCCCGCGGGTGAAGATGCCCGAGGTGGATCCCGAGGTGCGGAGTCACACCTACGACGAAGTAAACCGGGGGCTGACCGTAGAGCTGGCCATCGGCGAGTCACATCGTTGTCTCGACTGTGTGGATCCCACCTGCATCACCGGATGTCCGGTGGAGATCAACATCCCCAAGTTCATCAAGAACATTGAGCGGGGTGAGTTCCTGGAGGCGGCCCGCACACTCAAGGAGAGCAGTGCCCTGCCGGCAGTCTGCGGACGTGTATGCCCGCAGGAGCGCCAGTGCGAGAGCCAGTGTTTCTATACCCTGAAACTGAAAAAAGAGCCGGTGGCCATCGGTCACCTGGAACGGTTTGCTGCCGATTACGAGCGGATGAGCGGCCAGCTCTCCGTGCCGCCCACGGCACCCCCCAACGGCATCAGGATCGCCGTGGTGGGCTCCGGACCCGCGGGACTGGCTTTTGCCGGCGACATGGTGAAGCAGGGTTACGACGTCACCGTCTTCGAAGCGCTGCATGAGCTGGGGGGTGTGCTCCGTTACGGCATCCCCGAGTTTCGTCTGCCCAACGATATCGTCGACATCGAGATCGAGGGACTCCGCAAGATGGGAGTCAAGTTCGAGACCAACTGCATCATCGGCAAGACCATCTCGCAGGAAGAGCTCAGGGAGGAGGGCTATAAGGCGATCTTCGTGGGGAGTGGTGCGGGGCTGCCCAACTTCATGAACATACCGGGTGAGAACCTGATCGGCGTGATGTCGTGCAACGAGTACCTCACCCGTATCAACCTGATGCAGGCTGCCGACCCGGAGAGCGACACCCCTGTCTACATGGGCAAGAAGGTAGCCGTGATTGGTGGCGGCAACACCGCCATGGACGCGGTGCGTACCGCCCGCCGGCTGGGCGCCGAGAAGGCGATGATCATCTACCGCCGTTCGGAGGAGGAGATGCCCGCCCGCATCGAGGAGGTGAAGCATGCCAAGGAGGAGGGTATCGACTTCTACACCCTCCACAACCCGCTTCGTTACGAGGGTGATGAGCGGGGACGGGTACAGCGCATGCTGCTGCAACGCATGGAGCTGGGTGCTCCCGACCAGTCGGGCCGCCGCCGTCCCGTGCCGGTTGAAGGTGACACCGTCTGGCTGGAGGTGGATGAGGTGATCGTCAGCGTGGGGGTCTCCCCCAACCCGCTCATCCCGCAGAGCTTCAGCGGACTGGAGGTCACGGGCTGGGGCACCATCGTGGTGAACCAGGAGACCATGCAGAGCGCCGATGAGATGATCTACGCCGGCGGCGACATCGTACGCGGCGGTGCCACCGTGATCCTCGCCATGGGCGACGGACGCAAGGCAGCCAAGGCGATGCACCAACATCTTCAGCAAACAGAGTCATGAGAAGATTAAGGATCCTGGCCGACGCCCACATCCCCTATCTGAGAGGGGTAGCCGAGCAGGTGGGTGAGGTGGAGTACCTGCCGGGCAACCGGTTCACGCGTGAGGCGATACGCGACCGCGATGCACTGATCGTGCGCACGGTGACCCATTTCGGGGAGGAGATCCTCAGCGGGAGCAGCGTAAAGCTGATCTGCTCCGCCACCATCGGCTACGACCATATTGACACCACCTGGTGCGACAGACAGGGTGTTGCCTGGCGCACCGCCCCGGGATGCAACGCCGCCTCGGTGGAGCAGTACATCACCGCATCACTGTTGCACCTGGCAGAGAAGCACCGGTTCACCCTCCGGACGATGACCATCGGCATCGTGGGCGTCGGCAACGTGGGGAGCAAGGTGGCCGCCGCCTGCCGCAGGCTGGGCATGCGGGTGCTGCTCAACGACCCACCCCGCGAAGAGCGGGAGGGAGAGGGATCGTTCACCGACCTGGAGAGCATCCGCCGGGAAGCCGATTTCATCACCTTTCACACACCTCTCACCCGCGCAGGGAGACATGCCACCTTTCACCTTGCCGATGATCACTTCTTTGCGGATCTACCCAAAAAACCTTTTATCCTCAACGCCGCCCGTGGTGGGGTCACCTGCAACCGCTCCCTCACAGAAGCGCTACAAGAGGGAAAGGTGCGGGGCGCCGTGATCGACTGCTGGGAGAACGAACCCGATATCAGTCGCGAGTTACTGCAACTGGCAGATATCGCCACCCCCCACATTGCCGGATACAGCGCCGACGGCAAATGGACCGCCACGAAGATGAGCATCGAAAACCTGATTCAGTTCTTCGCAATGGATGCAGCGCCGCACTATGCATCGATACCGGCACCGGAGCAACCCATCATCGATCTGAAAGATATCCCCGGGGAGTCACAACTGGCACATGCTGTGTGGCATACCTACGATCCTGCAAAAGAGACCACCGCCCTGAAGGCCTCTCCCGAATCGTTTTACCGCTTCCGTTCAGAGTACCCCCTGCGCAGGGAGTACCATGCCTTCACTCTGCGGAATGGTGACAGCCGCATTTCAGACCATCTGCGGCAGCTTGGCTTCAACCTGGAGTGAGGGAGCTACAGGATCCAGGGTAGAAAGCAGGGGTGCAATCTAAAAAAAAAGCTAAAATAGGATGCTTCCTTTTTCTTTCGCAACAAAATAGTTAAATTTGTCTACAGAATATATAAAGGGTGAATTGTTACAGAAATCATAAATATTAATCCACACAAAATGAAAAAGAAATCATTTTATTTGTCTTTGATGCTTGCCCTTGGAGTGGCTTTCTTCGGCACCTCCTGCAGCAGTAAGCTAAAACCACTAAACCAGAACAATTTTAACGTGACACCCTCCCCCATGGAGACCGTGGGCAACCAGGTACCGGTAACCATCAACGGAACATTCCCTGAGAAGTGGTTCCACAAGAACGGGATCGTCACCATCACCCCCATCCTGAAGTATGGCGACCAGGAGCTGGCCGGCACACCCTACAGCTTCCAGGGCGAGAACATCTCCGGTAACCGTACCACCATCTCCAACAGCCGTGGTGGCAATTTCACCATGAGCAGCTCCTTCCCCTACCAGCCGGAGATGATCTCCTCCGAGCTCTTCCTCCGTTTCAACGGCAGGATCAAGAACAAGCAATCACTCCTGCCCGACCTCAAGGTTGCGGACGGTGTGATCGCCACCTCCGCCCTGGCGGACGTGCGCAGCACCACACCCTCGGTAGCCCCCGACGGGTTCCAGCGCATCATCAAGGAGGCACAGGAGGCCAGCATCATGTTCGTCATCCAGCAGGCCAATCTGCGTCAGAGCGAGCTGGGCAAGCGTGACCTCGCTGACTGGAAACAACGTGTTGAAGAAGCCTTCAACGATCCGCGACAGAACATCAATTTGGAAGTGTCGGCCTATGCATCACCCGATGGAGGGCTCACCCTCAACGAAAAACTGGCCGCCCAGCGTGAAAAGAACACCTCCGGTTATCTGGAAGAGGAGCTGAAGAAGCGCAACATCGACACCGATGTCTACGCCCGCTACACTGCTGAGGACTGGGAAGGGTTCCGCCAGCTGGTATCCGCCTCCGACCTGCAGGACAAGGAGTTGATCCTCCGTGTGCTGGAGATGTACCCCGACTCGGAGACCCGCGAGCGTGAGATCAAGAACATCTCCTACGTGTTTGAGGATCTGGCTACCACCATCCTGCCGCAGCTGCGTCGTTCCCGCATCGTGGCCAACATCGAGATCGTGGGCAAGTCCGACGAGGAGATCATGACCGCCTGGAACAACACCCCCAAAGAGCTGTCGGTAGAGGAGCTGCTCTACGCCTCGTCACTCACCGACGATGAGAAGGTGAAGGAACGCATCTACCAGTACGTCACCGCCAACTTCTCGAACGACTACCGCGGATGGAACAACATCGGAACCATGTTCTACAAGCAGGGTGATTATGCCAAGGCCGCACAGGCGTTCAACCGTGCCGCCCAGGTGAACCCCTCCGCCGCCGAGGTGAACATGAACAAGGCACTGCTGGCCCTCATGGAGAACAAGCACGACGAGGCCAACGAGCTGCTGGGCCGCTCCGCCGGAGCCTCCGGACTGGATGAGGCGATGGGTGTCTACAGCATGCTGCAGGGTAACTACAACCAGGCTGCTGATGCCTACGGCAACACCGTCTCCAACAATGCCGGTCTGGCCCATCTGCTGGTAAGGGATTACAACAAGGCCAAGCAAACACTTGAAGCGGTTGAGCAACCCGATGCCACCACCGCCTACCTGCTGGCCATCATCGCCTCCAGGACCAACAACTTCAACGAGGTGGTATCCAACCTGCGCAGCGCCATCGGTCGTGACCGCACCATCGCGAAAAAGGCACTCAAGGATCTCGAGTTCGCTAAGTATCTCACCAACCAGGAGTTCCTTTCGCTGCTGAACTAACAGCATCACATCACATAAGGCAGGATTCAGTTCCTGTTGCACACCCCAAAAGCGCATTGCAGCCTTTTGGGGTGTGTTCGTTAAAAAAAGAGGCGATCCTTTCGACAACCGGTGAAAAAAAACTAATTTTACACCCTGAAAACAGACAACAGCCCATACAAACAACAATGATCCGTTCACTACAAATAAAACTGGTACTGAGTCTCTCACTGCTCGTGGTGATGCTGCTGGTCGCAGCAGTCATGTCGATGATGGAGTTCCGCAACATGGGTGATTCGGTGAAAGGGGTGCTCAACAACAATTTCAGTTCCATCGAAGCCGCAAAGCGGATGATGGATGCACTGGAACGGGAAGACAGCGGACTGCTGCTCTGGATCATCGGTGATCGTGAAGAGGGAGCTCAAACCATTCATTCATCGCAAGCCATCATCCGCAGTGCATTGCGTGATGCGGAGAAGAACATCACCGAGACCGATGAACCACGCCACATCTCAGACATCACCGAAGGCTATGATGCCTATCATGCCTCCGTCCTCACCATCCTCGAGGAGGCGTCGCCACCGGCAGAAGCGAAGGAGACCTACGACAACGAGACGCGACTGCTCTTCTTCCGTGCCAAGCTGGCGGTGAATGCGCTGTTGATGTTGAACCAGGAACAGATGTACCATCAGTCGGAGATCATCCAGGAACGCTCCCGCAGGGCCATGATGCCCGCCTTCATCTCGCTCGTGGCCGCAGTGCTGTTTGCCCTGCTGCTCTTCTATTTCATCAGGATCTACTTCTTCCGTCCGGTAAAGCAACTCACGGAGAGCATCCGCGACTATTACCCCGAGAAAGGGAGGCTCGATGGCGGCATCGTGACCCGCGATGAGTTCAAGCAGCTCGAGGAGGAGATGAACAACCTCATATCGCGCCTGTTGTGGCGAAGAGACAATCATAAAGAATAAAAAACGATGGTACGCACTAGGGTTGTCATCAAGTATCTCGGTTATATCCTGCTGTTCAACGCACTTTTTTTGTTTATTGCCGCGCTCATCTCTCTCTTCCAGCGGGAGAGCTCACTGAACGCGCTGCTGTTCAGTGCTGCCATGTGTGCCGCCCTGGGCACCTTCCCCTACCTCTTCGTGGAGAAGGTGGAGGAGCTTCGCTTTCATGAGGGACTGGCCATCAGTGTGCTGGGGTGGTTGCTCACCTGTATTATGGGGATGATGCCCTACTACATCTGGGGGGGTGAGTTCACGCTGACCAATGCCTTTTTTGAAAGCGTCTCAGGCTTCACCACCACCGGCGCCAGCATCCTCACCGACGTGGAGGCCCTGCCCATGGGACTGCTCTTCTGGCGCTCCTCCACCTCCTTCATCGGCGGTGTGGGCATCATCCTGTTCGTGCTGCTGGTCCTCCCCGAAAAGAAAGGGGTGCAATCCAGCTTCTACCGTGCCGAGGTCTCCGATCTCTCCAAGATGAGCTTCCGCACCCGTTCGCGCCACATCGTGCGCATCATCGTCACCGTCTACTTCACGCTGATCATCACCGAGACCATCCTGTTGAAACTACTGGGTATGAGCTTCTTCGATGCGGTGTGCCACTCACTCTCCACCATCGCCACCTCCGGCTTCTCCACCCGCAACCAGAGCATCGCCGCCTTCAACAACGCCCGCATAGAGATGGTGATCACCCTCTTCATGTTGCTGAGCAGCATGCACTTCGGGCTCATCTATGCCACCATGACCGGCAAGAAGCACAATATCTTCACCTCACGACCCAGCAGGATGTACATGATCCTGGTCGCCACCGGCATCCTGCTCATCGCCTTTCAGCTGTTCCATGAAGCGAGGTACAACCTGGGTGATTCGTTCCGCTACGCCGCCTTTCAGGTGGTCTCGCTCACCAGCACCACGGGACTTGTCACCGCCGACACATCCCTCTGGCCGCTCTTCTCCATCGTCGTGCTCATCTACTTCTCGTTCCAGTGCGGCATGGTAGGCTCCACGGCCGGCGGCATCAAGTTCGACCGTATCTACCTCTTCTTTCACTCCGTCAGCAAGCAGCTGAAGCTCATCCTCCACCCCAACGGCATCTACACCGTGAAGATGGACAAGCGGACCATCGAGCATGAGCTGGAGCTGCAGATCATGGTGTTCATCATCCTCTACTTCTTCACCTTCTTCGTCACCGCGTTGCTGCTCTCGCTCATGGGGCTCGATGGTGTCACCGCCTTCTCCGCCTCCTTCGCCACCCTCGGCAATGTAGGTCCCGGCTACGGAGATGTGAGCTCCTTCGGCAACTACGCCGCCATGCCCGTTGCGGCCAAGTACCTCCTCTCGGCCAACATGCTGCTGGGGCGTCTGGAGATCATGAACATCTTTGCCCTCTTCATGATGAGCCGCCGCAAGTAAGAGCCCATTTTGGAGCAACCGGCATCCATAATGTGCAAGGAAGCGCTGCCCTATCCCGATGAAATTTATTATCTTTGCATACTTTTTTTTACGAACCGATAGAGACAGAAACAACATGATGAATTTTGTGGAAGAGCTCCGCTGGCGCGGCATGGTACACGATGTGATGCCCGGCACCGAGGAGCTGTTACTGAAAGGACAGACATCCGGCTACCTGGGGATCGACCCCACGGCCGACTCATTGCATATAGGCCACCTGGTGGGGGTGATGATGCTCAAGCACCTGCAGCGCTCCGGACACACGCCGGTAGCCCTCATAGGCGGTGCCACCGGCATGATCGGCGACCCCTCCATGAAGTCCGCCGAGCGCAACCTGCTCGACGAGGCGACGCTGCGCCACAACCAGGAAGCCATCAAGCAACAACTTGCCAAATTCCTCGATTTCGAGAGCGACATCCCCAACCGGGCCATCCTGGTCAACAACTACGACTGGATGAAAGACTACAGCTTCCTCCACTTCATCCGCGATATCGGCAAGCACCTCACCGTCAACTACATGATGGCGAAAGACTCGGTGAAGAAGCGACTGAGCGGCGAATCCAGTGAAGGGATGTCCTTCACCGAGTTCTCCTACCAGCTGCTGCAGGGCTATGACTTCCTGCACCTCTACCGCGAGAAGGGCGTGCGCCTGCAGGTGGGCGGCTCCGACCAGTGGGGCAACATTACCACCGGCACCGAGCTGATCCGCCGTGTGGAGGGAGGCGAAGCGTTCGCCCTGGTCTGCCCCCTCATCACCAAGGCCGATGGCGGCAAGTTCGGCAAGACCGAGAGCGGCAACGTATGGCTCGACCGGCGCTACACCACCCCCTACCAGTTCTACCAGTTCTGGCTCAACGTGAGCGATGCCGACGCCGAGAAATATATCAAGATCTTCACCTCCCTCACCAGGGAAGAGATCGAGGCACTCGTCAGCGAGCAGCAGGCCGCACCGCACCTGCGTCCCCTGCAGAAGCGGTTGGCCGAGGAGCTCACCGTGATGGTACACTCGCGCGAAGACTATGAGATGGCGGTCAACGCCTCACAGATCCTCTTCGGGCGCTCCACCTCCGAGATGCTGCGCTCCATCGACGAGACCACCTTCCTGCAGGTGTTCGAGGGCGTGCCCCAGTTCGCCGTCTCCCGCGAGAAGCTGGCCGAAGGCATCAAGGCCGTCGACCTGCTGACCGATGAGGCCGCCGTCTTCCCCTCCAAGGGAGAGATGCGCAAGACCGTGCAGGCCGGTGGCGTGATGATCAACAAGGAGAAGCTGGAGCAGTATGACGAGGAGATCAACCTCTCCCACCTCATTGGCGACAAGTATATCCTGGCGCAGCGCGGCAAGAAAAGCTACTTCCTGCTCATCGCGGAATAGACGCCCCGGCAGACCTGCACTGCAGCCCGTCACCAAACTATGATCGTCCCACAATCCATTCTGAAAAAGGGCCGGAATAATTTGGTACGTTCAAGATAATATACTACTTTTGCACTGCTTTTCACGAAGCAGATAAGGATTGTCCCATGGTGTAATGGTAGCACATCTGATTTTGGTTCAGCCAGTTAAGGTTCGAATCCTTGTGGGACAACCATTGAAACGGCGCATTTAGTTAATAAACAACTATTTGCGCCGTTTTCAATTTTCCAGAAAGCATTATAAATACCTATACACTGTCGTTCTTCCATCCCCAATTCTTGTTAAGGTCCGGTTATCAGTTGCCTCCCGCAAATCTCTGCTTGCCGTTGCAGATGAAATATCTTTTTGAAATGAAAGAGTCTATTTGCTCATAGGTTGCAATGGCAGTCTTTACTTCTCCAATTTTTTCGGAAATGGAAACAACCTTTGCCAATATCAAAGGCGTTATTTAATAGGGAGGCTTCATTCGATAATATCATTTGATAGCATCAAAGATATAAAATAAATCTCATACTAATTAATCTCAGCTTGTAGGCAATAGTATTGCAATATATCTACATCAACCCACTCAAATCTACTTTATAAAACTCAGGTGCTGCATAGCTCTTTTCAAAGAACATTGCCATATAGATTGGCGCGTAAGTAAATTTACCTTCTACACTAAGATTGTCGTTATTGAATACAATGGCTTCAGGAAGAATATACTCACCACAGTCCATAATGTTTGACAGGGCGCGATGTACATCATAATCTTTACCTGATTTCACCTCTATAGGGATAATTCTTCCTCCTAATTCAATAACGAAGTCAAGTTCCCCACGCTTCTTGTTGTTATAGTAGTAAGGTTCTATTCCATGCGCGACTAATTCTTGAGCTACTGCGTTTTCGTATATGGAGCCAAAATTTATATCCTTATCTCCTTTGATAATACGTAATTGTATTCCCTCGGAATATTGAGCCGCAAGCAAACCAATATCACTTTGAAAAAGCTTAAACAGACTCCTTGAGTGTGAAAGCAACAAAGGAACTTTTGGTTCTTCAATATTATATATAGGCAAAGCAACACCTGCATTCTTTAGCCACAAGAAACTATTCTGATAGCGTTCATATTTCGCATGCTCATTCAAGCGTTTCAAAATAAATCGTTTGTTTTTGGCGTTCAGTTCAGAGGGGATAAGATTAAAGATCTCCTCAATGTTCAACTTATTCTTGGGATCGTACTGTGCAATATCACGTTTGTATAGTCGAATGATATCTTGTTGTATGACCATAACCTCTTGCAGGTTGTTGCTCTCAATGTATTTACTTACAGCTGCAGGCATACCACCCACGACTAAATAGAGACGGAAGAGTTCCATCATCTTCGAATGAATGAAATCATCTACTGGAGTCCTATTTTCCCATGAATGGCGTAATGATTCAATAATTTGTTTGTTGATACCTACACCAGATATAAATTCTTCAAAGTCGAGAGGATACATATCCTTTACACCCATATAACCAACAGGCTCTGAACGAAGATCTTTAAGTCCCACGCCAAGCAATGAACCACTTAAGATGTATCTATATGAACCCTCATCTACCAAGAATTTAATGTCCGTTACAATTTCCGGATACACTTGAACCTCATCAAAAAAGATTAATGTTTCTCCTTTAATCAACGGTTTGGTTGTTATAGCAGAAAGTCGAAGTAGAATGTCCGAGCTACTCTTTGCTCCTTTGAAAACAGATACTGCATTTGGATTTTCAATAAAGTTGATTTCAACGAAGCTCTTAAAAGTCTTGCCAAATTCACGAATAGAATAAGTCTTACCAATCTGTCGAGCACCTGTAATAAGGAGAGCATTACGATTTGTTTCGTAATAACTACGTATATAGGAATCAATCTTTCTTTCTAGCATAACACATTATTTATCAAATAAAAATCACTGTTTTATCCATTTTTCTAATGCAAAGTTAATAAATATATCCACTTTTCCAAGAAATAAAACGAT
>Ga0265294_10000905_pt1 | contig 40073 bp, 40 predicted proteins | sample MunlanPumphouse3_FD_192504 | JGI IMG/M metagenome (GOLD analysis project Ga0265294, IMG submission 192504) | Groundwater microbial communities from a municipal landfill in Southern Ontario, Canada - Pumphouse #3 | ecosystem: Environmental > Aquatic > Deep subsurface > Groundwater | place... | reverse complement strand
CTAATATCACTTGATATATCTTTTGCCGAACTATTCCAATTTTCAATAAGTAAAGATAATTCTTCAAAAATTTCAACTTCTTTTATTTGTAATTGATTTGCAATTTTTTCTAATAAATCAGCAACTTCATTACAGTTTTGTGCAAGTGCAAAAGAAAAAGTTACATTTTCACCTCTTACTTGGTCAACAGCATCATTCCAGTCAGCTCTTTTCTGTTTTAATAAATTATTTTTTCCAACATCATAAAACATTGTCATTATTTGAACAAGCAAATGTTCTAATACAGTTCCGGAATATTCTTTTTTATTAACAGTTCTTTGATTTTCTATATAACCTTTTGTCCATTTTTCATTTTTAGATTCACCTCTGTTTTGATAACAGTCTTTGAAATAACCAATTCCTTCTTTAAATAAAAATTTTGGGTCACCTAAGAAATTAATTAATATCATCACTGTTTGTGCTGTCCAATATGGATGGTCACACCACAAACCATTAACTTCATCACTGCCGAATTCTTTTGTTCTTGCAAAAAATCTAGTAGCATTAGTGCCGTCAAGTCTGATACCTTCCAATGTTTTTATTGTTCTTTCTTCCAATCCTTTTGGGTCTATAACTGTTGCAGCCATCATATCTTGCCAGAAATCTCTCCAGCCTGCAAAGTCTGAACCGTAATCTGTTTGAGGATGAGCAGTATTTCCAAACCAATATCTCATTGATAGTTGATAACACCACCAAGTGTTCCATAAATTGTCAAAATCTTGATTAGCTGTTGTCATTCTAACTCTGTCTGTTCTTTCTGCCCAATATTTATTTAAATTATCAAAAGCTTTAACTGTATTTTTATATGAATATTTTTTAATTAATTTTTTTGCATCAATACTACCATTAAATACTATACCGTTTATAACAACAAAACTTACTGTTTTCCCTGCCGGAATATTTATTTTTTTAAATTCTATTGCTCCAACAGCTTCTTTGCCATAGCATTGTTTTTTTGGTTCAAGATTATTTAATATAGCATCAGGTTTTAACCACATTCCATTAGGTCCGAGAAAGGTTTCTCTGTCAGAATAAAATCTTGTTCCTTTTTTACCTGTTTGTGTTTCTGCACTCATAAAATAACATATATTGCTTGGATCAGTAAGCCCTTCTACCCATTCCAAACCAGGTAAAATTTCTATATCTTTATCAATTTTGCTTTTATTATACAGTCTAACAACATCTCTATGGTATTCCACATAAGCTCTACTGCCGCCATAGATAGGAACTGTAGGAATAAAATCAATTTCTTTAGTTTTATTAGAATTATTAGTGATATCAACTATCCATAACTCAGCCATTTCTTCTAATGGGACAAAAATAGTTGTTGAAACCTTTAACTGCATTTTTTTTGATGAACCAGAAAATTTTACATATCCTAAACCCATTTCATATTTCGGATTTATTGTTTCAGTATTGGTTAAGTCATAATTATTCACTAACCAAGTTTCTTTACCTTCTCTAATCCATATAAATCTTGCATTCCCTTTAGGAAAATTTGGGCCATCAAATTCTCCAAACATTCTTGTATAGTCAAATCCGCTGTAACCTCTTAAAAAATTATCACAAATAGAAAAATATTTTGGGCAATTTGCTAGCATGTGTACTAAAGGTTGTTTCAATAATCTAGAATTTTCAACTACACATTGTCCTTTCTCATCATAAGACCAAATCTTGTTCATTTTATAAATCTCCGAAGTTTTTTTAGTTAACTCGCTGATTATATGAAAATATACTTCATTTGACAAGGCAGTATATTTTTTAGTTTAATTTCTAATAATGAAACCAATAAATAATAGTTTATCAAGACCATCGTGGAATGAATATTTTATGAAGTTGGCATGGCTAGTTGCAGAAAGATCTACATGCAAAAGACATCATGTTGGTGCTGTAGTTGTCAGAGATAAAAGGATTTTAACAACAGGTTATAATGGTGCAGCTTCTGGAACTAAAGATTGTTTAGAATTAGATTGTTTAAGAAATCAAATGCAAATTCCTTCCGGTACAAGACATGAGATATGTAGAGCAATACATGCGGAGCAAAATGCGATAATTCAAGCCGGAACTCATGGCATAAATATTAAAGGTGCAACTATATACTGTACACATTCTCCATGTATATTATGTGCAAAAATGTTAACAAATGCAGGTATATCAAAATTTTTTATGTGTATTGAATATCCTGATGATTCATACAAATCTCTTTTTAAAGAAGCTAAAATAGAATTTACATCTATTCAAATACCTGAATTAACTATAACTCAGAAAAAGTAATTATACATAATTACTTTTTCTAAATAATTCATAAAGTAATATATTAATGATATGCCAATACGTTGTATTGATTTTATAGTTAAAAGTTTGTAAAATCTAACTGTTAAATTTTAATTGGAGAGTGTCAAAAAATGGTAACAAAAAAAATTAAAAAAAATGTAAAGAAAGAAAGTTCTGAAAAAGATTGTTTAAAGAAAAAAACTGCTTCTAAAAGTGCAAAATCAAAACCTACAACAGTGAAAAAAGTATCTGCTAAAAAAGTAGTTATGGTTACGAATGTTGCTGAAAAAGAAGTGTTAAATAATAATAGTAATGCTTATGTAATTATTGATCATCCTTTTGAAAATGAAATAATTTCCTGTAATACCTATGTTATAAGAATAGGTGCATCATTTGATGGATATGTAGAGATATCTTTTAATGATGGAGAATGGCAACCATGCAGATTTGCTTCAGGATATTGGTGGTTTGATTGGATGTATTTTAAAGCTGGTAATTGTAAAATTTCTGCAAGATTAGTTGCTAATGATGGGACTATAATAAAACTTTCAGATATCAGGAAATGTAAGGTTTCATAATTGTGTCTAACAATAAGAACGAATCTATTTATCAAACTCTTGGTAGAGTTATATCTGTTGTTGTGGTAGCTTTTTCTATTTTTACAATAATTTCGACTATAATCTTAAAAGATAAAAAAAATATATCTCTAGACAGATTAAGAAAAGCTTACGATGGGTTATCTCCTCAGGATTATCAATAGATAAAATAATATCTTGGAATAAATAATAATGTATTTAAAGAAATTAGAACTTTGTGGCTTTAAGTCTTTTGCTGATAAAACTGTTCTCACTTTTGAACAGGGTGTTTCTTCTATTATTGGACCTAATGGTTGTGGAAAATCAAATATTTCAGATTCTATTCGTTGGTGTTTAGGTGAGCAAAGAGCTAAATCGATGAGAAGCAAAAATATGCAGGATGTTATTTTTGGTGGGACAAGAACAAGAGCAACAACTGGTATGTCTGAAGTAACTTTAACTTTTGATAATTCTCAAAATACTATTCCAATAGATTATTCTGAAGTCGCAATAACTAGGCGATTATTTAGAAGTGGGGAAAGTGAATATTTTATAAATAAAGTTCAGTGTAGATTAAAAGATATTAAAGATTTATTTTTAGATACAGGTATTGGAAGTGGCGGTTATTCAATAATTGAACAAAATAAAGTTGAAGAGCTTGTTATGGCTAATCCGGAAATTCGTAGAGAATTTTTTGAAGAAGCTGCCGGTGTAGCAAAATATAAGGTAAGAAGAGAAGAAACAATACATAGACTTGAAAAAATTGAAGCAGATATGTCTAGATTGGATGATTCTTTAAAAATATATGAAAATCAAATAAAACAATTGGATATTCAAGCTAAAAAGGCAAAACAATATAAAAAATATCAGGAAGATCTTGCAAAATATGAAATCGCAGATATAGTAAATAATTTGGCAAGAGGATATGAACAATTATCAATATTAAAAAAAGATTTAGAACCAAAAATTAGGGAATTTGAAACATCAAATACTTTTTTAAATCAGATAGAAGCTGAAATTGAAGATTTAAGGCTTACTCAAGTTGAAAATAATGATAGATATGTGTCTTTAAATTCAGAATTGTCTGACTTTAAAACATCTATAGCTTTAGCTGATTCGAAAATTGCGAATTTAAGACAGAAAGATTCAGAATTAATTGCAGAACAAGAACGATTAAAAATAGAAATAGAGGATGCACAAAATAAAATTGTTAAGTATGAAAATGATATTGCTACAATAAATACAAATGATGATGGCATAGAAGATGAAGTTGCAAGACTAAAAGCAGAATATTTAGATAAAGAAAATAAATATAATTCTATTAAAGAGCAAATATCAAATTTAGAAAAACAAGAAGATGAAATAAGAAAGAAATTAGAAACGTTAGATCAAGATAAAGATTCTTTAATTAATTCAAAAACATCTATTTTTCAAGAACAAGCTGATGCAAATGCAGAAGTTGGTTCAATTGATAGAAGTATTATAAGATTACAAAGTGAAATAGAACCGTCATCTCAAGAAATAGAAAATTATAAACAAACTCTTTTACAATCTCAGACTTTGCTTGTAGAGTTGGAAGAAAAAGAATCATCAACAAAACAAGTTGTATTAAATGTTGAAACTGAGATTGATAGTTTAAAAGAAAAAAGTATTGAATATAGCAAGAAAATAGCAGGTTTAGAAGGCAGAATAAGTACTTTAAAAGAATTTGATTCACATGATCCAATAAGAGCTTCAATAAAATCTCTTATGGATTCAGGGTATATAAAAGAAACTGTAAGTAGTATCATTTCCCCGGATATAGATAAAATAGAAATAGTTGCAAATGCTTTGGCTGAAAAATTAGATTATTTAATTTGTGCTACTATGCAACAAGCAGAAGAAGCTATTAAATTTTTACATGATAATAATTTATGCAAATTAACATTTATAGTCTTAGAAAAAATTCCAAATGATATACAGATTCAGCAAAGTGCAGATAATGCAATTGACTTGTTTAAATTGTTAAATTGTTCTTCTGAATATGAAAAGGTTGGAAAATTTATATCATCTGGTATTTTTATAAATGATGATAAAGTTTATGGGCAAGCAATTATTTTTGGTGGTGGAAAAAATATTTCTGATAAACCGGTACTTGTTGAAGAACAGATTAAAAAGATGCAACAAGAAATAGGGTATATTCAACAGGATTTGGAGAAAATAAATCAAGAAATAGACAAACAATCTGATATGAAGTTAAATATTAGTTTTGATAATCAAAAAAATTCAAATGAGAAAATTAGAATTAATGCACAAATAGAAAATTTTAACGAAGTAATAGCTCAAAAAAAAGCAGATATTTCAGATACAGTCAATGAAATTGAAAAATTAAAAAAAGATAAAGAAATTAAGCAACATATAGCAGATGGTGTAAACGAAAAAATTGCAAATATAGATCAACAACTTATTGATATAGAGACAGAATCAGCTATCCTAAGTGAAAATTTAAATAAAGTAGAGTCAGATATTGATTCATTTAGAATTCAAGAAGAACCTTTCCATCAAGAGTATATGCAGCTGTCAGCTTCATTTGAAAGAAGAAAAAGTGATTTAGAACATAGACAACAGGGACAGCAGTATATTGTTGAAAATATAACAAATCTAAAAGTTCAGATAGAACAAAAAACAAATAGGTCTGCCGAAATTGAATTGCAATTACAGCAAGTTTTAACTGATCAAGAAACAGAAGCTATCAATATTCAAAAATATAATGAAGAATTAACTCAAAAAGAAACAGAAATACAAGTTATCTTTTCAAAAAAACAAGAAATCCAAACAAATATAGATAATAAAAGTAGTACTATTCATGAAACTAGAATCAAAGTTGAAGCTTTAAGAGATGAAGTAAGTTCTATGGAAGGTGATAAAAAAGGTTTTATTGCTCAAAAAGATTTACTGGAAACAAGAATTCGTGAAACATACGGAAAAACATTTGATGAAATAAAAGAACAATATCTCGGAGTTGAAGTTAATCGAGAAGAAATAGATAGAATTAAAAAGAAAATGGAGAGTTTAGGACAGGTTAATTTAGCTGCTCAAGAAGAATATGATCAACTTTCACAGAGATATAGCTTTATTCAAACACAGCAACAAGACCTATTAAAAGCAAAAAAAGATTTAGAAGAAGTTATCAAGAAAATAAATGAAACAACAATAGAAAATTTTAGAAAAACATTTGATTTAGTCAGAGAAAATTTTAAAACTTTGTATAAAAAATTGTTTGGTGGCGGAGATGCAGACCTTTTATTAACAGATGAAAATAATCTTTTAGAAAGCGGTGTCGATATTTTTGCTCAGCCGCCGGGAAAAGTTGTGAAAAACATTTTACAATGTTCGGGTGGAGAGAAAGCTCTTACAGCTGTTGCATTATTATTTTCTTTCTTTTTAGTTAAGCCTTCTCCATTTTGTATATTAGACGAAGTTGATGCACCACTGGATGATGCAAATATTGGTAGATATATTAATGTGATTAAAGAATTTGCACAAAAAACACAGTTTTTAGTTGTAACACATAACAAGAGAACTATGGAAATGGCTGATATATTATATGGTGTTACAATGGAACAGCAAGGTGTATCTAAGATTATATCTGTTAGAATGAATAGAGAAAGTGAAAAAGAAATAGACCAAATCCTTGTACAAAATAATGCTTAGGTGACCTATGCTTAAAACTATAATTTCTGCATATTATTGCGATAATTATGATGATGAAGATAATGTACAAAATCTTGTTGATAAAACAATAAAATCGCTTGGCAATATATCCGATATTATTAAGCCTAAAACAAAAATTTTGATCAAACCAAATCTTTTAAGTGCTTATACTCCAAATCAAGCAGTCACAACACATCCAACAATAGTCAGAGCAGTTGTCAGATTAGTTAAATCTTTAGGGGCAGTTCCTGTCATAGGGGATAGTCCCGGCAATTTGCTAAAAGGTGTTGAATATGTTTGGAAACAAACAGGAATGTTAGATTTAGCAAGAGAAGAGCAAGTTGAACTTATTAATTTTGAAACAGCAGGTTCTATAGAAGTTTCTATATCTCATCCAACTATAAAATATTTACATATGACAAAAGCATTAATTGATTGTGATGGTATAATAAATATCCCAAAATTAAAAACACATACTTTTATGGGGTTTACATGCGGAATAAAAAATTTTTATGGCTGTATTCCTGGGGCAAGGAAAATAGAGTATCATAAATTAGCTCCAACGCAACAAGATTTCTCATATTTATTATCAGAAATATATAGGATGCTGAAGGAAAAAGTTTTATTTACACTTGTTGATGGTGTCATTGGTTTGGAAGGAAATGGTCCAAGTTTACATGGCGAAAAAAGAAAATTTAGTATTATTGCAGGAAGTTATGATACGGTTACACTTGATACATTTATTCTCAATGCATTTGGTGTGAAAAATAATGTTTTTCTTAAACCATTGAAAGAAAAACAACTTGGGAACACAGATTTGCATAACATTATATTTGTTGGCGATAAATTAACTAAATTTGATTTTAATAATATAAAATTCCCGGTAACAAGAATATTAAACATGATTCCAAGATGGTTGGCTGTTTGTATAGGAAAATATATTGGTAAATTATTCTGGTTGAAACCTTCTGTAGATAAGGAAAAATGTGTTGTTTGTTTGCAATGTGTAAGATCGTGTCCTGTAAAGGCAATATCAATAATAGAAGGGAGTATAAAACCTTTCGTTAATAGAGACAAATGTATATCTTGTTTTTGTTGCCACGAATTGTGTACCCATAAAGCAATAAATATCGACGAGAGTTTTTTAGCAAAAATTTTTATAAAATGAAAAAAAATAAGAAAATACAACATTATATAGAGTATATATCACTTGTAATATTTATGTCTTTATTGCATTTGTTATCTGTTAATTTTGCAAGAAAAATAGGTCTTATCGTAGCAGAAATAGCATTTGTTTTTATACCTATTAGAAAAAAACATATTATAGACTCTCTTACTATTGCTTTTCCTAATAAAACATCTAGTGAAATAATTTCTATTGCAAAAGATGTATATAAACAATTTACAAATACAATTGTTGAAATAATGTTTTTAAAGAAAATGTCGAAGCAACAATTAAAAGAAACAATAAATTTCCAAAATTTATATTTGATAGAAGATGCAAAGAAAAACGGCAAAGGAGCAATTTTATTATCTGCGCATTTTGGTAATTGGGAACTTCTTGCAATTTCGTTTGGGCAAAGATATCCACTGTCTGTAATAGTTGCTCAACAAGAAAATCTTTTAGTAGATAAAATGATAGATGATATAAGATCTGGTAAAGGATATAAAACAATTTACAAGGATAATATGGCTTTTAAATGGGTTTTAAAAGCATTAAAAAGGAATGAGTTTGTAGCAATATTAGCAGATCAAGATGCAGGGAAACAAGGCATTTTTGTTCCTTTTTTTGCAAGGCAAGCTTCAACTGCAAAAGGGCCGGCTATTTTTGCATTAAGAAGTGATTGTAAAATTTATACATCTTTTTGTATTCGCCAGCCAAATGGCAGATATGTTGCAACTTTTCAAGAAATAGAAAAACCAAATACAGGTAACGAAGAAAAAGATGTCGAAATTATAATGGCAAAATATAGTGAGATTTTGCAAAAAAATATAGATGAAAATCCATCTAGTTGGTTTTGGTTTCATAGAAGATGGAAAACTAAAAAACAATAATGTCTTGTCAAAATATATTTTTTAGTTTATACTTAAACCATAGTTAAATATGTTGTTTCTTAAATGAGTTTGTATTGCTTTTATTTGTAAAAATATGATATAAAAATAAGATAAATTCAAAGGAGAATATTATGCAAATTAATATTACAGCGAAGCATTTAAAGTTAACAGATGCTATTGATTCTTATGTTAAACAAAAAATTTCAAAAGCAGGTAAATTTTTCGATGGTGATGCTGTCAGAGCACATGTGATTTTATCTGTTGAAAAGAACAGGCAAATAACAGAAGTAACTTTTTATATAGAAGGGAAAGCTTTTAGAACAAAAGAAGAATCAGAAGATTTGTACTCGTCAATAGATTTAACAATCGATAAACTATCCAAACAACTTAGAAAACAAAAAGAAATATCAAAAATTCACAGAAAAGAAAATTTAAAAGTAGCAAAATCAAAAGAAATTAAAGCAGATGTTTTTTCTTATGATACAATGCATGATTCAAGAACAAAAATTGCAGAAATAAAGAGATTTGATGTTCATCCTATCTCTATAGAAGAAGCTATAATTGAGATGGATTCTTTAAATTACAGAGTTTATATGTTTTTAAATTCTTCTACAGATAAAATAAATGTTTTATATAGAAATGATAGTGGTTCAATAGTTATGCTTGAACCTGAATTTTAATGAATATTTAAAATGCCATAGGAGGCTTACCAAATGAATATTATGGATTTTTTGTGCCAAGAGGCAATTACCGTGGACTTAAAGGCACAAAACAAAAAAGAAGCTATTATTGAGTTGATTGAACTTTTAAAGTCTACAAAGAAAATCAAAAGAACAGATGAAATTATTGAAATTGTTTTGGAAAGAGAAAAATTAGGTTCAACAGGTATTGGACAGGGTGTTGCTATTCCTCATGGAAAGACAGATGTATTAAGTGAACAAGTTGGTGTTCTTGGTATATCAAAAAAAGGCATTGAATTTAATTCATTAGACGGTGAGCCTGTATATATAATATTTTTATTAGTTGGGCCGGTAGAAGTTACAGGACAACATTTAAAGGCACTATCAAGAATTTCAAGACTTTTTAAAGATAAATTTTTAAGACAAGCTATAAAAGATGCAGATACAAAAGAAGATATAGTTAAAATAATCCAACAAGAGGATGCCTATTGATGAAAGTGCTAAATGTTGGCACTTTAATTGAAGAGAAATCTAGTGATTTTAAACTTGAGTTAATTGCAGGTTCCGGCGGTCTTGAACGTTTGATTACAGTTGCAGATACGAACAGGCCGGGTCTTGCATTTGCAGGATATTTTGACCACTTACCTTATGAAAGAGTTCAAATTATAGGTATTGCAGAACATACCTATCTTCAAACATTAACATATGAAAAACAATGTGATATGTTGATGAAAATTTTTTCCCCAAAGCAAGTTCCATGTTGTATCATAACAAGGTCTTTTAGCCCATTGCCGTCAATGATTGAAATATTTAATAAATTGCAGGTTCCTCTTTTGAGTACAGTTTTAACATCAGCTCAATTATTAGGTGATTTAGTTTATTACTTTGATGAAAAATTAGCCCCAACTCAAAAAGTTCATGGTGTATTATCAAATGTTTATGGGTTAGGTGTTTTTATAAGAGGTAAGTCTGGTATAGGGAAGTCTGAATGTGCATTGGAACTTGTTAAAAGAGGTCATATGCTTGTTTCTGATGATGTTGTTGAAATAACGAAGAGGTCAGGGCATATATTAATTGGCAAAAGTTCTGGAATTGTAAAACATCATATGGAAGTTAGAGGAATAGGTATAATTGATATAAAAAATATGTTTGGAATAGCAAATATTTTAGATGAATCAAAAATTGAATTAGTTATAAATCTTGTAGAATGGAATGATGCAAAAAGATATGAACGTTTAGGTATAGATGAATATTATACAGATGTTTTAGGGGTTAATGTTCCTGAACTTACTATCCCTGTTGGTCCAGGTAGAAACCTTGCTATTATAGTTGAAACAGCAAGTTTAAATCAAAGATTAAAAAATAAAGGGTACTTTTCTGCCGTAGAACTAAATAATAAAATAATAGCTGAAATGAATGAACTCAAAAATGAAAAATAATTTTTTAATTATTTCAGGAATTTCTGGTGCAGGTAAAAGTCAAGTCTTGAATATTTTAGAAGATTTTGGTTTTACTTGCATTGATAATATGCCTTTAGAATTTGTTTTTGATTTTATTGATTTATGTAAAAAAGATAGAAAGAAATATAAAAATGTTGCAGTAAGTATTGATATTAGAGCAGGGAAAAATATAAATAAAATAAACGGAATCTTATCTAAATTAAAAAAAGAAAGGATGAGTAATAAAGTTTTTTTTCTCAATGCAGATGATTCAACAATATTAAAAAGATATTCTGAAACAAGAAGAAAACACCCTTTAGGTTTACTTGTTAAAGATGGTATTTTAGAAGAAAGAAGAATGATGCAGGTTGTTAAAAATATTTCAGATCAGGAAATTGATACAGCTAATATGACAATAGGTGAACTTAAGAATACATTGGGAAAATTAATTGGGTTATCATCTGATAAAAAACAATTACTTTTATCAATAATGTCTTTTGGTTTTAAATATGGAATTGCTAATGAGGCGGATATTGTTTTTGATGTAAGATTTATTCCAAATCCAAATTATGTTAGTGGGCTTAAAACAAAAACAGGAAAAGACCTCGCTGTAGTAAAATATGTTGAGAAACAAAAAGAATATAATAAATTTTTTGATAAAATCTCAAATCTTTTAAAAGATTTATTACCAGGATATATTAAAGAAGGTAAAAGTCAGCTTACTGTAGCAATTGGTTGTACAGGCGGAAGGCATAGGTCTGTTGCTACTGCAGAAAAATTAGCAAAATTTTTTATTAAAAACAAATATAAAGTAAAATTATATCATAGAGATATAGCTCGTATTTAATATGAAAAATAAGAAATATAAAATAGTTGCTGTTGGCGGTGGTACTGGACTTTCAACCCTTTTGAGGGGGTTAAAACATTACGATGTTGATATTACCGCAGTTGTGACAGTTTCTGATGACGGTGGAAGTTCTGGAAGATTAAGAAATGAACTTGGAGTTTTACCACCTGGTGATATAAGAAATTGTTTAGTTTCTTTGTCTGAAGAAGAAAGTTTGATGACAAAGTTGTTTAAATATAGATTCCCTAAAAAAGGTGCTCTTTCTAATCATTCTTTTGGTAACTTGTTTTTAACTGCATTATCTTCTGTATCTGGAGGGTTTGACAAAGCTGTTGCTAATGCCAGTGATGTTTTGGCAATTAATGGGAAAGTATTACCAGTTTCACTTGATAATGTTAAATTAAAGGCAACACTTATTAATGGTAAAAAAGTTCAAGGTGAGAGTAAAATATCTAAAAGCAAAAGTGCTATTTCTCAGGTAGAAATTTACCCTAAGAATGCAAAAGTATCAAAGGATGTTATTGATTCTATTATTAATGCTGATTGTGTTGTTTTAGGACCTGGGTCATTATATACATCCGTAATAGTGAATTTGCTTTTTGATGGTTTTGTGACAGCTTTAAAAAAAACAAAAGCATTAAAAATATATATATGCAATATTATGACTCAAGTAGGCGAAACTACTGATTTTAATTTGACTGATCATATAAAAGCATTGGAAAAACATTCTTATGAGGGGATGATAGATATCGCTTTAGTGAATAACGGGAAAATATCAGTACCAATAGTTAGAAGATATGCAAAAAAATGTTCAGTTCCAGTATATGTTGATAAAAAAAGCTATAATAATATTAAAATATTAAGAAAAAATTTTGTGTCAAAAACACAATATGCTCATCATGATTTTACAAAATTGGCAGAAACAATTTTTCAATTGGTAAGGGCGAAATAACATGATAAAAATTTTGATAGTATCTCATTGTGGATTAACAGAAGAATTAATTAAAACAGCTGAAGTTATTGCAGGTAAACAAGAAAATTTATTTTCTATACAAAAAACTATAGATGATGATAATCTTTGTAGTTTGCAGGAAAGAATTTCAAAAATTTTAGAAGAAATTAATGATGAAAAAGGGACTTTGATATTGACAGATATGTTAGGAGGAACACCTTGTAATGCAGCTGTTCCTATGTGTAAAAAATTCAATATAGAAGTTTTAACAGGTGTTAATTTACCAATGTTGTTATCTGCTTTATTTACAAGCAGAACGGCAGCAAATGTGAAAGAATTAGCAGATAAAGTATTGGCTGATAGTAAAAAAAGCATAGTAAATGCAAAAGAATTATTACTTGCAAGATTAAAATAAAAGAGGTGTGAATGTGTCTATTGAAATAGTAAGAATAGATGATAGATTAATTCATGGACAAATAGTTCAAGGTTGGTTAAAAACTATTCATATTACTACAATTTTGGTAGTTTCAGATGAAGTTGCAGACGATCAAATGCAACAAGTTTTATTGTCTATGGCTGTTCCAAGTACAGTGAAATTAGCTATTAAAAATATTAAAGATGCAAGTTGTGAGATTTCAAACGATGTTTATGAAGAAGAAAAATTAATGATTTTATTTTCTAGTCCTCAAGATATTATTAAGATGATTGATAATGGAGTTAAATTCAAATCAATAAATATTGGTGGAATGCATTTTGCACATGGGAAAAAACAGTTATTATCAAATTTATCAGTTGATTCTGATGATGTAAAATCTTTTGTAACTCTTATATCCAATGGCATAGAATTAGAATCAAGAGCATTACCTCAGGATGATAGATATAATATTATGGAAGATATTAAAATAGAAGCAAGAAATTTAAATATAATTGAATAAAATATGAATAAAATTAAATTTATTTTTGGAGTACATAATCACCAACCTATTGGTAATTTTGATTGGGTTTTTCAAAAAGGATATGATATTGCATATAAACCTTTTATGGATATTATGCTCAAACATAAAACAATAAAATGGAATATGCATTGTAGTGGAATGTTATGGGAATTTTTTATGAAGGAACATCCGTTACATATTAAAAATATAAAAAAGTTAATTTTAAAAGGAAATTTAGAAATTTTATCAGGTGGGTATTATGAACCTATACTATCAGTTATACCTGCTCAAGATAGAATAGGACAAATTAAGCAATTATCACAATTTATAAAAGATACTTTAAATTATGAATGTTCCGGAGCATGGATTGCAGAACGAGTTTGGGAACCTTCTTTAGTCGAAAGTCTCGTAGATGCCGGCATGAAATATACTGTTTTAGATGATGTGCATTTTTTATCAGCAGGGTTAAATGCAAAATCTTTAAATGGTTACTATACAACTGAAGATCAGGGAAAACATCTTAACATATTTCCAATAAGTCAAAGATTAAGATATCTCATACCATTTCAAGATGTTAGTGTATGTATAGATTATTTTAAACAACTGGCAAGAGAAAATAAAGAAAATATTGTTGTAATGGCTGATGACGGTGAAAAGTTTGGTATGTGGCCGGGAACATATAAGCATGTTTATGAAAATTCTTGGCTTGATAATTTTTTAACAGCTCTTGAAGAAAATTCAGATATTGTTGAAACTGTTACTTTTAAAGATGTTTTGGAAAAGAATAAACCATCCGGAAGAATATATTTGCCAACAAATTCTTATTTTGAAATGTCTGAGTGGACTTTACCTAGTGAAGTACAAAATGATTTTGAGATTCTTGTAAAACAAAATGAAAATAATGAAAATCTTAAACCATTTATCAGAGGTGGTTTTTGGAGAAATTTTTTAACTAAATATGAAGAATCAAATAATATGCATAAGAAAATGATGCGAGTCAGTAAAAAAATTCAAAATACTTTTAACGATGGAAAAGATAAACAACTTCAACAATTTCTATATGCAGGACAATGTAATTGTGCTTATTGGCACGGAGTTTTTGGAGGGTTATATTTACCTCATTTAAGAAATGCTGTTTATGAGTATCTTTTAAAAGCTGAAAATTTATACAATAAAAATGTAAAAATAGAAAATTCATGGCAACAAGTTGATTTTGATTGTGATAATGTTGATGAATTTCTATATGAAGATAAAAATAAAAATATATATGTTGATTCTGCTTCCGGCGGAACAATTTTTGAATTTGATATATTGTACAAAAATTACAATTTTTCAAATGTTTTAACAAGACATTATGAAAGTTATCATAAAAAACTTAAAGAAGCAATTGAAAATAATAAGGTAACTGCTTCTAAAGAGTTAACTTCAATACATACTGATATTGTTAAAGTTAAAGAAATAGGTCTTGAAAAATATTTATCATATGATTGGTATAGAAAAGCATCTTTAATTGATCATTTCTTTCATAATGATACTCAATATGATGAATTTTGTACTGTTAAATTTAGAGAACAAGGTGATTTCGTTTTAGGTGAGTATGAGCCAAAAATTGTTGATAATAAATTAGAATTAATAAGAAAAGGGCATGTGTGGTGTGGGGATTTACATTTACCGGTTGAATTAAAAAAAACAATAAAGGCATTAAAACAAGAAGGTTATGAAGTTGCATATGAAATTAAAAATTTGTCAGATAATAAATTAAGTTTTACTTTTGGTGTTGAACAAGTTTTTTCATTTTCACAACAAACAATAAATGACAAAGAGGAATTAAAAGATATAAAATTATGGACTAGATATGATGATAATTTGGATATTTCATTGAGTATTGAAAGTTCAATAAATTGTGATTTTTGGATAGACACTATAGAAACAGTTTCAACTTCAGATGATGGATATGAAAGAACTTACCAAGGAACAACAGTTGTAAATGTTTACAAATTTTCTTTAAATTCAAAAGAAGTATTTGCTTTTAAGTTAAAGGTAAATGCTAAGATGAGTAAAAAATAAAATGGAACTTATAATTTGGTTATCTGTAATTGGTGCTATATGTAGTGCAGATATAACAGCTTTTGGACAATTTATGATATCAAGACCAATATTTTGTGGTCCATTATTTGGTTATATATTAGGTGATGTCAATACAGGACTTTGGTTAGGATTAATTATTGAAATGATGTGGATAAATGCAATACCTATGGGAGTATCTGTTCCTGTTGATTTAACAATGATGACAATATTATCCGTAGTTTGGGCATGCACCAGTTATCAAGGTAGTCAGGAAGCAGCAATATTTGCTTTAGCTTTGGCAATTCCTTTTGCATATTTGTATAGTGAAATAGATAAAGGTGGCAGATTGTTTAATACTAAAATAATGCATTGGATAGAAAGAGGTATTGAACAAGGAAAAGAATATCGAATTACACAAGGAATATTTTTCGGATTATTTTTGTTTCTTTTAAGAGCTAGCATAGCTTACTTTTTGTTTTTCTTGATTGGTGGAATTATTTTTAAACAAGTTTATTCGTTTTTACCTTATGAAGTTATTTATGGTTTGAAAAAAGCATGGTATTATTTGCCTGTTTTTGGTTTTGGAGCAGTAATGTATAATTTTAGAAATATAAAAATTCCTTTTTTAAAGAAATAAAATGATAAAAAGAGTTTCAACAAGATTATTTTTAAGAACATTTTTTATACAGTCTTTATGGAATTTTGAAAGACTGCAAAATATTGGATTTCTATATGTATTATATCCTGTATTTAAAAAACTTTATCCGGATAAAGATAAAAGAAAAGAAGTTTTGCTTAGACATATAGGTTTTTTTAATACTAATCCCTATATGGCAAATATTATTTTTGCAATGGTTATAAATTCTGAAAAGGCTATTGCTAGCGGTGAAGATGTATCAATTAAAAAGCCTGAAATGATTAAGGCGATAATGTCTGGACCAATAGCTGCTATTGGTGATTCTTTTTTTTGGGGTACTTGGAGACCATTTGTTTCTTTCATAGCTATTTTACTTATAATATTATCTGTAAATGTTTTTGATATTTTTTACATTTGGATAGCACCAGTTGCTTTTATTTTTTTATATAATATAGTACATTTAGTTTTTAGGTATTGGATATTGTTTATTAGTTTTAGATTGGATGACAAAATGATATCGTTAATTTCCAAACTCGAGATTTCATATTTAGGTGATATGTTTAGAGTTGTGGGGCTTGTTGTAATAGTGACAGCAATATTTTTTTATTTTGAGTCTTTTGGTTTTATCCCTACGATGCATTTATATTTTTTTAATTATAATATGCCGGAGGCATTTATATATGGAATTATATTATTATTAAGTTTCTTGTTTGGAAAATTTAGACCAGTAGTAATGTTTTATTGTGCCATTTTATTTAGTTTTATTTTAGGATATTTGGAGTTATGAATGACAGAAAAAAAATTAAAAATTGTAAACAAGCTTGGGCTTCATGCAAGACCAGCATCTCTTATTGTTCAAACCGCAATGAACTTTTCTTCGAATATCTCTATTATAAAAGATGAATATACAATAGATGGTAAGAGTATTATGGGAATAATGATGTTAGCGGCTGGATGTGGTAGCGAGTTAATAGTCAGGATAGATGGTTCTGATGAAAATAATGCAATGGATAAAATAGAAGAGTTATTTAATAATGGGTTTGGAGAAGAGATATGACAAATATTACAGATATTTCAAATAAAACAAATATTATTTTGAATGGTGTCCCTGCTTCTGCTGGAGTTGCTATTGGAAAAGTTTTTATTCTGGAAGATGATGATTTTATTTTAATTGAAAAAGAAATATCTGTTGATAAAATACAAGATGAAATAGTTCGTTTTAAAGAAGCAATAGAAAAAACGAGATTAGAACTTCAAGAAAATCATGCAAAACTTAATGATATGCTTGGTGAGAATTATGCAAAGATAGCAGATGCTCATTTATTAATATTAAATGATCCTATAATAAATAAAGAATCTTTTGAAATAATAAATAATGGCAATAATGCAGAATATGCTATTTATAAAGTTGTAGAAAAAATTTCAAGATCTTTTGATTTAATAGATGATGAATATTTTAGAGAAAGAAAACATGATATCATAGATGTTGCTAAAAAAGTTATAAGACATCTATTAGGCAAACAAAAAAAAACATTAGCAGATTTAGATGCTGATTCAATTGTAGTTGCAAAAAATTTGACACCTTCGGATACTATTGCAATGAGAGAAGTAATGGTCAGGGGGTTTGCAACAGATATCGGTGGAAGAACTTCTCATACTGCTCTCGTTGCTCAGAGTCTGGAAATTCCTGCTGTTGTGGGATTAAAAAATATTTCTATACAAGCAAAACAAGGGATGCCGATTATTGTTGATGGGAATCAGGGGATTATTATTTTAAATCCATCAGATGAAACAATAGAAAATTATAAAAGAGAATATGAAATACAAATTTCAAATCAAAAATATTTGGAACAATTTAAAGATCTTACAGCTACTACATTGGATGGTAAGGATGTTACTCTTGCTGCAAATATAGAAAATCCTGAAGAAGTTCGCTCGGTTCTTAAACATGGAGCAAGCGGCGTAGGATTATACAGAAGTGAATTTATGTATTTATCAAGAAAAACTATGCCTACAGAAGAAGAGCATTATCAAAATTATAGTAAAGTTGCAAAAATGATGATGCCATATGAAGTTATTATCAGAACTATTGATTTGGGTGGTGATAAAATATCTAAGCTTGGCTTAATGGATATTGGAAGAGAAGCAAATCCTTTTATGGGACTTAGAGCTATAAGATTATGTTTAAAATATCCTGAAATATTTAAGGTTCAGCTAAAAGGAATTTTAAGAGCATCAATGCATGGTAATATTAAAATAATGTATCCTATGATTTCAAGAGTCAGCGAAATTAAAGAAGCAAATGAAATTTTAGAGCAAGCTAAACAGGAATTAAGACAAGAAGGTAAAAAATTTAATGAAAGTATACAAGTTGGTGTAATGATAGAAGTTCCATCAGCAGCGGTAATTGCAGATATTATTGCAAAAGAAGTTGATTTTATGTCAATAGGAACAAATGATTTAATTCAATATACAATGGCAGTTGATAGAATAAATGAAGATGTTGCACATCTTTATGACCCTTTACATCTAGCAATTTTAAGGCTTCTTAAGACTATTATTGATGCAGGGCATGCTGCAGGAAAAGAAGTTGGCATGTGCGGTGAAATGGCTGGTGACCCAACTTATTCTGTTGTATTATTGGGGTTAGGTCTTGATGAATTTAGTATGTCTGCTGCACAAATTCCTAAAATCAAAAAAATTATTAGAAATGTATCTAAAATAGAAGCAAAAGAATTAGTAGATGAGTTACTAAAATGCAGTACTGTTACTGAAATTTCCACTGTTATGAAGAAGTTTAAATACAGATAATTAAAATTTTGTAATAAAACTAGATAAAAGTCTTTAATAGATTTATCTAGTTTTATTTTTTTGTATTAAATTTAATAGTAATTATATTTTAGTTAGATATCCATTACTATTTTATTTCTTCCGGATTGTTTTGCTTGGTAAAGAGCTTTATCTGCAATAGAAATCACATCATTTGATGAAGTATTATTTTGATATTTTGATATCCCGATACTTATTGTAACAGAAAAAGTAAAATTATTTTCGTTGAATCTCGTTTTTTGGACAGAAGACCTTATAGTTTCAGCAATATTTAATACTTGTTCTTCTGATACCATTGGGAGTAAAACAATAAATTCTTCACCACCATATCTTCCTATTAAATCTCCAGGTCTTACAGATTTTGAAAGAACTTTTGATATAGCTACAAGTACTTTATCTCCAACCAAATGTCCATAAGTATCGTTGATTTTTTTAAAAAAATCAATATCTAACATTAAAATATAAAAATCAGTTTTATATCTTTTTGATCTTTGGAATTCTGTATATAATCTTTCCATAAAGTATCTTCTCAAATATAATCCTGTTAAACCATCAACCCTTGCTTTTTCTTGTAATTCTGCGAATAAACGGATTCTTTTTGTTCCCAAAATTAAATGAGGTAAAAATAAATGACCTCCTTCTAGATATGTTTGAACATAATCTTTTTCAACTACTAAAAAAACACAAGATATAAAAGTATTATCTATGACAATTGGCCAAGCTACTATAGGCTGATTCTCAATATAATTCATAAAATTAACCATAGTTGGTTTTGTAAAATTAATTATTGTTTGATAATGGTCTTTTAAGGCAATATCCCATTTCTTTTTAATATCTGGTTTTTGTGTTGCTAGTTGTGTTGATATTATTGTTAAATGAGTCTTTTGCGGATATTTTACTACAACTAGTATATAAGAAATACCTGGTCTGGAAGATAATACGGTAGATAATGCGTTTGCACTGTCTTCTGCTGTTATATTTTTAGTTAAATCTTTAGAAATGATATAAAGTTGTATAATCCTTTCTAATTTTTTTTCTAATGATAATCTTGCTTGGTTAAGACTTTGCTCTTCATTTAATAATTCTTCTTTAAAAAATTTTAATTCATTATTTTTCTTTTGTAAATCCGGTGACTGTATTTTGTTAGGTTTAAAAAAACAACATAAAGTTGGTATTATAGATATAAATATTGAAGAGATAATAATAGTTAAATAATTAAATCCAAAAGTTATAATGGCAGAAATAACTGCTATTAAACTAAAAATGACAATAGAACATCTATATACATAAGAAAATAATAAAGATATAGGCAATAAAAATAACAATAGAATATAATGTTCTATTTCGTTATTTACCATATTGTATATGATAAAAAAACATATAAATATTAATGCGATTTTTAAATAAAATTTTATTTTAGTATTCATTTATTTTCTGTATAGATACAAGTTTTATTTCTTCCAGTGTTTTTTGCTTTATATAATGCTAAATCAGCTTTTTGTATAATTTCATCAGTTGTCTTTTCTTTATTTAATTCTGCCAAACCAATACTAATAGTTTTTCTAATTTGTATTGGGTGATAACTCTCAACTGGAAGAAAAAATTTCTCATTTTCTATATTTTTTCTTATTTCCTCAAGTATTGCAAATCCATCAGTAATAGCAGTTTGCGATATAAAAATAGTAAATTCTTCACCACCATATCTTGCAATGATATCAATTTCTCTAAATCTTTTTCTTAAAATATCTGCAATTTGTCTTAAAAGCATGTCTCCTGCAATATGTCCATATTTATCATTTACTGATTTAAAATGATCTATATCTATCATAGCAATAACCATAGAAAGATTGTTACTGTTTGCTCTTTCAATTTCTTCTTGTAATCTTTCTATAAAGTATGTTCTTGTGTAAAGGCCGGTTAATCCGTCTGTTATTACAAGAGCAGATATTTTGTTGAAAAGTGAAGTATTATATAAAATAATACCTAATATATTAGATAGAACTGAAAGTAATCTTAAATCAGAATCATTAAATTTAATGTTTTTAATAATAGAAATACCTTCTATATATCCCCAATATAGACCTTCAACTTCTATAGGCATAACTATAATGGATGTTATATCTTTGTAATCATTATTAGAAAATCTTTTATCATCAGATGTATCAGTTATTAATAATGGGATTTTATTTGTTTTTACATACTCAATAAAAATATTCTTTTTAAAAAATCTTTTTGTTTTCCATTTGCCTTTACTGATAAATTTACTTGTTAATTCTTCAATAAGTTTTATTAATTCATGTTCGTTCATAGAAGATTCTAATGAACTGATAATTTTTTCAAATTTTTGAAAATTTGCCATTCTTTGTATCAAAGCAGAACTTCTTTTTTCATTTTCTGTAATCGATGATTGTATTAAAGCAATATCTCTATCTAATACTTCATGCTCAACTTCTAATTTCCTTTTTAAAGATATATATATATTACGATGATGTTCTAATCTAAAAAAGACGAATACCATCCATATAATTTCATATATGAGCATAATTTTATCATAAGAATTATCAATAATAGCTATTGCAAATAGTCCTGCAGATACTGTAAAAGCAAGTAAAACTCCGCCAAAAACAGGACCTGATAAAAAATAAATAATTAAAAAAATTATAAAAACTGTTGGAAAAGTTATAACTGGATATTGAAAAAAATAAAATATCCATATAACAAAACAAATCCCGCCAAAGACTGGGAGAATGATAGTAGTTAATATATCAATAAAAAATCGTTTATATGCTTCAATATCTATCATTGTAATATACCTTTATTTTTCTTTTGGTGATAGAGTTTCAAAATTTCTTTTTCTAAATTATATTCCAAATTTGAATCTTTAATTATAAATAATTTCTTCCATTTGTTATTTTGTTTTTCAGATGGCCATTGTACCCATAATCCATATTTACCATTTAAAATAGTACATTGAACCTCAAGTAAATTATTAAATATCACAGATACAAATGCTTTCGCTTTTGATGGATTATCTATAATATTAAATTTATTTATTTTATAATTGATATTTTGGTAATCTTTTTTATAAATTTTTTTATTTGATTTTATTTCGGCGATTATACTATCTTTGAATTGTCTATCTAAGAACGAAAAATAAACATATTGATTTCTTTTACTTTTATAATAAGGGCTTATTAATAAATCTTTATCGTCAGCTACTTCTAATTTTAATCCATGTAATTCTATCGTATTATTAAATTCTATTGAAATATCCGATAGATTTTTATTGTCAATAAAAGAAATATCAAAAGTTTGGCAGTAACCTATTTGACAAAAAAACAATAACAAGAAACTAAATACAAATTTGTATATATTCATAATAATAACACTAATAATTCTAACACAAGTTAGGCAAATATACAATGATTACTTGTGAAAAAATTTAAAAAATTTCTCTGCATTAAGATTTTTATCATTACCAAGATAAAAACAATATACTTGTTTGTTTTTTATTAGTAACATTATACAAGCATATAATCTTAAAATAATTAGATAAGATTTTTGAATACTGTCTTTAAAACCTCCTATTAAAAAATATTCTATAACTTGAGGTAGCCCAAATCCAATAATACAGTTTTTAAATAATTCTTGAAATGCACAAAATCTATTTTTTTTAACAATTTCTGATGTGTTAGAAAAAAATCTTTTACCATAAAGAATTATAGTTGGTAATTTTCTTGTTTCAATTCTGTCCTTAAAAAATTCATAACTGATAAGTTTTTTTTGACCAAATTTTCTTCTGTTAAAAATAGTAATAAATTTTTCCGGTATATAATTTGTTTGAATATCATTACATAGTCCAATTCTGATAGGGAAAGGATAAATATATCCATTTTTGTCAATAAAGGGCGTATCATCTGAAAGCAATTTTACAGTATCGTTTTTTAATAGTTCCATAAGTAATGTGCTTTTGCCTCCGCCTTGTGGCAACATGCAAATATATATTTTATCTTCGAATGAAAATGCACAACTATGAATTCTGTGAAATCCTTTCATATCAAGCATTTCTCCGACCCTTGAATGTACAAAAAGATATGTAATTTCATACAGTAAGTCGGGAGATAATGAAAATATATCAGCTTGATTTTCATTTATATTATAAATAACAAGAGCTTTTCCAAGATAGTCAACATATCTTATTCCATTTTTATCGTAGCTTATGCAATCTGTTTTATACATTGAAGCAGTAATTTCTGGAATTTTTTCATAAGGTGGAGGGAAAATATTAATATTTAAAGATAGATCGATAGTTCTATTGGTATTATTACTGTTAAAATATGCGAAATCAGATAATATTTTAGCTACAACATCATTAGTACCATTGATTAATACATTTATCCCATAAATATCTAAAATATCTTTTTTATTTTCCATATAGTTCCTTGTATTATTCCTGTTATAAAACCAATACCATACGATAAATGAGATATAAAAGTAATAACCAACATCAATGCAATATCATATATATTTATATTATACAATATTGCAGTAAAAAGAACATTATAAAGGGAAACTAAAAGATAGATAAATAATAGAATAAATGTCATTTTACCAAAATATAAAGCAATCAAATAAAAAATAAAAATAGATGGTAATAAATGGAATAATCGTAAACTGGAAGGTATAAAAAAAGTCATAAGAGCTCTTCCTTTTCCTGAATAAAAAACTTGTAAAGAAAAAGGAAGCAAAGAACTTCTTCTATGATGATATACTGATAAATCAGGAGAATATAATATTTTTACATTATTATTTTTAAGTTCTTCTAATAGTAAATTTTCTTCATTATAATGTAATAACTTTTCAAATTTTAAATTATATTTTGTAAATAAATCTTTTTTAATTGCTAAGTTACAAAGTATTAATTCTGAGTCATCTGTATATCTGTCTTTGCCAATACTTACATATCTATGGCTCATTTTCCAAGATAATAAATATGTAGATAACATAATACCGCTGATTTTTTCAAATTTTGTTGAATTTATAGGTGTTAAATTAGGACCGCCAATAACACCAAGTAAAGGATATGTTTCAAATTTTTCTTGTAATATCTGGATATTGTTTTTATCAATAAAAGCATCATCATCTAGAAAATAAATTAAATCTGTGTTTATATTTTCCACACCAACATTTCTTGCATCTGATTTATTAATTTTATCATGCAGTATTGTAAAATTCATATATTGGTATTTTAATTTTATTTCTTCTAAAAAAATTACAATTTCATTATTGAATCCATTAACTACAATGAAAATGTTGCTATTGAATTTCATTAAAGAATAAATGGTTTCTTTAAGATAATCATATCTCTTATTTGAAATGATAAGTGTTGTAATTGTAATCATTTTATATTTGTTTTAAATTTTTGAGCAATGTATAAATTTTTACCTGATTTTATAGCATCTTCTAACATATTTCCATTGGTACATGTGAGCCAACAATGGCATTGCTTTGAATTAAAAAATTTTCTAATATCATTTGCCTGTTTTGAGTTCCACAAAGTATCAAAAGAATCTTTTCTTAAATCTCCTGCAAATTTATCCTTATAAACAGGACAAAAATATACTTCACCGAAAGGATTAATCATTGCATATTTTTCGCCGCAAGGACAATTCGGAAAGTATCTTTTTTGGTTGTTTATATATTTTATAATGTAGTATAAAGATAAAAATTGAGATGTTAATCCTTCATTTGATAAAAAAGTATCCTCATTAAATTCTTTAATGCCACATTCATTTGCCATTTTTGTTGTTATTATATTAATTTGTTCTTCTATAATATTTAAAATATTATTTTGCCAAACAAATTGCTGTGTTTCTTTTTTTTGTACAAACATTTGAAAAGAGACATGGTATTTGTTTTGCTTACACCAATCATAAACTTCAACAATTTTATTACAGTTATCAGGTAAAATTGTATAATTTAAACTTAAATAAATTTCCGGGAAATCTTGTTTCAAAAGTTCAAGATTTGATACCAGATTGTTAAAAGCTCCTTCTTGCCCTCTTATTTTATCATGATCTTTTCCAATGCCGTCAATAGAAGAACCTATAGAAATTTTTTGTAAGCCTACTTCTTTTTTTATTGAATTTAATTTGTTAACAATAAGTTTTTTATCAAACAAATTAGATAAAATTAATATTTCAGTTATTGGGTAATAACTTCTTAAAAATTTAACAATATCAACTAAATCGTTTCGAAGAAGAGCTTCTCCGCCGCTTAATACTATAAATTTTATATTTTTTAAATATTGTGATGTTTGTATAAAGGTTTTAATTTCTTCAAAACTTATTTCTTTGTTGTTTTTGTTTTTTAAATGCTTTAAATTACACATAATACATGCAGTATTGCAATTATATGTTAATTCAAAGTGTAACTCATCTGGTGGAACACAATCTATATCTTTTGGAATAGTTGTTTTTTCTATAAAAGCTCCAAATTTGTAAATAAAGTCTTTAAGTTCTTTCAAGATAGTGCCTCTAATTCTTTTTCATATTTAATTTTAAAATTGATATCTTCTTCTTCTTGTGCAATAAAAATTAATTTCTTACAAATTTCTTTAGATTTATATTCTGTTTCGAATGATTTTTCAAAACAATCTTTAGCTTTTGAATAATTTCCATCATAAAAATAATATTCACCAAGCAAAAACCATTTATCAGGTTTAACAGCACTAATGCCGGAAGTTTCCGGATATTTTAATTTTAGTGCTAAATTGCAAAATTTTTCATAGCGTTCAAATCTGGTTGGATAATCGTTATCTTCTGATTTCCAAAATAGATGATGATTTGAATTTATTATTCCGAATTTTTCAGGATGTTTTTTGATATAAGTTCCTTTCTCTAATGTAAAAAAAGATTGGCTGGCAAGTATAGAATCTACATAAGGTCTTACAGAAGTTAAAAAATTTAAAGTTTCGCAAAAATCTTCTTCTGTTTCAATTGGGAAACCGCACATCATATTTATTTGAAAAGATATTCCGGCTTCTTTTGTGTTTTTAAACAAATCAATAGCTTTTGATACAATAAAATTTTTATTCATTGCATCTAAAACTTTTTGTGAGCCGGATTCTATTCCATAGCCAACCCATCCGCATCCTGCTTTTTTCATTTTCGTTAATAATTCTAAAGACATATCATTTCTAACGACAGCTTGTCCTGCCCAAGAAATTTTTATATTGTTTTCTATAATTAAATCACAAAAATTTTCTAAATTTTTTAAATTGCCATTTAATAGTAATCCGTTAAAATAAAAATAATTTATTTGTGGGAAAGTTTGTATGTGTTTTACAATTTGTTCAAATAATTTTTGTCCGCTTATAATTCTGTATTTTGGCCAGAATAGTCTTTCATAACAAAAATGACAAGCATTAATACATCCTCTGCTGTCTAATAAATCCAGCCTATTAGGCTGAGAATATTTATTGTTTAAAATATCATCTTTAAAATCAGAATAATCTGGAATTGGTAAAGAATCTAAATCTTGGATAAATTCACCTTGTCCGCAATCTATAACATTTCCATTTTGTTTCATTAAAAAACCTTTACACTGTGGTAAGTTATGTACATCAAATTTTTTGTCTAACTTTTCTAAAAGATTTTTAATGGGGATATCAGCTTCACTATAGCAGACATAATCAATAAACTTTTGTTCTGCAAAATCATAAGCCATTTGAGTTTTACTTGCTTTATGCCCAATAAAAATAATAATAGAGTCTGATTTTAATTGTTTAATTTTTTTAGCTATAGCATAACTGATATTAACAGATGGCGTATGAGTATCAAAAATAAATACTTGTGAGTTTGTATCTAAAATATCTTGTATTGATTTATTTGCATTTGAAATTTGTAAAATAGTATCTGTAAATGTATTATTTTCCCAAACAGAATAAAAATCTCTATTATCCCAATATTTTTTGTTTTCATTATTACATTGATGATAAAAAATGTTATTCAAATCAAAACAAAAAGTTTGATGTCCAAATTGTTTTAAATATGTTGAAAAATAAGCCAATATGTATGGGGGACAATATCTTACCACCAAGGGGCTTTAATTAAAGCAATTTTCACTGTTATCTTTCCTCATCGACAATCCATTTATATTCATCACAAGGACAAGTTTCAGCTTCACAAGGCATAGGTTTATCGTGTAATTTAAAATTAGGATCAAAAATATTTCCTATTGGTTTATTGCTTAAAGGTCCGCATCTTGTTACTGTACCATCTGCTTTAATTGATGCGTATATGTGTCCGGCACGACATAATTTGCCTTTAGTTTTTCTTCCTTCTAAATGATATTTTTGTCTATCCATATCTCCAAGATATGGTAACATCATTTCTCTTTCTTCTTTTGTATATGCATCAGGATAATGTTTTCCGCCGTATTCACCATGGAAAGCAGCAAGAGCCATTACAATACCATGTTTTTTAAATATATCATCATAATATTGTATTTTGTCCATGTTTGGTGGATAAGCGAGGTAACAAACACCTCCTTTAAATCCATATTTATATAAATATAGAACTTTTTTTATAAAAGGTTCTAATTTGCTTTCTAATGGATGAAAATTCATATCCAATCTTACTCTTTCAGGATTCAGTTTTCTTGCAAAAGTAAACATATCACCTGAAAGTTGGCAAGTAACTTTTACAGTATGTTTTTTTGATATTGCTTCTATTAATTCTATAAAGTTTGGATAGAGCATAGGCTCTCCGCCTGTAACCATTAAATGGCATTCTCCATACATATCATATAATCTATCCCATAAAGCTATCATTTCAGTTAATGGAGGATATTTATTTAATTTATCCATCTCATCCCAAGTTTTATCAAACCAGCAATAAGGACATCTAAAATTACATCTGTAATGAGAGTCCCAAACAAAATTAACTTTTTCCATAATATTTCCTTTTATAACTAAAATAAAACATATACAAATGGAACAACAGCACTACTTTTTGCAAAAACTATTAGAAGACCTAGTATCAAAAAGACTAAGAACATTGGAATTAACCACCATGCTTTCTTTTCCCAAAAAAATTCCCAAAAATCTTTAAAAAAAGATTTCATTGATATCTCCTAAACTTTCATTTTCCGTTTATACATATCTTCAACTTCGTTAATTGGTCCAAAAGCGATTTGTTGCCCATGATCAATATATAGTGCATTTGTACAAATCTTTTTTATATCTCCGATCCCATGAGAAATAAATAAAACAGTATGCCCATCTTCTATGACTTTTTCAAAAGCTTGGGTACATTTTTTTTGGAAAGCAATATCTCCAACAGCCAAAACTTCGTCTACTAAAATTATTCCTTGAATTGTTTGTATTACTGTAGCAAAAGCAAGTCTTGCTATCATACCAGATGAAAATTCTCCAAGTCTTGCACCCATAAAATTACCTAATTCTGCAAATTCAACGATAGCATCCATTTTATTATCTATTTCTTTTCTTGTTATTCCATGCAATGCCCCATATAAATAAACATTTTCTAAAGCAGTAAATCTCAGATTGAATCCAAGTCCTAATTCAAACATACAAGAAATACCTTCAGTAATGTTGAAAGTTCCGGCAGTTTGTTTCATTATTCCAGATAATATTCTAAATAGAGTAGTTTTTCCTGCTCCATTGTGACCTATAACAGCTATCATCTCACCTTTTTTTGCAGAAAAATTTATATCTTTTAGTGCCCACAATTCTTTTTCTGGAAATTGACCACTAAGTTTGTATCTAAAAGAAGTAAAAAAAGTTAACCTTTCTTTAGTTCCTATTTTAAATTTTTTAGATAAGTTATTTACTTCTATAACAGTTTTATTCATTGTATTTTTTCTACAAAATAACCTTCAAATTTTTTAAATAATATATAACCGACAATTGTAAATATAGTAGCTAATATAAATACATACAATAATCCTTGAAATTCAGGACATTTTCCATCAAGTAAAATAGTTCTGGATGCTTGAATTATATGTGTCATTGGATTTAACATAATGACATTCTTTTTAAATGGAGATAACATATCTAAACTATAAAATATTGGTGTTAAAAAGAATCCCATAGTCATAAGTAAAGACCAAATCCTTCCCATATCTAAGAAATATATCCCTATTAATGAAAGCAACAGAGAAACACCAATAATTAAATATATAGTTAAAAACAATATAGGGATTAAGAAGATAACATAAATAGAAATAAATCCTTTCATTATTGAACAAAAGATAATTAATATAAATAATTCTAATATATATGAAAACAAAACGGCAAGGATAGATGCTAGTACAATACATTCTTTAGGGAAAGATATACTTTTGACAAAGTTGCTATATCTCATAATTGATGTTATTGATGAACTTGTTGCATTTGAAAAAAAATTCCACTGTACCATACCAATAAGTAAATATAGTGGAAAATCTTTTATTGTTTTCATCCAATCAGCAAAGATTGTATACAATATACAAAAGAAAATTAACGGGTATAATAAAGTCCAGGTAAATCCTAAAATTGTGCCTTGATCTCTCATTCTAAAATCAGAGAAAGCCAATTCCCAAATCATTAACCAATATTTTCTTATATTTTTTTTCATTATTATTAAACCAAGAGTAATATTTATCTTTGTAATTATAATATTATTAGCCACTAAATGCAAACTTAGAATTATTGAAAATTTTCATATGTATATTATGTTAGTAAATATTGTATTTGTCGTTTGATTTATCATATTAAATCTTGTATCATATTTAGAAAATTAATAAGTAAATTATAAAATTATAAATAAAAAGGAGAAGTATGTTATGAGAAGACCATTAATGGCTGGAAATTGGAAGATGCACAAAACTATAGCAGAAGCAGTTGCTATGGTAAATGAATTAAAGGGTAAAATAGCAGATGTTAAAGATGTAGATGTTTTAATTTGTCCTACCTTTACATCCCTTTATTCTTTATCTAATGAAGCAAAAGGTTCAAATATAAAAATAGGTGCTCAAAATTTATTTTGGGAACCAAAAGGTGCTTTCACTGGTGAAATTTCAGCAAATATGATAGTTGATGCAGGATGTTCTTATGTTATAATCGGACATTCAGAAAGAAGACAATATTTTGGTGAAACAGATGAAACAGTAAATAAAAAAACAAAAGCAGCACTAAATGCAGGATTGATTCCAATAGTTTGTGTTGGCGAAACTTTAAATGAAAGAGAAATGAATGTTACTTTTAAAGTAATTGAGAAACAAGTTAGAGATGGTATAAAAGGTTTAACATCTGATGAAGCTTCAAAAATAGTTATAGCTTATGAGCCTGTATGGGCAATAGGAACTGGGAAAACAGCTTCTCCAGAGCAAGCACAAGAAGTTCATGAATTTATTAGAAAAGTATATTCTGAAATGTATGGTTCTATTTCTGAAGGAACAAGAATACTTTATGGTGGATCTGTAAAGCCGGATAATGTTGCAGAATTAATGAAAAAAACAGATATTGATGGTGGTTTGGTTGGAGGAGCAAGTTTGGAAGCTTCTTCTTTTGAAAAACTTGTAAAATTTAGTAAGTAAGGACTTAAACATGCAAAATAATAGAGCTAGTAAACCAATTATAACAAATATATCAAATAGGCATATTCATTTATCAAAAGATATTATGGAAGTTCTCTTTGGTAAAGATTATCAATTAACAAAAACAAAAGATTTAATGCAACCAGGTGAGTATGCTTGTAATGAGACACTTACATTGGTTGGTCCAAAAAATTCTATAGAAAGAGTTAGAGTTTTAGGCCCAATAAGAAAACAAACACAAGTAGAAGTATCTGTATCAGATGCAATAAAATTAGGTATTGCTGTAAATATAAGGCTATCCGGAGATTTAGCTGGTTCACAACCAATTAAGTTAGTTGGTCCAAATGCGAGTGTAGATTTAAAAGAAGGTTGTGTCGTTGCAAAAAGACATATCCATTTCTCAACTAAAGATGCAGAATTTTATGGTATTAAAGATAAAGAAAGTTTATCATTGAAAATAGAAGGAGAAAGAGGACTTGTCTTTAACAATGTAATAGCAAGAGTTAGTGATAATATGATTTCGGAATGTCATTTAGACATTGAGGAAGCAAATTCAGCTGGTGTAAAAAATGGCACAATGGCAATACTTTTATAATAAGGTATATAAATGAAAATATCATTAGGAACAGATCATGCTGGTTTTTTAATAAAAAATAAAGTAATAAATTTCTTACAATCTTTGGGTCATGAAGTTGTTGATTATGGGACAAATTCTGCTGAAAGTTGTGATTATCCTGATTTTGCTTATAAAGTTGCTTTAGATGTTTCCAGTAATAAATCACAAAAAGGTGTTTTAATTTGTGGAACTGGTATTGGTATGGCAATTTCAGCGAATAAAGTGCCAAATATTAGAGCAGGTGTTTGTTGGAGTAAAGAAACAGCACAATTAATATCTTTGCATAATGATGCTAATATTATTTGCGTTGGTGCAAGATTTGCAAGTTTTGAAGATATTTGTGATTGGATTAAAATTTTTCTTGAAACAAAATTTGAAGAAAGACATTCTAAAAGAATAAATAAAATTATACAAATAGAAAAAGATTTTTGTACAAATAATAAATGAAAAATATTCTAATTTTGGTTACTATGTTTTTTTTATCTTCATGTGTTTCTGTAGTGCCTGTATATAGACAAGATTATGATTTTTCAAAAATAAAAACCATTTATGTTGAAGATTCCGGAGATACGAATATTGGCAAAACTATACAAAATGCTGTAATAAAACAGTTAATGGTAAAAGGTTTTGATATACGCAGTACTTATAATAGTAGTGATGATATTGATATTATTGTTTCTGTTTCTGTTTCTCAATACCAACCTTCTAAAACCTATCTTGTAAGAGAACATATTAATAGTCCTAATGTAGTAGTTTATAATGATGACCCTTTTGAACTTAGTGGATCAACTATTTATAATTCAGGTAGTGCTTTTGGGATGAATGATACAAAGTTATTTTCTAGTACAGCTGCCGTAGGCCTTTCAATTTCTATGCGAGATCCTGTAAACAATGAAATAATATGGACAAGTTCTTATACATACGAAGGTTTTGATATTGATTCATCAATAGATGGTGCAGTCAAGTATATACTTAAATCATTTCCACCTCAACAATTAAATAAAGGGGAATAAACTATGAGAAAAGTTTTTTTATCAATGTTATTGATTTGTTTATTTGTTCAGTTTGTTTTTGCTGTATCTATTACTGTATATAATGATGATTTGGCACTTGTAAGGGATATAAAGGATGTTATTTTGTATAAAGGTGAACAAAAAATAGAAATAGATGATGTTTCTTCTAAAATAGATCCTACAAGTGTTTTACCAAAGTTTTTGTCTGATGCAGATAAAATTGATATATATGAACAAAATTTTGATTTTGATTTAGTAAATACAAATAAATTATTACAACAATATATTGGTAGTAATATTGAAATAGAAAAACAACTTCCTAATTCTTCGAAAGAAAAAATTGCCGCAAAACTTTTGGCAGTAAATGGTGGGATAGTAGTTCAATCAAATGATAAAATTATTCTTAATCCGGAAGGGGAGATATCACTTCCTAAATTGCCTGAAGGTGTTAGATTAAAACCAACGCTTTCATGGTTAGTAAATAGTAAAATTATAGGTAAAAGACAATTGGAAGTTACATATCAAACAAGTGGATTATCATGGATGTCTGATTATATTGTGATTCTTGATAAAGATGATAAAAACTTAGATATTAATGCTTGGGTTACTATAAATAATTTGTCAGGAACTACATATAAAGATGCAAATTTAAAATTAATAGCCGGTGATGTTAATATTGTAAAAAACAATATTGGTCCAAAAAGACTTCTTATGGCAAAATCAGGTTCTTTTGATAGTGCTAATGAATCTTTTCAGGAAAAATCTTTTTTTGAATATCATATGTATGAGCTAGGGAGAAAAACAACAATAAAAAGTGATGAAAAAAAACAAATAGAATTTGCATCAGCTCAATTAATTCCAATAAATAGAAAGTATACATATAATGGCAGTCAAATGGATAATTTTTCATTTAGTAAATATAGCAAAACTACTAAAGATTTTTGGCAACAATCAAATAAAAAAGTTAGTATTGATATAGAATTTAAAAATGATAAATCATCTAATTTGGGTATTCCTTTGCCGAAAGGAAAGATGAGAGTTTATAAAAATGATGGACAATCAATAGAATTTGTTGGCGAAGATACTATAGACCATACACCAGAAAACGAAATAATAAGTTTAAATTTAGGAAATGTTTTTGATGTTGTAGGTGATAGAACACAAACAGAGTTTATATTGGGTGATAAATCTGCTCAAGAAACTTTTTCTATTTCTTTAAGAAATTCAAAAGATGAAGAAATTGAAGTGGAAGTAATTGAACCATTATATAGATGGTCAACTTGGAGAATTTTATCAACAACAGATAAATATATAAAGAAAGATTCCCAAAATATCGTTTTTAAAGTAAAAGTTCCTGCAAAAGGTGAAAAGAATATAACATATACGGTTAAATATAAATGGTAAATATATCTAGTATAATTGATCATACTTTACTATCTCCAACTGCATGTTTTCTTGATTTTAAAAAATTGTGTGAACAAGCTGTTGAAAATGGATTCTATTCTGTATGTGTGCCTCCATATATGGTTGAAAGTTGTAAGAAGGCATTACTTAAAACGGATATCAAAGTATGTACAGTTATTGGTTTCCCATTTGGGTATAATCATTACTTAACTAAAATTGTAGAGGCAAAGGAAGCTATTTTATTTGGGGCTGATGAAATAGATGCTGTTGTGAATATTTCTGCTATTAAATCAAAAGATTTTAAATTTGTTAATAAGGAAATTGAATGTTTAAGAAAAACAACAAATAATAAAATTTTAAAAATAATAGTTGAAACAGCATATTTAACAAAAGAAGAAAAGATAGAAATTGCTAAAATAATTTTAAATAACAAAGTTGATTTTATAAAAACATCAACAGGGTTTGCTCCGGCAGGAGCAAATGTAGATGACATTATATTGTTTAAATCAATACTTAAAAATAATGTAAAAATTAAGGCTTCAGGTGGTATTAGTACTTATAAACAAGCTGAAGACATGATAAAAGCAGGGGCAAGCAGAATAGGAACTTCAAAATCAATTGACTTAATTAAGAATAATGAAAAAAATAATAATTAAACATATACTTTTTGTATTTTTATTTACGGTAATTCTTCTTTCTTTATGGTTTTTGTTTATTTTTGAATTTTTTAATAATGAATTAAAAAAGTCTGTTTATCCGATAATACAGGATTCAAAACAAGAATTGGCAGAATTAGTAACTAAAGATTTTGCTAAAGATAAAGTTATTTCTTTTTTAAAGGATTTAAAAGAAAGTAAAGAAATTTTAAATTTAACTTTATCAAATAAAGATAAAAAGATTTACTCTCTTAATAATTTTCAAGGAAAAGAAACAATATTATCTTTTTTAAAATTTTCATACCATATTAAAAAAGATGATAAAATTGTTGGATGGATAGATATATATCCTTCTTACGAACTCTTTATTACAACTATTCTTCAAGACAAAACTTTAATAGTTTTGTTAATCTCAATCATAATTATTTTATTAATTGTTATCTTAGCATCATATATATATATTACAAAATATATTATTTATCCTTTTGAGCAAATGACTAAAATAATAAATGGGATATCTTCAGAAACTAATTCCGAGATTAAGTTGTTGCCAGAAAAGGGAATGTGGAAAGATATATTTATTGGATTAAAAAAACTTAATACAAAAGTTATAGATGTTAATACAACAATGAAATTGTTGTTTTCTGCTACAAGTGTGATAACATCTGACTTAGAGTTGACACATTCAATACATTTGATTTTTAATATAATACAAAAAAAAATAGATAATGCTGTATGTGCATTATTTATGCCGTCAGAAGATGGACAGTTAAAAGTGATTGCAAAAAAGGGGTTTTCGTCACGTGATATAAAATCAATATCATCACAATCAAATAGTCCTATTTTACAATGCTACAAAAAAAGTGAGCCAATTATAATCCAAGATATTTCTTTATTATCACGAGATAGTTTTGATATCTTTATGGATGAAAATATAGTTATGCAAATGAATATGCCATTAACTGATGAAAATCATAATTGTATAGGTGTTCTTAGTATTAGCAGTAGAAATAAAAATTCTTTTGATGATGATTCAGAAGAAACAATAAGAATAGTTTCTAAATATTTGGCAGCATTAATAGTTCATGTTCAAGATTATAAAAGAGTTAAAGAAGCTAATAGAAAACTTGAAGCAGAAATACAGATGACATCAAAAGAGTTAATAAATACAAATGCAATGTTAATTAAAAAAGTAAGAGATATAAAAGCAATTTCAGATATATCCGCATATGCTTCTGCACAATTTGATATGGAAGATATTGTAAAATACATTATAGAAAAGACAAAAGAAATATTATCTGTTGAAACTGCCGGAGTTTTTTTATATAGCAATATAAGAAATGAATTTTTTTCAGTAGAAGGATCTTTTGGAATTTATGATATAATAAAAGTTAAGAATATTGATAAAAATATTTTTAATAAAATATTTTTGAGTAAAAAATCTATTATTGTAAAAGATAGAGAAGAGTTAAAAAAGTGTTGTCTTGAATTGTTAGAAAAAGTAAATGTTAATTCTGCTGTATTTTCTCCTGCAAAGGCTGATAATAATATAGCAGCAGTAATTGTGGCAATAAATAAAATTGGGATGGACTTTACAGAATCAGATATGAAAGTTTTGGAACATATTTCAATAGTTGTTTTAAGTATAATAGAAAAAATAGAGTTATATTCTAAAATGAAAGCGGATTTTACAAAATAAATATAGCGGATTTGGGGGATGCAAATGGAAATAGCTGATTTAAAAATAATATCAGCATCAGTAAGAAAGGATATTTTAACGATGTTGGAGTTAGCAGGGTCTGGTCATCCTGGTGGAAGTTTGTCTGCTGTTGAGTTGATGGTTGATTTATATTTTAATCATATGAAAATTAATGCTAAAAATTTCAATGATCCAAAAAGAGATTATTTTATATTGTCAAAAGGTCATGTTTGTCCTGTATTATATTCAGTTTTGGCACAAATGGAATGTATTTCAAAGGAAGAATTATGTACTTTAAGGAAAATTGGCAGTCGTCTTCAAGGCCATCCGGCAAAAGATAAAAATATTCCGGGGATAGAAATTTCAACAGGTTCTTTAGGGTATGGACTTTCTATTGGTGTCGGTGTTGCCAAAGGAATGAAGACATTAAAACAAGACAATAGAGTTTATGTTCTTATGGGAGATGGTGAACAACAAGAAGGCTCTATTTGGGAAGCAGCTATGGCAGCTTCACATTTTAAATTAGATAATTTATGTGCAATTGTTGATTGTAATGGATTGCAGATTGACGGACCAGTTGATAAAGTTTTAAATATTAATCCAATAACTGATAAATACCAATCTTTTGGTTGGAATGTTATATCCATAGATGGGCATAACCTTAACGAAGTAGATTCTGCATATACACAAGCAAATTTACAAAAAGATAAACCAACAGTTATAATTGCAAAAACAGTTAAAGGGAAAGGTGTTTCTTTTATGGAAAATAATGCAGATTGGCACGGTAAAACACCAACGAAAGAACAATTAATACAGGCTTTTAAAGAAATTGATGCAACTCTTTAAAAAATTAATTTTATAAGTAAAAAGGAAAATAGTTATGGTTAAAGTTTTTGGTAATAAAGCAACAAGATTTGGTTTTGGAGAAAGTCTTGTGGAACTTGGTACAAAAGATGATAAAATTTTTGTTTTAGGTGCAGATACAGTATCTTCAGTAGCTATTAATGGTTTTCAAGATAAATTTCCGGACAGATTTGCAAATGTTGGTATTGCTGAATCAAACTTATTAGGTATGGCAGCAGGGCTTGCTATTTCAGGTTTTATACCGTTTGTATCAACTTATGGTGTATTTGCATCTGGTAGACCTTGGGAACAAATTAGGACGACTATATGCTATTCAAAATTAAATGTAAAGATAGGTGGTTCTCATTCCGGACTTATGGTTGGTCCTGACGGGGCAACACATCAAGCATTAGAAGAAATTGCTATAATGAGATGTCTTCCAAATATGACAGTTCTTGTGCCATGTGATGCTGTAGAAACAAAAAAAGCCACAATAGCAGCCGCATACCATAAAGGACCTGTTTATATTAGATATGGGAGAGAAAATGTTCCTACTATAACAGAGGAATCTACTCCATTTGAAATTGGCAAAGCACAAGTAATGAAAGAAGGTAAAGATGTTTGTATTATGGCTTGTGGGTCTATGGTATACGAGTCATTGGTAGCAGCAGATATATTAGAAAAAGAAGGAATAAATGCAAAGGTTTTAAATATTCATACAATAAAACCTATAGATGAGAAAGCTATTATTGAAGCAGCTAAAGAATGTGGAGCAATTGTGACAGCAGAAGAACATCAAAAATTTGGTGGTTTTGGATCAGCTGTTGCAGAAGTAGTAGTGAGAAATTCTCCGGTTCCTATGGAATTTGTTGCTGTCAATGATACTTTCGGAGAATCAGGTAAACCATCTGATTTGATTGCAAAATATGGGTTGAAAGATATTAATATAGTTGCTGCTGTTAAAAATGTATTAAAAAGGAAGTAATTGTCGTAATAGTTAGTTTGACATTTTTATGTTTTTTAATGAATATAGAGATAGAATGGAGAAAAAATGTCAGATATAAATAAAATTATTATAATTGTTTTAGACAGTTTAGGTGTTGGTGAATTACCTGATGCTGAAAAATATAATGATGTTGGTTCTAATACATTAAAACATATTTTTGAGAATATGGATAATGATTATGTACTTGAAAATCTTGGGAAATTAGGATTATACAATATAGTACCATCGCCTTATGGATATAAACCAAATGATGTTATTGGTAATTATGGAAAGATGGCAACTTTATCACCTGCAAAAGATACCACGGCCGGACATTGGGAACTTGGCGGTGTCGTTTTAGAGAAACCTTTCCCAACATATCCAAATGGATTTCCACAAGAATTAATAGAAGAATTTGAAAAGAAAATTGGTCGCAAAGTTTTAGGAAATTGTACTGCTTCAGGGACAGAAATTATTCAAAGGCTTGGTAATGAACATTGCCAGACTGGGTATCCAATAGTTTATACTTCAGCTGATTCAGTATTTCAAATAGCAGCTCACGAAACTCCGGATAAATTTGGGGGTCTTAAAGAGTTGCATGACATTTGTAAAATAGCAAGGGATATGTTAGTAGGTGAAAATGCAGTTGGCAGAGTTATAGCTAGACCTTTTATAGGCGAAAGTGGAAATTATATAAGGACTGCCAATAGACATGATTATTCTTTATCTCCAACAGATAAAACTGTGCTTGATAAAATCCAAAATATTGATGGTAATGTTATTGCAATAGGTAAAATCCAAGATATTTTTAATAATCAAGGTATTAATGTTTCCTATCATACAAAAGGAAATAGTACCGGAATAAAATATACGATTGAATCTATAATAGACCCAAAACAAGCTATATATTCACCATCCGGACATATAGATATATCTTCAGATATGGATCCATTTCACAAACATTTAATTTTCACAAATCTTGTAGATTTTGATATGTTGTGGGGACATAGAAGAGATGTTGATTCTTATGCTCAGGGTTTAAAATATTTTGACAGACAATTACCAAATATAATAGATGCTATGGCTGATAATGATTTGCTTATAATTACAGCTGATCATGGATGTGATCCTACCTATACAAAACACACAGACCATACAAGAGAATATGTTCCATTACTTGTATATGGGAAAAATTTAAAACAAAATGTTAATCTTGGAACAAGAAAAACTCTATCAGATGTTGCTCAAACAATAGCAGATATTTTTGAACTTACTCCTATGAAAAATGGAACAAGTTTTAAGGATGATATATTGTGAAAACAGAAGATATTTTACAATTATTAGAAAAAAGTAAGAAATATATACAAACTAGAAAAAATTGTAATCCTAAAATTGCCATTATAGTTGGTTCCGGACTGAGTAATATAAAAGAAAGTATAAAAAATTCTAAAGTTATTGAATACAATAAAATTCCATATTTTAAGAAAACAACGGTTGAAGGTCATAAAGGTGAACTTATATTCGGACAATTAAACTCAACTGATGTTGTTTTATTAAATGGACGATTACATTATTATGAGGGATATTCAATGCAGGATATTTCATATCCTGTAAGATTAATGAAATATTTAGGAATTGAAACTATAATTATAACTTGTGCAGTTGGTGCTATAAATACAAATTATAATGTTGGGGATATAGTTGTAATAAAAGATCATATTAACTTTATATTTAACAATCCTTTAATTGGTCAGCATCATAAAGAATTTGGTGAAAGATTTACAGATTTAACGAATCTTTATGATAGTAAGTTGATACAAAAAATAATAAAAATATCTAAAAAAAATAAAATAAGAATATATGAAGGAATATATTTTGCGGTTAGCGGTCCATCTTATGAAACTCCTGCAGAGGTATCGGCCTTCAGAAAGTTAGGAGGAGATGTTGTAGGGATGTCTCTAATAGCTGAATCTATTGTTGCAAAGCAAATGAATATGAATGTTTTGGCATTAACATATGTTTCAAATAAAGCAAGTGGAATATCAACTGAAAAATTATCCCACAAAGAAGTATTAACACTTGGTAAAAAAGCAAGTGTTTCTATGGAGAAAATAATTTCTAATATTTTGAAGGAAGTTTAGTGAGAGCATACGATATTATTTATAAAAAAAGAAATGGCGAAAAATTAACAAAAGATGAAATATCTTTTTTAATTGAAGGTTATAATAATTCAT
>Ga0265294_10000904_pt1 | contig 40097 bp, 29 predicted proteins | sample MunlanPumphouse3_FD_192504 | JGI IMG/M metagenome (GOLD analysis project Ga0265294, IMG submission 192504) | Groundwater microbial communities from a municipal landfill in Southern Ontario, Canada - Pumphouse #3 | ecosystem: Environmental > Aquatic > Deep subsurface > Groundwater | place... | reverse complement strand
TGAAGACCCTAGTGTTTGTTTTATTTAATTAATTTATGACTGATAAAATAAGAAATTTTTGTATAATTGCTCATATTGATCATGGAAAATCAACTTTAGCTGATAGAATGTTAGAATTGACCAATACGGTTGATAAAAGAAAAATGAAAGACCAAATTCTTGATGGCATGGATATTGAACGCGAAAGAGGTATAACTATCAAACTCCAACCAGTTACCATGGATTATAATGGTTATCAGTTAAATTTAATTGATACGCCTGGTCATGTTGATTTTTCCTATGAAGTTTCGAGGTCTTTAGCCGCAGTAGAAACGGCTGTTCTTTTGGTTGATTGTACTCAAGGAATACAGGCCCAGACTTTAGCTAACTTGTATTTAGCTTTAGAACAGGACTTAACAATCATTCCCGTTATGAACAAGATTGATTTACCAGCTGCTAATCCAGAAAAAACCAGAAGAGAAATTATTAAGTTGTTGGGTTGTGATGAGGGCGATATTTTATCTGCTTCTGGAAAAACAGGAGAGGGCGTTTTAGAAATTTTAAATAAAGTGGTTGAAGTCGGTAAGCCTCCAAAAGATTCTGATCAAAAAATACCGAAAGCTTTAATTTTTGATTCTAAATATGACGAATATAAGGGGGTGGTTGCCTACGTTCGAGTTTTTGAAGGACAAATTAAAAAAGGAGATAAAATAAAGTTAGTAGCTACTAAGGCTGAGAGCGAAGTTTTAGATATTGGTATTTTCAAACCTAATTATTTTTCTACAGGGACCTTAAATACAGGATCTATCGGTTATATTATAACTGGCTTTAAAGAAGTTGGAGAGTGTCGAGTTGGAGACACTTTAACTTCTCCCTCGGCTTTTAACAGCGGAATAGAAGCTCTTCCTGGCTATAAAGAGGTTAAGCCAATGGTTTTTGCTGGAATCTTTCCTAGAGAAGGAAGCGATCTTGAAGATTTGCGTGAAGCCATGGATAAATTAAAATTAAATGACAGTGCCTTGGTTTATGAATCGGAAAGATCCGATGCTTTAGGCTTTGGTTTTCGCTGTGGTTTTTTAGGACTTCTTCATTTAGAAATTTTTCAAGAAAGGTTAAGACGAGAATATAATTTAGATTTAATAGTTACCATTCCAAGTGTTGCTTATAAAGTTTATAAAAAAAATGGTGAGGAAGTTATTATCAGAACACCTCAAAGAATGCCCGATCCCACTGAAACTTTAAAGATAGAAGAGCCTTGGGTTTCATTAGATATTATAACTCCTAAAGAATATATGGGAGGTATTATGCAACTTTCTCAAGAAAAAAGAGGCGTTTATAAAAACACGGAATATATTTCTTCCGGCACTGATGAACAGAGAGTTATTCTTCATTATGATATGCCGATGTCAGCTATTTTAACTGATTTTTATGATAAGATAAAAAGCTTAAGCGCTGGTTATGCCTCGATTAATTATGAGTATTTAAATTATCAAGAAGCCGATGTGGTTAAAATGGACATTTTAGTAGCTGAAGAGCCAGTTGAAGCTTTATCAACTATTGTTTATCGTGATGATGCTTTTAGAAGAGGAAAAGAAGTGGTGAATGTTTTAAAAGAATCTTTGTCAAAACAAATGTTTGTTTTAAAAATTCAGGCTGCTATTGGTGGCAAGGTTATTGCTGCCGAAAGAATATCAGCCATGAGAAAAGATGTTACAGCCAAGCTTTATGGTGGTGATGTTTCTCGTAAAAGAAAATTGCTGGAAAAGCAAAAAAAAGGAAAGAAAAAAATGATGGCTGCTGGCAAAGGTAGTGTTGATATTCCACCAGATACTTTTGTTAAAATTTTAAAAAAATAATTAAAATATGCGTAAAAAAAAGAAAGAAAAATTAATAAAAATTGTTTGGACTATTTTATCGGCAATTATAATCTTTTCAATGATTGCCTGGACAATGTCTTTTACTTTTTTCTAATCATTGTTGTTTTTTGTTATTAAATTCTTTTATTAAATTTTTAAATTTGATAATGGTCTTTTAATAATAAATAATTTTTTATGGAAAAAATATGGCAGTTCTATCCTAAAATCACAGATAAAATTTTAGAGGAAAATTTTGATAAAAATCAGTTCATACTGCAACTTCTTTATAATCGTGGTCTTAAAACTAAAGAAGATTTCTCTTGGTTTTTTGATTTGGATAATTTAGGTTTTTTTGATCCTTTTCTTTTTGCAGATATGGAGAAAGCTATCGAGCTGATAATCAAACATATTAAACAAGGTAGTAAAATAATGATTTATGGTGATTATGATGCTGACGGGGTCACTTCTTCGGCTTTGCTTTATGATGTTTTTTCTGTTTTTAAGGCTAAGGTTGATTTTTATTTACCCGATAGAATTAGTGAGGGTTATGGGTTGAATAAAGGTGCTATTGAAGAAATAGCAAAAGATGATTTTAAATTAATAATTACTGTTGATAATGGTATTAGAAACAAGGAAGAGGTTGCTTATGCTAAGAGCCTTGGACTAGATGTTATTGTGACTGATCATCATACTCTTCCAGAAAAAAGGGAAGATTTACCCGAATGTTTATTAATAAATCCAGCTGATGAAAACTCTAATTATCCTTTTAAATTCTTAGCCGGAGTTGGTGTTGCTTTTAAGTTAGCCTCAGCTTTAATTAAAAAATCAAAATTAGAGGAAGAAGATAAAGAAAGATTGATTAATCGTAGCTTGGATTTAGTGGCTCTAGGAACGGTAGCTGATATGGTGTCTTTGCTAGGTGAAAACAGACTATTAGTTAAAAAAGGCTTGGATGCTTTAAACCAAACCAGAAGATTGGGTTTACAGGAATTAATTAATGTTGCTGGTTTAAGTGGTGAATTAAATTCTTATAATATTGGGTTTCAATTAGGTCCCCGACTTAATGCTGCCAGCCGTATTAAACATGCTAATTCTGCCTTAAATCTTCTTATAACTAAAGACGAACAAGAGGCTAAAAACTTAGCCGAAGATTTAAATAATAAAAATTTTGAAAGACAGAAGATTACAGAAGAATTGATGTCTTCTGCCGAAAGTCAAATAAATCCAGAGGATTTACCTAAAATTATTATAGTAAAAAATTCCAAAGAAGATGCTTGGAATGAGGGAGTTATTGGTTTAGTAGCTGGAAAGATAGCTGAGAAATATTATCGACCAACGCTAGTTATTGCTAAAACCAGTGAAACCTTTGAAGATGAAAATGGGCAACAGAAAGAAGTTTACAAAGGAAGTGGTCGAAGTATTGAAGGTTTTAATTTGGTGGAGGCTTTAGAAGAAAATAAAGATGTTTTATATAAATATGGTGGACATCCAATGGCCGGTGGTTTTTCGGTGATAGGAGATCATAATACTTTTTTGTTTATTGATAGATTGAAAGAAAAGGCTGATAAACTTTTAGATAAAAACGTTTTAACTCCTAAAATAAAAATAGATTTAGAACTAGATTTTGACGATATTAATGATTTATTGGTTGAAGGGCTAGAAGAAATGGCTCCTTTTGGGCAGTCTAACCCGGCCCCTAAAATGGCTTCTTTTGATCTTAAAATTATTGATGTTGTTAAAATGGGAAGTGAGGGGCAACATATTAAATTTAGATTTTTAGATGATAAAAAGAATAGTTTGAAAAACTTTTGGGGAATTTCTTTTGGTGGAACTAAGAAATATTCTGATTTAAATGTTGGTGATCGAATTAGCGTTGTTTATAATTTAGAATTCAATAATTTTAACGGCAATCATGATATTCAATTAAAAATTATTGATATTAAGAAATAAAAATTTATTTTTTATTATTTTATCTTTTTAATTTTTGAGAGTAAGTTCTCGGTGCAATAAATCTTATATTAATTTATGAATAAAAAAATAATAATTTTTTCTGATGGTGGCGCTCGAGGCAATCCTGGTCCGGCTGGAATTGGAGCTGTTTTGTACGATCAAGAAAAAAATAAAATAGCCGAAGTTTCTAAATATCTAGGTGAAACAACTAATAACCAGGCTGAGTATAGAGCCTTAATAGAGGGCCTTAAAAAAGCCAAAGAACTTAAAGCTCAGGAGGTTGAATGTTTTTTAGATAGTGAATTGGTTGTGAAACAGTTAAAGAGGGAATACAAAGTTAAGAATCAAGAGTTAGCCCCTCTATTTTTAGAAGTTTACAATTTATCTCAAACTTTTAAAAATATTAAATTTATTCATGTGCCTCGAGAAAAAAACAAAGAGGCTGATCGCTTAGCTAATTTGGCCATGGATAAAAGATTTTAAAGTTTAATTTAAAAAAATTATAAATATTTTTCAATAAAAAAAGAACAACAATGAAAGTGTTCTTTTTTTTATTTTGATTTTAAGAAATTATTTAAATCTTTTTTGTTTTTTTATGTATGTTTCTTTATATTTTTCAGCTGTTTCTTCTGGATTTAAACCACCAGAAATTAATTCTCCGTTTAGGTATTCAAGTAAAGGATAAAAATTACTTTGATTAGCTAATTTTCCGACCTCTACCGCTTCATCGGTTTTAATTCCCCAACCAGGAATACAAGGCGCTAAAATTTGAATATAGGCTGGACCTTTTATTTCTAAAGCTTTTTTCACTTTATTGTAGATATCATTGGGATAACCAGCTGTTGTTTGGGCAACATAAGGTACGTCGTGGGCGAGAGCAATTCTAATCATATCTTTTTTCTGTAAGTGGTTGCCTATTTTGTTAATTAAATCGCAGCTCTTTTTTATTTGGCATTTTTCTTGCTTGCCTTTAGGCGAGGTACTAGTTGAGGCTCCATAAGGAGTAGCACCTGAGGCTTGAAAACCGGTATTAGAATATGACTCTGTGTCATAACAAATATATAATATATTTTCTTTTCTTTCCCACATGCCACTAATGACTCCCATGCCGATATCAAAAGTTCCTCCATCGCCAGCCATTGCTACGACCTTGGTTTTTTGATTTTTTTGTTTTTTTAAGGCGGCTAAAATTCCAGTAGCTACGGCAGCTGGATTTTCAAATAAAGAGTGTATCCAGGGAAGACCCCAAGCACTTTGAGGATAAGGTGTTGTAGTAACTTCTAAACAACCGGTGGCGTTAGCAATAATAGTGTCTTTATCTAGGGCTCGCATTACAGATTGAACCGCTGATAATTGTCCGCAACCAGCACAAGCATTGTGACCTGATGATATATTTTTTATTTCTTTTTTCATACTTTTTATTAATAATTTGCAGATGGATCATATTCTTTACTTAGTTTTGATTTTATGCAACATACAAAACCTGACTCACAACTTCTTCCTCCAGCATCTTCATTTTCGCATAACTTACTAGATATTGTTTTTGGTATGCATATTCCATCATCGTTACCACATGGTTCATTTCGGAATCCTCTATTATAATAAGCTTTTCCGCCAAAACAATAGCAATAATTTCCTAGAGAATTTTTACAACTAGCTCCTTCTCTGCCTTCACATTGTGTTAAAAAAATATTTTTATGAGTGGGCGACTCATCTATTCTGTCTTTTTTTATATACGTTATTGGCTGTCTTATAGGGATTCTTCCTCGAAAAAAATCTCCGAACCATTCATTGGAATTATTTGGTAGATTGTCATTGCATCTTTCTTTTGGCATCTCTATTACTGAGGTATATAGCTCTGTTCCAGTACCTCCAATTTTAAAATTTTGCGAAAGAGAAGAAATTATACAATATACACTTTCTTTACAAACATTATCTTTGTAATCTGCCGTCATCTCTTGGTCAAACCTAATTTTTTCTAAATATTTTGCTAGACTTTTATCTCCTAGCGCTGCGTTTGTTGTTGTTGATAGTAAATTGTTTATTACAAAAGATTTTGTGATAAACTCTCCATTTTCTTTTACTTTTATTTTTCTTGTATATATTTCATAGCATTCTGAGTCTGTTGTATCCATAGCTACCTTACCTGATTGAGTTTCAAATTGACAACAACCAAACTCAATTGGTTTTATTTTAGGTACTTTTGTCGGGGTGAAGCTGACTAGTTGAGGGTTGATAGTTTGCATTATTAAATATGAAGATAAGGCTAGAACTAAGCCAGTTATACTACCGCTAATCCAACTTTTAGCCTGTCCAACTCTTTCACTGCTCCCACCAGCAGTTAACCACATTACTCCGCCAACCATTAAAACAATAGCAGCTGCGATGCCAACAATAGATAAAAGATAGTCATATATAGCTTTGACATATTTAGCTAAAGTGGTGGTATTGCTCTCCATTTCATATGGTTTTTCTTTTATAAAGTTAGAGCCAGGAATAGTGACCTGAGGCTCAAAAATTATAGGATCATCATACTTTCTTACTTCATCTTCAGCGCCGACTAATGATATTGAGAAGTTAAAAAGAAATAAAGACAAGATAAATATTTTTAAACATTTTTTAATCATACTTTTATTGTTTAAGTAAAATAATTAACATTATAAGTTGCATCATAAAAATTAAAAAGAACATCATGATGAGAAAATATGGCCAACCAGTAATTTTATGTTCATGTCCTTTTTTAATTATTTTTTTGATGGAATTAATCATATTTTTATATAAAATTTAATTCTTTATATTTTTTAAAATCTTTTATTATTTTTTTTATGTCTTGTTCACCAATATCTTTTCCTCCCAAACCTCCAATAAAGTTTTTAATTGTTTGCTTATCTTTAGAGATGTTAATGTCTAAATAAAGCGAGCCAAAAGTTCCAAAGCTAACAGCTTTTTCAACCACAGCTATATTTTGGCAATTTTTTAATATTTTTTTTATTTCTTGATGAGGAAAGGGGCGATAAGTTTTTATTTTTAAAACAGCTACATCTTTTTCCTTTTTAGCCAAAGATTTAATTGTGCCAATTGTTGATCCCATGGCCACTATTATTGTTTTAGCATTTTTTGGCCCATAATATTCGAACCAAGAGTTATTATTTTTTTCGATTTTATTTCCTAAAATTTTATGCATTAAAAAATATTCTTGGTCTATTTCTTTTATTGCTTTTTGAAAGTCTTTATAAAGATCTTCTCTTGATTTTTGATAATGTTGAGGACTCATAAAGGCTCCCATTGTAATTGGGTTTTTTGTATTTAAAAATTCTCCTGATTTAGCTTTGTATTTTGGTAAAAATTTATTAATAATTTTTTGTTCATAGATTTTTACTTCTTCATAGCAGTGGGTTAAGATAAAGCCGTCGACATTAACCATGACTGGAATTTTTATTTTTTCAGCTATCTTATAGGCTAAAATATGTTGCTCTACTGCTTCTTGATTATTTTCAGCAAAAAACATTATCCAGCCAGCATCTTTAATGGCCATAGCGTCTTGCTGGTCGTTCCAAATACTAATTGGAGCGGAAATTGCTCGATTAGCTAGCGTCATTACTACTGGTAATCTCATTCCGGAGATGTTGTAGATAACCTCAGTCATTAAAAGCAGGCCCTGAGAACTAGTAGCACTATAAACTCTAGAGCCAGCAGCTGAAGATCCTAATACTATTGATGCAGCTGCAAACTCACTTTCAGCTCGAACATATTCATATTGCGCTTCGCCATTAGCTTTTATTTTAGCTAGGTCTTCAACTATATGTGTTTGAGGGGTTATTGGATAGGCTGATACAACATCGGGACTAATATTGTTGATTGTCAAGGCTATTGCTCTTGAACCCTCTAATATTTGAGTTTTTTCTTTCTTTATTTTTTTTATTTTTTTCATATTTTTATTTTAGCTCTAGTCCAATCGGAGCATGATCAGATCCTAAGACTTGGTCAAGGATGTAAGCTTTATTTATTTTTTTTAATAATTTTTTAGAACTTATAAAATAATCTATTCTCCAACCAACATTTTTTTTCCGAGCGCCAGCTCGATAACTCCACCAAGAATATTGTATCTTTGTAGGGTTTAAACTTCTAAAAGAATCAATAAAGTTATTTTGAAGTAATTCAGTCATCCAACTTCTTTCTTCCTTGGTAAAGCCTGCCTTACCTTCGTTAGGCTTTGGTCTGGCGATATCTATTTCTTGATGAGCTACATTGAAATCTCCAGTGGCTATAACCGGCTTTTTTTTATTCAATTTTTTTAAATATTTTAAAACTTCTTGATTAAAGTCAATCTTGTAAGGTAATCGACTTAATAAATCATTGGAGTTTGGAAAATAAATATTTAATAAGTAGAAATCTTTGGTTTCAATCGTTTGTAGTCTCCCTTCTTGATCAAACTTTTTTAAGCCAAGGCCATTTTTTTTGTTTAATATTTTTAAATTATTTTTATATAAAATTAAAGTTCCACTATATCCTGGTCTTTTGGCTGGATTCCAGAATTGTTGATAATTTGGAAAATTAAAATTTTCTAAATTTATTTTTTCTTCTGATATTTTTATTTCCTGTAGGGCCAAAATATCTGGATTTTCTTTTTTTAAAAAGCTGATGAAGTCTTTTTTGAGCACAGCCCTTAAGCCATTAACGTTCCAGGAAATTATTTTCATATTTTCATCTAAATTAAATTTACAGTACTTGTTTTTTGTGATATTATATTATTATCTTACATCATATTTAATAAATAATCAATGAATTTAGAAGATAAGATTAAATATTTAAGGGATCGTGGTCAACTTAAAAGATCCCGTCGCCGTTGGTATAAAAAATGGTGGGGTGTTTTGATTTTGTTTTTTGTTTATATTATTATAATTTTTTCAGTGGCTTCGTTGTTTTTAATTTTTAGAGTTCTTACTAATCAAGAATTTAGAGATTTTTATTTTTCATCTCAAGGTTCTTTGGAAATTAATTCTGATGTTCGCTTGGAAGATGAAAAGACTAGAGAAATGATGTTATCAATAGTCGAGGGTAATGATGCTCCATATATGGGCAATAAAGATGCTGAAATTAGCATAGTTGTTTTTTCTGATTTTAATTGTCCTTATTGTAAAAAAGCATCAGAGGTAATTACCTCTTTGTCGGTTAAATATGGGCAAAAAGTAAAAATAATTTCTCGAGATTTTGCTGTTTTAGGTGATGATTCTTTGGTCTTAGCAACAGCAGCTTTGTGCGCTGGTGATCAGGGTAAGTATTGGCCGATGTATTATAAGTTGTTTGAATTACAAGGAGAATTTAGTTTGGACAACTTAGCTTCTGTTGCTAGAATGGCTGGTGTGACTGATTTAAAATCTTTTTCTGATTGCTTGAATAGTGATAAATACTATAATTTTATTTTTCAGGCAGTAGTTGATGGTCAATTTTTAGAAATTAGAGGGACGCCTGCTTGGTTTATTAATGGAGAAAAAATTCATGAAGGTTTAATCCCTCTTGAACCTTTCTCAAAGTTTTTAGATGAAATAATATTAAATAAAAATTTGTAATTATAAAAAATATGTTAGAAATAAGAATTCATGGTCGAGGAGGCCAAGGAGTAGTAGCTGCTTCTGAAATATTAGCCATTGCCTTCTTTAAGGATGGTAAAAAATCCCAAGCTTTTCCTAATTTTGGCGTAGAAAGAAGTGGTGCTCCAATTCAATCTTTTGTTAGGGTATCTGATGAGGAAATTTTAAGCAGGGAACATGTTTATAGTCCCGATATATTGATAATTCAAGACGATAGCTTGATTGGTCGAGCTAATATTTTTTCTGGTATTAAAAAAGAGACTATAATCATTATTAATTCTAAAGAAAATGTAGATCAACTTTTTTTGAAAATTGAAAAAGAAGAAGTTTTGCCGAAAAATTTTAAAAAAAGCAACTTGCTTTCAGTTGATGCTAGCCAAATTGCTTTAGAAATTTTTAAAAGAAATATTGTTAATACTTCTATTTTAGGAGCCTTAGCCAAGGTGCCCAATTTAATAAGCTTAAAATCTATTATTTCAGCTATTGAAGAAAAATTTTCCGATAAAGATAAAAATATTATTGAAAAAAATATTTTAGCTATTAAAAAAACTTATAATTTAAAATAAAACTTATGATAGTTAAGCCAAATTCTTCTTTAGAAAATAAAACTGGCTCTTGGAGATCGTATCGTCCCGAGATAGATGTTGATAAATGCATAGCTTGTGGTCTTTGTGCTAAGATTTGTCCAGATGGGGCTGCTAGGCTAGCCAAGATTAAGGGTAAGGTTAAAGCTAAAATTGATTATGATTATTGTAAGGGCTGTGGTTTATGTGCCAAGGAGTGTCCAGTTAAGGCTATTTCTATGAAAGAAGAGAAAAAGTAAGTTCTAATATTGTAATTATAAAATATGTACGATTATAAAAATATAGAAAAAAAGTGGCAGAAATACTGGGAAGATAATAAAACGTATAAAGTTGAAATTGATAAAAATAAGAAAAAATTTTATAGCTTAGTTGAATTTCCCTATCCTTCAGGGGCTGGAGTTCATGTTGGTCATGTTAAAGGGCAAACAGCCGTGGATATTTTTTCTCGCTTTAAAAGAATGAATGGTTACAATGTTTTAAATGCCATGGGTTGGGATGCTTTTGGTTTGCCAGCTGAAAATTTTGCTATTAAGAATAAAAAACATCCGGGCGATTTTACTAAAAAGAATATTGAGAATTTTCGCAGACAAATTAAAAGTTTTGGCCCTTCTTTTGATTGGGATAGGGAGATTGATACGACTGATCCCAAATATTATAAATGGACTCAATGGATATTTTTGAAATTATTTGAAATGGGTTTGGTTTATGAAAGGGATGCTCCTATTAATTGGTGTCCTTCTTGTAAAACTGGTTTGGCCAATGAAGAAGTGCTTGATGGAAAATGCGAGAGATGTGAAAGCGTGGTTGAGCAAAAAAACATGAAGCAATGGTTTTTGAAAATTACCGATTATGCTGAAAAATTATTAGCTGATCTTGATGACTTGGATTGGCCAGAATATATTAAGACTAGTCAAAAAAACTGGATTGGCAAATCAGAAGGTGCTGAGATTGATTTTGAAATTGATGGTTTTTCAGAAAAAATAAAAGTTTTTACAACTAGGATAGACACTATTTTTGGTTGTTCTTATGTTGTTTTGGCTCCGGAAAATAAATTAGTTTTAAAATTAAAAGCTAAAATTAAGAATTGGCAAGAAGTACAAAATTATATAAATGAAATAAAAAATAAAACAGATTTAGAGAGGACTGATTTAAACAAAAATAAGAGCGGTGTTTGCCTTGAAGGGGTGTGGGCAATTAATCCTTTTAACAAAGAAAGGGTGTCTATTTTTTTAGCTGATTATGTTTTAGCCTCTTATGGCACTGGGGCTGTGATGGCTGTGCCGGCTCATGACGAGCGTGATTTCGAGTTTGCTAAAAAATATAATTTAGATATTAAAAGAGTTATTGCAAAAGAAAACAGCAGCAATGATAATAATGAAGAGTGTTATGTCGATGATGGTTTTTTGATAAATTCTGGCGATTTTACCGAACTATCTTCAGCTGACGCCCGCGTCAAAATGATAAATTTCGGTGAGAAAAATTCTTTTACCAAAAGAAAAATTAATTATAAGCTTCGAGATTGGCTATTCTCTCGTCAAAGATATTGGGGAGAGCCAATTCCAATAATTAAATGTTCTCAGTGTGGCAATGTTCCAGTTCCTGAAAAAGAATTGCCACTTCTTTTGCCAGAAATTGAAAACTATGAACCAAGTGGTACCGGAGAATCGCCACTTGCCAAGATTGATTCTTGGGTTAATGTAAAATGTCCAAAATGTGGTCAATTAGCTAAAAGAGAGACCAACACAATGCCTCAATGGGCTGGTTCTTCTTGGTATTTTTTAAGATATATAGATCCGCACAATGAAAAGAAAATGGCATCAGAAGAAAGTTTAAAATATTTTATGCCAGTTGATATTTATTTTGGTGGAGCTGAACATACTACTGTTCATCTTTTGTATTCCAGATTTTGGAATAAGGCTTTGTACGACCAGGGAATAGTTCCCGTCTCTGAGCCTTATAAGAGGAGGGTTCAGCACGGTTTAATTTTAGCTGAAGATGGTCGAAAAATGAGCAAAAGATGGGGCAATGTTATTAATCCTGATGACGTGATTGAGTCTTATGGGGCCGATGTTATGCGTGTTTATATTATGTTTATGGGTCCTTATGGAGATACTTCAGCTTGGTCAACCTCAGCTATTAATGGTATTAATAGATTTGTAAATAAAATTTGGTCTTTATTGGAAAAAGAAGTTTGTGATGAACTAGCAGATAAAGAAACTTTAAATATTTTACATAAGACAATAAAAAAGGTTGGCGAGGACATTGAAAATATTTCTTTTCATACAGCTATTTCTCAATTAATGATTTTGTTGAATTATTTATCTTCTTTGGAAAAAATAAATAAAGAAGTTTTTAATGTTTATCTTAAATTATTAGCTCCTTTTACCCCCCATCTTTCTGAGGAGATGTATCAAAGATTAAATTCTGATGTCAATCAAAGTATATTTGACTTTTCTTGGCCAGAATATGATTTAGATTTAATTAAAGATGAAAAAGTTAAGATAGCTATCCAAATTAACGGAAAACTTCGTGATAGTCTTGAAGTTAATTTTGATAGTGAAGAAGATTTTATTTTATCTTTAGCTAAAGAAAGAGAATTGGTTCAAAAATGGTTAGAAAATAAAGAGATAGTAAAAATTATTTTTGTAAAAAATAGATTAATAAATATAGTAGTTAAATAAGGTTTATGAATTTTCTTCAGCAAACATTAGATTTGTGCAAGATGTATGATATAAAGCCAGAAAAATCAAAAGGGCAAAATTTTTTAATAAACGAAGATATTTATAATTCAATTATTTCTACTGCTGATTTAAAAAAAGATGATGTAGTTTTGGAAGTTGGACCAGGCTTGGGAATTATGACTTTAAAAATGGCTGAAAAGATTAAAAAGGTTTTAGCGGTTGAATTAGATGATAAATTGGCGGAGTTATTAAAGACTTCTATTATTTCTCAAAATCGAAAAAATATAAAAATTTTTAACAATGATGTTTTGAAAATAAAAGGAAGTAATATCTCTAAGCTTGGCAAATATAAGATAGTAGCTAACTTACCTTATAATATTACTTCTATTTTTTTGAGAAAATTTTTAAGCATGGAAAACAAGCCAGAAACACTTGTTCTTTTGTTACAGAAAGAGGTTGTTGATAGAATTGTGTCTACTCCGCCAGATATGAGCTTGCTGTCAATTTCTGTTCAGTTTTACGCTGATGTTTATAAAATATCAGAAGTTGGTAAAGAGAATTTTTATCCGGCTCCTAAAATTGATAGTGCTATTATTAAAATAGTTCCTAAAAAAGAAAAAATTTTTAATGATTATCAAGTAGAGAAAAAATTTTTTCGATTATTAAAAATTGGTTTTAGCGCTAAAAGAAAAATGTTAAAAAACAATTTATCTTTAGGTTTAAAATTAGAACAAAAATATTTAGAAGATGTTTTTTTATCTTTGAATATTAATCCTAAGTGTCGAGCCGAGGATTTATCTTTGACTAATTGGTTGGAAATTTTTGAAAAATTAAAATAATTTTTTTGATTTTTAATTAATTTATTTTTTTTCTTGCTTTTTTGCTAAAAATATTATAATATTTACTATGAACTATAATAGATTTAATTCTTTTAATTAATATGGATAAAGAGCGTAAAGTAGCTTTAAGTATTTTGGGTGTTTTTTCTTTATTGGTTATTATTATTTTTTTTATTAACTTGAGAAATGATATTAAAAAACCTTTTGTTATACCCATAATAGAAAGCTCCGGCGAACAAGAATCTTCTTGTGCTGATGGAAATTGTTCTGGTGGCGATAATTTGAGCTCTGATAATTTAGATTTAAAATTAGTTGATACTGATGGAGATACTATTTCTGATTGGGATGAATTATTTATTCATGGAACTTCTCCTTATTTAGAAGATACAGATGGAGATAATTTAACTGATTATGAGGAGCTTTTTGTTTATAAAACCGATCCTCTTTGTCCGCAGGGACAAAATTGTTCCTCTTCTGTCTCAAGTGAAAATCAAACAACTAGCAATGAGCTTGTTCCAAATATTGACAATTCGTTGTCTGGTCAGGTATTGGATCCAGAAAGTATAAGTCAATTTTATGATATATCTCCTTCAGAACTTAGAAAACAATTGATCGAGGCTGGCTTTAGTCAAGAGGAGATAGATTTGATTAGTGATGAGGAGCTGTTAAATATTTATCAACAATCTCTTTATCAAACCATGCAATCAAGCCAACAATAAATTAAAAGTTTATAAATATTATTATGACTAACAATAATTCTACTCAGTCGAAGTTCAAGAAAGGCGTTTTGTTTTTTTTATTATTTTCTTTTGTGTTTAGTTTTTCTTTTTTTCCAACTAAGGCTCAGGCTTTTTCTGATATAATAGGTGGTCCAGTGGCTGTTGTTAGAAAGGTTACTGATTGGGTAGAAAAAAATAAAGATAAATTTTTGGTTAAAATGGGTGCTAACATGTTTCAGTCGGCTTTAAAATCTTCTTTATTTACCTTGGCTTATGATGGGGCTGTTTATTTAGGAACAGGAATAGGTGGTCAAAAGCCAACCTGGGAAACTGATTATTGGACAAAATATGGTGATAATATTAGAGATGCAGCTATTGGAGAGGCTTTAGATCTTTTAGGTGAAGAGTGGGATTTTAATTTTTGTGAGCCTAATATAAATATTAAAACTAAAATTGGTCTTGGTTTAACTCATAATTATCGACCAGTTGAGCCTAGTTGTGGTTGGCAACAAATGAAAGATGGTTGGAAAAGTGAATTTGATAGATGGGAGTCTTATGCAAAAGATCCTAAAAAATTTTTAGACCAGATTGTTGCTTCAATTGATCCAGCTGCCAGTGACATTGGCATAACTATGAGTTTGTTGGATAAAATTTTAGAAAAAGGAAATGAGGAAAAAGAAAAAGTGGAAACTCAACTAACGTTTAATAAAGGCTGGTTGGATGTTCGAAGTATTGGTGGTAAACAAGAATCTGTCCCAGGGGCTATAGAAGGGGAGGTAGATCAAACTAGAGATTTGGCCACTAAAACCTTTGGTCAAACCACTGGTGATATTTTTGTTGATGCTGTTAATATTTTTTCTAATCAACTTTTGTTGTCGACAATTAATTCGCTTTTGAAATCTTATTCTGAAGGTTCTTATAGTTGGTTTGGTGAAGATGAGGTAACTAGTCCATTTGGTTATTCTGATGTAGCTTCTTCTGAAGTTGACCCATCTTCCTTATATACAAGAGCAGGGTTGTCAGAAACTTTAAAGAAAGTTTTAACTCCAAAATTTACGGAAAAAACTGATTATAGTATTTTAGCAGAGTTAATGATTTGTAATAGTGAAAATAATTACAGTGGTCCAAATAATTGTGTTATTGGTCAGTCTTTCGGTAGGGCTATTGAAAATAAAAACACTTTAATAGAGGCTATTGAAGGTGGCTCGATTTCGGCTGGTTTACTTTTTTCAGAAAAAGGTGATTATCAAAGAACCTTAAACAGGAGGTCCTTAATGATTTTAAGAAAATTTCGCATAGTGCCTATAGCTTGGGAAGAGGCTTTAAATAGAATTACACCTCTTCAAAAATCTAATTCTGGTCAATACACTATTATGGATATGCTTTCTTGTTTTAGTGATGATGATGAATATAATCAATTCAGTAAAAACTTTCCGCATGATCCAAATAATGCAAGTGAAATGACTTGGTGCCGTGGCTTGGTTGACCCTCACTGGGTATTAAAAGCTCCAATGAATTATTGTGCTCGTCAGGGTTATGGTGGACATATTTTATCAACTCAGACTATTTCTACACCAGAAACCAAAGATGGTGATGGTAATATTATAAGTGAAGGCAGTGAAGAAATACTTGTGGTTAGAAGTGATTCTTATTGTGCCGATGAGAGATCTTGCGTTAAAGAGGCTGGAGACGGGTCTTGTCAATTTTATGGATACTGTACTGAGGAAAAAAGAACTTGGAATTTTAATAGTGATTCTTGTCCAGCTGTTTTTAATACTTGTGAGTCTTTTAAAAATTATTCTGGTAAAAAATTAGCTTTACTTAAAAATACTATTCAATATAGTCCTTGTGATGCTAGTAATGCTGGTTGTAGTATATACTCTACCTTTGGTTCTTATGATATTAAGAATGCTAAGGTTTTTTGGAATTCTGACAATCTAATAAACTTAAACAGAAAGGCAGAAAATTGTTCATCTGGTTCTGAGGGATGTAATGAATTTATTAGAACTAAATCTGGTTTTGGTCATAATTTTATAACAAATGGAAATTTTGAATCTGATGAAGGTTGGGAGTCTTATTTTAGTGAGGGGAAAATTAAAGATAGTGTTGGTTATGATGGTAGTCGTGGTTTGGTATTGGAAAGTGGTGATGTTTTAAGTGGACTAGCCTCAATTGGTCCAGATAATAACTTTTTAAAAGGAGAGACCTTTACTCTTTCTTTTTATGCTAAGTGTACAGCCACTTCAACCGCTTCTATAGCTGATATGTCTGTCGCTGATTATAAAACAATTCCTCCTTCTAATGATTTTTCTTATCAAAGTGTTTCCTATTCTTATTCTGATAGTCAAATTGGTTCTGATGTTGTTTTCAAAATAAATGTTGGCTCCAATGCTCAGTGTTCTTTTGATCAACTAAAATTAGAGAAAGGTGCTGTTGGTACTTTTTATTCTGATTATAGAGGTGATGGCTTGGTTTATATTAAAACAATTCCAGATTATTTAAAAGAAGCTTGTTATACAGATCCTTATTCTACCACTAACCCTAATTTTACTTTAAAATCTAATGCTCCAGCCGAATGTTATCGTTATGCTCGACTTTGTAATTTTAATGAACTTGGTTGTGATTTATTTAAGATGGCTGATGGTAGAAATATTCCAGCCAAAGCTATGGACAAAGATTATTGTCCAGCTGAGTGTGATGGTTACAATGTTTATATCCAAAAATCTACCATATTTGAAAGTGATTCGCCGCACAGACTTATACCAACTACAGCTAAAAAATGTTCAGCCAATAGTGCTGGTTGTACAGAGTTTACAAACTTAGAAGACTTATCTAGTGGAGGAGAGAGAGTCGAATATTATTCTTATCTAAGACAATGTATAAAACCAAATGAAGGAACTTGTTCTAGTTTTTATTCTTGGGAGGGAAATGATGAAAGCGGATATCAATTAAGATCGTTTAATTTGTCAATTAAGAATTCCCAACCCTCTTTAACTGAAGGAAATTTATTTTCTGATGGTGGTTCTTATAAGCATATAATTGGCGGAGTCGATGTTTGTAGTAGTGAAATAATAAAATTAAACCCCTCTAATCCTAGATACAGTTCAGATTGTAGAGAAATGTATAATCAGGCAGGTGATATTTTTTATGTTTTATATTCAAAAACTATAACTTGTTCTGATAAATGTACGCTTTATAGAATGACGGAGAGAAATATAAACAAAGATATTACTGAAGCCACTGAATGCTCTAATCTAAATGCTAGTGGCAAGGTTGTTGCTAAGTGGGCGACTGCTACCGTAGATGATTATGAGATTAGTGACTCTGTTGATGGCTTTGTTTGTTTTCATTGTTTAAATGGTGGAATTTGGGATGAAGGACAGCAAGCTTGTGTCTATAAAGCTATTCCTGGCGAGGGAAAATCCTGTTCCTCTTCTGAAAATTATTGTCGTGAATATGGAGGAAATACAGCTAGCAATGTTAGGATTGTTACTTCATATGATTTTGAACAAGATGTCTCCGGCTGGCAAGGTGGAGTAAGCTCTGAAACCTCCCTAAGCAACAATGGAAGATCAATGAGAATAAATCCATCATCTGAGTCTAATAGGTCTATTTCTGGATTAGTAAAAGGAAGGCCGTACTTGTTAAGTTTCTTGGCCAGAAATCATGGCAAGAATACTGACAAGAATATTGACATTAGTTCTGATTTGGAAATTTATTTTATAAATTCAAAGGGTGATATATCTAACTTTAAAACTATAAGTCCTGTAAATGGAGAGAGTGTTAATAATATTTCTATAAAAGGTTCTGCTTGGCAGGTTTACAGAATTTCCTTAGACGAATTAAATCATGATATCGATTCTGGTGAAAAAATTGTTATCAAAAATACTAGCACTAACATTGTTTATATTGATGATTTAATTTTATCTGAGTCAGCCAACAGGTATTATTTAATTAAAAACTCTTGGAAAACTCCTAATATTTGTTACTACGATCAAACTTCCAAATATCAGGGTGCAAATTACAATTTGGGTTGCTCGGCTTATTTAGATCGTTCTAATAACAAACATTATTTAAGGCAGTTTACCAAATTGTGTGATGAATCGGCCGTTGGCTGTGAACTGATGATTGATACTCACAATTCCACCCCTAAAGAAAGTAATCTTTTCTTGTCAGGAAACTTGGGAAATGATTTAAAGTCTTGTCCTGTTGATTCTAAAGATTGTGTTCAAATTCCGAGAGATAATTTTTCTTTGGTTGTTTATGATAATGCCAAAATTTGTAATGCAGCTGATAAGGGATGTTCTCTTTTGGGGAAGGCCGTTTCCAATGTTTACTCTCTTTCTTCCAGTTATGTTTATCAAAATATTTATCTTAAAAATAATCCTGATAAATACGACCAGGGTATACTTTGCGCTGAAGAGGCTATTGGCTGTGATTCTTGGTCATCTTCAGCTGGAGATAGCTATTTTAAAGATCCAATGGATAACGTTTGTCAGCTTGTAGATAATAAATGGTATGTTAAAAAAGTAAAAAGATGTTTGCTGCCTAATCAAATTTTTGAGGCTGATATGCCAATTAGTTCTTTGCCAGATCCTTGTAATTCTGATTCTGATTGTTTAAATGGAAGGGTTTGTAAGTTGGACGAAACTAATTATCTGTGCTCGGTTGATTCTAATTATGGTATTATAAAAACTATTGGAAACGAAGGAGCATTGGTTAGTCAACCTTATTACCAAACTGTCGGTCTGCCTAATCACCAAACTGGTAGTGTTAATTGGTCTGGTCTTTGTCCTTTAAAAGATTCTGGTTGTACTGAATATATAGATCCAGAAAGTTCTTTTAATCCTAATTTAATTTCTAATTCTAATTTTTCTGATATTGATGACGATGGTGTTTATTTTGATGGTTGGTCACCAGTAGCAGCTAATGGTAAAACCAATGTACCTGGTCAGCAATGTTCAGTTAATAATAATGATCAAATATCTTGCACTCAAACAAGTTCGTCTTATTATTTTAAACAATCAAATTATTTCCTAGAGCCAAATAAGCTTTATTCTGTGGAGTATAAGAACATAAGAAGTCTAAGAGTTAAATGTGAGAATCCTTTTTATGAGTTAAATTCAGCTAATATTTTAAATTTTATTCCAGGCTCTTCTTTTTATAACATTCAGCCATTAGCGCAATATTCTCCTATTTATGCTTCTAAGTTTATTTTTTACTCAGCTAACAATTTGTCAAATGACTGTGAGTTGGTAATTGAAATAAGTCCAACAACTAGAATTAATGACATTTCTTTAGAGTGGAGAGAGTTGATTGTTGACTATAAGATAAAAAATAACCTAGACTTTTCTACTTGTAACTTCCCAGAGTTTAATAGGGGTTGTATTTTGTTTAACGAAAGGACTGTTCTTGGTGATTACCCTAACTATAGTGGATTGACTTATGACTCTAGTAATTATGATAAATATAATCCTTCTAAGGATAGTGACTATAAAGATGCTAATAAAATTATTAAAGTTAGCCCAGACAGGGTTTGTGGTAAATGGTTGTCTTGTTATTCTTACACTACTGAAAAAGATGAAAAAGGAAACGATAAAAATGTTTGTTTACAAATAGGTCAATGTACTTCCATGGATTCTAGTGGTAATTGTTTGAATTTTTCAAAATCAATTCCTGGTAATAGAGGTTTTGATTCTGCAAAGGATGCTAATGTCAGCGGTTATTCACTTCTTAACCATTATTATTTTGATGCCATGATTCAAAGGGGGAATTCTTCTGTGTTTGAAAATGATTTTGAAAATTCACCAGATTTAATTTCTTGGGAAAGCTCTGGATCTAGTATTAATAATAGCTGTCTTATTTTAAAGTCTGCTGACACTCTTAGTGAAGAGGCTACGCCAGGTCGTCCCGTTTATCCTTCCCCTTCTAATTTTGGTTTTATTAGAATTGGTGGTAATTCTTGTGAATGGAATTTTAAGTCTAATGAAATTCCAACTTCAATTCAAACAGATTATTTTATTAATTTTTTAATAAATACAGCTAATTTAAGTTATCCTCAACAAGATACAGACAAGATATCTTTAGGAAAGATTGTAGGACTTGATTTAAATGATGAAGAGACAGATTTGAATTCTGTAGATTTGATGGTTGATGTTAGTAAAAAAGATTGGCAGAGAGTTACCTTTAAATTTAGAACTGATTCTTCTTGGGTCGGTGGGTCAAAAATAGTTTTAGGGCCATCAGACAGCGGTGTCAATGGTTGGATGTATGTAGATGATATTAACATTGAGCCTGTCTTAGAGGCGGGTGAAGAAAATTATATCCCAGCTTCTTGTAGGCTATACCCTAAGCAAGATAGTATTTCTTGTTCTAGTGATACTAAAGGTTATAGTTTTGTTGAGCAGGGTTGGGAGGGTTATTGTTTAGAGAAAGATCCTTTAAATGAAAATGTTTGTTTGATGTGGTATCCAGTTGATTCGGTTGTTGGTAGTAGTAATGACACTTTGTCTACTAATTTTTCTGGTTATCCCTCAACTGGAAGCAGTCCTTCTTATTGCGCCAGAATGAATGCTAATTTTGATTTGGTGGAATATAGAGATGTTTTTATGGTTGGTATGGGAATTGGTAAAGCAAAGGGAGCTTCCGATAATTATTCTTATCGTTATTTAGGACAGGGTGGGTCTTGTATTAGTTCTAATTATTATTTAGTTAGAAACAAGAAGACAGATATGGACAATGGTCCTTGTCAAAAAAAATTTAAAACTGAAACTGGAGCTTATCTTGAGGATGATTATTATTATCATGATATGGTATTTTGTATACCAAAGAGGATTAATAAAGACTCATCTTATAAACTAAAGCCAATAATTCCAATAGATGGTTTAATGCTTTTAGGAGAGGATATTAAAATTAAAGATCTTCGTGGTGGAGATAATTCTAAGGCAATTACTTGCGGTTCTTCAAATGATCCAACTGATTGTGGTGAGTGTGACAAGCTTTCTTATAAAGATAATGGTGTTGTTAGGGAAGAATGGAGGTTTTATTCTAAAGCAAACTTTTCATCAGGACTTCATTCGGCTGCTGGATGGTATAAATTTGATGGTATATTGGACAACAGTAACGCTAAAACAACCAATAAAGAAGCGGAGTATGGTGCTAGAATATTGGCTTATGATATAGGTAAATCAGAATGTGAAAGTGGTATTTATAATTATGTTAGTGGCAGTACAAGTATTCCTGCCAAACATTTTGTTCGTGGTGACGGTACGGGTCAATGCCCAACAAGTAAATGTCAAGATCTTGCTGATAATAGCAAAGAAGGTGCTTGCTTGATGCATCCAGATAAATACACTCCTAAGTGTGACGTTATTGTTCAAGGAAATGTTGCTTGGGTGGATAGACTAAAATCTTCGTCATATTCACTGAAGGAATATGTAACTTCTTTGCCTGGTTATTTTGCTGATTACACCTTAGGTTCAAGAAACGCTCCTTTTGGTGCTATCAATTCAACTGTTAAACCAGGAGATAATGTTAATGTTTATGTTAATAATTTAGGAGATGATCATCTTTATGGTTTGCCTTATTCTTGCTCTGGCCTAAGTAACGCTGTTTATACTAATTCAGGGGCTGCTTATAAAAATTCCTGTGAATCTCTTTATTATGATACTGACACCGGAAAAATTAAATTTAGTAATGATTTTTCTCAACACACAAACCAAAGATACTCTGATAATTATGGCATGACTGTTGTGACGGCTTTAAAGAATATTTTTGCAAAGTTTGATTATGTTAATTACTCACACCTAGCTGATGCCGGCAATTCTCCTCCTTTTAAAGATGCGGCTGATCCTTGTGGTGATGGTTGTTCTCCACGTGAGAACGATAAAACTCTTTGCGCCATCTATCCTCAAATTAAAAATGTTAAAATGAGTGGACCTAATGGACCGATAAATCAAATTGATAATGGTGATGGTGTTCCTTCTAATGTTTATAATATAGTTACTGGTGGTTTTTATACCCTATCTTTCAATACTTTTGTCGATGGGGAGCAAGGACCAATCAAGAAGTTGTATATTAAAATAAAAAAAGTAGATGAAGATTGGAGTCAAAATAGTATTGTTTTGAGCAATATTGATCATCGTCCTGATATTTCTAACCCGCATCGTTTAGTTAAATTTTTATCTCCCGGACAATATATGGTGCTTATTAAAGTTATTGATAATTGGAATTTCTTTAAATGCGCTGGTATGGGTGTCTTTGCTAATACTTCTGATTCTTGTTATAGGTATTGTTGTGGTTCTCTGTTTTCTCCAAGCACTACCGCTTATTTTGAAAATCCTTTTTCAGTTGCTTGTGGCGATGATGATCTGGGAAAATGTAATGAAGACGATATCAAAGGTGCTTTGCCAACTTGTAATTAAATTTAGTATTGACATTATTTGATTTTTTTGTTACAATAATTGGATTTTTGAACTTTAAAATAATTAAACTAAATAGGAGGAATTACAATGAAAAAATTGATGATTACTTTGTTGCTAGCTTTTGGGCTAATGAGCTTAAGTTTTACTGTTTCTTCTCAAGAATTTTATTTAGATAAAATTCATGAAACTGGGATAAGTTTATTTACTAACATTTTTGTTTCTGGTGAAGAAATTTTAGCCTTTACTACCGGTGAAGGGCTTTACTACAATGGCAGTCAATGGGGCGGGGTTCAAATTCCTAATTCTAATCAATGGAGTCGAGTTCATGGAATTAAAAAGACTGGTGGCGGAATTTTTGCTAGCTTTAGCATTCCCTACAAGTCTTATCTCTGGAATGATGGTGCTAAATCTTGGGACTTTTACGAATCGCCAATAAATAAAACAGGATCAACTTTTGTTCTTTCCGAAAATAAGATTTATATTTGCGCTGGCAAAACTACAACACCTGGTAGCATTTCCAATATTTATTTTTGGGATGGGGCAGATACTTTTACAGAGCTGATTTCTAGTGATTTAAATTTTGTGGATATGTATGTTATTAATGAGAATAATTTTCTTGTTGTTGTGGGAGGTATAAATAGTAATGGAGATTTAATAACTCATAAGTTGTTCCGTTACAATGGAAATTCTCTTCAAGAAATAGCATCGTTTGATCTAGATAAAGAATTTGTTGCAGAAATTCATTCTATTGATTCAGAGGTTTTCTTTATCCCGACCAGAGAGGGTTATTTATATCGTTGGAACGATACTGACTCTCAATTGGATAAAATTTACACCCTCGATGATTGTAATAGTATGAATGTTGTTGTTAAAGACAACGATAACGTTTTTATCTACAGCAACCTGGGGATTAAGCACTTGAAAGTTAGTACTGGTGTTGCAACTGATTTAATGGATTATTATCCTGGTTATGGAGAGTATCCTGTGACAAGCGTTATGGATGGTTTTTTTGAAAAAGAAACTGGTCGCTTGTTTCTTGCCTGTTATGGAGGAATTATGTACGAAATAAAGCCAGATTCTACCAATTCTGTTGATGGCATCGATGATATTTCATCAGAAGTTAAGCTTTATCCTAATCCTGCCACTGATAACATTTATTTACAAATCCCAAACAGTCCAATTAACTCTGCTAAAGGAGCTGTTTATAATGTTATTGGAGCTCAGGTAATGGATTTTACTGTTAACAGTAACACCGAAAATTTAGACATTTCGTCTTTACCCACAGGGATGTATATGCTAAAAATTCAAACCTCCGATGGCCGAGGAGTTAAAAAGTTTATTAAAAAATAAACTCCTCACAAAAGCCGAACCCGCACAATCAAGTGCGGGTTTTTTCTTTTTCCCTGTCATCCTGGTGCCATGTTTAGGGCGGGTAAGTAAACTGGATCCTGGGATTGGTTTTTTAATTCTGTCATCCCAGCGAGTCACGTTTTACGTGGCGAAAGCTGGAGTCTAGATCACCTTTATTATAGTGAAAGTTGGTATTTAGAACCCTCTGTCATCCCAGCTAAACTTGAGCCTTCTGTCATTCCAGCGAAAGCTGGAATCCAGGTTGCTCTCCTGAAAATTGAATCGTACTGTCATCCCAGCGAAAGCTGGGATCCAGGGTTGACACCTTTGAACAATAATTATTCCATCTCAGAAAATAAGTCCAACCAAGTTGGATTATGTTTTTCTATTAATTCTAATTTCCATTTTCTTTTCCAGGCTTTTATATTTTTTTCTCTATTTATAGCTTTTAATATATATTGATGTTTTTCGTAGTATGCTAGTTTGTTAACTTTGTATTTATTGGTAAAACTATTTTTATTTTTATTTATTTTGTGTTGAATTGTTCTCTTAAATAATCCATTAGTTACTCCTGTGTATAGAGTTCCATTTCTTTTATTACATAAAATGTATACATAGTAATTATGTTCTTTGTTCATTGTATTGATTTTACTTATTAATTCTGGATCCCAGCTTTCGCTGGGATGACAGGAGGGTGACAATTTGGATCCCGGTTTTCGCTGGGATGACAGGAGGGTGACAATTTGGATCCCGGTTTTCGCTGGGATGACAGGAGGGCGACAATTTGGATCCCAGCTTTCGCTGGGATGACAGGGGTGAGGGCTTAAGTTTTTTATAGGTATAACAGAAATGTTGTTTATATTTTAATTTAAAAAGCATAAAAATAAATTAAATAAAATATAATATTTTTCTTGCTTTTAGCTTTTTAAAATGCTAAAATTAACTTATAAATAAGTATTAAAAACCTTTAAATATGGGTAAAAAAGTTTTAGTGGCAGCTGCTTGGCCTTATGCTAATGGCTCTCTTCATTTGGGGCATGTAGCTGGTTTAATTGGTGGTGATGTTTTAGCTCGGTATTATCGCTTGAAAGGCGATGATGTTTTATTTGTTTCTGGTAGCGATTGTCATGGAACGCCAATTGCAGTTGAAGCTGATAAGCAAGGCGTTCATCCTTCAGAAATAGCTAATAAATATCACGCTGAATTTAGTGATAATTTTTTAAATGGCTTGTCTTTTTCTTATGATAATTATACTAAAACAACAACTGATAATCATCGACAAGTGGTTCAAGAAATGTTTTTAAAACTTTATCAATCGGGCGATATTTATATTAAAGAAGAGGAGCTTCCTTATTGTTCTCATTGTCAAAGATTTCTACCGGATAGATATGTTGAGGGTGAGTGTTATATCTGTGGTTTTTCTTCAGCTCGTGGTGATCAGTGTGATAATTGTGGAAACTTAATGGAAACTAAAAAATTAAAAAATCCTAAATGTAAAACTTGTGGTAGCACTCCAGAGTGGAAAACAACAGAACATTTTTTTCTAAAGTTATCAGCTTGGCAAGATAAAATTTTAAAATTTATTGAAGATAGTTTTGCTTGGCGACAAAATGCTAAGAATTTTTCTCGTGAATTTGTAGCTCAGGGTCTTTTAGATAGGGCCATAACTAGAGATACAGAGTGGGGTGTTCCAATTCCGCTCGACGGCTATGAAAGTAAAAGAATTTATGTTTGGTTTGAGGCGGTTTTAGGTTATCTGTCAGCTAGTAAAGAGTGGGCTAAAGATAAAGGAGACGAGAATTTATGGCAAGATTTTTGGCAAAACAATGAAGCTTTACATTATTATGTTCATGGTAAAGATAATATTCCTTTTCATGCTATAATTTTGCCGACAATTTTAATGTCTTATGGCAATCTTCATTTGCCGGATAGGATTATTTCTAGTGAGTATTTAAATTTAGAAGGTAAACAATTTTCTAAAAGCCGAGGTCATGCTGTTTGGTTGAAAGATTTTTTAGCCGAATTTGATTCTGATACTTTGAGGTATTATCTAATATCAAATGGACCCGAATCATCTGATGCTAATTTTTCTTGGGCCGACTATATGGCCAAGACCAATAATGAATTAATTGGTAATTTTGGTAATTTTGTTTTTAGAACTTTATCATTTGTTAAGAAAAATTTTCCAGAAGGATTGGATTTTTCTGAAGATATTGATGAGCGTTTAAATGATTTCTTGAATTTAGCCAATAATACTTTTGCTGAAGCAGGGGAGGATATCGAACTTGGTAATTTTAAAAAAGCGATTCGTGCTATTTTTAAAATAATTGAAGATGGTAATCGTTTGCTTAACGAGCTAGCTCCCTGGACGATGATTAAATCTGACAAAGAAAAAGCGGCCAATAATTTAGCTGCCTTTGTGCTTGTAATTAAATCTTTAGCTATTTTAATTGAACCATTTTTGCCCCAGACTTCTATCAAGATTAAAAAAAGCTTATTAATTGAAGATTTAAAATGGCAATTTCCTGCCAAAGACAAGCTTATTGTAGGCGATTTAGAGGTTTTATATCAGAAAATAGAAACAGAAAAAATAGAAGAACAATTGAATAAATTAAGTCAAAATTAATTGTTTTAATATTTTAAATTAATATTTGGCAATTTATTTTTTTTATTGTATAATATAGTTGAGAAATAGCTGTAAATTTTCTTCCTTTTATTATTATTTTTGGTTTTATGGCTAATGGAATAAATAAAGAAATTGAGGACAAAATTAAATCAGAAATTGAATCGGAAATTAAAAAAGATGAAAAGGATTCTGTTAGTAAAAGTGTTGGTGATTCCAACAATTCTTTGGCTCAGGAATCTAAAAATAAAAGCCTTGGTGACCAAGGTGCAAGTAAAAGCTTTGGTGAAAATTTAAATAGTAAAAAAGGGGGAAATGAAGAGCAAGCCTTTCAAGACAATCAAGGAGGTTCGGACGCAAAAAAAAATGATAAAAATCAGAATGACTCTAAGAATCCAGAGAATCCAGAGAATCCAGAGAATCCAGAGAATCCAGAGAATCCCAATGCTCAAGAAAATTTAGATGGACTTAAGGATAAAAATGAAAACTCTGAAAATAAAGATACTGCCGATAAAAATGATGAAAATAAGAAAGGACTTGATAATGAAATTAAACCATCAGAAAATAGAGGTGATGATAGTTTAAAAAAAGAGTTAGACGAAAAAGGAAAAGATTTAGAAAAAGGAAAATCAAATAGTTCTTTGCCTGATAAGAGTAATTCTTCCGCTCAAAGTTTTGATCCAAAAAGTTTACAGGGATCAAGAATGCCAGATTCCTTGCCGAAAGAAAGTGATGGCAATGCAGAAAAATCTGAAACTGAACAAGCTTCGGGTGGAAAAAGTGAGTCACAGGGTGGTAAGGAGATGGACAATTCTCAAAGGCTGGAAGAAGATAAAAGAAAAGATAAATCAAAAAAAGAAAAAACAGACAAAGCTAAGATTTCAAGTAAGTCTTCCGAAGGACCGCAAAGAAATGATATGAGTCTTTTTTTTGACACTCTTTTAAAAAATGCCTGGTTGGATGCTGTTCCTACCTTAACTTTTTCTGTTTTTTGGGTTTATATTCATGCTTTTCTGTCAATGGTTTCTCCTAAAATGTTTTGTAAACTAGGTCAAGAATGGGTTCCTTCCAATATTAAAAAAGCTTCTCCTAAGGTGGCCAAGGAAATGGGCAATAAAATAGGGGTAATTGAAAAAGGTGCGACTGGTTGTTGCTGTTTTCTTCATCTTTTTATTATAATAATAGCTTTCTTGATGATGTTACTTACCCCACCAATTTCCTTTCTTTTAGCTCCTTATCTTGCTTGGGAGTGGATATCTCAATTTTTTTAATAAATAAATGAAATTAAAAATAAAAAACAAAAAAATATTTGCCGGACTATCTTTACTTCTTTTTTTAGGTGTCTTTTTTTTGTTTCCTAATATTGTTCATGCTGGAGTTGGAGAAACAGTGGCTACTGTTTTGGGTTGGATTTTATATCCAATCATTTGGGTTTTAGGGCAAATTTTAATAATGTTAATGTATATTTTAATTGGAGTTGCCCAATATAATTCTTTTATAAATTCTAATGCTGTTAGTTTTGGTTGGACCTTGGTTAGAGACCTTTGTAATATGTTTTTTATTTTAATTCTTTTGATAATAGCTTTTGCTACTATTTTAAGGGTTGAACAATATAATTTAAAAACATGGTTACCAAAACTTGTTTTGATGGCCGTGTTAATAAATTTTTCTAAACTTATCTGTGGTATTTTTATTGATGTCGCTCAGGTAATTATGTTAACTTTTGTCAACGCTTTTAAAGATATGGCTGGAGGTAATTTGACCGACATGTTAGGGGTTACTAAAATTTTAAGCTTTGATCAAAATAACTCAGAAGATGTAACCGGTTGGACTATTTTAGGTTCAATTATTTTAGCTTTAATATTTTCTATAGTGTCAGTTGTGGTTGTTTTAACAATGCTCGTTATGTTGGCTATGAGAATTATCATGATTTGGATTTATGTTGTTTTATCTCCTTTGGCCTATTTACTAGCCTCTTTTCCTCAGGGTCAATCTTATTCACAGAGATGGTGGACTGATTTTTCTAAAAATTTAATAGTTGGTCCAATATTAGCTTTTTTTATTTGGTTGTCTTTTGCTTCTTTGGGAGGTATTGAGGGCAGTCGAGATATAAATAAGATGAAAACAGAAGAGGCTGGTCAAGAAGCTTTTTCGGCATCAATTAGTGAAGCTGGTAGTCAAGATAATATGACTAAATTTATAATCTCTATTGGCATGCTTTTGGGTGGTCTTATGATTGCTCAGGAAATGGGTGGTATGGCAGGAAGTGTAGCTGGAAAGGGAATGGCCAAATTACAGGCCATGGGAAGTGGTGCTATGAATTCTGTTTCTAAAGGAGCTAAAAGAGTTACTGGAATTGAAAGAGCTCAGAATGCTTTGAAGGTTCGTCAGTCAATGAAGGAGGGTGTTAGACAGGAGAGGGCTCAAAAAGATGCTGGCGCCTTGTTGAGGGCTGAGTCTAAAGCAAAAAAAGCTATTGCTTCTGTTCCTGACAAGGGAAGGCAGCTGGTTGATAGGGGAATGCAAAGAGCCTTTGGTGTTAATTCGACTCAAACAAAAATTAACGAAGCTAAAGAACAAAGAAAGGCTTTAGAAGAAAAAAAGAAAAAAATTGAGGTTGAGTTTAAGGACAGTATTGGCAAAGGTGATGCTATGATATCTCAGGCTAACAATTTAGAACAAACTCAAACTAGGTTTAATCAGTTACAGGCAGAAACTCAGAAGAATCCAGGAAATTTAGAAGCTAAAGAAGAGTTAAAAATGGTAGGCGCAGATTTAAGTATGATGAAGAAAAATGCTGGCTTAGCTGTTAATGCCGATGAAACGGCTGTTGCTACTAAAGTAAAAGAGTTAAGAGATGGTGGAGAAAAAGAAAAGGAAAACGATAAATTAGAGGATATTAATAAACAAATTAGTGCTAAAGATTCAGAAATTCAACAACACGAAACTGTTTTAGGTAAACAACGAAAAAGATCTGAAAACTGGAGCAAAGCAACAGCTGGAATTGGTGGCGCTGTTTTGGGTGGGGCATTGGCAATTGCGACTGGGGGTGTAGCTGTTGGTGGTTTGGGCGCTTTGGCTGCTGGTGCTTTCACTGGCGGTGCTGCTGGTATTGGTGGTAGAAAAAAAATAATGAGGGCTGGTGAGTCTGATGCTGACCTAGCTTCTAATCATAACAACAGTCAAATCAGTAAGGCCAAGGAAGGATTTAAAGATTCAAAAGAAAATGAAATTAGAGACGTTATGAATGATTATTCTCGTAGCGGTCACGAAAGAACAGCTGCTGCTATGGTTTTAATGGAAAGAGGTAAGCTTGATCAAAATGAAGCTGTTGTCCATCGTGATAAAATTAAAAGTTCTTATGGTTATGATAATAAAGTAATGAACGCTTTGGACGGATCTTTAAATAATGAGTATCAACATTTAACTAGAGATTTTTCTGATTTAAACGCTCCTCAAAAACCAGATGAAGATGATGGTAAGTTCAAAAAAAGACAAGACGAGGCTCGTGATAAAATCGTTAAAGGTGTGGTTAGTGGTTCAATAAAAATAGAAAATATTGACAAAGGATCAATGGAGCTTGTAATTCCTGCATTAGTAAAAACAATGTCTAATAAGAGATTTAAATCTCATTATGATGATTTACCAAAACAAAAACAAAAAGAAGTTAAAGAAAGTTTAAGATCTTCGGGTGAATATGATTCTTTGAAAAAACTGGCCATAATAAATGACGCTGATATGAGTCACCTGGACAAGGAGAGCGACAAGGCTAAGTTTATGGCCGAGATTGAAGTTGACGAGGTTAGAAAAATGGTAACCAAAGAAGAGAGCTCTGAAAGTTTAAAAAAGTTTTTAACAGAATCTCCTTTGGCTGATGACTTAAGAAGGGCTGGCACTTCTGGTAATGAAAAAGAATTTACTAATAAATTGAATGAAATATTAAAAAATTCAAAATTAAGTCTAGACTCTGCTCCAGAGAGAGCTATAATAAAAAGAATTGAAGAGTTAATGGGATTGTCATTTAGCAAGCCAAGACCGACAGAAAGCATTTCTAATCAGAAAAATAATTCAGAACAACTAAGTGATAAAGACGAAGAAATGATTTCTAATGCAGCCGCTGTACTTGGTTAAAGTTTATTTATAAATTATGGAAAGCAAAAATTTACAATTTTTACAAAAGCTAGAGGTTCTTCCAGAAGAAGTGTCTGCTTTTTTGTATTCTAAGGAATTAGAAAATTACATGAGCGATATTTCTAAGAAGTTTGGTCTGAACATAGAAGTTGTTAATGATTTTTTATTGGAATTTTTTATAAATGATTTTAATTTTTTGAAGATAGAAGAGCTTATAAAATCACAAATTAGTAATCAGAATTTTTTTAATGAATTGTATTGTGATTTTTTGGGAAATATTATTTTGCCACTAGCTCCTTTTATTAAGGTTGATGTGGAAAAAGAAATAAAAAATAGAAATGGTGATTTAAATAAATATTTATTAAGTATAGAAATTTTTAATGAAGTAATAAATGATAAAAATTTTGAAAATTTATTAGAAGTTTCTAGTAGCTTAGATAAAATTACTGACGTCAAAGAAGAAGAACGAGTATCACTTTACTTTTTGGAGAAAGATTTAGTTCAGGTGTTAAAAAGCAATGACTCTTTTTCTGCCAAAAAAATCAATGGATCAATTTTGTATATTTTATCAAAAAATCCAGAATTGGCAGCTAAATTTTCCAGAGCTTTTTTGGCCAATCAAGAGAAATTAACTACAAATTTGCTTATAATAAACAACAAAAAAGAAGAGCCGACTATTGCTAACTGGATAAGTAGTTTTATAAAAGAAAATGGTAGTGATAATTTTAGCAATATAGCTTTGGCTAAATTTTTAACTAGTTCGGTTAATTGTTTGTCTCTTGATGAGGGCGAGAGAAGATTGGTCAGGAAGATCATTAGACTTTACAGAAATCTTTCTTTTTTTCCGGATTCAATGTCCAATGTTCCTATTGAAGAATGGGAAATAATACCAGTGGATAAAAATAGTTTAGCGCCCAATGATTTATTAAAAAAAGATACGGACAGTTTGAAAAAAGAGACTGTTGTTTTGGAAAATAAAGAGTTGGAGATAGAAAAGGTTTTATCTGAAGATGAACAAAAAATAAAAGAATTAGAATTAATGTTGGAAAAATATCCCAATAAAAGTCTGGAGAGAAAGGCAATTGAGAATGAATTGAAAAAAATAAAAAAATAATTTTCTGAATAATAAAATTTAAATATGTTTGATTATTTAAACAAGTTCAACAATTTAAGTGACGATATTAAAGGAGCTGTTGATAGCGATGAAGCAGTTAGGCTTATTGAGGAAATTGAAAAAAAGTATAAAGTTGATTTGGCTTCAATTATAATGCGGGTGGCCACTAAGGACATCAATATTGATAATTTGCCTTTGATTTTTTTTACGGAACTTAACTTGGGACAAAGTCAAGCTGAAAGCTTAGCGAAAGAGTTGGAAGAAAAAATTTTTTATAAAATAGCTGATTACCTAGGTTTAGAAAAAAAGAAAATTGAGACAGAGCCTAAAAAAGAGTCTAAAACAGAAGTTAAAGCCGGGGTCGAAAAAGAAAAAACTAAAGTAGTAAATATTTCTTCGGGGATAAATAATAATGAACAAAGCAAAAATGATATTTTGATAGAGGATTTAAAATTATTGGGCGAAGAATTTGATGATTTAAATGAAGATTTAAGTGATCAGGATTTTATTGGTGGTTATTTGAAATCAGATTATTTAAATAAAATAAAAAATCAGGTTGATAAAATTTTTGATATTTTAAATTTAAATTTTTCGGAAGAAAATAGGAATAAGTTTATTTCTTATTTAGAAAAATATTTTAAAGGTATTAAAAGTAAGATAGAAATAAGACAATTTTTTGTTAAACCTATTGAAATGGGCGGCCTTGGCTTGGCCGACAAAATGATCGACAATATTTTTATGATAGCTGATAGTTTAAAAGATGAAGAATATCAAGAGGTTAAAAGTAAAACCAAGGTTGATCAGGGTGTTTTGGATAAAATAGGCAAACTTGGCATGGGTAAATCTTTATTTAATAATTATTCACAAATGCTAGAAGCTCCTGATTCTTCTCATTTATTGCCAGTTTCTGATTCTTCTCATTTATTGTCAGAGCCAAACAATTCAGGGGAGAATAAAGTGATAAATGAAAAAAAAGAGGGACTTTCTAGTCTTGAATTATCGAAAATAGTTAAGAAGCAAAGGGAGTTATTAGAAAAAATAGAAAGTAAAAATAATAAAAAAAGTGAAGATAATATTTCGAATAAAGAATTTTTATCAAAACAAGATTCTGATTTTTCAAAATTTGAAGAAGAGATTTTGTCTGAAATTAATAAGCAGATAGAAAACGAGATTAAAATGCTTGACGAAAAAAATAAGAATTTGTCTAAAGCAGAAGTCAAAGAAGCCCCTACCGCAAGTAATAATTCTAGTTTTAATGCCTCTAATAAAGCTAATGAAGTTTTAAGTGGTAATAAAATAAAAATGACTGATGTTAAAAAGGTGAAGATAATGAGTCCGGTTGATGAGATTCGTTATCTTGATTTAACTAATTTTCGTCGCTTTTCTAAGGACCCCAAAGAGGCTTTAGAAAAAATTAGAGAAAAAATAAAAGTTTTAGAAGGTCTTGATTATACTAAAATGATTGAGGGTATTAAGGCTTGGAGGCAGAGTCCAGTTCACAAATTGTATCTAAAAATATTTTTAGATGCTGGTAATCGTGGTTTAAGTTTGGACCAGGTTATTTCTGAACTTCGAAGTTATGGTAAGGATTTTTTGAGCAAAGAAGAAATAGATGCTATTATTGAATTTAATAAGACTTTAAGATTTTAGTTTATGCAACAATTTACTGTTCCACAATTTATTGATGTTGAACCAAAAATTATTGGACCGATAACCGCTAGACAATTTATAATTTTGCTAGTCGCTGCTTTCTTGATGTTTATTGCCTACAAAACCTTGGATTTTATGGGCTTTGTTATCGCTAGCGTTCTTATTTTTGGTATTTTTGGAACAGTTGCTTTTTTAAAGGTTAATGGTCGTCCATTTCATTATTTTGTTTTGAATTTTGTACAAACAATGAAAAAACCAAGTTTGAGAGTTTGGAATCATAAATCAGCAACCATCGAAAAGAAAGAGGAAAAAGATTTTAAGTACGAGAATATTGTTACTAGACAAAAATATTTAGATAAAACTAAGTTGGCTAAGGTTTCTTTAGTAGTTGATACTAAAGGAAGATATAAGGGGGATGATAGTGACAAAATTTTAGCTAGTGAGACTGATTTTAATTCATAAGATTATTTAGAATATGGCCGAGAAAAAATCAAAAATGCAGGCAGCATCAACTCAGCAATATTTGGACATTGCTGAGATTAAGTATGATACAGTAGTAATGAAAGACGGTAGTTTAAGGGCTGTTTTGGGTGTTTCTAGTATTAATTTTGCCCTGAAAAGTGAAGATGAACAAAATGCTATTATTTCTGCTTATGTTAGTTTTTTAAATAATTTAAATACTCCTTTACAGATTGTAATTCAGTCTAGGGATTTAAATGTTCAAAATTATCTTGATTATTTAAAAAAGCAAGAAAGAGAACAGACTAATCGTTTATTAAAGATTCAGACGGCTGAATACATGGAATATATTAAAGAGCTTGTTTCTATTGGTAAAATTATGAATAAAAAATTTTTTGTAGTTGTTTCTTATAATCCGGCTGGAGACAAGCGTAAAGGTTTTTTTTCTCTTCTATCCGAGGCTTTAAAACCAGCTAGTATTTTTAGATTGAAGGAGGTTAAGTTTTTACGATATAAAGAATCTTTATCTAGAAGGGTTGATAGCGTTATTTCAGCTTTAATGTCTTTGGGGGTTGATGTCAATCAATTAAATACGCAAGAGTTGATTGAACTTTATTATGGTTTTTATAATCCGGAGACAGTTAAAAATCAAGTTTTAACTGATATTGGTAATTTGCAAGTAGAATTATAAAATATTTTTATGATAGATTTAAAAAGTCAAAGACAAGATTTAGAAAAGAAAAAAAAGAAAGGTATTGTTGAAGAGGAGCTACAACGTTTTAGCGCCAAGGAAGAGGATATCAATATTACCAGGGAATTAATTGAAGAAGAAAAAGCCTTGCTTCGTGGTGCTTTGTCTGTTAGGGATTTAATTTCTCCTGCTAGCTTTAAAGTTAATCCGACTTATTTAATGTTGGGACAAAAATTTTTAAGAACAATTTTTGTTATAACCTATCCTAGATATATCAGTGTTGGCTGGTTTGCTCCTATTATTAATTTAAATGAATGTTTTGATGTTTCCATGTTTTTCTATCCAGTTAAGAGTGCTATTATTTTAAAGCAATTAAAGTCTAGGGTGGGTAATTTGGAGGCTCAAATTATGTCTGACTCTGAAAAAGGAGCCCCAAGAGATCCAATTAGAGAAACAGCTTTACGTGATATTGAATCTTTAAGAGACTCTTTAACTCAAGGAACTGAAAGATTTTTTCAATTTGGCCTGTATATAACTATTTATGCCGATGATTTAGAGCAACTGGATCGTTTATCAGACCAAGTTGAAGATGTTTTTGGGTCTAGATTAGTTTATTCTAAAAGAGCTTTTTATCAAGCAGAACAAGGTTTTAATTCCTGTCTGCCTATAGGAAATGACGACCTTTATATTACCTTCAACATGAACTCATCCCCAATTGCTTCCTCTTTCCCCTTTATTTCCAGTGAATTAACTAGTGATCGAGGGGTTCTCTATGGCATTAACAGACACAATAATAGCTTGATTTTGTTTGATCGTTTTAGCCTGCAAAATGCTAATTCAGTTGTTTTTGCTACTTCTGGAGCGGGTAAAAGTTATTGTATTAAATTGGAAGTTTTAAGATCATTAATGATGGGTTCAGATGTAATCGTTATTGATCCTGAATATGAATATAAACATTTATCAGATGCTGTTGGCGGTACTTATATAAATATTTCTTTGGCTAGTGAAAGTAAAATTAATCCTTTTGATTTGCCGAGAGCTATTGGTGGCGAGGCTAAACCAAAAGATATAATTAGAAGTGCTGTTATTACCTTAAAGGGCTTGGTTCGCTTAATGACTGGAGCTTTAAATTATGATGAAGACTCTGTGGTTGATAGAGCTTTACTTGAAACTTATGCCAAAAAAGATATTACTCCCGATTCTGATTTATCACAGATAGAGCCACCAATTTTATCTGATTTTCAACAAGTTTTGGATGGTATGGAGGGTGGATCTGATTTAGCCCAAAGACTTAAAAAATATACCGAAGGAACTTTTTCTGGCTTTTTAAATAATCCGACCAACGTGGAGATGAATAATCAAATGGTTTGTTTCTCCGTTAGAGATTTGGAGGACGAACTTCGACCGATGGCTATTTATACAATTGTTAATTATATTTGGAATGTAGTTAGAAGTGAAACCAAGAAAAGAGTTCTGATTATTGATGAAGCTTGGTGGATGATGCAAAACGAAGATAGTGCTAAATTTATTTTTGCTTTAGTTAAAAGATGCCGTAAGTATTATTTGGGAGTAACTACTATCACTCAGGATGTTAATGACTTTTTGACTTCTCCTTATGGCAAAGCTATTGTTACTAATTCATCTTTGCAGATTTTATTGAAACAATCTCCAGCCGCTATTGATTTGGTGCAGAAAACCTTTATGTTGACTGAGGGTGAAAAATTTTTACTTTTAGAATGTGGCGTTGGTGAAGGTATTTTCTTTGCTGGCAATAAGCATGTGGCCATTAAAATAGTTGCTTCTTATAGCGAAGATCAATTAATAACCTCTGACCCTCGTCAATTATTAGAGCAAGAAGAGGCTAAAAAAGAGTTTGCTCGCAAACAAAGAGAACAAGAAGGAAATAATTAAAAATATAAAATAATTTTATAAAATTATGGAAAATAACAAGAAAAAAATAGGTAAAATTTTAATAGCAATCCTTTTTATTTTAATTTTACTGTTTATTTATTTTGCTTTTTTAGGTGGTGATAAGAAAAATTCTTTTTCTAAACCAGAAGAAAAGATAGAGGAAAAAACTGAACAGCAAAAATATGAAGAAATGAAAGCAAAGAGCGAGGTAATTTATACCTTTGATGAGGAGCTGGAAAGAGATAGAGAGTGGAGCGAAGAGGATTTTAAAAAGATGGCGGCTAATTTTGCTGAAAGATTTGGATCTTATTCTAGTCATGGTAATTATGGAAACATAGTTGAATCTAAATATTTGATGACCAAAGAGATGAAGTCTTGGGCTGATTCTTATGTTGTTGATTTAAAAAATAACTCAGAATATTCAGGTGAGTTTTATGGAATGACATCTAAGGTTTTTGTTTCTCCGGAGATAGAAAATTTTAATCCAGAAAGTGGTCAAGTTGAAGTTCTTGTATCTACTCAAAGATTTGAGACTAAAGATGCTGGAGGAGAAAGTGTTTTTAATCAAAATATAAAAATAAACTATATTAAGGAAGGGGGGGAGTGGTTAGTGGATAGTGCTTCCTGGCAATAATTATTAATTTAAACAAAGATATGAATAAATCTAAACAGAAAGAAGGCATTAAAGAAACAAAAAAAACTAAGAATATTGCAAAAAATAAAACTACAAAAAAAATAGTTAAAAAAGAAGTTGTTGAAAGTAAAAAAGAAATTATTAAAAATAAAAAAGATTATTTTGGTGTTATTTTTGTTTCAGTTTCTGTTTTAATGTTTTTAGTTTTAGTTTTTTCTTTAGCTTGGTTTAAAAATTCTCTTTTTCTAGCGAAGGACATGATTGAAATTGAAAAAATCGAAAATGGTTCAAAAATAAGTCAAGCGAGTGATCCTTTTTTGAATATGCAGAATCAAAACAATGAAGACCTTGGTAGTCCTATTACTAGTAATTTGGATCCGTTTTTAGGAGAGAATTCTTCTAAAAAAATAAAAATTTTTTATTTTGCTGATTTTAATTGTTCTTTTTGTTTTGAGCAAGTTCAAATTATTAAGAACGTTTTTAATAAGTATCAAGATAAAATTGCGGTTACCTGGAAGGATTATCCAGACACAAAAGATAAAAAAGGATTTTCTTATCAAGCTGCTCGAGCTGCTCGTTGCGCTCAAGAGCAAAATAATTTTTGGGCTTATAGTGATTTGCTTTATAAAGAAGGAGAAAAATTTTCTACTTTAAATAGTGATTTATTTTTAGTTTTAGCCGGAAAAGCTGGATTAAATTTAGACAGTTTTTTGTCATGTATGAATGAAAATAATGTTGATAATTTGATCTTAAATAATATTATCGAGGCGGAGAATCTAGGCGTTCTAGGTATTCCCTATATTTATATTAATGATAGAGATTTTTTAGGGAATCTTGATCAAGACGAACTAGAAGAGATAGTTGAAAATGAATTGAGAAAAAATGAATAGTATTTATGTCTTCTAAAATAAAAACAATTTTTGAATGTCAAAATTGCGGTGCTCAATTTCCTAAATGGAGTGGGCGCTGTTTAGAATGTGGTGGTTGGGGAACTTTGGTGGAAAGTTTGTCTGATGAGAAAAAAAATAATGAAAAAAACATTATAGATAAAATAGCTTCAGTTGAAGTTGTTAATTTAGAAAATATTTCTGGGTTAGTATCTGATAGATTTAAAACTGGAGTTTCGGAGTTGGATCGTGTTTTGGGTGGTGGCCTTATTCAAGGGTCATTAATTTTGCTTAGTGGTGAGCCAGGAGTTGGAAAATCAACATTGCTAGCTCAAATTTCTGATTCTATAGTTAAACACAATAAAACTTTTTCTAAGGTGCTATATGTTTCTGGAGAGGAATCAGCTGGTCAAGTGAAATTAAGATTAGAAAGATTAAAATGCAATTTAAAGTCTTTTGATTTTGTTAGTGAAACTAATTTGGAAAAAATAATTGCCACGGCCATTAAAAATAAGCCGGATCTTTTAATAGCTGACTCTATTCAAACTATTTATTCGGCCTTACTTCCTAGCGAAGCTGGTGGTGTTAGTCAAATCAGGGCTATTGCTGTTAAGTTCATGGAATTGGCTAAAAAATATAACATCCCTGTTTTTTTAATTGGTCATATTACTAAAGATGGACAAGTGGCTGGGCCAAAGTCACTAGAGCATATAGTGGATGTTGTTTTGTCTTTAGAAAATGATGGTCGTGGAGCTTATTCTGTTCTTCGCTCTAGTAAAAATCGTTTTGGTAGTGTTAATGAAATTGGTGTTTTAGAGATGACTAGTTTTGGGTTTGAAGAAGTTAAAAATACCAGCTCTGTTTTTTTAGATAATGATTTGTCGCATTCATTTCCTGGCTCTATTTTTTCCTGTGTAGTTGAAGGTAATCGTCCTTTTTTAATTAATGTTCAAGCTTTAGTAAGTAGAACTGTTTTTGGTTACCCACAGAGAAAATCGTCTGGTTTTGACTTAAATCGTTTGCAAGTTTTAGCGGCAGTTATATCTAAGAAGCAAAAACTAGATTTAATGAACCAAGATATCATTTTAAATATTGTTGGCGGTTTAAGAGCTAGTGATCCAGCCTTAGATTTGGCAGTTTGTTTATCAATTATATCTTCTTTTTTAAATCAAGAAATTTTAGGCAAAACTGCTGTTTTAGGAGAGTTGGGTTTAGGAGGCGAACTTCGTCCGGTGTCTTATCTTGATATGCGCCTGAGAGAAATTGAAAAAATGGGCTTTACTGATGTTTTATTGCCGAACTCTTTATCAGAATCAGAAAAAGAGAGAATGAAAAATAATTTTAAAAAATTAGAATTTATTTTCAGTAGAAATTTAAGTGAAGCTATCAAGAGTGTTTTTAATATCAAAGAAAAATAAAAATTTTTAGACAAAAAAAGAAGCGGAATATTTTTCCGCTTTTTTTGTTTCAAAAATTGCTAATTCATCCCCCATAGGAGATTTTTAAACAAAATTTCCTTAGTTAACAAATTTTTAATTCTTGAAATTTTTTTGGTAACTTTTTTGAAAGACTTGGTAGCTTTTTCGATGTGACTTGCTCTTTCTTGCAAGTGGTCCCTCATATAACCATTTTTTCTTTCGTCGTTGGGATCATTGAGAAATTTAATTTCTTTCCAGGGGACTGTTTTTAGCCCCTGATCACCAATTCGACTTTCAGTAAATACAACATCGGCATGCCAAACACCCTTTATGGGTCGTAGGTTAAAATAACATACAGCTTCCTGCCCAAAAATTGGGTCTGGAGTTTTAATGATTACTAAATCCATCCTTTTAATTTTTAGGTTAAACTTAATGTGCAATGAATGTACTATATCATATTTGAAATAAAATGTCAATGCCTTGTATTAGTTCACCACATATTGGACTGGATAGCCATTAGTTAATAAATAATCTACGGGAGTCATTAAATTAAGACTCCAGTGAAAACGTTTTGAATTATACCAATCAATCCATTCAATTAATTTTA
>Ga0265294_10000903_pt1 | contig 40114 bp, 30 predicted proteins | sample MunlanPumphouse3_FD_192504 | JGI IMG/M metagenome (GOLD analysis project Ga0265294, IMG submission 192504) | Groundwater microbial communities from a municipal landfill in Southern Ontario, Canada - Pumphouse #3 | ecosystem: Environmental > Aquatic > Deep subsurface > Groundwater | place... | reverse complement strand
GGAGAATATCAAAGGAATCGACTTCTTAGACGAAATCGAAACTTTAAATAAGTATATCCCAATTGTTAAAGCAGCCGGTGCAGATATTATTATTGTACTCGGGCACATGGGATTACCTTATGACCCGGCAGCCAGCTACGAGAAGAGATATAAAAACGACGAAATGGTCAAAAGCAAAAAATACTATGGTTGGGATTCTCAAGAGATTCTTCACCATGTAGAAGGTATTGATCTTTTAGTCGGCGGTCATATGCATAAAGGTTTTCCTGAACCTTGGATTGACCCAATAACTCATGGTATGGCTATTCAAGGCTATGCCTTTGGTTCTAACTTAGGCTGGATTACCCTCAAGATAGATCAAGAGACTAAGACTCTTTCCGGTTATGAACTCCCCTCTCTCTCCAGTGGTATTATGATTACCATGTTTGAAGATGAGTTTCCCTTAGACCCGGAAATTCATGAGGCCATTGATGCCAATAGAATAAAAGCTGAAGCCGGTATGGACGATGTTATTGGAAGCTCTGATGTTCATCTCCACCGTCAAAATGTAGAAGCTCAATCACCAATGGGTAATACTGTTGCTGATGCTATGAGAATGCAGACTAATGCAGACTTCGGTTTCCTCAACCTGGGTGGTATTAGAGCAGAAATCGGCGTTGGTCCAGTAACCTACAGAGATGTCTTCTCAGTTATGCCTTTTGATAACCAGCTAGTCTCCTTCCAGTGTGATGGTAACTTCTTAAAGGAAATTATCGAAACACGTATTGCAGGTAGCAGAGCAGGTATGGTAACTTCAGGTGTTAGAGTTGTTTTCAATAAAACCAGAGAAGACTTTGATAGAATCACTGAACTTTATGTCGGTGGTGAACAGTGGGATCCTAACAAGATTTATACCGTAGCTACAACAGACTTCTTAATGGAAGGTAACGCAGGATTAACTCTCTTAACTAAGATTCCAGATGATAAGATTCTCTTTAATAATCTTAATCTCAGGGATTCTATTGTGAATCACTTCAAACAAAACTCACCGATGAAAACTAAGATTGATAATCGTTGGATCAGAAACGATAAATCTGAACCTAAAGATTATTTAAGGAAATAGTTAATGGCGATACTGGCTATTGATACATCAAACAGTTCAGGTAGCATTGCTATCATGAAAAATAAGGAACTCCTCTTTAGTAGTTTCTTTAATATAAAAATTACTCATTCAGAGACTCTAATGCCTGAGATTGCTCGGGCATTAGAACTCTGTAATCTTATGCCGGAGAATATTAGCTCTATTGCTATTGCTATAGGTCCCGGCTCTTTTACAGGATTAAGAATCGGTTTAGCTACTGCTAAAGGTTTTAGCTTTGCCAGAAAGATACCTATAGTCCCGATTAGTTCCCTCAAGATTGTTGCCATGAACTACTATAACTGCGGTAAAGATATCTTGGTGGTTCAAGATGCCAAGATGAAAGAGGTTTATATTGCTCTCTACTCTTCTCAACTACAAGAGATTATCTCACCAAGATGTGTGGCACCGGAAGAGATTATAGAGCTTATAAACGCACCAGCTATAGCGATCGGCACAGGACTAGCCTTATATCAAGAGAGCTTGTTAAAGAATAACCTGATTGAGATTAATACCTTACCGGAAAAGAATTACTCAAAAGCAGAATCAATATTTTCTATTCTATACTTGGAGAATATTAATCCTTCTTTTGATTTTGAAGCTACTTCTAAATTAGAACCATACTACATTAGGAAATCTCAAGCTGAAGTTAGTAGAAAACAGAAATTGTAATTAATAATTGCTAATATTTAGTATAAATTTGTGGAGAAAATATGTTATTACAAAGATTATTTAGTAAGATATCTAACGATATTGCTATTGACTTAGGTACTGCCAATACCTTAGTTTATAAGAAGAATTCAGGTATTGTGATTAATGAGCCATCTGTAGTTTCTTTGGCAACAGACACTAAAAAAGTGTTGGCTATAGGAGCTGAGGCTAAAGAGATGCTAGGAAGAAACCCGGCAGAAGTAACTGTGATTAAACCCCTAAAAGATGGTGTTATCGCCGATTTTCAAGTTACTGAAATCATGCTTAGAAACCTAATTCTCAGAGCTCAAAAGAATAAATTCCATATCCGCCCGCGTGTCATAGTTTGTGTTCCTTCCGGGATTACAGAAGTGGAAAAACGGGCTGTTCGCGATAGTGCTTTACATGCCGGTTCTCGCGAGGTATATCTCGTATCAGAACCAATTGCAGCTGCTATCGGAGCAGATTTACAAATTCATAAACCATACGGTAATTTAGTAATGGATATTGGTGGTGGAACTTCTGAAATCGCCGTAATCTCACTTTCTCATATAGTAGTTCATAACTCTATCAGAGTGGGCGGAGATGCTATAGATAGGGATATCATTAATCATCTAAGAAAGAAGAACAATCTGCATGTGGGAATTCAAACTGCGGAAGAAATTAAAAAGAAGATTGGTTCCTGTGTTCCTCTGAAAGAAGAATTAACCATGAGCGTTGCCGGAAGAGATATAGTCAGTGGGTATCCTGTTACTGTAGTTATAACATCTGAAGAGATTAGGGATGCTATTTCTGATACGATTGATATTATGATCGATGCCATAAAAAAGCTCTTTGAAAAGACAGCTCCCGAACTAGCTTCAGATATAGCGGAAAGAGGAGTGTTTCTCACTGGTGGTGGTGCGCTTCTAAGAGGCTTAGATGCTAAAATTCAAGCAACTGTTGACCTACCTGTGCATGTTGTCCCAGAAGCGTTAACCTGCGTCGTTAAAGGTTCCGGCAAGATTCTAGATAATGTCGAAAGATATAGAGATGTACTTATTAGAAAAATTGAAGACTAACAAAATTGAAAAACTTCTCCTTATTACGCTTGATTCTTTTACTGGTAGCTATAATATTAGTAGTTGGCAGTAGGGATAATAAAATAAAGAAGACCCAGTTTTTCTCTTCTTATATTGTCTATCCTTACGTTAAATCTATTAATTACTTTCAGACCTTAAAGAGCAAGAATTATGAGATAGAAAGGCTTACAGATGACCTTTATAAGCAGAAGATTCATGCCGGCTTATTGAAAACAGAGTTAATCAGAATATCTTCAGAATTAGACTTAAAAGATAGGTGGTTTACAGAATCCGATTCTCTTTTTACCAGTTTGAACATTGTGAGCACTAAGGTGATTTCCAACTCCTTTCCTGTGCATTCAAAAGTACTTATTATAGACAAAGGGAAGAACTTCAATATTCAAATAGATGATGCCGTGATAAGTCAATATGGGATTGTGGGGAAAGTAATCAGTGTTTCTCTAACTACTTCACTAGTTCTGCCTATAGTGAATATGAATGCTACTTTCGCTATCATGAATGATAAGAATGTGCAAGGTATTCTCAATGCCGATTATCAAGGACTCCTCAAAATGAGCTTTATTGAAAAGAACTCTGATATTAGTGCCGGCGATACTCTTTATACTTCCAATCTTTCAGAAGTTTTTACCAATTATTATGCTCCTATAGGTACTGTTGACACTGTTTTCATGGCAGAGAACCAACTCTATTTGGAAGCTTTCGTTAATTCATTTACTCAAATTAATAATCTCACAACTGTGTTTGTGATTAAAAAGGAAAATACAAAATGAAGAAATTTACCCCTATCGTTACTGTAGATGGTGTCAATTATCTTAGAATGCCAATCAAGACCAAAATCTTTGCCCCTACCGATAATATTATAGATTTAGTTAAGGAGTTCGTAACACCTCATTACCAAGCAGGCGATATTGTTACCCTCAGCGAATCACCTGTAGCTATCACCCAAGGCAGAGCTATCCCCGTAAGTGAACTAAAAATAGGTTGGCTAGCTAATTTTTTATGGAAGTTTGTTGCAAAAGTCCCGTATGGAGTTGGCTTAAGAGCTCCGGCAAGCATGCAGTGTGCTATTGATGAATGCGGAAGTTTCAGAATCCTTTTTGCTGCTTTTGTGGGTGCAATTACTAAACCATTTGGGATTAAAGGCATGTTCTACAGGGTTGCCGGAATGCAAGCTGCCTTAGTTGACGCAGCCACTACTTCTCCTGTTCCTCCTTATGATAAATGCGTGATTAAAGGACCTAAAGACCCGGGCAAGGTTACTCAAAGTATCTTCGCTGCTACCGGTATTGAGTGCGTTATTATGGATATCAATGATATCGGCGGAAGTTGGGCTATCGGAGCTACAAAAAATGTTAACAAGAAGCTAGTAGAGAAGATTATGAAGGATAATCCACAAGGTCAAGGTGATGAACTCACCCCCTTCTGTATTATCAGGAAACAGTAATGAATTCTCTTCTCTTTGGAATATTAGCAGTTATAAGTTTGTTTATTCAAGTGTTGCATCTTAATGATTTCGCACTTTTGAATTACATTCCTAACATCATTATTCCTATTCTTGTGTTTAGTCAGTTTTATCTCAACTCAAGATATCACACTATTCTCTTCTTTTTGATTGGCTTGATGTTAGATTGCAGTAATCCACTACTTTTTGGCACTTTCACCTTTGGCTTTATCGCTATCTCATATTTAATAACTTTAATCAAGAACCATCTCGACTTAAAAATATTTACTAATAAACTCATATTATTAGTTGCTTCCAATGCCCTTTTCTATCTTATTTATAATCTTTTATTCGGAGTCTATTATCATCAGAGCATGCCAACATTCTTCATAACCTTAGGGATTAGCATTACTCTTAATTCTCTCTTATCAGTTATCGTAATTGGCATCTTAGATTTCATAAGATTGCTCAAATTAGATTTATCTCATGAATAAGCTCTCTCTAACTCAAACATTACTGGTAATTCTGGGTGTTGGGTTTCTGATTCTTACTCTTGCTTTAGTTAAACTTCAGATAATTGAAGGAGAAAAATATAGAGAATACGCTGTTAATAACTATGTCAAGAAAAGCAGACTAGATGCCAATAGAGGCGAAATTTATGATCGCAACGGATTGCCTATTGCTCAGAATTACCCCGCTATTAACCTGGCGATTATCCCTGGTTTTATTACTAATTTAGACTCACTTAGAGCGTATCTGAACACCTGCAATAGCATAACTCCTGATGAACTTGATAAATTTCTCCATGAAGCAAGATTTCGTAAATATAGAGAGAATAATATTATTGATAACCTTTCCCAGAAACAAGTAGCTAAATTTGCCGAATCTTTAAACTACTTTCCGGAGCTGAGATTCACTATCAGTAATACCAGAAAGTATCATATCCCTAATCACTTTACCGGCTATATCGGACGTATTAATCAGGAAGAATATGCGGTTTTAAAAGATGAAGGCTACCACTTTAACAGCTATCTAGGTAAATCAGGTTTAGAAAAACAATATGAAGAGATATTAAAAGGAATTGACGGGGTCAAGCTCAATTTAGTCGATGCTAAAGGACGTAACTTAGATCTTTTCAATCGTGCTGATTATAGTAGAAATAATATAAATATTCCACCTGTTCACGGAATGGATCTTTACTTGACTATTGATTTACCCCTACAGAAATTTATCGATGAAACCTTCCCTCCTGAAATGCAAGGAGCTGTTGTCGTGATGAATTACGAATCCGGAGAAGTGTTAGCCTATGTCTCCAGACCGGAGTTTGATCAGAACATCTTCATGTCCCGCATACCCACTAACATTTGGGATGCAATTCGGGCAGACACCACTAAACCTTTATTAGACCGTGTAAGCAAAGCTGTATATCCCCCGGGTTCTGTGTTTAAAGTAGTTACTGCCGGTTTTGGCTTAGAAAAGAAATTAGTCTCACGTTGGACAAAACTCAGCTTTTGTGATGGTGGTATGCAGGTTGGTAATCGCTATGTGAAGTGTTGGAATAAATATGGACACGGCACCTCTAACGTTGTCGAAGCACTGCAAATCTCCTGTGATGTTTACTTTTATGACCTCTCTTTTAGAATGGATCTTAATGATTTCTGGTACTATGTAAAAGATAATATGCTAAGTGAAAAGACAGGAATTGATGTACCTAATGAAGCTAAAGGGTTCTTTCCCAATTCTCAATGGTACTATGATATGTATGGTAAATACACCTCAATTAGAGGTCAAATGGTGAATCTCGCGATCGGACAGGGCGAGATGTTCATGACCCCTCTTCAAGTGTGTGCCCTCTACTCTGGACTTGCCAATGGTGGACTTTGGGTGAAACCTCACCTACTTAAACAAGCAATTCGCGGAGACTCAACTCTCACAATTAATGACTTCACTAAGAACTTAACAGTACAACTCCCCTACTCGCCTGATAATTTAGCTACTATCAATGAAGGATTAAGAAAAGTTGTTACAGAACCCAGCGGAACAGCCCATAGAGTTAATCGACCTAATAGAGAGCTATATGGAAAAACAGGTTCTGCTGAACATAAAAAAGATAGACTTACTCACGCTTGGTTTGCCGGATTTGATAAAGATTCTAAGATAGCAATCACTGTTTTCTGTCAGGAAGCAGGTGGCGGTGGTGGTGTGGCAGCCCCTATTGGCGCCAAAATATTCGACTACTATTATGAAGCAACACGAGGCAAAGATGTTCAAAATTAAGAACTTCAATTACGGTCTCTTTTTCGCCTGGTTCTTACTTGTTTCCTGTGGCATCGTGATGATTTACACAGCATCTATCTCTTCCTATGGCGAATTCACCCAAGTTAATAACTACTATGCCAAGCAATTGCTCTTCTTTCTTTTTATCATTCCTATCTTCTTTATTATTCAGAAAATACCCTATTTCATAATTGATGCTTTTATTATACCCGGCTACATTTTATCAATTCTCTTTCTCATCATAGTTCTCTTTACTCCCCAAGTTAATGGCTCCCATAGGTGGATCCAAATAGGGAGCTATTCACTCCAGCCCTCCGAATTTGCTAAGATTATGACAATTCTCATGGTAAGTAAGTATATAGCGATACCGCACCAAGGAGATGCCAGAAAAATCTTAATGGGATTTGGAATCTCAATTATCCCCATCTTCTTAATTATGATAGAACCTGATTTCGGTACTACTTTAGTATTTTGGGTCTCACTTTTCGCAATGTTAATGGCTGCCCAAGTGCCGTTTATCTATTTATTGATTCTCATTTCTCCAGTTATCACGATATCTTTGGTGATTATTTCCCCCTATTATGCTATTGCGTTTTTACTCATTTTTGCCATTATTCTCTTTAAATTGAAGTTTAGCTGGGTTATTCAGGCAACTTCCTCAATTGTTAATCTCTTCGGAAGTATTATTTTCTGGCATTTTCTCAAGCCCTATCAAATCAATCGAATCTTAACCTTTATCGATCCCACCCGCGATCCTTTAGGTGCCGGCTATCAAGTTATTCAAGCCAAAATAGCAATTGGCTCGGGTGGTTTTTGGGGAAAAGGGTTTCTGCATGGCACTCAGAAGAACTTAGATTTTTTGCCGGAACACCATACAGACTTCATATTTTCAGTGATTGGAGAAGAGATGGGTTTTATTTTTTCTCTCATTTTATTAGCTCTATTTTTCTTTTTATTACTTAAAATAATAATATCTATTGACAAGATACATGTTCGTGAGCGTAAAGTAGCTTCAGTGGGTATATTTGCTTTTATCTTTTTCCAGTTGTTTGTGAATATTGGAATGAACATAGGAATAATCCCTACCACAGGTGTGCCTCTGCCTTATATTAGTTACGGTGGTTCGAATTTGCTGATAAATTCAATCGCCATAGCTTTAATTCAAAAATACTTAGTTGAGAAAGGATTCATGAAATGAACAAAAAAACGTTAGCCTTACTTTTTGTAATTATAACCTTAATAGCTTGTAGTCCATACGCAAAGTTGAAAAAAGAAGATTACACTAAAGCTCTATCCCCCAATTTAATCAAGAATGGTGACTTCGAGATACATCAAGAAAAGATAGGATCCACTATTCCGGGTTGGGTTTTTGATATATCACTGAATGGAAAAGTAGCAATTGACACTACAAGAAGTTTTACAGGAAAAAGTTCACTCAGAATCTCCCAACCTATCCGCGAGATACAGTTGATCTCTGAACCTTTCGTTACTAATTTTAGAAATGTTTATGGAGTTAGCATTACTGCCAAGTCTGTTCTCAAGAAGGTTCCTGTTCTGCTCCACTTCATTACATTTTCAGAAACAGGCAAAATTATATCTAAGTATAAAACCGTTATTGAGATTGATACTAACTGGAAAACATTCAAATATGTTTCTGATCATTTGCAACAAAACTCAGAGTTTGGTAGAATCTTCTTGACTATTCCCCAAACTGATTCAGTAATTCTGTTTGATAACATCAGTTGCAATGTGATTGATGCTTATCAAAAAAACTAGTGTAACCAAGTCAAGAAAGTTCGTTATACATTAAAAAACAGAATGGAGATAAATAACTATGTTTAAAAATCGTAAAAACTTAGCCATTGTTCTTTTAATGCTGACCCTAAGTGTATCACTTTTTGCTAAAACTAAAAGCCCTTTTGTGGATATTATTCAACAAAACCGTGATGCAGTTGTTCAAATAAAAGTAGAGAGTACAATTAGTAATAATTATAGAAGTCCTTTTCAAAATGATGATTTCTTCAAGTTTTTCTTTCCGCAGCAACCGCAAGTAAGACCCTATGTCTCGCTCGGAAGTGGTTTCATTTTCAATTATGATAAGAAGAGTAAAACCGCTTTCATTCTTACCAATAACCATGTTGTTGAATTAGGAGATAAAGGTACTATCACAGTTACTTTAGCAGATAAGAACAGTATAGTAGCTGAAATTGTCGGCTTAGATCCTGCTACTGATTTAGCAGTTATTAAGATTGAAGTACCAAAAAATGAGAAGGTTACTGTCTTAGAATTAGGAGACTCGGAAGCTCTTGATATTGGTGAATGGGCAATTGCAATTGGCAATCCTTTTGGAGATTCAGGTTTAGAAAGAACAGTTACCGTCGGGGTAATCTCTGCTCTGGGAAGAGCCGGGATGAACTTTGGTAACAACTCACCTGCTTTCCAAGATTACATCCAGACAGATGCTGCCATTAACCCTGGCAACAGCGGTGGTCCACTTCTTGATATTGATGGAAAAGTAATTGGGATTAACGCAGCAATCACCAGTAATAGTGGTGGAAATGTCGGAATTGGTTTTGCCATTCCGGTCAATTTAGCCAAGAAAGTGTCATCAGATATTATCGAGCATGGCTATGTAAGAAGAGGTTATCTCGGTATTATGCCTCAAGAAATCACTGAGGATTTGAAGATTAATTTTGACCTTACTGAACTTGCCGGCGTACTTGTAACTAATGTTGAAGATAAAACCCCGGCTTCTAAAGCTAAGCTTAAAAAAGGGGATATTATCAAATCCCTCAATGGCACAAAGATTCATAATATTCACAAATTCAGAACAGAAATAGCCCACAGTCCTATAGGCTCACCTGTAGAGATATCTATTATCAGAGATAAAAAGCAGATGACCTTGAATGCTGTTCTCACTGAACATCCTGAATTCATGAAAGATGGTAAACAATCCACTTCGAAAAGCAAGTATGATGTTGGTTTAAAAGTAGCAGAGCGTGATAGTGAGTTTTCTCAAAAATTCAACAACACAATTAACAAAGGTGTTCTTGTTCAAACAATAGCCCGTGGTTCTTCTGCTGCTTCTACTTCCTTACAAATAGGAGATGTCATCTTTGAAGTTAACAATGTGGAAGTTAACTCTGTTGCTGAATTTGACGCTGAAATAGAAAAAGCATTAGGCACAGAAGAGAACATTAAGAGAATTTTATTACGTGTAGCTATAAAAAATAAGAATAATCTTATCACTTATGTGGCTATTAATATAAGAGATTAATACCTTAATTTAGGCATAATTAACAATATTTATAGACTTAATTATGCCTTTTTTTATAAGCTTTTTGCATTCCTGTGCAATTAGACTATATTTATAGGATATATAAATTATTATTATTAGATGGAGGAAATGAATGAAAGCTTATGATACTATTATAATAGGTGGTGGACCAGGCGGTCTTAGTGCAGCTATTTACGCAGCCAGAGGCGACTTGAAAACTGCAGTGTTTGAAAAGTCCTTGGTAGGTGGACAAATCAATGTTACTTTTGAAGTGGAAAATTACCCTGGTATTCCGGAAATACTAAGTGGCTTTGAGTTATCTGATCGATTCAAACAACAAGCTGATAAATTTGGTACTGAATTTATAGATGAAGAGATTATTAAAGTAGATTTTATTTCTAAAGATGGCTACAAAAAAGTCTATACTGAAGATGAAGAGTACTTAACCAAAACCATTATCATCGCTACAGGTGCTCAACCACGTAGCTTGGGCTGTCCCGGAGAAGAAGAGTATGTTGGTAAAGGTGTCTCTTATTGTGCTACTTGTGATGGTGCTTTATATAGAAATAAAGTGGTGGCTGTAATTGGCGGTGGTGATTCTGCTGTGGAAGAAGGCATGTTCCTTACTAAGTTTGCGTCTAAAGTTTATGTTGTTCACAGACGTGATGAGCTAAGAGCTGTTAAGACAATCCAAGATCGAGCTTTCAAAAATGAAAAGATGGAGTTTATTTGGGATACAGTAGTTGATGAAGTTAAAGGTGAGAATTTTGTAACTTCCCTAATCTTAGAAAATAAAAAAACTAAGGAAAAATCTGAATTAGCAGTTGACGGTGTCTTTGTTTATGTAGGTATTTTGCCTAATAATGAATTATTAAAAAATGATATTACTTTAGACAAATCAGGCTTTGTCATTACTAACGAGCTAATGGAAACCAATATCCCCGGTGTTTATGCTATCGGAGACCTTCGTGATACACCGCTCAGACAAGTTGTAACAGCTTCAAGTGATGGAGCAATAGCAGCTTTCTATGCTGAGAAACATATAAGTGAAAATGAATAATCTTATTCATAATACAATTATAGAGAGGGAAGTTTTTCCCTCTTTTTTTATCCTACTTTGGGTTTCATCTAAATATCTACAAATAACATCTTCACCAGCGTATTAACGAAATAATACTTGACACATCTGCACCCTAATTGTGTTTTATCCTAATGAAGAAAATTACCTATATATACGCAGTTTTAGTCCTGTTTAGCACCTATCTTTTTAGTTGTGATATGCTGGTCATGCAAAACATAGACCAGTATCCATTCTTTACTTTGCCTGCGCAAATCGGGGCATTTAATGATCCTTACGACTTTATGAATGAATTCAGGGCTATGTCGAATCAATATTCAGGCAATAGAGACGGGTACGGCATTATTGCTTATCTAAATAATACCCTTAGCGTTGCTCGCGATAATAGATGGTACAAAACAGGATTCGGTAACTACTTTGACGAAAATAACCCTGACGAGCCCTTCTACGAAGCTCTTGATTTCTTCTCTACAAGTGAAAATACCTCCCAAGTTTTAGCCCATGCCCGCAGTGCAACCGGTGGTGAAGGCAACCATCCTCTGCTCTTTGAAGCCAACGGAAAGACCTACTCTTTTATGCACAATGGTTATATCTTCAATAATAATAAACGCGAAATAATGGAGTTTCTGGGTGCAGAATGGTTCACCGAACACCCTTCTCAATGGAGCGGAGTCTTTCCTAATCTCAATACTTTTATCGATAGTGAACTAATCTTTCACTATTTTATGTACTATATTCTACAATCCCCTAACGATCTAGAGAGTGCTTTGAGAAAAGCTTTTACTAACAAACAAGTGGGTAAAAGCGATATGGAATATGTTTTAAAATACAACAACTCCGAAAAAATCAATTTTGTTCTTTCAGATAGTGAGAATCTCTACATTTATCGCTCTACTGATATTTCAGGAAATTCCTATAATTTGAGTTACCAAATTTATCCGGGTAAATTCGTGGCAGCAAAAACCGGAAGCAGTTTAGAGAATGTTCTTGCTAAAAACCAACTGCTAAGAATTAACTCTCAAGGAGATGCCAACAATCTTTCGACAGCCCCCATTCTTAAAACTCTCTTTACTAACATTCAGGTAACTAATTTAGACAGTGGCACTCATAAACTTACATGGAGAATTGCTAATAATCATAATATCACAGGTTTTAAGGTGCACCGTGGAACATCTAAGAACTTTGCCAATTCTTTCTTAATCTCTCAGCTTGAAGTACATAGCTCATCAAACTTCTCTTTTCAAATTACTGATGAATACCATTCTGATGCAATTATTTACTACTGGATAGAAACTATTTTCTCCAATGGCAGCACAGAAATTACCTCAAACATACCTTCAATAAGCGACAATACCGAACCTGAAGATTCAGTTAGTTTTAATCTCCGTTCCCTCTTTCCTAATCCTTTCAAAGATAAGCTCTATATGGATATTGAACCTGCAACAGAATTCACCCTCAAGATTTTTAATCTTAAAGGACAACTAGTTGATACATTACACTTCTCTGATACAGAATCTAGCCCGGTGTGGGACACCACTAGCGATTCGTTAAACAGGTTGGCAAATGGAGTTTATATCTTGCAGTTTACCCATAATAACAAAAAATATGTACGCAAAGTCTTGAAATTAAATTAAATTAAGTTATTTATTAATGGTAACTTAAGGAAGACGTAAGGGCAACCTTAGGGCATAACCCGATTAAACTTCGATTTTGAATCGAGCTACCTTCTAATGTCCCAAGATGATGCTATTTCACCGACTATACTTTCCCATAATTTGTAATAGATAAAAAAGAGTTTGACGATAATATTAGATAATTTAAATTAGTAAAAAATGTAATTTTAAGGAGATACTTATGAAACCAGGTGGAAATATGAAGCAACTTATGCAAAAAGCTCAGAAGATGCAGAAAGATTTGATGAAAGCTCAAGAAGAAATGGAAAATAAAATCTTTAACTCGGCTTCCGGCGGAGGAATGGTAAAAGTTGAAATTAACGGTAAGTTTGAAGTTAAATCAATTAAAATAGATCCTGAAGTAATAGACCCTGATGATGTTGAGATGTTAGAAGATTTAATTTTAGCTGCTTTAAAAGACGGCTTTGAACAAGTTACTAAAAATAATGAAACATCAATGTCCGATATTACCGGCGGCATGAAAATACCCGGCTTATTCTAACTAATCTAACATAATGATCAAAATAATTGAAGATCTTAAAGATGCTTTAAAAACTTTGCCGGGCATTGGCGAGAAAAGTGCTCAACGCCTGGCTCTTTATATTCTCTCACAAGATAAAGAAACAGCTTCTCAACTGGGCGAGACTATTATTAATTCTATCGCTTTGGTGCAAAATTGTCAGGTTTGCAATATGCTTACCGATATTAACCCCTGTGTGTTCTGTTCTGATCCTACTAGAAGCGATAAGCAACTCTGTATTGTTGAGAATACTGCTGATGTTTTTATGGTAGAATCTACTAATGAATTCAGCGGGAAATATTTCGTATTGAGTAACCTGCTCTCCCCTATTGATGGCTTTGGTCCAAGTGATATTCATATAGATGAACTACTTAGGAGAATCTATGACTTCGGCATTGAAGAGGTTATAATTGCCCTAAGTCCTTCCGTAGAAGGTGAAACAACTATCTCTTATATTGCAGACAGACTGGCTGATTGGCAAGGAAATATAAGCAGATTATCAACCGGCTTACCCTTCGGTGGCGATTTAGAATATTCTAATAAAATAACCATAGCTAATGCCCTCAAGCATAGATTCAATGTTAAATAGTAGGTAAGCGATGTTTACAGGTATAATTGAAGAGATTGGACTAGTAAAACAGGTTGTTAATCAAGGAAGTAAAAAGTACTTTACTATCTCCTGTAACAAGATTAATGCTGATGTAAAAATAGGAGATTCTATTGCTTGCAATGGGATTTGCCTGACTCTAACTAAGTTTGACACCAGCTCAATCACTATTGAAGCAATGAACGAGACCATCACAAAAACTACAATTGAGAGTTGGAGTAACGGCTCTAAAATCAACTTAGAACGGGCTTTGAGCTTTAATGGTAGATTAGATGGGCATATTGTGCAAGGACATATTGATACAGTTTTGAAAGTACTTTCTGTGAAGCTACAAGGTGAAACTCGTTATTTAGAGATAGAGTTATTGCCTGAATTTTCTGCGTTAGTGGTTCCTCAAGGTTCTATTGCCTTAAACGGAGTGAGCTTAACTATCGCAAAATTATCAGCAAAATCATTACAAGTAGCCCTGATTTCCTTAACTGAAGAACTGACAAATCTTTCATCCCTCAAAGCCAACGATCTCCTTAATGTGGAGTTTGATATCATTGGTAAATATATACTTAGGTATAACAACGCGAATTCAACAATCGGCAATTCTAAAATTTCTCAAAAGTGGCTAAATGAACAAGGCTTTTAAGTTACTCTTTATTCTTCTGCTTTTCCTAACCGGGTGCGGGAAAGCTAAAAGTCCAACAGGTGGACCTGAAGATAAAACCGCTCTCCAAATCGTCTCAATTTCGCCTGATAACTATGAATCAATTTCTGCTAAAGAAATAGAAATTATCTTTAACAAAGAAGTAGATAAACGCAGTACCGCTAGTGCTTTTAGATTCTATCCCCCTTTGGATAATTATAAACTTAAAGCCAATGATAATAAGATAAATATCACTATTAAAGATGAATTACTTCCTAACCGAAACTACTTCTTTACCATTTCTAAAGTTTTGAAAGACACCAGAAACAACCCGATTGAGAATAATTTAACCTATATCTATAGTAATGGTAAGCTTCATGATTCCAAGCTAAATGGAGAGATTTTCTATACCGAAGATGAAGATAGAAAGCTGGAGAAAAAGCTTGTTCTCTTGGATCGTGATTCAGTTACAGTATTTGTAAAAGATTTCTTTGGGCATTTTTATGATCTTGATGGTTTAGAACATGCTCCTTACATTCTCAGAAGCTATATTGATAAGAACAAAAACGGGCGGTATGATATAGAAAAAGAACCATATTTTGAGAAATATATCGATTCTTTGAAAACTCAAAAAGTTGATATAACTTTAGCGTATGTAGATACTTCTAAAGTGGTGCTTAAGCAAGCTTCTGCCCCGTATAATAACCTGATTAACTTAACTCTTTCCGAAACTGCTGTAAAATGGGATTCACTCTCAATCATGAATCAAGCTGATACCACATTTTTTGCTCACAAACTGGTTATTCTTAATGAAGACAAGATAACTGTTACTACAGCTCCGCAAGATACTGTCAGCTATGAAATTACCTTCTATAATCTAGCTGACAAAAGTGGCAATGTTACCAAGGCAACTAAACGCACCTTCAGTGGCTCTACCAAAATAGATACACTAGACCTCAATATCACAGCATCCTACCCCAAAGATGGAAGCACTGTGCTTGATTTATTTCCTAAAATATCTATTGGATTTAATAAAATAGTGATGAAAAATGATCTTATTGCTACCTTAACTGAAAATGAAACAAAGAAAACAATACCTTTAAATATCACCGGAAGCAACTCTTTCACTGCTCTTTTTGCTCCTAAAAATAAGTTACGAAACTTTAATAGCTATACCTTTACCCTCTCTCAGAAAACTAAAGATTTTAATGGTAATAAGCTCTTAGAAGACCTTCATATCAACTTTATGATAACTGCTCGTGAGGAAAAATTTTAATTTTTAGATTTATATAACTTTAATGTTTTGTTGATTGTTTTATTCAGCGTCTTTATATCTTTGTCGGTTCTCCCCTGACGGGTCGAACCTCTTTCAATTAAATTCTTTTGGAGTGTCTTCGGTCACTCCCTATTATATTGCCATCCATCCTGGATTTAAGAGGTTTAGTCTCAGTTTATAATCTGTCTAAATCTTAGTAATCTGCGGACAAATTCTTCATTCTTTTAGTGTAATTCGTGAAATCAGTGGATAGTTCTCTTCATTCTTCTTTTTTCTTTCAATTGCTAATTGCTACTTGAGCAACATCATCTTCTTCACCACTTCCTGTTCCCCATTTTTTACCCTATAAAAGTAAGTTCCGGAGCTAACCTGTTTACCTTGATTATTATCACCTCTCCAGATAATAGAATGAGTGCCAGCTTCTTTATTCTCATTAATCAGGCTCTTCACCTTCTGTCCTTTTAGATTATAAATATCAACAGTAACACTTCCTTCTTGACTTACATCATAAGATATCGTTGTTTCAGGGTTAAAAGGATTTGGGTAGTTGGTGAGTTTTATAGAATCAATCAGTTCCATATCAAAATCATTAACATTGGTTATCGTTGGGAGTCTATACATTGAACATATACCGCCATACACGCTAATCATAAAATCATCAATAAACAATGCAAAAGCATGGTGTACTTCCGGCTCATAACTTCGATATATCTCTACCGGACTAACCGGGTTTTCCAATGAATAGACAATTGTGAGTTCCGGTGAACCATTTACGGGATGCTGATTTGTGTAGAGAATATTGTCATGTATAACCATAGAATGAATATAGCTGTATGTTTCCAGTTCATGAATTATTGGCATTTCAGGATTTAACATATCTAATACCTTTAACCAACCTCTTCCCTGCCAAACATCAACTTGAGAATAATATAGATATGGTGAATTGTTTACGAAAATTACTCCATTAGAGTTTTCATAAGTGTCAAGTGTTGTGTCATGTTCAATAGTGAAATCTTCTAACAGTCTGTAAGCATTAACTGTGTATTCTCCCGAAACACCATCATGATTTATGAAGGTTATATAATTATCAGTTTTCATTAAAGCATAAGCCAAATCAAATGATGATTCACTAGAAATATCCGTAATACCGACAATTTCTACATTTCCATTAGATGTATCAAAAACAATAAAAGAAGTTAAAGGATGATGTCCTTCGTTACCACTATGGAAGATGCCATAAATATAATCACCTTCGATTACGAGATCTGTTTTTTGATCTAAGTTTGGAAAGGTTGCAATGACATCCAACTCCGGGAAAGAACTTTTATTTATAAACGCAAGGTCGTATGGTGGATTGACATGCCCAAATTCACCATTGTCTAAATACATAGCTAATACTTCACCACAATCTAAAAAACTTGCCGGCAAATTATTTAGTGAGAAAGGATAGTTCTCTTCATCATATAGGGTGTACCCTACAGATTCAACACTCGGCAGATTTGACAAATCATAGGTATAATATCCTGTTTCGACATTCATATAGAGTAAATTATCTTGCAGTATCGGCACACTAATGTGACCAACTTTAGGTTCATGGTAAATTATTTCAACGTTTTCATTATCAGAAACATCTACACAATAAATTCCATCTTTACCCCCATAATAGAGATATTCTTCATGAGAAAAAATAGATCTTTGTTTTCCTAAACCTGTTACCACTTCATTTAAAGATAGCTGAGAGGGATTAAGGATATCAACGTAGAAACATGTTGGCAGATAAATTTTATCATTATCAAAAAAAGATTTAGCATTATCTTCGTATATTCGTGGTATAGATAGACTGTCTAATTGTGTAAAGCCTCCATCAATAATCTCATAAGACTTGATGGATTCAATATTTAATAGAAACAGGTTATCAGATTGTGCAAACAAGAATAGCCGATCAGAAAAGTTATTAAATTCATGATCATCTATTTCACCTTCAAAGATAAAATTGTTATCACTGTTAATACTCATTCTACACAATTTTTTAGTGCTTGTATCCCCTTCCGTTAACTTAATATAATATAAATTATTATCCATCATTATTGCTGAAGTACATGCTTCAAAAGTATCATGTATTTGTATTAGGTTTGGGAGAGACGCATAATCATAGAAATAAACCTTTAAATGCGAAGCTGTAGTATATCCACCATCCTTGGTAGAAATGACTAAATTGTTATTAAACATTTGGATATTGTATATTTCGCTTACGGGAAGATTTAAATCGAACTTAAATATTTCAACCGGGTTTGCCGGAGCAGTGATATCATAAGCACAGATAGTTCTATTTTGAGACTTCCAGAGTATATCCTCTGTAATAAAAAGATGAACCTTTGCCGAATAATAATCCGGTTCTCTAACAACCGCAACAAGTTCCGGACTTAGTGGATCAGAGTAATCCCAGACTGTAATGCCAACACGATCTAGCATATAGGTAATTGAACCTTTACTTGTGCAATCGATATTAAGACTTGCCCAATGAAGATCATCTATAAACTCGAATCCCATTAAGGTTAAAGAAGCACATAACAATAAAATACCTATAATACCTTTTTTCATTATCTTTTCTTTTCCTTTCAATTATTGTCTTTCTATTATTAAGATTATAGTACTATCTATTTGTGAAGATTTTATTGTCAAGAAAGAATTTGTTTCTACAGGGGTTCATTTGAGCATTTTATATTTATGATTTAGGAAAATACAGTAGCCATTTGAATAAGGAAATAACCGATCTAAATTTAAGGGGCTAATTTGTTTATCCTTTCAAATATAAGAATTCTTTTCTTCTTTTCTTAAAACTCTGTGAAACTCCTCTTAACCTATCTTTTTAAACTTCCTGGGTTGGCGTAGCTTTCTACTCCGCTTGTAAAGCTATGTAGAATGTATTAGCGAAGACTCCTGTGGAACTTCCTGGGTTGGCGTAGCTTCAGCGAAGACACCTGTGTTAAGGATCTTCCATTCTTCTTTGTCCAGTCCTAAATAGTTTGACTGTTTTGTTCATCGGTTCTCCCCTAACGGGTCGAACCTCTTTCAATTAAATTCTTTTGGAGTGTCTTCGGTCACTCCCTATTATATTGCCATCCATCCTGGATTTAAGAGGTTTAGTCTCAGTTTATAATCTGTCTAAATCTTAGTAATCTGCAGACAAATTCTTCATTCTTTTAGTGTAATTCGTGAAATCAGTGGATAGATCTCTTCTTTCTTCAAATTGCTCATTGCTAATTGCTAATTGCTAATTAATACTTATTATCATCTTTCTTTCTCGTGGTCCATCAAACTCACAAAAGAATACCCCTTGCCACTTTCCCAGAAGTAGCTTCTTGTTAGAAAAAGGTATTGTCGTGGAACATCCCACTATACTCGAGAGAAAATGAGCATGAGAATTTCCCTCCACATGCATATACTCTCTTAGCTTAGGACTCAACCTGCGTAGAGCAAACTGCAAATCAACTTTCACATCGTGGTCTGCTGCTTCATTAATAGTAATCCCGGCTGTACTATGAGGAATATAGATATTTAGTAAGCCGTCTTGCTGTTCAACTTCATTTACAAAAGCTTGAATATGCTTGGTTACTTCTATCAATTCAATATCTTTTGTAGAAGTTAATTCAATTTCTCTTATTTTCATAATTAGCTCCTTAAAGTTATGTTATTGATAAAATAACGCTATTTGGAGTTATTCACAATTATATTTTCATAGCTTTTGGGTTTGTTGGTGGAGGTGCTAATTCTCTCATTTTGTAATAAATCTTGACAAATGTAAAATGTTTGAATAAATTTGTTTTTTAAATCAAAACTTAAATGATAATAAATAAGGAATTTAAAATGTGCCAGGATTTAATAGAGGTATGTAATGTTAGCAAAGGTTATAAAACAAAAATATCATCGTCTCTTTTTAAACCTAAATTTAAAGAGATTAATGCTCTGCATGATATTTCATTTACATACAACACAAGTGGAAACATTGGAGTATTAGGTAGAAATGGAGCAGGGAAAACTACATTACTTAAGTTAATGACAGGGATTATTCATCCCGATAATGGTAGTATTAAGATTTTAGGGCATACTCCCCATAAGCTTGATAAAGAGTTCAAAAATCAAATAGGCTTGTATCAAGGTGGTAGGCAACAACTGATTTGGGATCTTCCTGCAATTGAGAGTCTTAGATTATCCAGATATATCTACAAGTACAGTAAAAGTGAATTCGATAGAAGAATTGAGCTATTTAAGGAAGCTTTTGATATTGCCGAAGAGTTAAATCAGCCGTTAAGAAATATGTCATTAGGTCAAAGAACAAAAATGGAACTATTATTCTCCTTCTTACATCTACCCAAACTTGTCTTTTTAGATGAACCTTCTTCTGATCTGGATGTCGTGGTAAGAAAGAAGCTAAGAGAATTTATCAATTTCTGCAATCAAGAATTAAAAATTCAGTTTGTAATTACCAGTCATAACATTAACGATGTGTTTGAATGCTGTGATAAGTGTGTTATTCTGGATAGAGGAACAGTTCTCTATTATGATGATATTTCAGCCCTCTTAAAATTAAGGAATAAAGACAAGATAACTCTGGAGGCAACAACAAGTTCTGAAGCAGCGGCAATAACCAAACGCTTTGACGGTAATCAAGATGGCAATAATGTTGAATTCTTTATTAATAAAGAGAAATATACAGAAACCTTAAGTTTTATCTTTACTAATTATAAAGTTACTAATCTGAATGTTGAACAAGAGCTACTAGAAACTCTAATAGCTAATATTTTAGAGAACAAATAATGTACTATATTGGCTTACTAAAACAAACTTTAAATGAATCTAAAGCTTATAGGCTGAATTTCTTATTGAGCTTTATTGTAGAATTAATTCCACTTTTGGGAACTCTTTTCTTGGTTAAATTCATCTATTCCTCCGGTTCATCTTTCCAAGGGTGGGACTACCAGTCGTTAATCTTGTATTTTATCATTGCTAGGGTATCAGGAGATATATTTACCCCGGTTTCTTGGTGGGATATAACAAATGATATTAAATATGGTTCTCTGAACTATCATCTTTTAAAGCCTTACTCCTACTTTTTCCATAATTATTTTGTGATTTTTAGTACAAAAATCATGTACCTTTTGACCTCTATTGTTGTTGTGTTGTTAACCATGTATCTATTTATTGGCATACCCGAAATAGAGTTTTATTGGAGTAATCTCTTCATCTATCTAGCTTATTTCATTTTAGCTTCAATAATTTCCTACCAAATGACTTTCCTCCTCTCCATATCTGCTTTTAAGTTTGTGGAAATAGAGTTTATAGACTCAATTATGACTTTTGCCTTACCAATTTTGACAGGCGTATTCCTTCCTTTTGATATCTATCCAAATTGGGTAAAGTCAATCCTTGAATGGCTTCCGACATCGTTTATTGCTTATTACCCTGCGAAGTTGCTATCTTCTAACTTATTTAGTCCTAATGAGATATTAGTTATCTTTGGTAAAATGTTTATCTGGATGATTATATTTACCATAGTTATTAAGATTATGTGGAAGAAGTCTTTAAAAGCTTATGAAGGAATAGGTTAATGTACTACTATTATAAAAACTACCTTGAGCTGAAAGCTATGATGATGTACAAATCAAACTTCATCCTAACCATGTTTTTTGACTTTATAGGAATGCTGATCTCAATTCTATTCTATAAGCTTATTTATCAGAATGTTGACCTTTCAGAATTTATTCCAATTTGGCAAGTGATGATGCTAATTGCTATAGTGAAGAGTGTCAATGACCTCTATGCCCTCTTCTTCTCCAGCAATATAAGCTCTATTCCGGATAGAATTTGTTATGGAAGTTTGGATAATATTTTAATTAAGCCAATAAACCTCTATTTTAATCTAATAGTTTCTACGCTTAACCTTAAAGTTATCTTTAATCTCATCACAGATCTTGTGCTTTTCATTGTAATTATTAAGACATATAGCATCAGCTTTACTTATGTTACCTTGACTAATCTTTTAATCTTAATTGCTCTGGCAGTACTTGTTAAAGCGAGCTGTATGTTGATGATTGCTATCGGAGCTTTTCATTTTATCAAAGTAGGTGCTTTCACAAGTCTATTCTCCTCTTTCTTTGATTTGAGTATTTACCCGGCAGTAATCTATAAAAACTATTACATTATATGGTTCTTAACCTATATCATACCCGTGCTTATCATCGGAAACGCTCCTCTCAAAGGTTTTATCGAATTTGATCTAAGATCAACCTTAGGGGTATTCTTACTAACTATCTGCTTTGCCTCTGTTTCTGCTCTATTGCTAATAAAGAATATTAAATATTATAAAAGTGCTTCATCATAACCAAAAAAGGAGAAACAATGAATTTCCAGAAAATATTGCTTACTAATTTATTTTTGTTATTTTTAATGTCTGTTTGTGGGGAGATTGTTCTCCAAGTAGATCAAAGTGATTTTGCTAGGAATGAACCTAATGATATGCTTCAGATGATTGACCCAACTAATATTGAAGTATCCTATGATAGAGATAATCTTTATATTCATGCTATTATGACCAAGAATGAAGATATGATTACTGGTGCGTCGGTTAATTACGAGACTTATCAAACAGCTGATTATTTAAGAGTTCAAATTGTTGTTTCCCTAAAAGACAGATTTAGCTATATCTATTATGCTTATCCAAACGGTTCTTTATTAGATGGAGTTCGGAAATCTGATCTTAACATCAGCAATGATTGGGATAGTAATTACTCTTATAAAAGTTCTTTTACTGAGAATGAGTGGATTGTTGATTTCACTATTCCTTTTAATGATCTAAATTATCCCAACAAAGATGTACATAACTGGAAGCTAGCATTTTCTCGTGCCTATACTAAGAAGTATCACCTTTATAGCGGACCATATTCCGATATTAAGATGAAAGGTAATTATTTCGACAAAGGGTTTGATATTGTTCTCTCAGATATTGTCCGAAGTAAGCTTAATATCACGACTCGTGGGTATTCTTCATATCTGCATGATAACTTAACTCAGGATAGTAAATATGGGCTTAAACATTCAGGTTTTGATCTTGCCTATAATCCATCTTCTGCTCTAAATTTCAAAACTTCAGTAAATCCAGATTATTCGGAAGTACCTTTAGATTATGAACAAGATATCTATAATTTAGAGTTTGCACCTTATTTAAATGAAAATAGATACTTCTTTACTGAAGATTACGATATTTTTGATTTCCCTAGTTATATGTTCTATACTAGACATATTCAGCAACCCGAAATAGCTGCTAAGTTTACAGGAAATAACCAAAACCTCAGCTATGGAGTTTTATATGCTAAAGATAAAAAGTTAACTGACGACGGCTATGTATATAATACCGGTAACCAATATGTTGTAGCTAATGTTAAACCTAAAGGTGATTATTGGAGCGTACAGCTCTCTACTTTAAATAGGTTTAATCCCCATAATGACTATACTAACAGTGTGTTACAGATTAATCCTATTGTTTATGTTTCTGATAATAATAGATTGGAAATTGATACCTATTTATCTACTAATAAAACAGAAAAGGAGAAAACAATTAATGGGATTGATTTTTCTCTAAAACATAACTATTATGCCCCAAAATATGATTTAATGACTGCGATTAACTCCTCATCAAAAAACTTTACTGCGGATATGGGGAGAATCGATGAAACTAATTATACGCTAATATCAACTTGCTTTGATTACAGATTTGATATTTCAAAGTTAAGATATCTCGGTTTAGAAACTTGGTTAGACTACAGCTTTTTTAATAAGAATGGCGATAAGAAAAGTCTATCTGCTACATCTTATTTTACCGTTTCAACCATGAATGGATTTAAAGCTGATTCGGAACTCCAATTCAAACAAGAAGAATATGAAGGAAAGATATTCAATGAACCGGATATCCGCCAGACACTTCTCTGGTCCAATTATGATAATTTGTCATTTAGTTTTGCAGCTGCATTTGGTAAATCCTTAATTTATAGCCTTAATGATACCTACAAACTTTTCAATACTAGAATTGATGGACAATATACTTTTAAGGAAAGATATGCTCTTTCTCTTTCATTGACAACTATGAACTACTTGGGATTAGATGAATTCGAAAAAGAGATGTTTGATAATGAATATCAATATCTCAACGCTGATCTTACTATGAATATTGGTAAAATGCTGAAATCAACTACTGGTATTCGCTATAACAACTATAGTGGTAATTACACCGTTAATGGCGTTTTATTTAACTATACAGACCATCTTGGAGTTTATGCTAATCTCCTGTTTAAGTTTAATAAATATATTGAATTATCAGGTGGTTACTCTTATGGTGCTGATACTATTAATAAAAAAACAGATGAGATACATAATAACTTCTGGAGTAAGTTGATGGTTGAGTATGCGTTTTAATGAATAATTGAAAGAGAAGAATAGAACACAGAATAACGCAGATTGTGCGGATTTTAACAGATTAATAACGGATAATCAATCTCTTATATCCCGTAAGAATTGTAAAGATTAGCCCAGAGAGCATATTTTGCATCTCCTCCGATAAACATATACTACACTACCACCCATCTCAACTGATTAAACAATTAAACAAATCCACGATTCAACATTCAGAATTATCAGTGCTATACGTGGCTAAATCTTTTTCTTTCTTCCTTCTTCTTTGTTAATCTTATTTTATTTTATTGAATTCTCCCCTAGCCCAAGATTTCATTTGACATTATTTCTTCTAAGTCCAACTATTGCATAAAGATGTTTTATCACTATCAAACCTACTCAGGAGAAAATTATTATGAAAAGATTTAGTTTATTTTTTTTACTTATTTGCATTAGTTTATCCTTATTAGCACAGATTATTGAGCCACCTGAAGTAATTGTTTTAGCACCTGTCGAATTTTCCCAACAAGGTGGTTTTTACAGTAGTAATTTTAATTTAAACTTAACACATGAAGATCCGGAAGTAACGATTATTTATACTTTAGATGGTTCAGACCCGGATCAGGATAATTTAGAGGGAACCACTTATCAATATAAGAATAGCTATCCGCAAACCGGCACTTCTTTGGGTGAGTTTCTCACAAATAGCTACACTTCTCAGACTTATACTTCTCCTATTAATATTCATGACAGAACTTCTGAGCCTGATAAACTAACCCAAATCTCTCCAACTTTTCATACTTCTCACATCTATGCCCCTTCCACGCCTGTTAAAAAAGGATTTATTGTCAGAGCCAAAGCTTTTAAAGAAGGGGCTGAACCATCTAAAACAACCACCCATAGTTTCTTTGTGCAGAATGTTAACAGCAATCCTTATACACTTCCTTTAATCAGTATTTCTCTCCCTGAGAATGAGTTCTTTGATTATTATGACGGTATTTATGTAGCAGGAACTGATTTTGATACTTGGCGAGAAGAGAACCCTGCCGGTTATGCCAATGCAGGAGTTCCGGCTAATTATCATAGAAGCGGAAGTGAAACAGAGAAACTTGCCCACATGGAATATTTTTCTTCCTCTGGCGCGCAGGCTGAATTTTCACAGAACATGGGGATTCGTATTCATGGAGGCTGGAGCAGGTCTTTTCAAATCAAATCTCTACGACTCTATGCCCGTAAAAAGTATGGAAACTCTACTTTTGATTATAAGTTTTTCCCTGGTTTAGAAGATAGCAGTTTTAAGAGATTGATGTTGAGGAATTCCGGCAACGATTACTATCAGTTCTATTTACGCGATCCGATCATGCAGAAGATTGTTGAAGATTTAAACTTCGATACTCAAGCTTATCAACCTGTAATTATCTTTATCAATGGAGAATATTGGGGAATTCATAATATGCGCGAAAGGTATGATGCAGATTATCTGGAGCGCGTTTATGCAGTGGATGGAGATAATGTTGATCTGCTTGAAGCTAATGCTGAAGCTAATGAAGGGGATAGTGATGATTATAATGATTTAATTGCCTTTTTTGAAGCACATGAAACTATCAACCAAACAGATTACGATTATCTGGAAACTCGTATGGATATGCAGAGTTTTACTGATTATCAAATAACAGAGATTTTCTCAGGTAATGCTGATTGGCCTTTCAACAATATTAGATATTGGCGGCTAAAAACAGATGCTTATAATCCTGATGCACCTTTTGGGCATGATGGAAGGTGGAGATGGATGCTTTATGATTTAGATTTAGCTCTGGGACTTTCTGGAACTGCCAATCCGGTTTCAGATAATACTCTGGAAAGAGTTACCACAACTAATGGGATTAATGATTGGAGTACACTTATATTGAGAAGACTTTTAACCAATGATGAGTATAAGGTGATGTTTATCAATCAGTTTTGCGATTATCTAAACAGTACTTTTATGTTTAATAGAACATCTGATATTCTAACCACTTATCGTCTGGGAATTGTGGATGAAATAGAAGAACATATTGCCAGATTCTCACGGCCAAGAGATTATGAAACATGGAATGCCAATTATTCTGTTATTTTTTACTTCCTGCAAAACCGTCCTGGAGAAGTTTTCCAACACCTACAAAACCGCTTTGATTTAGATAGCCTAAGAACTCTTTCTTTAGATGTCGGTTCTTTGGAAACAGGTTATCTCTCCGTAAATTCATTAGAAATAAAACCTGATAGAAGTAAGCACTCAGATATAAACTACCCGTGGCATGGTTCTTACTTCTCTTCTTTACCTATTGCCATAAAGGCGATACCAAACCCGGGATATAAGTTTAGTCATTGGAATGAAATAGCCGATACTACCGGCGCTGTTACTATCTTTTTAGATTCAAATACCAGCTTAACAGCCAACTTTGTAGTTAGTTCCGGCGGTGATGTGGAAAAAGTTAAACCTCTTTCACTTAGCAATGCTTATCCTAATCCGTTCAATCCGACTACAACCATTAAGTTTACTATTAATGATGGTGCTACTGCCGATTTTAATCTCTATAACATCAAAGGTCAGAAGGTTAAATCTTTTGGAACTTATATATCAGGTTCTCATACTGTGATTTGGGATGGTAAGAATAATGACAATAAGTCTGTTGCTTCAGGACTTTATCTCTATCGCCTAAAATCTGCCCAACAATATTTAATTAAGAAGTGTGTGCTATTGAAGTAGATAATTTAAGCATTCACAGCAACATAATACCCATAAGGAATCAGAATATCACTCTCTGAAGAAGTGAGTAGTGCCTGTGGAAACTCTTCCACAAACTCTTTTATACTAATCTCTTGTTTACTTGTGTTGAAAATCACAATGATTGTAGGTTTATCAGCAGAGAGCTCTCTTTTGTAGATGAGAAGATAAGGGTGTTTAACAAAGAGTAACTTCCCTTGTGTGAAGAGATGATTACTTTTCCTAAGAGAAATTATGTGCTTATAGAATTCAAGAACTTGCATTCTCTGAGTATCGTCCTCATAATCCCAAGGGAAAGGTCTTCTATTATCAGGGTCTTTATTACCATCTAAGAAGACTTCATCACCATAATAAATATGTGGTATTCCAGGGATAGTAAACTGAAAGAGAAGAGCCAGCTTTAGCTTCTTAAGATCATCTTTAGCCAGTTTACGGATTCTGATAGTATCATGACTAGAGAGAAGATTCATTTGGCTTTGAATCACTCTTTCCGGATAGTGAATCAAGCCGGTAGAAATCTTATCTATAAACTCTTGTTTAGCTATCTTTTGCAACAAAAAGTAATCAACAACAGGGTTTCTAAAAGAGTGATAGTTCATAATCCCATCAAAGTATTTACCCTGCAGCCAGGTTTCAGGTTGGTTCCAGATCTCCCCAACTAGATACAAATCAGGGTTTATTTTCTTTAAAACCTTTCTAAAAATCTCCCAGAACCAATAAGGAACTTCTTCCGGAACATCTAATCTATAGCCATCAATTTTAATATCTTCCACCCAATAGCTGAGAGAATCTATAAGATAATTAACTAGCTCCACATTAGGCTGGGCATGGTTAATGTCAAAAACTGAATTCTCTGCCGGGGTGTCCCGCTGAAGATCATAATTTAGGTCAGGCATATCTTTATGTCCCCACCAGCACTGATAATATTCAAGGGCGTTAAAAGATTCATCTATAACCTTTGGCAGTGGGTATTGCTTCCAATCATACCAGTGCCAATACTCCGACTTTTCGCCTTTAGCCAAACAATCTTGAAAAGCAAAGAAGCCGGTTCCGCTATGGTTAAGAGCTATGTCTAAAATTACTTTGATATTATTGTCATGCAGTTCTTTAACTAACTCTTTAAAAGAAGCATTGTCGCCAAGATGAGGATCTACTAATTTAAAATCTATAGTATCATATTTATGTGGTGATTTTGATTGAAAGATAGGATTAAAATAGAGTAAAGTAACGCCCAACTCTTTTAAATAAGGAATCTTCTCTTTTACTCCTGCTAAATCACCACCATAAAAGGCAAACCAATCAGGGTCTGCGTTGGCACTATAAGGATTTTCTTTAAGCGGTTCAAGTTCATTCCAAGGGACCAGATGATAATACTCTTGATTCTTTTTTAAAGATGATTTTTTAGGTATCTTTTTACTTCCCTGATAATAAGCCTCAGAGAAATCGGGGTTAAGAGAACTATCCCCATTGCAGAAGCGGTCAGGCATAATTTGGTAGATTATCTCACTGCCCATTTGCTTGTCTATTAGGAAGATGTTTAAATCAGCAGGCAGGAAAAAGGAGTCATTAAGCTGAGAATTAGCTAGCTTATCTTGATTACCAAAGAGTGTATATTGCTGGTGGTTTATCCTGATATAATAGCGGAAAAGCTTATGCAGATTGGTTATATCTACTTCACAAGTAAAAGCACAGTTAACTCTGTCCGAAGCTACAAAATCCAACATAATTTCTTGATTATTAAGATATAAGGTAACTTCAATATCTTCTAAATAAGGTAGGATTATCCTAAATTCAAAGCCGTTTTCGGAGAATCTAGAGATGTTAATAATTTTAGATTTTAGCTTTAGATAGTTAATATCAGATTCAGCAATCAGGTTCTTTTTAATAGTCCGGAAGGTCTGAAAGTTCGTTACCAGAGTAGAATTCTCACTCTTCTTATCGTGAGCCGGCTTTATCTTAGCAGATAATAATTCTGCCTCATTAAACCACCTATCCCCTTTAGCTAAGTACTTGTAGGAATAGGAACCGGGAGGAAGAAAAAGGGTTGTCTTAAATGTATTATGAAACTCTATCAGCTTATTATAATTGGGTTTCCAGTTGTTGAAGCTTCCGACAATAGAGACTTCTTGCAAGGCTTGCAAATCTTTAATCTCTATAGGAACCAAGAAGATAGAATCTTCATCAGCGCAAACTTTCTTCAGGGAATAGCTTTTATCATCTATCTCTATTTTGCTAGCATTGGGGTCTAAAGTAATTTTATTATTCACTAAATAGTAGTACTTATACTCACCCGGGGCTAACTCTTTGATTATCTCATAGACACCGTTATTATCTTTTAATTTATCTTTACTCTTACTCCACTCATTAAAATCAGCAACCAAATAAACGCTTAGATTACTACTAATCGGTGGTTGGTAAATGAACTTTATTTGTTTAGTCATAATTATTAAAAACTCAAACTATGGAAAATCATAACTTCGTGAGCATTTTCACTACTGGGTCGATGCTTAAAAGTGTAAGACATCTTTGTTTTAAAATCTAAATTAGCTCTAACTTGAAAATCTTGTTGATAGGTAATTTTAGATTTCCTATTAAGGTTAGTGGCTTCTTGGAAAAGCCCATAATAATTGAAATAAAATCTCTTGTAAATAGGTCTGCCTAAGTTTACAGATAAGTTATTTAGCAGAATCGAGCTACTAAATTGAGCTAACTCAGAATCAGTTACCTCTTGTGCTCGATCATGACTGGTGCCAACAACATAATTATTCAACATATTTTTAACGAAACCAGGTCTAATATAGAAATAATCTACTCTTAAACGTCTTCTGAAGAAGGTCTCTACAGGTCTTAAGTATCTATTAAAGAAGGTGTTATCAACATTTGCTCCCAGCATCAAGACTGCTTCATCTTGCAATGAAGTCTGACCTCCAGGGTTCATCTCATAATCACTATCAGAATACCTAAGCCTATTGATTGCCTGTGATTCTGTTTTGTCGTCCGGATTATCACTTTCTATAGTTAACGTTAAATCATCTAAACTCAAGTTGTTACTCTGACCATTGGAGATTCTTAGTGTTACAGTAGAGCCGTCTTCAACTTTATTAGAGAAAGAAGCATCAATTGAGAGTTCAATTTCATTAATCATAATTTCAACCAAATCTACATTGAAATCAGTATCTAAGAAAGTTACCTTACCCTCTTCAGCCAGAAATTTAGCATCCGGCACTGACCATTCACTATTATGATAAACTAAATTCAAATAGCTGTTTGGCGTTAGGGAAATATTAGTGGGATAGGTAACATATTTGAAATTCTCGCCTATGATTAATTTAGCATTGAGATCGAAAGGAAGAGCATTATTAATGTCTTTGTTATCTTTAACGACGTGTTTCTTTTTTTTGAAAGTACTTTTGGAAGCAGATGCAATAATCGTTAAAAGGTTTTCCGTTTTAGGAGGATAAATCACCGAACCATTGGAAAAAGTAACCTCTGCATCAATCTTCATGTCATCAAAAGGTCCTTTAATCAGAGCATAGTTCTTCTTTGTGCCGGCAATTTTTATCTGTGCACTTTCACTAACAGGCATATATTGTGGAATGTGAACTAAAATATCTCTTTGGGAAGTAAATATTCTAAATTGTCCCAGCGTAAACCCGCCAATAAAGAAGTTATCACCCTCTTCTGAAACAATATTAGAAATATGCAAGTAACCATCTCCTAATTTAAGTTCAAACCTTTCTAAATCTAATTCATTATCTTTAATGACAGCTTTTATATTAATATTATCTATTAAATCAGGTTGTTCTGCAACTTCCAGGTAGCCCCGTTCCGAGTTCACATACCCTTCAAAGAGTTGCAATCCCTCTTCATTAATCCCCAAAACTAATTCGCTGGATAAATCAAATTTACCGCTTTCTAACATACCGGGCAGTAGCTTCTTAAGTATTTTATACCCATCAGCATCAAATTTCAGATAAAGTCGTTCATTTGAGGGAATATATTCATCTTTGAAGATATCGTAGGTGAAATCTCCAAACACATTAAGATCAGCATAATTGGTTGAATTTAGGTAGAGATTATCAATATGAATTCTTTGAGGCACATACATTAGATTAAAATAAACATCGTCAATATCAAAATTAGAAATCTTAAAGTCAGATCCTACTCCCTTCACTCTAAATCCATATTTCTCTTCATCTTTTGAATCATATCTAAAGTTGACATCAGCATGTAGGAAGCCTGTAAAAGGGAAAACATTCTGATAGTCAGCAAAATCTATTTCATTAATTACAGCATCAGCATTCATTACCAATCCATTTTGCACGGAGATTGTTCCGGAGGCTTCTAAAAGTATCTGCCTCTCGTTATAAAAACGGAGATTATCTATAATGACCTGTTCTAAAGTGCCACCAAAATCAGCCTGCAGTCCATACCCCGAGAAACCGGCAATTCTGATACCTGTAAAATTGAGATTACCCTTAATTCTATCTGAAGAGAAGAAATAATCTAAATCAAGCGTAACATAGCCATCAGGGTAGCTTTCAGTGAGTTCTTTGGGCAAGTATTCTTTAACTTCGGCTAAGGAGATATGCTTAAGATTAAGCTTAAATGTTCGTTCAGCATTAAGTAGGTTTTTTCCCTTAATACTAATATTGTTATTAATGGCAACTTCGGCATCTAGTTCATTATTACCATTCATGTTTACTTCTGTCAAAAGAGCAATTTCGCCGGCATAAGCCTTTCCTTTCATGATATTGTTGGTCATTTTAATATCATTAGAATCAAGATCCCAACTAATATCAGTTTTAAGAGGAAGATAAACCTCATCATTGAATCCTGTTAGTTCTAGATTGAGTTCAGTCTGAGCTAAATTCATCTTTTTAGAAACCACAACTGAACCATTCACAAGGGGACTAATTGCTGTAAATGGGTCTTGTTGAAATAAGCTATAGGCTGAGCCTACATTGAAATCCAAGAATGTAATTATTGCTTTGGAATCACTTAAAGCAAGATCTGTCTCTAATTCGAGTACTAGCTCCGTATTGCCTAAATAGCCGGTTATAATATCTTTGTCTAAAGAAAAAAAGCCAAACAATGGTTCTAGGTGAAACCCATTATAGCCTAATGCTAAATCACTGATAACTAATTTGAAAAAAGCATCGTCATCAATAACAACCCCTTTGGTTATTAGATTACCTTGCAGATTTATAATATTCTCTTCTTTATTCTTGATTATTAAATCAGCCGAGAGATAGTTCTTCTCTACAAATCCGGAACCCTTCAAAGTGTTCTTATCGATTTCTGCATTCAATAAATCTACTTTTATATATTGTTGATACTCAAGTTTAGCATCTATATTTTTAATATCAAAAGAAAAGAGTTCAAGTGAGGGAGAATTAACTACTGCCTGAATTAAAAGATCTTCAGCATAACCGTTAACTGCAGCTTCCAAATTGACTGTGCCTGTAACAAAATCAAAAGATTTGTTGAGTTCGTAATGATCAATAATAGCACCGGCATCAAGCTTAACCTTGTCGAAGATATCAAGAACAGTTCCTGCTACTTCGCAAGGAATACCCATGAATGATACACTTCCCGGCTTAGCAAAGAGGGCATCACTTGTACCTGTTACTTTTAGGTTATTAATTATTAGATCCATCCCAACGATAGAAGCAGTTACCTGGTCAGAGGTAAGATCAACATCAAGAAACTCTTCTTTTGTTTCAAGAATGCTAAACTTTGCTTTCCCTGCCAGATTTAATTGCAGGTTATCTACATAATCAATGAACAGAGAATCAGGATTGTACTCATGGGCTTCAAGTTCTGCAGAAGCAAACCCCCTTTCATTCAACACAAGTCCAATATACAAAGGGTGGTTACGATTATCCATCATCTGTGCTTTTACAGTTTCCTCTCTTGTATTGTCAAACTCGAAATTTGCTTGGGTAAAAGTGTCTGTAATTCTAAAATAAGGAGCATATCCTATATCAATAGCTACGTTACTATCAGTTATCGTAGCCTTACGCACATAGTTAGTTATATCAAAGGGAGCAGATTCACTTTTATTCTCTATTTTCTTTTTTTCTTTTCTCTTGCGTTTGGCAAGCTTCTCTTCTTCTGATTTTTCAAAAGATTGAGAGTATTTCAGCACCGGAGTCTCCATATAGAGAGAATCAACAATCTCTTTGAATCTCAATTTATGGTTAAAGATAGCAGAATAATTTAGTTCAATATCGATTCTAGGTGTTTTGGCATAGTAATAGATATCTGTTAGAGATTCTACCTCTACGTCTTCTAAAAAGATGCCCTTTTCATTTATATCAATTGAACCTAAGGATATTTTGGCTTTAGCTATTTTGCTAACAATGTTCTCTAATGTGTATTTAGTAAGGTAATTTCTCTGCCAAACCAAATATAGGAAAAATAGAAACAAGATAAAGAGCAAAATTTTGAAGAAGTGCTTTATTTTTTCTTTTCTTCTGTTTTTGAGTTTTAACTCTTTTTTCTCTTGCAACTTTTCAGTTTTAAACTCTTTAGCCATTAAGCTTTTTTCATTTTTAAGTTTTTCTGCTTCTTCTTGCCTAAGTTTTCTAGCTTCATCCTGCTCAAGCTTTTTAGCTTTTTTGGCTTCTAGCTTTAGAAGTTTTTCTTTTTCGCGCTTTTTAACTCTCTCTTCTTTAAGCTTCCGAGCTTTCTCCTTTTTTAGCTCCTTAGCTTTATCTTCTTCAAGCTTCGGTTCTTTCTTTTTTTTGGTTGTCATGCCAGTATTAATTTACCATCTTTAATAGTGTAATGAGTATCTGTCGGTTCAACCAGACTGAGATCATGGGTTACAAAAATAATAGTGAGTCCTTCTTTATTCAATTTTCTCAATATTTTCATCACACTGCTAGTAGTTTCAGCATCAAGATTGCCGGAAGGTTCATCAGCAATTAATAAGCGGGGATTCGTGATCATAGCACGGGCAATAGCTACTCTTTGCTCTTCTCCTCCACTTAGTTGGTTAGGAAAATGGTTCTCCCTCTCTTTTAGACCCAGACTTTCCAAAACTACCATTGCTTTCTTCACTGCCTCTTTTTTCTTATATCCTTGAACCAGCAAGGGGATAATAGCATTCTCTAAAGCAGTAAAGTCTTCTAAAAGATAGTGAAATTGAAAGATGAAGCCAATGTTCTTATTTCTGAAGAGTTCGACACTTTTAAGTGAATTCATAAATTCTCCGGCTAAATAAATCTCCCCTGAATCTGGTGAATCCAAGAGACCTATCATGTGCAGAAGTGTACTTTTTCCACAGCCTGAAGCTCCTGAAATTACGACAAACTCCCCTTCTTGTACAGAGAGATTAATATCTTTAAGCACACTAAGTTCACGATTGACATCATAGTAACTCTTTTTAACATTTGATAATTTTATAATTTCCATGTTTATTTTCTCATAATATTTATAATTGATAATTTATTGATTCCTCTTAAGGAGAAGAATATGGTTAAAGAAATAATAATTAAGGTTGTCAGGTAAATAGCTCCTAGCATAGTGAGAGAAGGGTCAATCAGAATCTTATCAATAAAGTAGATATCCCCTTTGAGAGAGATAAAATCCTGGTTAGTCAACCAATAAGCAAGTAGCGTTCCTATTCCCATTCCACCGAAAATACCAATATGCGAAAGCATTAAAGAGAAACTAAAATAAATAGTTTTAATCTCTTTTCTTTTTAATCCCAGCGTCATTAAAATACCTATTTCATTAGCTTTTTCTATAATAATAGTAGAAATTGTGCTAATCACATTGAACCCTGCCACAATCACGATAATATTTAAAATCAAGAAGATCATAATCTTCTGTAAAGCAAGAGCTGAAAATATCATGGTATTATTAGAGAAAACATCATAAGCATAGAGCGAAGGAGCCGCAAGCAATAGCTTAGAATTTATTCTTCTGGTTAGCAAACTACTGTTTTCGTTAGTTCTGTTATTTAATAAAAGTGAATAATTTAATGGAGAATCATGGTTATCAGCTAATGTTAGCATTCTTTCCTGATTGATGATAGCTCTGGTAACATCAATTTCATAGAGTCCGGTTTTATAGACATCTTTGATAATAAACTTCTCCGACTTCTTAACCAAGCCAAAGATAGAAAATCTAATGGAGTTGGGCAAAACTACTTCTACCTCATCACCTTTAGCTAAGTTGAGATCGGCTGCCAGATAAGAGCCAAGAATAATTTCGTTGTTTTCAAGATTAAACCTATCCTCATTAGAAAATGGGTACATTAAAGAGTTATATTTTATATTTTCATTATTGAAAGACTCTATATAGACAGGTTTATTAATATCTTTATTAGCTAGAATTGCCGAGATTGAATATTTGGCATCTTGAGCTTTAATTTCATCAGTATAAGAAGCAAGCACAGCAGCTAACTTATCCTTCTGCTCTGATGTCCAGCCCCTATCTACATGTCGGATAACAATATCCGGTTGTGATACTTTAAACGCCATGCTTAATGTTTGTTCATAACTTTCAAAAAGCAACATGGAGAGAGTTAAAGCACCAACTGCTATGACAATACCAATTATCATAAAGATAGAATTCTTGCCCCAAGATGATTTTTTAAGTCTCCCCAGACTTCTCCAATAAAGAGCTAAGATTGCTTTCACTAGCTCTCGCGCTCAGATGGAGGTGGTAATTCAATAATTATTCTATCAGGTTTTTGTGCTTCTTCTTCCGCCTCTTTCATCTCACTCCTAGCCTTAAATATCGATAAATCACTATTTTTTACAATATCTACAACATAAATAACTAAAAAAATAGTAATAATAATAAAAATCGTAGCATAGATGCTGTTTGCCGAAATAAGAAACTTTTTCTCTTCTTTGTATTCTAAAGATTCATAGGTATCAACCTTATATTCAGGGTATTTATTCTCAATTATAGAGGTGAGCTTAGTTTCACTGGCATTGAGTTTTCTAACAATACTGGAGGCATAACTTTTAGCTACTCCAAACCCGCCCAGAGCTTCGAAATCATCTTTTTCTAATTGTTTAAGGTGTTCTATCTTTATCAAGGTTATCTTTGCCATCTCTTCAATTGTCAAGTTCTGCTCTTCTCTTAATGACTTTATATATTGTCCGATACTATCCATTTTCACTCCATATGAAGGTCCCTGTACCAATATGCGTTACTTGACCTTCTAAAATAACATTATCTTTTACCAAGGAGACAGTTATATCTCCACCTTCCAACTTTATTTTAACTTTTTTGTCTATTAATCCCTGTTCATAACAATCCCAGAATATAGCAGTAGCTCCACTTCCACAAGCAGAAGTTACACCGGAACCACGCTCATAGACAATCGCAGTAATCTTATTCCTGTCAAGTATATTTATCAGTTCTACATTGATTCCTTTAGGAAACTCTGCACTTTTCTGAACTCTTTCAGCTTCTTTGATGAATTCATCGCGGGTAATCTCACTATTCCTGATAATCCAATGCCGATTACCCACATCAACAACATTACCGGACATCTTCCCTATTTCAATTCTCTTTAAAGTTTTAGGAACTCCCATATTTACTTTGACAACACGCGTTTCCCGGTTCACGGAAGCAGTTTTAATCCCACTTCGTGTATTTATCAGAATAGGAGCATGATTATCTTCTTCAGCCATCATAAAGGCTACACAGCGAAGAGCATTACCACACATTTTAGCTTCAGAACCATCACTATTGAAGATTCGCATAAAGCAATGGGTATCTTCATCAGAATCAAGCACAACTATGCCATCGGAACCAAATCCAAATTTAACATCACTAATAGCTTTGCTCAACTTAGCTAAATTATAATTTTCAAACCGAAAATCTCTGTTATCCAGATAGATATAATTATTACCTTGAGCTGTCATTTTAATAAAGTTTATTTGTTTACTCATCTATTCCGAAGATCTCCTTAAAGTAGTTGCTAAAATTATAAAAACCTGTTTTTCCTTTTATCCACTGAGCTGATTTCACAGCACCGGAGACAAAAGCACTTCTATCACGCGCCAAATGTTTCAGCTCGATAAAATCATAATCACCATCATACCCAATCACGTGAGTTCCCGGCTTCTTGCCTGCCCTAATTGCTTCAAATTTAAACTCAGGAGCTATGTTATCGTCATTCTTTTTTATCATGGCAGTGATGTAGTTGGCTGTTCCGGACGGCTTATCTTTTTTCATATTATGGTGCTCTTCATAAGCATATAAATCATATTTCTCCATGCTTGCCATTAACTTTGACATATAATCTACAGCCTGAAAAAAGATATTCATCCCAATAGAGAAGTTGGCACTATACATAATCCCGACTTTATTCTCCAGAGCAATTGCTTCAACTTCAGCTAATCTATCATACCAACCGGAAGTCCCCACAATTACATTTACACCACATTTAGCAAGTTGTTTGATTCGTTCCACTATCCCTTCAGGTTGAGTAAACTCCAGAGCCACTTCTGCCCCATTCAAACTGTTTTTATCTATATTTTTAGGATATTCGTCCCCGGCATAATCTATTATACTTACTACTTCGTAGCCACTTTCCAAGCACAACGAATGTAGTAATTTTCCCATCTTCCCGTAACCTATTAAAGCTATCTTCATTGGTACACCCCTTTTTGTCATTATAAATAACTATTATTATTTTGTCAATTAGATAATCAAGGCTTTTGAGAAAGCTCTTGTATCCACCCTTCCCTTACTGTAGATACGCAACATTTTGCGTCTAATTTATCGAGCGTTTGGCTTGCGAATGAAGAGGGGAATTAAGAGGTCGCGAATCCTTTGCTATCCGTGTTCTTTTTGTCTTTGCATGGAAGGGCGTATGGCAATACGCCCCTACATTATGAATTTTTATCGGTGTTTCTCGGTGCTATCGGTGGTAAAATATTCTTCTTTCTTATCGGTGTTTCTCGGTGCTATCGGTTGTTTCATCTTTATTTTCTTTGTTTTTTCTTCCTCTTAAAACTCTGTGAAACTCTTCTTAACCTCTGTGTAACTCTGTGTTAGGGGTATTTTTCTTCAATTGCTAATTTCTAATTGCTAATTGCTAATTGCTTTTTTATCTGTGGCTAAAAAAAGGGCATATACAACACGCACCCTACCTACATATAACAAAATAATTGACACAATCATTACTCCTTTTTATTGTGTTAGAAGTATAAATTAAATTAATTAAAGGAGTTATTATGCCTGTATTTAGACCTTTTAAGGCTGTAAGGCCTATCCCTGCAAAAGCTAAAGCTATTGCCTCTGAACCGTATGATGTAATGGATTCTGATGAAGCTCGTGAAGCTGTGAAAGGAAACCCATTAAGTTATCTTCATGTTGAGAAAGCAGAAATTGATTTACCGAAAGGTACTGAGCTTTACAGTGAAGCAGTTTATAATAAAGCTAAAGAGAATCTCTATAATTACCTCAAAACAGGTAATATGATTCAAGATGAAAAAGCCGCATTTTATGTTTATCGTCAAATTATGGATGGTAGAACTCAAATCGGTTTAGTTGGCTGTGCAGCAACTGAAGATTACATGAATAATCTCATCAAAAAGCATGAGCTAACCCGTGCCGATAAAGAAGCTGATAGAATAAGACACGTTGATACTCTCAATGCTCACGCTTCTCCTGTTTTCTTTACCTACAGACACAGAAAAGATATCAACACAGTAGTGAACAAAATAGTTGCCACTAAGCCTGAATATGATTTCGTCTCTGATGATGGTATTGCTCACACTCTTTGGGTAATGAACAATGATCAGGATATCGCAATAATCACTGCAGCTTTTGCTGATATGGATTACCTCTATGTTGCTGATGGACATCACAGAACAGCTTCTGCTGCTAAAGTTGGTTTACTTAGAAAAGAAGCAAATCCTAATCACACCGGCGAAGAAGAGTATAACTTCTTTATGACTGTTATCTTCCCTGATGATCATTTATACATTATGGACTACAACCGCGTGGTTAAAGATTTAAACGATAATTCAGTAGAAGAATTTTTCTTCAAAGTAGAAGAGCATTTTGATATTGAACTTTATGAAGGAGAAGGGGTTTACCATCCTGAAGCCAGACATGATTTTGGTATGTATATAGATAAAAAGTGGTATAAAATTACTGCTAAAGCAGGTTCTTTTGATGAGAACAGTCCTACTAAATCTCTTGATGTTTCTATCTTACAAGAAAACTTGCTTCACCCAATCTTAGCTATTGGAGATCCTCGTACTGATGAAAGAATCGACTTTATCGGTGGTATTAGAGGCTTAAAAGAATTAGAGAAACGCGTAGATTCAGGTCGCGAAGTTGTAGCTTTTGCTATGTTCCCAACCTCAATTCAAGAACTTATGGATATTGCTGATGCAGGAGAGATTATGCCTCCTAAATCAACTTGGTTCGAACCTAAATTAAGATCAGGACTTTTTATTCATTTATTAGATTGATAACTTAAAAATAAATAATTGTGAGTAGGGGTACTCCTTGTGGGTACCCTTTTTACTTTGCTGTAGAGACGCAATATTTTGCGTCTAATTCATCGGCGGACTGTGGTTTCTTCAAGTCCCCTACCCCTCGCTGTATAGCAAGTTATGGGGAGGGGTGCCGGTATTTCCGGCGGGGTGAGGTCTTCAAATTCTCTTCTGTGGAGTGGACTGAATACGGGCGAGACGCCCGCAATCCGACAGAAGAAGCAGGCTGAAATACAGCCTGATGAATGCAAGATGCATTCATTCCATAAAAAAAACCCCGCAACCTGACAGAAGCGAGGTCTTAATCCCCCTCTTCCATTCGCAATTCAGCAAATCAACAATTCAACAGAATTGCCTTGCTCCTTCATATACTATAGTGCCAACTATTTTCACTTTTGTCCCGGTTCTTGAATTTACTTTATAATATCTTCCCTATTAGATATATCTAATAGGCTACCTATAAGCTCATCGTATATGTTATATGAGACTAACAATACATTTCTTCTAGTTGAAAAATTTATTTTCATGCTATTCCCTTAACTCCATAGGGGGACTTTAGGGGGTAGCTCGATGATTTATCGCATAATATACGAGCTAGTAAAGAGAGGCCCATGAGGTAAAAACTGAAATCTGTGCCGTCCTATATAAGTTACCCTAAAACAATAGGAGTAATGAAATGGAAAAAGTAAAAAATGTACGAAAGAATTACAGAAGTTATAGTATAGCATTCAAAATGAAATTAGTTGAC
>Ga0265294_10000902_pt1 | contig 40143 bp, 35 predicted proteins | sample MunlanPumphouse3_FD_192504 | JGI IMG/M metagenome (GOLD analysis project Ga0265294, IMG submission 192504) | Groundwater microbial communities from a municipal landfill in Southern Ontario, Canada - Pumphouse #3 | ecosystem: Environmental > Aquatic > Deep subsurface > Groundwater | place... | reverse complement strand
TTTGTCTTCTTAATTCTTCTTTATTTAATATATTCATTTGTAAATCCTTCAAATAAAATCTATTAGATAAATTATATCTAATAGATTGATATTTTTGGATTTACACAGTTATTTTTACACTACCTCTTAAAAGGAAACCCATTTCAATTACCTTGCCTTTTGAAATATCAAAATATTAATTCGGTTTTATTAAAACAGATAAATAATCTTCTAAAGTGATATGCTATGTGTATACCATGTATCATTTTAATTAGTTAATATTAATCTATGTGATATTGGTAAATTTCTTTATAAATTATCAACATCGCTAAATTCTTTTTCTTTTAGAAATTCTCTAGTTTTCGACATAGCTTTTTGATTCATTGCCACATCAAAATCTTTTTTTGGTTCACATCTTGTGATTTTTCTGATACTATCTTCTATTTCTAAAAGTATTGACATAACAGTTCTTGTAAATCTAACTTTTGTTCTACTGTGATTATCTATACCATGAACTATTAAAGAGTGAGTTTGTGATTTTATAGGTTCATCTTCAAAAGTCATTGGTTTTGATACATGAGCAAATGAGTTTCTTATTTTTCTGATTTTATTGCAATCTGTATAAATATTTTTAGGTAACAGTCCAATTCCGTAAGCAAGTTTTAGTTTTGATGAAAAAGAGCCAAGTGGTCCAGTTGTGTCAAATAAAGTTTTTATTACATTTTTATCATCAACAAAATATTTTTCTAGCAATACGGTTAATCTTTCGTCAATATAAGCAACTGACATCAAAACTAAACCTCTATCGGTTTCAGATGAAATATTATTCCTAAACTCTATAACATTTCTAAAAGCTTCTAAATGATTTTGATCTCCAATCTGCTCAAATAGTTTTTCAGCAGTTAATTGTACAAGTTCTAAAAGAAACTCTAATTCATCTTTTTTCATTGTTTTTTTAATTTTCTTCTTGAGTAATAGTCGCTATTAATTTTTCAATACTTGTATTGCTATTTAAGGTTTTAGTTTTAATTGTCAAAGATACAGCAGTTCTGTTTGCTAAATGTGACGATAGAATGTTAAAGTCTATGTTCTCATCATCTGTATCAAATTCAACTATTCCACCTATTTCCGCACTTGTACTTACAAGTTTTACTTTGTATTTATTATTATCATCCAAGGCTTCAATATACTTAACAAAAAAACTATCATTGATAATATCTGTTTCAGAAGTACTTCTTTTTGATTTTAAGATTTGTTTTGCTTTTTCCCCATCTATAATGTAGGTTGATTTTATAGTTTTATTTTCCTCATCCAAATTATCAGAAGGTTGTAATGTATAGCTATTATTTTGTCTTACTGGCTTCAAAACTGCTTTTTGACCATTTTTTATAGCTTCTGTATAAAGAGCTTTTAATTGAATTTCTCTATTTACATCTGAGAAGCCTTTTATAATAGCTTTTGTTCGTTCAGTTTCTTGTTGATTATTTTGTATAGTCTTATTATTTTCATCTTGTTTTTTCAAATAATCTAAATATTGATTACCTATATATCCTGCCGTTAAAGCCATAGATACGATTGCTACTACTATTACTTTTTCTGTTCCAGTCATATTTTCCACCATCTTTTCAAGTAGTTTTCTTGTATTTTTAATAATCTCTTTAGTGCTACCATCGGTAATTTTTACATATATTCTAAGTGCAGACAATTCTTCATCAGATAAAGTATGTGGTGCATCTTGATATTTTATAACTTTATAGAGATTATTGATAAAATTTTGCAAATCAATAATTGCAGATGCCAATGTCACATCAATAGTTCCATGCAATCTATTTAGACTATCTTTATAGTCTAAAATATATTCAAAATTTTCTAAAAAATCATCTACTGATATAGAGAGTGCTTCATCATTGACTTCACCATCTTTTACTTTTGAATAATAGTAAAATATATCATCTAGCGATTTTATTTCTAATGTATTTGTACTCATTCCAATCCTTTATTATTAATACTCACTTACCCATTCCTAAGCATTGTAAGAAGCCAATCTCTAATTTTTGCTAGTTCTTGGCTTGAATCAAAGATTTTATCCATTTTTAACTGTTTTCCTCTTTTCTCAACATCTCTTCAAAATCATCACAAAGTTTTTCAACCAAATCTTTAGTTTCTTTTACGAAGAAATCACCTATTTCAGTTTTTTTTCTTCTTACAAAACTATTATAAATTTTTCTAAAGTCATTGTAAACTTCATCTTCTCCAAATTGTGTACCAAACATTTTGGCTTTTAATTCTTTAAAGTCTTTATGTTCTTTAATATAAGTAAAAAATACTTCTATTTTTTCTTGGAACTCTTCAATAAGTTTCCCAATTTCTTCCTCTTCTTCATTTCGTTTTTCAATGATGTCTAAAATATTATATTTATACCCACCAGTTTTTTTACCTTTTCCCGTTCCAGCAGTTGGAGGAGTATCAGGTTTTATAGGCTTTTCTTTTATATTTTCTACTATACCCATTTGATTATCATAATAGATTTCTACTTCATCTTTTTCTTCATCAGTTTTATTTACACTATTATAAATATTACTATATCTTCTATAGAACTCTAAAAAACAATGTTCTAAGTATTTTCTATCAAAGTCAATAACAAATTCAATAAGATTTAAAATTCTAAAATAGTGATTTATTTTTTGTTTCAGCTCTTTACTTTTATCAGGATTAGCTTTTATATAAGCAGTTAAACTATTTTCAAGATTTAAATATAAATTTGGATTAGCCTCTTTATCCTCACATATTTTTGAAAAATATGTAAAGTATTCTTTATAGATGTTTGATAATTTTAAGTCTTTAAATACAACATCAAGAGCTTTTAGTTCACCCAATGGATCAAAATCACTAACTACTACATCGCTAAAATGTTCAAACGCTTCTTTTATATTATTAACATTTACATTTTTATATGAAAAATCGATAATTTTACAATCATTCTTATATTTTGTTGTTCTGTTTACTCTTGATATTGTTTGAATCGCATTGATACCTCTAATCTCTTTATCAAGGTATAATGTATGTAATTTTGGCTCATCAAATCCTGTTTGAAGTTTATCAACAACTATTATCAATCCATTTCTTTTAAGAGCAAAGTTTTGTAATACTTTTTCTTCTGTAAGTCCACCATTTAAACTACTTGAATTACTTTCATCTCCAGAAGCACTATAAACTATATAAATTGGAGTTTCACTATAATTTTTATACTTTTTTTCTTGTACGATTTTATTAAAATGATATTCAACTCTCTCTTTATACATTTTAGCTGCTTTAATAGAAGCAGTTGCTAACATAGCTTTTCCAGTACCTCTTATTTGTCTATAAACAACTTGAACTAAATTTCTTGCTATGTGTTTGCTTATTGCATCAATTCTATCTTCATTCTCATATATCTTTTTCTTTTTAATAGTAAATTGTTTTTCAACATCAGCATCTTCAAGTCCTTCAAGTAAATTATCAGGTAACTCAAAATACATTTTTGCAGCCATAGGTACTATCCCTTTTAAAGGATTTAATATATAATCATCTGCAATCGCTTCTTTCATTGTATAACTATCAAATGGTACCCATAGTTTTTCAGCTTCTGCATATTTATTAAATTCGCCAAATCTTGCCAATGTATGATGGCTTGGAGTTGCTGTAAAACCTATAATCAAATTCTTTTTATGATTACTCTTAGCATATGTTTCATCTGTGTCAAAACTATTTTGAAGTTCATCAAAAACACTTAACATCTCTTCACTTTGACTTCCACTATTAGATCTATGAATCTCATCAATTAAAAAAGCAACTCTTAAAGATGACAGTTTTTTTAGAGTATCGCTATCAAGCATATTTCGAAGATCATTGAATTTTTGAAGATTAACAATAACAAGTCTATTATCCTCCTTTAAAGCCTTTTGAAAACTAGCTTTATCACTAGCTTCTATATACATTTTATTATCAATATTCATATTGAACATTTTTGTATCAAGCTGATCTCTTAACTGAACTCTATCTACTATTAACATGATTTTATCATATACATAAGAGCCATTCTTTTTAAGGTCTTTTAATTGTAATGCACTCCAACCTATAATATTACTTTTCCCAAAACCTGCTGCATATTGAAGTAGTAATGAATAGATATTTTTATTATTGTTAAAAGATAATCTCTTTGCAATCAAATCGTCTTGCATACTTTGAGGAAAATGTTTTAGTTCTTCTTTTAACTTATTTATAAAATAGTCAGGCTCATTTTCATGTTCTAAAAACTCATCAATTTTACTCATAATCTTATCTACACCAAATTTTTGTTTCGGTCTAGGACTTATTAGATTACCTTTTTGATTTTTTAGGATTTTATTTCCCTTTTTATCTTGTTCAATTTCTCTTTCGATAAAGTTGTAATAAAGAATCTCTTTTTCAATCATCTTTTTTGAATAATGAGCTTTAAATACTTCTTCTAATTTATCTTGTTTATTTTCACTTTTTGTAATAAGTGGATATTGCTTGAAGCTTTTCTCAACTTTTTTATTGTATTGTTCGTAATCGTATTTACCCTCTTTATAATGATTTTCAACTTCATCAAAAAACTTTGTAATATCTCTTATAATGTAAGTTTCATTTATATCAGTAGTACTTATCCAAATAGCCTTTTCAAAGATTTTTAACATATCTTTTCTAATATCAGATTTTTGAGAATCTGTTAGATGGCTATTATTTTGGATATTTCCAAGGTAACTTATAACAGCTTCTTTATAATCTTTGATTACTTTTAATCTTCCATTTTTTTTAGCATTTTGATTATTATAGTTTGATTTTAATTCGCAATAACCTAAGTATATTCCATTTACAAATAGTGTAATATCAGGTCTAAAAGAGTAAATTGGTTTACCATCATAATGATACTTATATTTTAGTTCTTGTACTACACTAAAGATATTTTCTTCAAAATCATCATCACCTTTTATTTCACTCTCACTTCTATTAAACAAATAAAATTTCAATCCTTCAAAAGTTATAGTTCCATTATTGTTTAAAAATAAAGCCATGTTTCTAAAATCTTTGATTTTATCTTCTATAAAAGCTACTAAAGAATCAGTTAGTTCTTTTTCACTTTTAAATTTCTTTTCCAAACTTTTAAAATTGTCTTTGTTTACTTCACTTGTTTTTAAAAACTCTATCAAATCACTTTCGATTATCAGATTACTTGTTACTGTATTTGGTTGTACTTCTTTATAACCTAATCCTACTCCATGATTTGTTGTAAAAAATGGAATTAAAAACTTATCTTGTAAATGCAATTCATTCATCTATGCCACCTTCACTTTTCCAGTTACTACATCATTTATTAATGTTTTTCTAAACTCTTTTAATACTTCAATTTTTTTACCAATAACTTCTACAATTGAATCAATTTTTGATGTTTTTTCATCAAGATAATTTGCTATTTCTACTTGTTCTTCATATGTTGGTGTGATTATGAAAGAGTTAAACCACATATCTTTATTTAAACTAGCTATAAAATCACCATTTGAAGTTTTATTTATTTGGTACTTAATATTTTCTAATGAATAAAATATAAACTTTACATCAACTTTTTTAGATAGTCTAACTAGTTGAACAACATTTGTAAAAATTGAATTTAACTTTGGCACATGTATAAAACCATCACCATTACGAGCAATTAATATATCATTTTGTTTAGTTCGTTTTCTATCTGGAAAATTATCAAAAGTTGATAAAACAGGATTTTTACCTGCTGTGTATGTTAGTTCATTTCCATCATTCCAATAACTAACATCAATTACTTCGCCACCAATTGTAAACTTTATAAAGTCTTTCAACCGCTTAACTTCCCAATGGTTTGGTATATTTCCTATCCACTCAATTTCACTATCTTTTAACTCAATATTTTTATTAAGACCCCTCAAAATAGTTTCAGCAATTAGAGTTTGTTTTAGTTCTTTATATTTTTCTATTTTTTGTTCAAGGATTGATATTTCTTTATCAATTTTTTGTGTTTTAATATCTAAATAATTTGAAATTATAATTTGAGTATCTTTTTTAGGTAATGATATAAAAAGATTTTTAATAAAATCTGCATTCATATTTGGTTGAGTGGCACCGACATTAACTGCTCTTAACGCTTCTTTTTTACTAATAAACCACCATAGAATATATCTTTCATCAGCAATGAAAGACTTATACATCATACATGATGCCTGATTTGTAGTAGTTGGGATTTTTAATAATGCTGGTGTTCCTCTTGTTTCACCTTGTCCATACATTGCAACAGCTATTGTATTTATTGGATATACTTTTAATCCAACTTCCCGTAATGCTAAATTTGTAATTTTAAATTTTGTACTATCTATCAGAAAATTTTTTAAATCTGATGTATTTAACCAATTTATAACTCCATTTTCATAATAATAGATATTGTTACTTTGAGGAGTACTACCACTTCCAAAATATCTAAATATATTTTTTATTGTAGTTATTTCCCATAAATTTGGAACTTTTCCTAACAATTCAATATTGCTATCTTTATAGCAATCATATCTTTCAAGCTTCATAGCCCTAACTCTCTTTCAAGAGTTTTTATCTCATTGTCTAATGTATCAATATCAGCTAAAATATTTTCAAGTGGTCTTAGTTTCTCGGGTTTATAAAAAATCTTATTGAAATTTATCTCTACACCTACAGTATTTTCAAGATAAATAAAAGGTTTAGTTATATACTTAAGCATAAAATCTTCTATATTTTTTAGATTTTCTTTTTCATTTTTACTAAATGGAATAATTTCATTATCTTTTTGATAATCTGGTGTTAGTTCTACTGTAATTACAATTGAAGCTTGTTTTGTTTTTGTCTCTTTTTTATAGCTAGATTTAATTACTATTTTTCCACATCCTAGTTCTTGAATCTTATCTCCAGTTTGTTTTATAATAGTTTCTTTATCTTCATCGTAATAATAAATAGCTTCTTTTGTATGAACTTTTAAAGCCTTTTCTTTATAGTCAAACTCTTTGATTATATTTTTAATATAAGTTTCATGATATGTGATTAAATTTTGATATTGATCTTTCTCAAAAGTTGTAATATCAAAAGTATCAATCATTAGTTCATCTTGTTCTATTTTAATTGGATTTAATTTTATAGATTTGTCTTTACCTTTTAAACTACTTTCTATTGTTTTATCTTGATAATCTAAATTTGTAAGTTGAATTGCTTGTTTATTAAAATAAAAGAACTCTTTATCAAAAACTTGTGCATAGTCATTTGGCTTAAAATCATTTAAAGTTTTTACTATATCTAATCTACTTATTTCATCAATTTGTTTTCTTTTTTTCCCTTTACTAGGTTTTACAGGAATATGTTTTTCACTAGCATTTATCATCATAACTTTATTTGGATGTTTTTTATTTTTATTTAATACCCAAAGATAGGTAAAGATATTTGTATTGAAAAACTCATCAGTTGGTAATTGAATAATTGCTTCTACAATATTTTGTTCAAAAATCCATTTTCTAATTTCGCTCTCTCCACTTCCCGCATCACCACTAAATAGTGTTGAACCATTATGAACAACAACTGCCATACCTTCTAAAGCCATTTTTGAAATTATATGTTGTAAAAATAAAAGTTGTCCATCACTTACAGCTGGTAAAGCATGAAATCTTCCTGTTTTATCCTTTTCAATATCTGTTTTATAACCTTTCCAATCAACTCCATAAGGTGGATTTGCAACAACCACATCAAACTCTTCATCAAACTTATCATTTGTTAAAGTATTTCCATATTCGATTTTTGCATTGCTTCTAAATCTACTTTCTATTTTAGCTAAGGCATAAAGAGCGTCATTCCAGTCTTGCCCTCTTGTTGCTGTTGGACGATTTGAAAATTTTTCTTTGATTCTGTCTTCAACTCCATAAAGCATATTTCCACCACCGCAAGTTGGGTCATATATAGTTAAAAACTCATTACTATCATCTATTTTTGAAGCAATAATTTCAGAAATAAGTGCAATAACATCATCAGGTGTATATTGTTCTCCTGCTGTTTCTGCTGAAATATCTGCCCATTTTCTTTTTATATGTTCTTCTAGTGTAGTAATCTCACTATTGTTAAATGGTTTTAAATCTATTTCACTCCATGCTTTAACAGTTGAAAATAAGATTTTCTTTTTATTTAAAAGTCCTGATATACCTGATATATCGAGATACTTTTCTTCATCATTACCTTTGTTTACTCCGAGTAAATCTTTTGTTTCAGCATCAAAACCTTGTAAATAAGCATCAAAATCCCTCTCAAAAGTTTTATCATTTTTGCAAATATCAGCAAGAGTTTTATTTTGTTCAAAAAGATAAATATTGTAACCTTTCTCTTGGTCTTTTATCTCTTCTATAAAATCTTCTAATTCAAGAGTGTCTCCACTAGCTTCAAGTTCAGCTTTCAACTCTTCAGCCATTCTAACAAATCTACTTTCAACCATAATAAGAGCAAAAAATGGCATCATATATTTTGGAAAATCACTTTGTTTTATACCTGCACCTATTAATAAATCTGCAGTTGCCCAAACTTTTGATTCATACTTTAAAATATCTTGACTCATTTACTTTACTCCTAAAAAATTCTCATGGATTGATTTAATATTTTTATAAATTTTTTCTATCTCATTATACATTATTATTTCATTGTTAAAGTTTAATTGTTATAAATTTTGCCTAAATTTTTTCTTGTACTTTTAAAATACAGTTTACATATTCAGCTAATATTCCACTATTTTTTGCGATATAGTGAGCGAATTCGATTAATATTTTATCACTTCAACAAGTTTGGTCATAAATACTATTTCCAGTTTCATGTTTAATCAGTTAGTTGTACAAGTAGTTGAACTACCTCTTTTGAAGTATTTAATTTTACACCTTTTTTCCAACTATCGTTTGCAAATTGTCGTATCAAATACTTATAAGAGTTTCATACAATATCAGGATTTTCAAGGTTGCTATTTGTATTAAAGTGTTGTAAAAGTCTTGATAATCAACTATTAGTATTATGAAGTTTCTCAGCGAATAACCATATCTGAAAAATGTAGTCAATTATGACTGCTACCTAGTGTATAATACCACTAAAAAATTAGATAGAAATAATGAGATTTGGTGTGCCAACAACTTTTGATAAATTGACAAGAAACAATATTGCATCGGGGGACAAGCCCCCAATGCAATATTGTTTTTGTGGGAAACGAAGATATTATGAAATATTAAATACTTTTTATCTGTTTAGGGGAGTGTTCAAAATTTAAAAATTCTCAACAAATACTACTTCACTCGCAAACTTTTACTATGTAGTGTAATTTCTCCGCTAGTTTATATGTAATCTTTTTTAGGAGTTTTAAAAGTAGGGCGAGCTGTTTATACTTTTGGAAAAAGTATCAAAAAAGAGTGACATGGAGTAAGCTATATACAATTATGAAAAATCAAATATTAGTAAGATAATCACTCCACCACTGCATAAGTTTTCTTAGTTCATCAATATAGGTAGCACGATTATAGATAGCTCTTATTTTATCTTTATCCTCGTGTGCCAAAGCTCTCTCAATAATTTCAGATGAAAAATTATGGTCTTTTTGATATTCATTGCATATTGTTGAAAACATAGCTCTTAAACCGTGAGCAGTCAATTCAGTATTGGAAAATCCCATCCGTCTTATAGCTTGATTTACGGTATTGTTTGACATATGCTTACCAAATTGAGTATTTGGGAACAAATATTCAGATTGATAAAAATCATTATTTAATTGTTTTAGTTCTTGCAAAATTTCAATAACTTGAGATGACAAAGGTAATATATGTTCTTTTTTCATTTTCATTTTAGAGGCTGGTATAACCCATAGTTTCTCATCTAAATTAAACTCATTCCATTCTGCACTAATGATTGAACCTTGTCTTTGAGCTGTATGTATAGATAAGAGCATAGCATATTTAGTAAGCGGACTATAAGGGTAATTGTATGTATTTTCTAATAATCTTTTTATATCATCTGCTTTGGTTATAGTTGGATTATTTCTAACATCTTCTTTTAAATTTCGCATAAACTCTTTTAATTCTAATTTTCCAAATATGTCAGTAGTCTTTATAATATTTTCAGTATAAGCATACTTAAAAACTGCAATTAAAAGTCTTTTTAATCTATCTAAAGTTTCAAGAGTACCTTGCGTTTGTATATTGCTCAATATTGAAACAATTAAATCAAAATCAATATCTAAAATATTAGTTTTTTCTTGTTTAGGTAGAAATGGATAAAAATGTTTATTTAATCTTCCGAGAGCTTTTGTAATAGTAATATCTTTTAGTTTTTTATTGTGTTGCTTTATCTCTAAATAATCATTAACTACCTTAGATATTGTAAACTGCTGTATGTATTCATTATTTTTGTTAGCTTTTTTTTCATTAGCTCTTGATTCTACTAAATTAATACCTTGAGATAATAGTTTTTTAAATTCTAATGATTTTTCTCTTGCTATAGATAGCGTATTTATTGCTTTATCATATTTTCCAAATGTAGTTTTTTTGCGTGTACCATTAAAGGTATATCTATATTCCCATAATTTAATGCCATTAGATTTGACTAAAAGCTGTAATCCGTTGCCATCTCGTAAAACATAATCTTTATCTTTGGGCTTTGCATTTAAAACTTGTGTTGCTGATAAAAGTGCCATGGTAAACCTTAACTGTGAAGTACCTTTTAAAGTACCTTTTTTTATTAGACTATATTGAGTATATTAGATTAACTTAGATTAATAAAAGCTTAAGAGTTGTGATTTTTAGGGGTTTTTTAGATTAATTTAGACTTTGTTAGACTAGTACATGGTACCTGTGGGCGGACTCGAACCGCCAAGCCGTGAAGCGGTAGATTTTGAATCTACTGAGTTTACCAATTTCTCCACACAGGCACAAAAAAACCCATCCATAGTTGGATGGGTGGAATTATAAGACAAGTTTGCTTAATAATTACTTAGCAACAGCGTCTTTTAAAGCTTTTCCAACTTTAAATTTCACAACTCTTGTAGCTGCAACTTCAACTTTTTTACCTGTACCTGGAACTGTAGCAGTTCTAGCAGCTCTATCAGCTGTAGAGAAAGTACCAAAACCTATAAAGCTAACGCCATCACCTTTTGCTAAAGATTCTGTTAATGTTTCTAGTGCTGCATCAATTGCACCCTTTGCATCTTTTTTTGATAAGCCAGCTTTAGCGGCAACTGCATCTACGAATTCAGCTTTGTTCATGAAAACTCCTTGTTAAAATTAAAACTTATAGAACTTTATAATATTAAACCTTTAAAAAAGATAAAAATTAACATTTTTTTATAAAAAATATTAAAAAAGTCTCTTTAAGCTTAATAATCTACAACTATTTTCCAAAATTGCAACCTTTTTTACGAGTTCATGGATATCTCTATCATATACATAAACCCCAATTCCTTTGATTACCATTATATGATGTGGAGATTCTTTTAAGAATTTTGTAACTTCTAATGAGTTTCTACTATACCAAGTATTAAAATCACCTGGATCATAAACTGGAATTTTGTCATATAGTGTTTTTCCAAAATAGTCTTCACATTCAATAACATCATGTTTTAAAGTACAAGCTGTAGTATATGGAGGCATTCCAAAGGCTATATATTTGGCTTCATGTATGTGGTTGTAGATTGACGCATGAATATCAGCTTCAATACTAGCTGACTTCCATCGATAATCTTTATTGATTGTAGCTAGTTTGCATAATGTTTTATTATCAATTCTATCAAAAATCGCATCACTAGTATTTATAACAAAATTTGTATAATCCAGTTTTGCAGAAATAGAACCATGATAAATGCCGAAAAAGTTTTTTCTAAATAATGTTAAAGATATATTAGACAATAACTCTTCTAAATTTTTATTTACCATTGCAAATACCCTCTAATTTTAGTTATGGTATAATACCTATAAATTACTTAAAAGGTTTTGATTTTGCATATACCTCATATCCCAGTCCTAAAACAAGAAGTTATAGACGCTTTTCAAAGCGTAAAAGATGGTTATATTATCGATTGTACACTAGGATATGGTGGGCATACATTAGCACTGTTACAAGCCAATCCAAATGTAAAAATAATAGGCAATGACCAAGATGATGAGGCTTTGGAATTTTCAAAGAATAGATTGATTGAATATAAAGATAGAGTGATATTCAATAAGGGTAATTTTAAAGATGTTTTTCACAAATTCAAAGATTATCCAATAAGTGGTATATTAGCTGATATTGGTGTGTCATCGTTACAGCTTGACAAAAAAGAAAGAGGCTTTGGGTTTGAGAGTGATTTTTTGGATATGAGAATGGATCAAAATAGTCCACTAAGTGCAAATGAAGTGGTCAATCATTACTCCCAAAGTGATTTGGAAAAAATATTCAAAGAATATGGTGAGCTAAAAGAGTGGAAAAAAGCTGCATCTTTGGTGGTTCAAAATAGACCTTTTGGCAGTGCCAAAGAACTATCACAACTTTTTTCAAAACATTTTTATAAAGGCAAAATACACCCAGCAACACTTGCTTTCCAAGCTATTAGAATAGAAGTTAATAAAGAACTTGAAGTATTAAGTGAATTATTTGATAGCATAGAACAACACAAACCTCAAAATGCGATTATTGCAATTATTAGTTTTCATTCTTTGGAAGATAGAATTGTAAAAAACTATTTTAGAAAATGGTCAAAAAACTGTATATGCCCACCTGAGGCATTTAGATGTACTTGTGGAAATGACAATGCAATAGGGAAAGTAATCACCAAACAACCAATTATTGCAACAAAAGAAGAAATCAGAATAAACCCAAGAAGTAGAAGTGCAAAATTAAGGATATTTAAGCTTGATTAATTTAGATAATAAAACTACAATCATCATAGTTGGCATAATCTTTATATCACTTTTGGGTTTGTACTTGCCAAAAATATACATCAAAAACAATATTTACTATACAAGTAGGAATATTAATAAGCTATACTCTCATTACATATCTCTCAAAGAAGAGAATAGGGCATTATCTGCTCAACTTGAGGATATGAAATTTAAAAACCAAATACTTGATACCATAATATTACAGTATAAAATGAATGAGGGTAAATGATAGAGCAAATAGTACGGTTTGGACTGAAAAAGCCGATTTTAAATCATATGTTATTGTTTTTTTTGTTTGTAGTTTCTATTTTTTCATATTTAAATATCCCAAAAGAGATTTTTCCTCCATCAAAACTAGATGCAATATCGGTAACAGGTAGTTATATAGGGGCTAGTTCTGATATTTTAGACAAGATTGCAGTAAGTAAAATTGAAGAAAAATTAGTAAATCTAAATTCAACCTCCAAAGTAACATCAACTATTAATAATGGTTTTTTCTCAATCATTGCAGAACTAAAAGATGGCTATAAATCAAAAGATGTAGTCGATGATGTCAAAAATATTGTAGCAACTACTAGAATAAATCTCCCAAACGATATGGATGAGCCTATTGTCAAAGCAATAGAATTTACTTTTCCGTTAATTACAGTTGCTGTTTATAGTGATACATCATATACTAAAATGTTGGAAATTTCAGAGGTACTAAAACAAGACCTTATGAAGTTTGAAGACTTGAGTGAAGTTATTATCCGTGGAGATGGTGATGAAGAAATACTTATTAGTTTAAATGATGCCAAAATTGAAGCTTATGGGATAGATAAACAGCTTTTAATAAACTCTTTAAGTACAATTTCGACAATAAACCCAATAGGTACAATAAAAGAAGAAACAACACATTATTATCTAAGCACCAAAAATGGTTCTGTAAATGTAGATGAACTTGAAAATACTATTATAAAAGTAGGTAATAATACATTTTATCTAAAAGATATAGCTAGTGTTGAGTTGAACTTATCAGACCCAGATACAATATCTAGATTTAATGGACAAAAAAATATAAGTATAAGTATCAGCAAAGGTGAAACAGGCGATTCTATTAGTTTAGTAAAAGATATAAAAACACTTTTAAAAACTTATGAGTCAAAATATCCACAAATTAAGTTTGATACATACACGGATACTTCAATTTGGATAAAAAATAGGTTGAATAATGTAGTTTCAAATATATTATTTGGGATAATATTGCTATTTTTGGCACTTTTTTATTTTGTAAACATGCGTATTGCAATTGTTGTAGCTATAGGTATCCCTACAAGCTTCATGATAGGGCTAATTGGTGCAGAGCAATTAGGCTTTAGCCTAAATATGTTAACTCTCCTAGGCGCTCTTATAGCCCTTGGAATGCTTGTAGATGAAGCTATTGTTGTAGGTGAAAATATTTATAGACATATGGAAGATGGAAAAGATGGATTTCAAGCTGCATTGGATGGAACCTTGGAGATGTATCCAGCAGTTTTGACAGCAACAGCAACTACTATCTTTGCATTTTTACCTATTTTGATGATGACTGGTCAAATCGGTAAGTTTATGCAAGTTCTTCCTATTATGATTGCTATTTTACTCCTTAGTTCTTTGTTGGAAGCTTTTTTCTTTTTACCGTTGCATGCAAAACAAATATTTAGGATTAATACAACAGCAAGAAAATCAGATAAAATCTGGAAAATCAACAAAGATATTTATTACTATTTGTTGTCAAAGGTTTTAAATAATAAACTAATTTCGCTATTTGGTATGGTAGGTGTTATTGTTTTGCTTACTTTTACGCTTGGGGCAAATATGAAATTTCAATTTATGCCTTCTTTTGATACAACGCAAGTTTATATAAGTGGTTCTGTTGGAACAGGACAAACACTAGAACAAACTGAGGCTAAGGTAAAGATTATAGAAGACCTTATTATGAAAAATATTGAGTTTGGTGATGATATAGGTTCTCTTAGCTCTATAGTTGGATTGAAACTTGATGGGCAAAACCAAGCAACATTGGAAGAGTTTTATTTCCATATATTTGTAAATCTCAATGAAAAAGCACCTCTTAACTTTGTGGAGCGTTTTATCACACCTTATCTTTCTCCAAAATACGACTCATCCAATATGATAAGAATGAAGTCAGCCATAGAGATAAAAGATGAAATACTAGTTGCTCTTAGTCCAGTATTGGAAAATACTTTTGAAGAATTGAAGATTTTTGTACCACAAACTGGCATTGTCAAAAATGATATTGAAATTGCTTTTAGTGGCAATGAAGCTAGTGTTTATAATGGTATCAAAATACTACAAGATGCTTTATCAAAAGTTGATGGTGTAGGCAATATTGACCATGACTTGCTTGATGGCAATATAGAGCTGAAATTAGAGACAAACAGCTATGGGCAAAGACTCGGAATTGATGAAGGATATTTGGTCAGTGCTTTGAGACCTTTGTATTTCAAAGGTGAATATGCAAAAATCTTAAATCAAAATGGCATAGTAAAACTAAAACTCCAAAGTACATACAAGGATAGTTTGACAGATTTCAACAACTATAAAATCAAAATACCAAATTCAAATCAAATGATTCACCTTAGTAGTGTAGTGGATGTGAAAGAATATCCAGCATATTCTCAAATATACAAAGAAAATGGCATCAAAATCAATTCACTAACAGCTGTACTAACAGGTACAAAAACATCATCAGATGTATTTGGTGAATTGGAAGAAGTTTTGGCAAGTATGCCAACTGATATTAGTGTAGAGATTAAAGGAGAACAGCAAGAAAGCCAAAAGGTCAAAGAAGAGATGCTAAAGGCTTTTGTTATTGCTATTTTACTTATATTTGTTGCTTTGGTATGGATGTTTGATTCTGTGCTTAAATCTTTATTTGTATTGAGTATTATTCCATTGAGTGTATTTGGAGTTTTGTTGGGTCATTATATAATGGGATTAAATATAAGTATGACTACACTTATTGGTATAGTAGGGCTAGCAGGTGTAATAGTAAATGATGGTATTATTATGATGGACTTCATCAAAAAAGCAAATAATTTAGAAGAAGTAAAAGAATACGCATTGCTTAGATTAAGACCTATTTTAATAACTTCAGTTACTACATTTTTGGGTTTAGCTACATTGATATTCTTTGCTTCTGGTCAAGCATTGATTTTGCAACCAATGGCAGTATCACTAGGATTTGGACTTATTTGGGCAACGGTCTTAAATCTGTATTTTATACCTCTACTTTATAGTTTAGCTTATTTGAGAAAATAAACTAAACTACTATTTGTCTTAGGAGTTCTAGATTTTTTTGGATTATTGATGTATTGACTTTGTATGTATCTATATTATCTTTATAATACTTTGAGTTTAATAACTTCTCAAGCTCGCTATATTGTTTTTCTACTGTTTGAGCTTTTATATCATCGTTAGTAATGCTCATTATTCTTGATACATCATTTAGTTCTAGTTTACTTAATCTATAATCAAATAAGTATTTATTGTCTGGTTCTAAACCTAAGATTTTACATGTTTCATAATATATATGATCAATACTACTATCATATTTTTTGTATATTTTGCTAGCAAAGTCATTGAGGTATCTTAAATATGCGGGATAGTTTGATAATAAATCATCCAAATCTTTTGCTTCATCTTCAACTTTAAAAAGTTTTAAAAGCATATGTTCAATGGATAAAAAAGTTATTTCATCTGATTTTGATTTGAAATCAATAAGAAAATTTGAGATAGTCATAATTAAGCCTTTAGTGATAAATTATTGTATAACACTATACCATCTAAAAATATTAGATAGTATAGTTAATCTGTCATTTAAAGCTGAGGACCTGCTTGTGTGTAGTCAAAATGAGAATCTGCTTTGAGGTATTTTTTGAAGTTTGTTATATACATTGAAGCTAATTTTGTAGCTGTTGCATCATATTCTTCTTTGTTTGTCCAAGTATTTCTAGGGTTCAATACTTCAGTATCAACTCCATTAAGAGTTTTAGGTATTGCTAAATTAAATATTGGCAATGTTTCAAATTCACTATTATTGATAGAGCCATCAAGAATGCCATTGATACAAGCACGAGTATTTTTGATACTCATTCTTTTTCCAACACCATAGCTTCCACCACTCCAGCCAGTGTTTACAAGATATACATGTACATTATGCTCATCTATTTTTTTACCCAAAAGATCAGCATAGACAGTAGGATGTAATGGTAAAAATGCCTCACCAAAACAAGCACTAAAAGTAGCGACTGGCTCAGTAATACCTCGTTCAGTTCCAGCAACTTTTGCAGTATATCCACTTAAGAAATAATACATTGCTTGTTCTTTTGTAAGTTTTGATACAGGAGGAAGTATACCAAATGCATCTGCACTTAAAAATATAATATTTGTTGGGTGAGTACCCATTAAGTCTTTTTTGTGATTTTCAATATGATTTATTGGATATGAAACTCTAGTATTTTCAGTTTTTGAACCATCTGTGTAATCAACTTTTCCATTGTCATCAAACGCAACATTTTCTAATATTGCACCTTCTTTAATTGCAGCATAAATTTCAGGCTCACTTTTGGCATCAAGATTGATTACTTTTGCATAACAACCACCTTCAAAGTTAAATACACCATTATCATCCCAACCATGCTCATCATCACCTATTAAGTGTCTTTTTGGGTCTGTTGAAAGAGTTGTCTTACCAGTTCCGCTAAGCCCAAAGAATAGTGCTGTATCATTGTTTTCACCAATATTTGCACTACAATGCATTGGAAGTTTATTTTCTAGAGGAAGCCAATAATTCATCATAGAAAATACACCTTTTTTCATCTCTCCAGCATACCAAGTGCCACCAATTATTGCTTTTTTTTCTTCTATATTAAATACAACAAAAACATCAGAGTGTAGTTCTTGCTCTTTCCAATTTGGATTAGTAGCTTTACAAGCATTATATATAGTAAAATCTGGCTCAAAAGTTTCTAGTTCTTGTTCTGTTGGCATTATAAACATATTTTGTATAAAATGTGCCTGCCAAGCAATTTCAGTAATAAATCTAATAGACCTTCTACTATCTAAACTAGCACCACAATAAACATCTGTAACAAAAAGATCTTTAGAACTTAACTGTTGTTTTGATATATCGAGGAGGTTATTGTAAATTTTAGCATCAACACTAAAATTTACATTTCCCCAAGCTATATATTTATTTGATGGATCTTGGTTTACAAAGAATTTGTCTTTCGGACTTCTTCCTGTAAATATACCAGTATCTACTATTAAAGCACCATTATCAGCGAAACTCGCACCCTCGTTTTTTACTGCTAACTCTCTAAGAGTCTTAATATCTGTATTTCTTGATACAGATTTTACATCATTTAATTCAAGCTTATTACTTATATCAGATGACATTTCTATCCTTATTTAAAAATTGATAACAACACACCAGCTGCAATAGCTGAACCAATAACACCCGAAACATTTGGACCCATTGCATGCATCAAAAGTATATTTGATGAATCCTCTTTTTGTCCTTCTTTACTAACAACCCTAGCAGACATTGGTACAGCAGAGACTCCTGCGGCACCAATCAATGGATTGATTTGTTTATCTTTTGCACTAAACTTATTCATAATCTTAGCCATAATAACACCTGCCGCAGTTCCTAGAGCAAATGCAACAAGACCTATTATCATAACACCAAGAGTTTCTATTATCAAAAACTGTTCAGCCGCAAGTTTAGATCCAACTGCAAGACCAAGCATAATAGTCACAATATTAATAAGTGCATTTTGCATAGTATCACTTAATCTATCAACAACACCAGATTCTTTTGCAAAATTACCAAAACATAGAGCTCCAATCAAAGGAGTTGCATCAGGAAGAATTAAAATTGTAATCACAAGAACAGTGATTGGAAATATAATTTTCTCAATTTTACTAACTCTTCTAAGAGCAGGCATTTTGATTTTTCTTTCTTCTTTTGTAGTCAATGCTCTCATGATAGGAGGTTGAATAATAGGAACAAGTGCCATATAAGAATATGCAGCAACTGCTACAGCTCCGAGTAACTCTGGAGCTAAGGCATTTGCAATAAATATGGATGTTGGACCATCAGCGCCACCAATAATCGCAATTGCAGAAGCTTGCTCTAATGTAAAACTGAAAATATCAGTATATTGAGATAACGCAATAGCACCAACTAATGCTCCAAAAATACCAAATTGAGCAGCACCACCCAAAAGTGCAGTTTTTGGATTAGCAAGAAGCGGACCAAAATCTGTCATAGCACCAACACCCATAAAAATAAGTATTGGAAATAATCCAGTTGCAATACCAGAATCATATATAATACCTAAAAATCCGTTTGGTCCAGCAATATCAGCAATTGGAATATTTGCTAGTAATCCACCAAATCCTATAGGAAGCAAAAGTAATGGTTCAAAATTCTTTTTAATTGCTAAATAAAACAAAATAAAACAAACAATAATCATCACAATTCTACCAAGTCCTTGTGAAAAATGAGTCATTTCGTGACCATGAGAGTCTAGAACACCATCTTTTGTATTGATAAATGCGTTAATACCTGTTTTATTATAAAAAGAGACTAACAATTCTTGTATAGACTTTGAATGATACCCATTTTCTATATCTTGAGTAGCTAAATCTACACTTTCTGTAACCGCACTTTCATTAGTTGAAATTGTAGTTGCATTTGCATTTAATCCAAATACTACTAAAAATAACAAACTTAATAAAAAAGAGATATTTTTTTTCATAAATTACCTTTTTGTATTATTTAGCCAATAATAGCTAAAACCTGTCCCTCTTCGACAGAATCATTTGCAGAAGTTTTAATAGCCTTTATAACACCATCTTTTGGAGCTTTTATATCTATTTCCATTTTCATAGCTTCAAGAATAATAATAGTTTGATCTTCAACTACTTTATCCCCTTCTTTTACAAGTATCTTCCATACATTACCATTTACTGAAGCAGGAACATCTATACCAGTTACATTTTGTTGAGCAGGTGCTGTTTCAGTTTTATTTGATTCTTGTACTGGAGTCACTTGAATATCTACTCCACCTTCAGCCACTGTTACATTGAATTTTTGTCCATCTACTATAACTGTATAATTACCAGTTGCGTTACTCATACCTTTATTCTCCTCGGATTTATTTGTTGTTTCACATTTTTCATCATTACAATCAGATTTTTTTCTTACATTAAGCGGACTTTCGCCTTTTAAGAAAGCTATCCCTTTTTCATCACAAGCAGCTGCAATAAAAATATTTTCTTCACTTACTTCCAAACCTTCTTTTTGAAGTCTCTCACTCCAACAAGCTATAGATTTGATAGGATCTGCATCTGCAAAATCAAGAGGATTTTTATCAGTAGGCTCAAGTTTTAGCTTTTCACTTGCAAGTTTGATTATTTCTGGATCAGCTTCAACTGGAGTTTTTCCAAAATATCCAAGAACCATTTTCCCATATCCTGGAGCTATTTGCTTCCATGGACCAAACATTACATTTGCATAAGCTTGTTGCCAATAAAATTGACTAACAGGTGTAACAGATGTACCATATCCGCCACGCTCTACAACTTCTCTCATAGCTTTGATAACTTCTGGAAATTTATCTAAAGTTCCATTGTCTCTCATCATTTGAGTATTTGCAGTCAAAGCACCTCCTGGCATAGGAGAAAATGGAATCAAAGGAGAAACTTGTGTAGCTTCTGGAGGCATGAAATAATCTTTTAAGCAATCGTTTAACACTTCTTCATATTTTAATATTTTATCAATCTCCAGACCACCTAAATCGTAATCTTTACCTTTTACAGCGTGAAGCATTGTAAGAATATCTGGTTGACTCGTCCCTCCACTTACTGGGCTAGCAGCAAGATCTATACCATCAGCACCAGCTTCAAGAGCTGCTAAATAACAAGCTACTGATACACCAGCAGTTTCATGTGTATGTAGTCTGATATGTACATCATTTCCTAAAAGGCGTCTAGCCATTTTGATAGTGTCATATACTTTTTGTGGAGAGCTTGTACCGCTTGCATCCTTGAAACATACAGAATCAAATGGTAAACCACTATTTATTATATTTCTTAAAGTTTTTTCGTAGAAAGGTACATCATGTGCACCTACACATCCTGGAGGCAAATCCATCAATGTTACAACAACTTCGTGTTTTAATCCATATTTTTTGATACATTGTGCTGAGAATTCAAGATTATTGACATCATTTAAAGCGTCAAAGTTTCTGATAGTAGTAGTTCCATGTTTTGCAAAAAGTTTTGCATGGAGATCAATCATCTCTCTGCTTCCAGTATCAAGCATAACTGTGTTGATACCACGAGAAAGTGTTTGTAAATTTGCTTCAGGTCCAACAATAGATCTGAATCTATCCATCATCTCAAAAGCATTTTCTTGTAAATAAAAAAAGAGGGACTGAAATCTCGCCCCTCCACCAAATTCAAAATGTTTAATACCAGCTTCCTTGGCAGCTTCAACGGCAGGAAAAAAATCATTCATAAGAACTCTGCCACCAAATACTGATTGAAAACCATCTCTGAAAGTTGTATCCATTATATCAATATATTTTTTTGACATTTATTAACCCTTGATGTTATTGTGATGCTGTACAGCAGCTATTATTGCAGCAACTTTACTAGCTTTATCGTTACTCTTAATTACAGATGGCTGCCACTCTTTAGTAACAATTTTTTCTTCTTGTGGGAAATATTTTTGTAAAATTTTAGCTTGTAGTTTTAATATAAAAACAAGTAAAGCCAAAAAAGTAAAAACTATACCCATACCTAAAGCCATAAATTTTAAAGCTTCAGAGACTAAGTTTATCTCTTCCATTAGCAACTCCATTTTGGTCTGTTAATTTAAATCGTATTTTATAATAAATTAGCTTTATCTGTTATTGTTTTTGGTACTAATATTGAAAAAATATAAGTTTTTTAGCAAAAAATATACATTTTTAATGCAATTTAGAAAAGAGTTTTACCTAATTTGTAAATATAAGCATCAATTATCTCGATGAATTGTACAATTTTGTTAGTTTGTTTTATGTTTTTTACCATTTTAAATCCTTTATGGCTTTATTTGTTTGGAAATTTTAATATATTTTGTGAAAACTATTGAAAAATATTGCAAATTGCAATATAATTTGATAAAAAGTTTAAAATGGAGTGGAATATGATTATAGTTCATGAAATTATTGAAAGATTAAAAGATATTATCAGTAAAGATAGTAATGAGAAAAGAATTTTCGATAAAGATGTTGCTACTGAGCTTGATATCACGCAAGTGAATTTTGCTACTATGAAAAATAGAGGAAAAATTCCTTATGACAAAATACTTGATTTTTGTGCTAAGAAAAAAATTTCTATTAATTGGCTTTTGTACAACCAACATCCAGGCTCATTAGTTGATACAACTGATAAATACTGGATACGGTATTATCCGAATGTGAAGGTTAGTGCCGGTGGAGGAAGTTTTGCTGATGGTGAAGAATTTACTAGCCTCGATGTGCCAGAATATTTTATTAAATTTTTTGGTGGTTTGCAAAACATTAAAAATATTGAAGCCATAAATGTAGTAGGGGATTCCATGGAACCAACTATTCAAAATGATAGTATTATTTTTTTAGATATTACAAAAACAGATATATCCAAGAGTGGTATTTTTGCATTTTTATATGAAGAAACATTGTATGTCAAGCGTGTTTACAAAGAAAATAATTTTTTTAGGATGGTTTCTGACAATAGTGAATATGAAGATATGATTTGTGATTGGAGTAGTGTTAAGATATATGGTAAAGTTGTTTCTTCTCTAAGCAATATCTAAAAAAACTGTATCAAAAATCAAACAATGATACTTGTGAAGTAGGTTTTTGTAATATTTTTATAACCTCATCATTGTCTTTGCCTATAATATATAGAAGATTATAATTTAAGGTTTTTATGAAAAATTCCAATTCTTCATTGTCTGTATAAGAAATAGTATTTTTAGAGTTTTGAGATAATTTTTGATCTATTAGGATAATTATTTTACCATAGGTGTAGTTATCTTGAATGTGGGATAGTTGATATAATGCTTTTTTTACAGATTGTGTTGTCATAATAAATCTGTCACTTCTCCCAAAATCGATTGGTTTATAAGCTTTATTTATAAAAATAGGGTTGAGTAAGTTCCATTTTCTTAGCCCAATAATTTCTTGTAATGGTAATTTTATGTCTAGATATTCTATTATGCTCAAAAATGTATCAATATATAAGTATGGAACTTTTACTCTTGAGTAAAGTGTACCATTATGACTAAATGTTGTTTCAAATATTGAATGTATAGTGACATTTGTTAATTCATAATTTTTGATTGGAAAAGTTTTGAATAAAGGGTATATTTTTTTTAATAATATCTTATTACAGCATATTATAATATCATCTTTTTGAAGAGATTGGGCTTTTATTAGATTTTCATTTAGGTTTTCATCAAAAAGTATATAGTTTTGAGTGCTTGTAAGTTTCAGTATTTCTAGAGTAATCTCATCAATTAAAAAAACATTTAGTTCAATATTCGATAAAAAATATCTAATAAGTTTAATAATAGCATCTTCAAGTTTAGCTACTTGTATCCAAGCAATTTCTTTATCACTAATTTTTATAAGACTATTTTCATAGACTATTCCAAAAGCTCCAAGTTTTGCAGCTTGATCGATTTGTAATTCATCGTTTGATAAAAAAAGATCACCATCTCTTAGCTTTGCAATATTTGTTTGAATGTTATAAACAAAAGATATTGATGGGTGATTTTTTAAATCACCATCAATAAGCTGAACTAGGGATGTAATATTCATTTATTTTATTTGCGTGCCTGATTTTGTAGATTTTTCAGGTCTAATCAAAGATAATCCATTTTCATCTTTTGCTGCCAAAATCATACCTTGACTTACCATTCCCATAAGTTTTGCTGGTTTTAGGTTAGCTACAATACACACTTGCGTTCCCACTAGCTCACTTGCACTATAATATTCTTTGATACCTGCTAATATTTGTCTATTTTGAGCTTCTCCACAATCTACTTGAAGTTTGAGTAGTTTTGAGCTTTTTGGTACTTCATCAGCTTCTACGACAGTAGCGACTTTCAATGTTACATTCATAAAAGCTTCTATCCCTATCAATCCATCTTCACTTATTTGAGATTGGTTTGATTCTTCTTGTTTTGGTTGAACTTGTGGCTTTGGTGATGACTCCTCCATGGCTGGAGTAGCTAATAAAGGCTCTTCAATTCTTGGGAAAAGTGGCTCTATTTTTGATATTGTTGTATCATCCATTAATTCTTTGTTTACTATAAGTTTATTGTATGAATCTGTATTGACTTCAAAGCCCAATGAAGAAGATATTTTGCCAACACGCTCAGGCATTACTGGATATAACAATACTGAAACTTTAGCCAAAATATTTACAACAAGTGCTACAAGAGCATTTGCTTCATCAGTTTTTCCCTCTTTTATTTTTGCCCAAGGCTCATAATCACCTATTGATTTGTTTGCAATAAATAAAAGTTTCCAAAGCTCTTCGAGGTATCTGTTTAGTTGCATATCATAGATTAGTTTTTCTATATTTTCTATTATTTCATGTGCTTGGTCTAGCTCTTTTTGGTGATATGTCGCTACATCTTTTGAGCTTACTTTGAAATCGCTATATTTGCCACTCATACCTATGATTCTATTTAGAAGATTTCCTAAGTCATTTCCAAGTTCACTATTGATTCTATCAATCAAAGCTTTTTGTGAAAAATCTCCATCTTGACCAAATGGAACTTCTCTAAGCATAAAATATCTAAAAGCATCCAAACCATAAGCATCTGCAACTTCTTTTGGATTTACTACATTTCCTTTGCTTTTACTCATCTTTTGACCATCTCTAGTCCACCAGCCATGAGCTGCAATATGGTGAGGAAGAGGTAAATCTAAGCTCATCAAAAATGCTGGCCAGTAGATAGCATGAAATCTTAATATATCTTTTCCTACAAGTTGAACTTTTGCAGGCCAATATTGCATATTTTCTTCACCATTTCCATATCCAAGTGCTGTTATATAGTTCATCAAAGCATCTAGCCATACATACATTACATGTTTATCATCATTCATGGATGCAGGGAGTTTTATCCCCCAGTCAAATGAAGTTCTACTGATTGATAAATCTTTTAGTCCACCTTCTACAAAGTTGATTATCTCATTTCTTTTTGATTTTGGAAGGATACATTCAGGATTATTTTTGTACCAGTCAAGCAATTTGGTTTCATATTGGCTAAGTCTGAAGAAATAACTCTCTTCTTTCACTATTTGTGTAGGTCTTCCACAATCAGGACAGCCTTCCCCATCAATAAGTTGTTTTTCCATAAAAAAAGTTTCACAGCTTACACAGTAATACCCTTCGTATTCACCCTTGTAAATGTCACCTTTTTTGTACATTTTTTCAAAAGCATTTTGAACGCCCACTTTATGCTCTTCATCTGTAGTTCGTATAAACTTATCATAAGTGATATCAAAATCATCCCATAGCTTTCTAAACTCACCACTTATGGTATCAGCATATTCTTTTGGTGTTTTGCCACGAGCTGTTGCACTTTGTTCTATTTTTTGACCATGTTCGTCTGTACCTGTCAAAAAGAAAGTATCATAACCTACAAGCCTAGAATATCTCGCCAAAACATCTGCTATTATTGTTGTATATGCATGACCAATATGTGCCACATCATTTACATAGTATATAGGAGTTGTTATATATATTTTTTTACACTTATCACTCATTTTATCACCTCTTTTAAGTTACTTAGTTCTGAGGTACTTAGGTACTAAGATAAGAGGATCAACTCAACATCTCAGTTACTTAGTACCTAAGTACCTTCTTGTTTTTAAAATTCAAATCCACCCATAGAGCCTTTGCTCATGCTTTCATAAACAGCCTTTACATACTCTCTTCTAAAATCACAAGCTAATAATTTATCACAATCAAAACAATCATTTACATTATGATTTGTTTGACAACTTTTGAGTTCTTGTAGTTTTATTTCAAGAGCTTTATCCCAGCTATCAAGTTCTGTTTTTTCATTATCGCTCATATATTTTCATACACTTTTTTAACTTTTGAAATTTCATGATTTGAGCCAAAAAAACAAGGGCTTGTATCATGAATATGCTCTGTTGGAATTTCTAGAACTCTATCTTTTCCATCAATTGCACCACCACCGGCACACTCAAAAACAAGTGCAAATGGGAATACTTCAAAAAGTTGTCTTAGTTTTCCTTTTGGCTTATCACTAGCTCCAGGATAGCTAAATAATCCACCACCTTTGACTAAAATTTGATGCAAATCTGGTACCATTCCACCAGAATATCTTAATTTGTACCCATCAGCAAACATTTCATCAACCATTTGTTTGTGGTGTGAATGCCAACAATTTTGAGTAGAACCAGTTGCTACATATGGGCCAGTATCGTTTAGTTTTAAATCTTTCAAAAATACAAAATGATTATTTCTTAGTCTATAGAGTTTTGAGGTTTTCCCATCACAAAATACTAAATCAACATTTGGTCCATATACTATATATGCTGATGCTATTAAGTTTTTACCACTAAAATCATTTTCATAAATACCATAAATTGTACCAACACTTAAATTTACATCGACTAAGCTAGAACCATCAAGTGGGTCATATGCTATAAGGTATTTGCCATCTTCGTGAATTGTAAAAATTTCATCTTTTTCTTCACTAACTATTTGCTTAACACTAGGAATTTTTCCAAAAATCTCTTCAATTACTATATCACTAGCAATATCAAGTTTAAGTTGAGTATCGCCAGTTGAGTTTGAGCTATCACTTTTTGATGAATCACCCATTTCTATAATAGCTTTTATTCTTTTTGCAGATTCTTTAATAGCTTCAAATATTTCAGTCATTTTTATACTCTTTTCCCGTTTTTGTCTATCCAGTCAATTACAAGTTCTGGATTGTTTAAATTCAAGCAATCCATATCTTTTGGTATTAAGTTTTGGTCTATAGTGTGATCACACGCTATGATATCAGTAACTTCATAATAGTTTTCATCAAGTCTATCTCTAAATATTGCTATTCTAGGTAAATCAAGAGTTTTTAAACCTTCCACTAGTAAGTAATCAAAATTTACAAATAAAGATATTATTTCATCTATACTAGAAGTAGATTTTTTAAAATAAGTTGTCTTGTTTGGAGACACCACAGCTACATCGGCACCTGTTTGAGAAAATTTAAAACTATCTTTTCCCTCTTTATCAAAAGATGCTTTATCTTTTGGGTCATGCTTTACTATAGCTACCTTGAAGCCTCTATCTTGTAGAATCGAAGCTATCCTTACTACTAATGTAGTTTTACCACTATTTGATGGTCCTGTAAATGCAATTGCTAATCTTTTCATAAAGCTGATTTTAGCTAAAATAAGCTTATGATTAGTTTGATAAATGTTGAATTTTAAATGTTGAATTATGAATTAAAGAAATAGCAAGGAACTTATGAAAACATATGATTATATAATCGTTGGTGCTGGAATAGCTGGTTGTAGTGTGGCACATTTTTTATCAAAGATAAGTAATAGTGTGTTGCTCGTAGATAGAAATGATGTGGTTGCTAGTGAAGCTAGTGGAGCTGCTGGTGCTTTTTTGTCTCCACTTTTGGGTAAACCCAATAGCTTCAAAGAGTTAGTATCGACATCTTTAAATTTCTCAACAGATTTCTATAAAGACAATTTTCCTGATGATATTATAAACAATGGGGTTTTGAGGATTCCAAAAAATCAATCTGACCGTCAAAAATTCAACACTTATGAGCATGATTTTGATTTTGAACCAAAAGATGATGGATTTTTTTTCCCTATAGGTTCACTTATAAACTCATCCCAAGTTTGCTTAAATTTATCAACAAATGTTGAAAAACTTTTTAACTTTAATCTTAAAATGATAAAATACGATTCGAACTTTTGGATTTTGAATGATAGTTTGAAATGTAATAATTTGATTTTATGTACTGGTGCAAACACACAGTTTTTACCAAAATATTTGGCTATAAGACCTGTTTGGGGGCAAAGAATTGTATGTAAAAGTTCAATAAACTTAATGCACAATTTCCATAAAGAGTGTTCTGTTTCTTTGAGTCTTAAAAATACTTATGATAATGATGAAAATAAACCCTATTTGATATCAATAGGAGCAACTCATCATAGATTGGTTGAAAAAAAAGAATCCTGTCAAGACAACATAGAGCCAACTATAGCAAGTTTTGTGAAATGTAATAATTGTGACACAGGTTGTATTGAAGATACAAAAAAATTGTTATTATTGGGAAATGATATTGTTAAGCTTGATGATTTGGAAGTAATTAAAACATATGCAGGAGCAAGAGCTTCAAGTATCGATTATTTTCCAATTGTTGGCGAAATAATTGATGAAGCTAAAACTTTGGAAGATTTTCCATATCTTAAAAATGGAACACATGTTCAAGAGGATAGATTTACAAGATATAAAAACTTGTTTGTTCTAAATGGAGTAGGTGGTAGAGGATTTGTTTTGGCTCCATATTTGGCTTCAAAACTTGTTGATTTTATCGTAAATCAGCAACAACTCCCATCATCTATTAAAGTAGATAGATTATTTAAAAAGTGGGTAAAAAAATGAATTCGAATTTAATAAAAATAGTATTTTTGACAGTACTTGGACTGGGTTTTATTACATATATGACAGCACCAGAACAAAAACAAGAACAAATTGATACAACAACCTTAAACTTAACTCAATTTCCTCCACAGTTGTCTGTAGTTGGAAAAGAACAGCCTATGGTTTTGAATGAAATTTTTAAGAAAGATATAAAAAATCTTTTGATAGTAGTAAATCATGATTCAATTGCTGTTTTGAAAGATTTAAAAAAATATGCCAAGCTAGATGAAGTAAATCCTATACTTGTAGCAAATATATCAGCTGCACCTTGGTTTATCAAAAAGTGGGTAATTCCTGCTAAAATGGAAGAATTAAATAAAGATTCTCAAATGACTATGATTTATGACGAAGATGGTGCAATGCAGTATATTTTGGATGTAAAAAGCAATGAGAAAACATATTTTGCAGCATATTTGGTAGATATTGATGGGTCTGTAAAAAAAGTTTATGAAGGTGATGTGAAAGCTGATGCACTTGATGGTAGCATGAGTGATTCAGAAATAGAAGAGTTAATTAACAATTTTTTAGCAACAATTAAGTTATAATATTTAAAATAAAGGAGTCTAAATGATATTTACAAAAGAAGAATTTAAAGCACAAGTCGAGTCTATACAATCACAAAATTGGTATAAAAATCCAGTTGGTTTTGGTATAGCTAGAGTCAATAGAGGGCAATTAAATCAAGATAAAATACTTCAAGCAACATTTCCAGTGGTAAATTGGAATGAAAATTTTGGAAGTGCGGCTATTTTTATGGATGCACTTATAAAAAGTGGTGTGAGTATAGATACAACTCAAAGTGAGCAAATCTTTGATATTAGTGATGAGTTTTTGACTAATTGTATAGAGTCTTTTAGACCTTTTATTCCTGAAGCAAAAGGTGATGCACATAAAAATGTTCAAGTGATTTCACAATTATCTACATTACCAAGAGATTTGGGGCTTGGTGCTGAAGATTTCAAAATTGTATTTTTATTTGAAGATGCAGCTCCGCAAAGTGCTGAGGCTGTATATTTGAAAATTTATGCACTAAGTCTTAAAAAAGCACCATTAAGAAGTCTTAATCTAAATGGAGCATTTGGAAAACTAGAAAATGTTGCATGGGTTGGAAATACTCCAATCGAGCTAGAATTTTTAAGAGCAAATGAAATATCATTAAAACTTAGTGGTAAATATCCTGTTATTGATATGGTTGATAAATTCCCAAGATTTTTAAGTCATGTAATACCAGAAAACAATACAAGAATACTAGATACTTCAAAAGTAAGATTTGGAGCACAACTTGCTGCTGGGACTACTATTATGCCAGGAGCTAGCTATGTAAATTTCAACGCTGGAACACTAGGTGCTGTTATGGTAGAGGGAAGAATTAGCTCAAGTGCTGTTGTTGGTGCTGGAAGTGATGTTGGTGGTGGAGCATCAATTCTAGGAGTACTTAGTGGAACAGATGGAAATCCTATCACTATAGGTGAAAATTGTCTTCTTGGTGCAAATAGTGTGACTGGTATTCCTCTTGGAGATGGTTGTATTATTGATGCTGGAGTTGCTATTTTGGCTGGTACTAAGATTTTTATCAATGACGCCGAAATTGTAAAATTAAGTGAAGTAAATCCAAAATCAGAACTTAGAAATAATGTAAAAGGTGCTGAACTAGCAGGACTTAATGGTATTCACTTTAGGGTTGATTCTACAAATGGTCAAATAGTGGCAAGAAGAAGTACAAAAGATGTCAAATTAAATAGTGACTTACACTAAAATTTAACTTATCCACAACTTATCGAAAAAAGATGATTAAGCGTCATCTTTTTTGGTTTTTTCATAAAGCTCATCAAACCAATTGATAGTTTCTTCTTTTAGATATATTTTTTGCCTAAGCAAATCATCTCTTATACCTATCAAATCTTCAAGTTCTAAATATTTTAGATACTCTTTGTTGATTGATGTTGAGTTGTTTTTATCGTAACTCATTAACTCTTCAATTTCGCTCAAAAGTTCTAATTTTTCAATACTATTTTTCATTTAGAATCTTTTTCAAAATATCTTCCAAGTAAAGACCAAGTTTTTCTTCACAGATATCATCGCTAGCTCTAATACAAGAACCACATGCGGTTCCAGCATCTGTGAGTTCTTGAAGTTTTTCTATCGTGGTAGCACCTTCTTCTTTGATAGCATATATTATCTCACCAAGTGTAACATGTCTGCATTTGCATACTTCATAATCCAACTCGTAAGTTTTTGCCATTATATACCTCTACTTTTTTTGATTATTTCGTAAGCTTCATTTATTTCTTGAAGTTTTTTTGTAGCTTCTTCTATACTTTGCTCATCTCCGCCACGACCTGTGACTATATCTGGATGATGGATTCTTACTAGATTTCTATATTTTTTCTTAATCTCGTCATTTGTATCTTCACTAGATGCCCCAATTATTTCATAAGCTTTTTCTAGCGTATTAATTTTATTTGTTTTTTGTTCTGCGTGATATCTTTCAAATCTTTTGATTAATGCTTCCAAGTCAACTTTATTTATATCCATAGCATTTGCAATATCTTCTATAATCATAAATTCAGTTTCACTAAACTCACTATCAATAAATGCAAGATTTAACAAATATTCCATAACTTTGAGTCTTTTATCGTATTCTCTTTTTGTAAGTTTTAAATATTTTTGTGCCAATTCTACAGTATTGTTGAAACTTTGTTTTTCTTTATTGTAAATATCTTTTAGTTCATTTCTTATTTTTTCATTATCTTCAAAGTGTGAAGATATATCGTTGAAAGTATGTCTAAGTAACTCTGCTTCTAATTCACACACTTGTCCATCTGCTTTTGCAACTTTTGCCATAAGGGCTACAAGAAGACCACCTTCATGATCTTTTAAATCACCAATTAATCTTTGTTTTGAACCAATTTTTATATTTTTAAAATCCTCTGTTTTATAATTTCTAGCTATAATAAACAAAACTACACCAACAAAGAGTAAAAACAATAATTTTTCCATAAAAACCTTTCTATATTTTATAAATTGAGGGTAATTTTATCTAAACTTAGGTAAAATTATCCACTAAATTAAAGAAATGAAAAGGCTGATAATGTTTGGTATGGGATTGTTAGAAATATCTGTAATTGCTATTGTTGCTATTATAGCTCTTGGGCCTGAAAAGTTACCAGGTGCAATGGTAGATATAGCAAAATTTTTCAAGAAATTAAAAGGCGGCATAGAAGATGCCAAATCAACTTTGGATAATGAACTTAAAATTTCTGAATTAAAAGCTGAAGCTCAAAAGTATAAATCTCAAGTTGAGAATATTCAAAATTCAGTTAGTGTAGAAAATATTTTAAATGACCCATTAACTAGTGATGATAAGCCAAAAACTGTACAAAGTGAAGAAAAAACAGATCAATCAACTCCAAATATTCAAGAGCCGATTAGACAAAAAGTTTCTTTTAATAATAAAAAAACAAATCAAGATAGTGAGAATGTATAATGTTTGAAGATTTAAAACCTCATTTGGCAGAACTTAGAAAAAGACTAGTTATCTCTGTTGTTGCAATAGTTATTGGATTTTTTGTATGCTTTTTCTTCTATGAACCAATTTTAGAATGGATGATGATACCTGCAAAAGAAGCATTACCATCAAATTCTCAAATGGTTGCTGTTGAAATCCAAGAAACATTTTTTACAGCTCTAAAGGTAGCATTTTTTGCTGGTTTTATTTTGGTTTTACCAATAGTATTTTGGCAATTATGGCTTTTTCTTGCACCAGGACTCTATGATAATGAAAAAAAATTAGTTATCCCTTTTGTATTTTTTGCAACATTAATGTTTATTATGGGAGCTAGTTTCGCATATTATATTGTTGTTCCTATAGGATTTAGTTTTTTAATTAATTTTGGTAGTGCTGTTGTTACTGTATTGCCTAGCATTGGTATGTATGTTGGGTTTTTTACAAAGTTACTTATTGGGTTTGGTATATCTTTTGAGATGCCAGTTATTACATTCTTCTTAGCAAAAATTGGTGTTGTTGATGATAGGATGTTGAAAGACTTTTTTAGATATGCAATAGTTTTCATATTTATTTTATCAGCTATTTTGACCCCTCCTGATGTTGTATCTCAGCTTTTGATGGCTGGTCCGCTTACTATATTATATGGTGTATCTATTTATATTGCAAAAGTATTTAATCCTGCACCAAAAGATGACGAAGAGTAAGCTTGAATCATCTCAAAACTTCTAGCTATGATTTTGTCTTACCAGATAATCTCATAGCTACTTATCCTATCAATCCCCCAGATAACGCTAAACTACTAGTTTTTGATAGAAAAACAAATACCATTACTCATACAATTTTCAAGAATATTGCAAATTTTTTAGACAACCATACTTTGATTTTGAATGATACTAAAGTTATAAAAGCAAGAATATTTGGTACAAAATCAACAGGTGGCAAGATAGAATTGTTACTTAATAAACCTTTACCAAGAAATCAATTTTTGGTTCTTATACGAGGGAAGGTAAAAGTTGCTGATTTGCTAAATTTTGGTATTTTGGAAGCAAAAGTAATTCTAGTAAATGATGATGGAAGTAGGGTGGTAGAGTTTTATATTGATAATAAAAATATTGATTTTACACAATTGATAGAAGTCTTAGATTCTATAGGTCATATTCCTCTTCCTCCATACATACAAAGAGAAGATGAAAAAAGCGACGAAACAGATTATCAGACACTGTTTGCAAAAAATGATGGTTCAGTGGCTGCACCAACAGCTAGTTTGCACTTTACTCATGAGCTTTTGGAAGATTTGAAGAACAAATTTGGCACACATTTTATTACACTTCATGTGGGTTCTGGTACTTTTAAACCAGTAGAGTGTGAAGATATATTAAACCATCCTATGCACTCAGAATTTTATGAAATAGACGAACAAACACAACAAATTATAGATTCAAATCAAAAAATACTAGCAGTTGGGACTACGGTTACTAGGACAATTGAGTATTATTATAAAACAAAGCAGTTAAGAGGTGAGTGTGATTTGTTTTTAAACCCTCACAATAAGCCACAAAGAGTAGATAGTATTTTGACAAACTTTCACTTGCCGAAATCAACGCTCATTATGCTAGTGGCTTCATTTGTGGGTGTAGAGAAGACTTTGGAATTATACAATGAAGCAATCAAGAATAATTATAGATTTTATAGTTATGGTGATGCAATGTTGATATTGTGAGTCGTAAGTAGTAAGTAGCTAAGAGTAGGTTTTCTCAATTCACGACTTACGATTCACAATTTACAATAAAATAAAAAGGTAAGCAATATGAGTAGTTATATTTTATTTGATACAGAAACAACAGGAAGTAGTGAGGAAGATAGAATCATCCAAGTGGGTGCTATAGTACTTACAAATGGCTCAACACCACTAGTTTTTGATGAATTGTGCTCAAGTGATGTGGATATCAAGCTAGAAGCTATGGAGGTGCATAATATCACTCCAGATATGCTAAATGATAAACCAAAGTTTATTGATACAAATTTTTATAATCTCCTTGGTGAGTTAAATCATAATGATAACTATTTAATAGCACATAATATATCATTTGATTTGGGTATGTTGGTCAAAGAAGGGTTTGTTTGCAATATGCAACTTATTGATACTCTAAGATGTGCTAGGCATCTATTAGATGATTTTCCATATCATAGACTCCAATATCTCAGATATGCTCTAGATTTGTACAAAATAGAAGAAGATGAGGCTTTAAAACTTGGTATTACTATAAAAGCTCACGATGCAATAGGGGATGTTTTGGTAATGAAGCTTTTACTTGTAAAACTTACTCAACTGGTAAAAGAAAAATATTCTTTATCAAATAAAGACACTATCAGTAAATTGGTAGAGCTTACAAATACACCTGTATTTGTGAAGATTTTGAAGTTTGGTAAATATAAAGGTGAATTACTTGAAAATATAGCCAAAAAAGATATGGGATATCTTCAATGGCTTTTAAATACATCAGATCTTGATGAAGATTTGAGATATAGCATACTTAAGGTGCTTGGTAGTTAGAGTTTATCTACTACCATACCAGCGACTATATCTACGCCTTTTTTGTGTAATTTTTCCAATTCATTTTTATCATTCACACCAGTTGCTATTAATTTGATTCCCAAAGAATCAAGTACAATTTTGAGAACATTTATATTTTGTTCAGTATCAAGAAGATATTGTTTATCTGCTTTAACAAATATTGGTTTTAATTCTTTTAAATATATATAGTCTTCACTATCAGCTATAAAACTATTGATACCAAATCCAAAGTTGTACTCTTTGAATAATTTGATATAAAGCAAACTATTTGCATAATATTTATTTATTACAGACTCTGGTATTTCAAAAATAATTTGACATTTAACTTGTAGCTTAGTACTTTCAAATAATTGCTTTAGATTCTCATAAGTGTCTCTATTTTCAATAAATTGAGATGATACTTGTATGGTAACTGGTACATTTTGATCGTATTCTTTTGAGATTAATACTTTCTTGATGACATATAAATATACATCTTTTAGCATACCAAGTTCTACTACTGGAGCTATTAATGTGCCATAGAAATAGGCTTCATTCTCACTATTTAATACAAAACTTACAACATTATGAATTTTTGTATTTGTTTTAGTGTCTAAAACTTTTCTATACATTATTTCAAAACTATCATTTTTAAATCCATCAAGTATGATTTGTCTCCATCTTTCTTTTGCAACTGCAACTTTGTTATTTAGTAGTCTATAGAATTCACCTGAAGGTAAAAGTTTTGCTTGAGATAAGGCATAGTCAACCAAACTAAATAATTCACCTATGTTGTGTTGTGTCTCGTATTCTGCAATACCTAAATGTATTCCAAACTCATCTTTGTCAAGACTTAAAGTTTCAAGTGTTTTATATGTATAATCAATAATTTCGTTTGCCACTTTTGAAGCATCTGACATCTTAGTTTGAGGCATCATTACAATCAATTCTGTACCATTTATTCTGCATACAAAAGCATCTTCTTTTGTTTCAATTATCAGTTTTAAATATTGTGCATAATCAAACAAGAATTTATCAGTAGATTGATATCCTAATGTTTGATTTAAAACATCTGTTTTTTTGATTGATATTATAATAATACTTCCGTTGTTTTTACCATTCTCATCTGTCAAAAATTCTGTTGCTTTAAGTACAAAATATCTTCTATTTGGTATATGCATTACATTGTCAGTGTATAGTAGTTCTTTATTTTCACATAGTGTATCACTTGCTGTTTTAAATATCGTTTCAAATTTACCTACCATAGAGTTAATACTACTTATTACAACTCTAAATTCTTGTGTCCATGGAAGTTTTTCTTGTATTACAAATTCATTCTTAAGTACTGCAATAGCTTGTCTTTCTATATCTAAAAGAGGTCTTAAAATCACATGAAACACATAAGATAAAATACTCAAAAATACTACACAAGCTAGTCCTAGATACCAAACCATACTCATCATTATATTATAGAGTTGGGCATATGTAACAGCTCTATCATTGAGTATTTCTAGTGTTCCGATTACTTGCCAGCCACTTGATAATGTAGCTTTTGCAATAGGCACTTCAAACTTGACAATATTTTCAAACCATGATGGAATAGAGCTTTTTTTAACTTCAATATTTCTTTGATATACGATATTGTTATCTATGTCTACAAATGATATTCGTTCATAGTTTCCATTATCAAAACTTGCGTTTATCATAGTCTCAATAGCACCACGAGAACTATCGGTACTTGTGATTGATATACTAAGACTTGAAACACTATTTTGAGCATTTTCATAAAGCTCTTTTTGTGCTGAGTCTCTTATTATATTGAAAGATACCGTAAGAATAGTTGCAAGTAAAATCAGAAATACTAATGTGACCAAAATTGCAATTTGTTTGTAAAGTGTCATAGTTTATTCTCCCTCATATTTTTAAGTAATTCATCCCATTTCCTATGAGCTGTGGTTTGTTTACCACTTTTAAGTACTTCGGGGTTAAAATTAAAAGCTGGTTTTAAATCTGTTCTTTGTGAAGCTGGAAATATTTTTTTGTTTATATTATCAAGTACGATAGGTTCTGAAGTAGGGGAACTAAAATATGTAAGAACCATATGGGCTTCATCATAGCCAACAACTCTAACATATGTCATATACATTTTATGTGCAGGAATTCCTAAATGCTTGAGTGTAAAATATTTAGCAATTACATAATCTTCACAATCTCCTAAGTCTCGAGCTAAAAACTCAAAAGGAGTAGCCCAATAGTCTGTTAAACCGTAAGTTTTGGCATCAGAAGAATATCTAACATTATTGAAAAAGTTATTAATTTTTTCAATTTTTTCTAATTCGCTTTTGCCTTCTAAATTTTTCATTAGTTTATCCAGGGCAACAAATCTATTAACGGCAAATTTACCATATTTTTGCTCTACTTGCTTAAATATGTGCTGCCCTATATAATCTGTAGAATAGCCAACAAATACAATAATAAATATAGATAGTACAAACTTCATAGGGTATTATATCATATCAATATAAAAATCAAAAGAGGGTTTTCCCCTTCTTTTGATTTTATGCTATCGTTATGTCGGTAATATCTGTTTGAATTTTTAGTTTTACCGTTTCGTCATCATTTGAATAAACATTAAATTCAGTATCCGATAATGTGCTATTTAGTTTCCATTCATTAGATAGGGTAACCTTGTCTTCATCTGTACCGGTTATTTTGATTTCATTTTTATCGTCTGTCATATCAATAACATCCTGAAGAGTAATATTTTTAAGTTCATTTTTCCCATCTGCACTTAAATCAATCTCTTCCATATTTTTCAATACATTGCCTAGTGTACCAAAGTTAATATTTTGTCCCGATAGTAGCTTGAATACATCATTGCCTGTTCCCATATCAATCGTTGTACTATTTTGAATATATCCTACACTAGCCGTATCGTCGCCTGCACCCATATCTAAAATACTACTTTCTTCAATAGTATTCAATACTACCGTATCATTACCATCTCCTGCATTGATTGTGCTACCTTCTTCTAGTTGATCAGCGTTAACTTTATCATCACCTTCTCCTAGTATCAGGGTGCTTCCTTCTCTTATGTCTTCAAGTTTGACAATATCATTGCCCGAGCCCATATCTACAGTCGAGTATCCTTTAATTTCACTATCACAACTACTAGTTGATGTGCCTATTAATTCATCATTACCGGCTCCTGTGGAAATATACGAATGATTTTTTATATCATCAGTAAAAGTAATCGTATCATTGCCGCTACCTGTAATTAATGTATCACTTACATAATCATTAAGACTCGCGTAACCGTTTTTATTCATATCTCTAAAAGAATAGTTTTCGTCTGGATCAACAGATGGAGTAGTAATTGTGCCACTTGAAGTAGCAGAATCACTCGTACTTACTGTATCACTATTGCTTACTTCTACTGCGGTTGCGGTTGCCGTTATTGTAAAATCTTGACTTACGCTATTCGGTATTATAAGTATTATACTATTATCTGCTATTGACTTGGTACCCTGAGGTATTTCGATACTCCAAGTACCGTTATTATTGTTTGTTATAGTATAAAGGCTACTTGTTAGTGTTGCACCAGAAGGGACACCTGATATTAAAACCGACAACACTTCACTGCCGTCATTATCGGTTAATGAAGCATTAATATTAACATTATATTCAAACATTAATTGCTTTTCAACAAGTGTTACATTATCTATAGCAATACCCCAATTATCTCCTCCTTCACCGATTTCTTTAAAACTAAGTAGATTTGAACCGTCACCGCTTCCACCAATCAACTCTAAATTTTTTGTTTTCCATATAGTATTATTATCATCTATGGTCGCTATAAGTTCACCACCCCAATAAACTGCTAATTTACCTGAATTCTGACCACTCAATCCAGTTTCTTGTAGAAATGCTTTATCAAAATAATCAAATGATAATAGATAAGTCGTACCATTAGCTAATCCTGAAATAGTTTGAGCTATTTGCGTATTATCGTTATCATGGTCACATGTGTTATGTGTTTCACCTAAATCAATGTAATTGTCACCATTTGTCGCTCCAACAGATGCATGTTCTTTATGATGAATTTCCATAACAGGTGCATTTGAACCGGCATTTGTAATAAGATGCCATCCAGTAATGGTAGTCATACTAACTAATCCTGAAGATATAATATCTGCATTATTAACACTATTACCATTAGCGTCCGTTCCTGATAAATCTTCAAAGCTGCCATTTACAATTAGATTATCTCCAGTAATGACACTGCTACCTATGGCTTGGACACTTATATCTACCATAGGGCTATCAGCAACAGCATTAATTGTAAGATTCATAGTTTGAGTTACTGTAGCTCCTTTGTCATCTACGATAGTAATTGTTATATTATCACTACCGCTATAATTGCTATCTGGAGTATATATTATATTCCCACTACTATCCATACTAAGTGTTCCGTGAGAAGCCGAAGAAGATGCAATTGATACTGTTCCGTCAATATCGTTCGCATGAGCAATAATTTGTGCAGTATCTTCTATAATAGTGGTATCATCTATGTTAATAGTTGGGATAAAAGTGCCTTTTCCTATGTCATAAATACCATCTGCGAATTTTATTATTTCAATATTTCTAAGTTCTGTTACATCACCTATACCATCACCATTACTATCGCTACCATTTGTTTCTGTAATTATTGTATTGCCGTTGGTATTTGTACTTATTGTATATTCAGAAGCATTTCCAGTAAATATAACACTATCATTTCCGTTTCCACCATCAACAACATAATAATCATTTGTATCATCAACATTTATTGTTATTGTATCGTTTCCACTACCCGTAAATACATAATCATCGTTAACTTCGGCTTTTGAAGCAGCCCAGTCACCATGCCAATAATGAACTAAATCCGAAGACTCGCTTACATTTCCTGCTGTATTTGTTTGTGTTACATAAAAAAACTCATTGTTATTTATTGGAGTATCAGGAAGATTGGAAATATCTATACTCCATAGTCCATTGGAAGCTACTATTACAGTAGCGATAGCAATATATATGTTTGAACCGGTATTATTTCCAGCCGTAGTTGATCCTTGTTGAGAATATAATGTAATAGTTGCACCAGCTTCACCTGTTCCATGCATTATAATATTACTATAATCCCCATTTGTATCAATAATATTTGTGATTAGTGGAGATTCAGGAACTGTTGTATCTACTGAATATGTTTTTATAGCACTAATAGTTCCTTGGTTGAGTGCATTATCAGTTGCTTTTACACTTACATCTATAGTTTTATCACTATCTGCTTTTAAATC
>Ga0265294_10000901_pt1 | contig 40147 bp, 36 predicted proteins | sample MunlanPumphouse3_FD_192504 | JGI IMG/M metagenome (GOLD analysis project Ga0265294, IMG submission 192504) | Groundwater microbial communities from a municipal landfill in Southern Ontario, Canada - Pumphouse #3 | ecosystem: Environmental > Aquatic > Deep subsurface > Groundwater | place... | reverse complement strand
TCAGTTTGCAACTGAGAAAGAGGTTTTTGAGAGAATCTCAGAGATTAAAAATGAGATTGAAAAAAAGAGAAAAGAAGCGCATCTTGCAAAATCAAACTCTGAGTTTAACCGCGCGGCTGAGATAGAATATGGCGAAATTCCAGCCCTTTTAGAAGAAGAGAAAAAGATAAATGAAAAATGGGCAAAGATGCAAGAAGAGGGCACTCTTCTTAAAAATAGTGTTGATGAAGAAGCTATAGCTTCCATCATCTCTAGATGGACTAAAATTCCAGTAAACAAAATGCTCCAAGGTGATAAAGAGAAGATCTTAAATGTTGAAGAGGAGTTAAACCGAGATGTTGTAGGACAAGAAAAAGCTACACATGCGGTCGCTCGTGCCATTAAAAGAAACAAAGCTGGACTCTCAAGTGAGAACACTCCAATAGGAAGTTTTTTGTTTCTTGGTCCAACAGGAGTTGGTAAGACTCAGACTGCAAAATCACTTGCAAAGTTCTTGTTTGATAGCGAAGATGCACTCATTCGTATAGATATGAGTGAGTATATGGAAAAACACGCAGTCTCTCGTTTAGTGGGAGCAGCTCCAGGATATGTTGGTTATGAAGAGGGTGGACAACTTACAGAAGCAGTTAGAAGAAAGCCATATAGCGTAGTGCTTTTTGATGAGGTAGAGAAGGCTCATCCAGATGTTTTTAATATGCTTTTGCAGGTCTTAGATGATGGGAGACTTACAGATAACAAAGGAGTTACAGTTGATTTTAGCAATACCATTATCATACTAACTTCAAATATTGCCAGTGATAAAATCATAAATAATCCATCTTCAGCAGAACTTGATGCTATGGTTATGAGTGAGTTAAAGCAAGCATTTAAACCAGAATTTTTAAATAGACTTGATGACATAGTTATCTTTAATGCACTTGCAAAAGAGCAGATAATCGGGATTGTTGATATCTTTTTTGAAGATATCCGCAAAAAAGTGGAGCAAAGAGATATAGAACTATATCTAAGTGCCGAGGCAAAAGCCTATATAGCAGAAGCTGGATTTGACCCTGTTTATGGAGCTAGACCGCTTAAGCGAGCTCTGTATGAGATAGTTGAAGATAGACTTGCAGAGCTTATACTTGAAGGTAAGGTTGACGAGGGTTCAAAGGTCTATTTTGATATAAAAGATGGTGAGATTGAGGTAAAAGTAGAGAAGTGATAGCTATGAAATATATAGTAACTCTCCTTATAATTACACTAAGCCTTTTAGCTTGTACTGGTGACTGTATGAGCTGTCATCCAAAGTTAGTTCCGACTATACACGAGGATGAGAGACATAGACCAATGCTAACTTGCATTAACTGCCACTCTGCTGAGCCTAGTGCTATGGCTGAGTGTGGAGATGACTGTTTTTCATGTCACCCTATGTCAAAGATAAATAAACCAAATATTAAAGAACATGATGTGATTCAAGGCTGTAGAGATTGTCATGTTGGGCAAAATGAGAAGCTCTTTGATACTATGACGCCATTTGATCAATCAAGCGGTGACTCTTTAAAAGATTTTTTAATCAATTAGATAAGGAATATGTTTCTTTATCTCTTGAGGCTTACCTATATAATAACCCTGTGCAAAATCAACATTTAAACTCTTTACAACATCTAAGATCTCTTTAGAAGAGACAAACTCCGCAATGGTGTGAATCTTTAGCTTATGAGCTAAGCCTACAATAGTTGAGACCATAAGCTGAGAGTTTAGATCTCTATCTATATTTGAGATAAGTGAAGAGTCTATCTTTATATAGTCTATTGGTAGATTTAGAACGTGAGAGAAGTTAGAATATCCAGAGCCAAAATCATCTAAGGCGATTTTTATTCCGTAAGAACGCACTTTTACACAAAAATCATAAACTCGCTTATAATCTTTAAACTCCTCAGTTTCAAGCAGCTCTATCGTTAAGTTGTGGTTATATTCAAACTCATCAAACTTACTATAGAGCATCTCTAGAGTTCTGTCGTTTTCTATATCTTCCATGGATATGTTTATGGAGCAGTGTATATCATACTTTGAAATTGCCTCAAAAGTATTTTTTATAACAGCTTGTGTAATCTTATAGTAGACGCGATTTTGTTTTGCAACATCAAGAAACCTAAAAGGAGCTATGATACTTCCATCTTTATCTCTAATTCTAACAAGAGATTCATACTTTACCTCTAAGGAAGCATTTTGCAAAGCAGAAATAGGCTGAAAGTAAGATATGATATTGTCATTTTCTAAGGCAAATGAGAGCTTCTCATGACACTCCATATCTTCTTTATGGAGTTTTTCCAGCTCTTTATCATCGTTAAATATAGAGATGCCAACATTTCTTTTTTTTGCATCTTTTAGTGCCATATCAGCATAAGCCATCATCTTTTTAGAACCACTAAATGCTAAACCTGCACTCATCATGAAATTGAATTTTTTATCCTCATAGATAAAGCTCTCTCTTCTATAGCAACTTAAAATATCTTCTATTTTATTTATAAATAATGTGTTATTAAGTTTTATAGAATCTTTTACAGCAATAACAAACTCATCTCCACCAATGTGGTATAAAAAAGTGCTAGTGTCATTAATCTTCGAGCTTAAAAAATCAGCACTAAGTTTGAGTGCAACATTTCCTATATCTTCGCCGTATACATCATTAAATTTTTGAAATTTATCTATGTTTAGAAGTGCCATCTGTTTAAATTCATAAGTATTAGAGTCTTGTAAAAGTCTATTTCTATTTGGTAGGGCACTTAAAACATGTGTATATGTATTTAGCTCTAATAGGGCACTTTTTTTAGATATCTCTTTTTCTAAGTCATTATTGTATTTCAGAAGTCTAGAGTGCATATTTTTATGATGTTTTTCATTTTTTTTGCCAAGTAAAAGACGCTTTTTAGTCTCTATATTTTGCCAGAGTAGTTTATACAAAGCGAATATTAAAATAGCAATAGCTGTTATAGAGATATAGAGCATATACTTTTGAGATTTTAAATTTGTCTCTATTTTATTAGAAATATGTTCTTTTGTGTGTTTAGAATTTAGTATCTGGTCTGTAAAATCTATACTCTTTACATTAAGAAGTAGAGAATAAGATAAGAGCAATAAGCTTACAAATACGCTAGTTAGTAGTTTTTTGTTAAAATTCACTTATTCTCCACTGATATATTTATTATATGTAATTTGTATTTTTTTATGGACAATTATAATCATATCCGTGTTAATTATATGTTAAATGATTAATGATATCAAGTAAGTATAAATTTTTAAGCATTTTTTCTATCTATCTAGTATTTAAAAAATTAAGTATTATAATAAAAATCATTACTACTTTTAATATGTGACTAAGTAGCATTTGATATAATTTGATGCGATTAAGTCGCATTGTACTTAAAATTAATAAAGGTAAATTTATGAAAAAATATTCTAATGTTTCTTTGTGTGCCGCTATGCTCATATGTACTCCATTATTTGCTGATACGATTGAACTTGATGCTATATCAGTTTCTGCTTCTCCTATTCATAATCATGGAACATTTGATGTTCCTGCAGCAGTTGATGTACTAGATACAGATGAAATTGCTTCTAAAACGACTGCTTCTTTAGGTGAAATACTTTCTGATATCCCTGGAGTTGATAATATATCTACAGGTTCTCAAGCTGGTAAACCAGTAATTAGAGGGATGAGTGGAGAGCGTGTGAAAGTACTTTCAAATGGTAGTTCAACAGACTTTCAGACTTATGGAATTCGTCATTTATCAAATACTGATCCATTTTTGGCTGATCGAATTGAAGTTGTCCGCGGTGCTCAAGGGGTACTATATGGTTCGGATGCACTAGGAGGAGTTGTAAATATTCTCTCGCCAAAACTTCTCTTTGCAAAAGAGGGAGATACAAAACTACAGGGCGAAATCTTAGGTGAATACCATACTAACAATGACGAAAAAGCGGGTGGATTAAAAATTCAGAGTGCACATGGAAAACTTGGTCTAAACATAAGTGCAATCAAGCGTAAAAGTGGAAATATGAATACTCCAGATGCAGATACATGGGAACCAGGAGATTCAACGGTGTCAGGAACAAAACCGCGTTTTGCAGGAGAACTACCATATACAAATTTTGAATCTACTTCTGCACAAATAGCAATAGGCTATACTGATGACTGGGGAGATATAAAACTACAACATACTTACTGGCAAAGTTTTCAAAATTATTTAGGTCATACAAGTGCTCCACAATATACTGCAATTTCCTCAGCAGGACAAGACCTCTCAAATAATGAAACACAACTAAGTGCAAATATCTTTATGGATGAGTGGATTTTTAAACCAACAATCTCTCGTACACTTAATAAACGCCAAGCTGCTACAGGAGTAGAATATGAGTCGATGAACGCAGCAAATATAAATTTGGATATAGAAGTTGATCGATTAGATGCTAGACTATCTGTTTTGCACCCTATGATTTGGATTTTTGAAGGAGAGATAGGTATAGAGGGTTATAAAAAAGAGCAAACCGTAGATAAAGGTAATCTTGTTCCTAATGCTGATGAGAATGCAAAAGCAATCTATATTTTTGAAGAAGCAGACATAGGTAAATGGATAGGACAATGGGGTTTGCGTTATGACACTCGTGAAGTTGATTCAAAGATAGCCAATGATTCTAAAAATTTCTCTGCAGTTGGAGGCTCGTTAGGTCTTACTTATAAACTTACATCTGAATGGAATATTGCGACTAATATATCACGAGGATTTCGTGCACCAGGTATTTTTGAACTCTATGCTAACGGAACTCATGGGGGTGTTCAAGCTTATCAAATAGGAAATGAAAATTTAGAAGAAGAGACGACACTAGGTGGAGATTTATCACTACGATATAAAGATGATAGCACCCAAGCATCACTTACGCTCTATCGCACATATATTGATAACTATATATATCTAGCTAATACCGGAAATCGACGTAATCCAATAACAGGAGCAATTATCGTTTCAGGGGGTCTTCCTGAAATGACAAATGAGCAAACAAGTGCTCAGATGCAGGGGATAGAATTTTCCATAGAAACATATTTAAGTGATAAAACTCGGCTTAAAGGTTCGTTTGAGATTATTGATGGAAAAGACACTGACAATGATCGTGACTTAACAATGATGCCAGCGAACAATCTTCACCTTGCACTCTATCATAACATAGGAGCATTTAAGGGTGTTAAAAATAATATAGTCTCAGTTAAGATGCAAGCCTTTAATGAGCAAAAAGCTTCAGGTTCACAAGAGCCATTTTCTCAGTATAACAATCTTGCGTTTGGTTCAGCTGATACAGCTGGTTATGTACTTTGGGGCATCGGTTATGAAAGTGATCTAGATATAATGGGACAAAAAGCAAAAGTATTGGTAAATGTAGATAATCTTTTCGATACTGAGTATAACAATTTTCTAGATACATATAAAGGATATGCTTTAGGAATGGGAAGAAATATTTCATTCTCAGTTCGTATTCCTTTTTCTTTATAAAACCTATATTACGACTTAGTTGCAATATAGGTAAGATGAGCTAAAGATTTAATACGATAGGATTATGTTATGCAAATAGAAAATATTATAAAGCAAAAAAATTTAAAGTTAACAGATGCACGCAGGGAATTATTAGAAATATTGGTTAAAGAAAGTAAGCCTATATCTTTTGAAGATATTAAAGATAAAATTAATATGGATAAGGCGACTTTTTATAGAAATATCTCAAAATTTGAGACTAATAACCTGATAAATAGCTTTGAATCTAACGATAAAAAAAGATATTATGAGTTAAAAAATATTCCTCATTCACACTTTATATGTAACATTTGCAATACAATCGAATGTTTGAAAGAAGAAGATATTGCACTTAAAGGATACAAGGTTCTAGATGTAATCTACAAAGGTGTATGTAAAGGGTGCATACAGCCTGACGCTATTGCAAAGTAAATAATGCTATTTAGGCGGTGTTTGAATGAATCTTAAACACACTTTAAGTAACTTTTATGTAACATTGCAAACTTAATTTTAAAGAAGGATATGTCGTGAAAAGAACATACCAACCTCATAGTACACCTAGAAAAAGAACTCATGGTTTTAGACATAGAATGGCTACCAAAAATGGTCGTAATATAATAAACCGTCGTCGTGCAAAAGGTCGTAAAAAATTGTCAGTTTAGGCGGTTTTAATACCTTAAAACAGCATAAAGAATTTCAGCACATATATAAAAAAGGCAAAAGCGTTCATTCTACGAATCTTGTTCTTTTTTATCTCCCAAAAGCAAATCTTCGCTATGTTGGTTTTACTGCAACTAAAAAAATTGGTAATGCAGTAAAAAGAAATAGAGCAAAGAGAAGACTTAGGTCTCTTTTTTGCGAGTACTCTGAATCTCTCAAAGATGCTACATATATATTCGTAGCGAAAATAGCTATCAATGAAGCAACTTATCAACAACTACAAAGTGACTTTAAAAAAGTTCTCCAAAAGTCTAAAAGTATTGAAGAACTAGATAAATGTTAAGAAAGATTTTACTTAAACTTTTATGGCTTTATCAGAAGTTTTTTACTCTCATTGGCTTTGGAAGTTGTAGATACTACCCATCTTGTAGTGAATATGCAAGAATTCATTTCGAAAATAATTCTATTTCAAGTGCTTTTTACCACACTTTGATTAGAATACTGCGTTGTAATCAACTATTTATTGGCGGCATAGAGTATCCTTTGCTTAACAAGCTCATAATAAAGCCCAAAATACTTGATGTTGATTCTATAAAATATTGGCTGGTTCCAGATAAAAAAAACCGCTTTTATATAATAAAAAATTTTTCTTACAAAGGGTGAATGTGTTAGATAAAATGACACCAAATCAAAGACTAATGCTAGCAGTAGCAGCGTCTATAATCTTTTTCGTAGCTTATACAGCAATTTTTCCACCAGCGGAGCCGCAACAAGAAGTGGCAAAAACACAACAAAATGTTGAGATAAAACATCAAAACACAGTACAAAATTCACAAGATGCAGTTGAAACAACGACGGGGCACTCTATAGCGAAAGAAGTTAGTACAGTAGCAGGTCGCTCAAACACTATTTTAACAGTTGATCATAAAGATTTCATCTTAAAGGTTGATACGCTTGGTCGCATAAGTTCAAAAGAACTTCTACAGAAAAAGTTTAAAAATAAAGAAGGTATTAACGCAGAGCTAATCCCTGAAACTGGTATGAAACCACTCTATATAAGGTTTTTAGATGAAGTTATAGATAACGAATCTAAAACAGTTGCATATAGTGCATCTATAGAAAAAATTGCACTCGATGGTGAACCACAAAAAGTCACACTTACTCAAAAACTCTCATCACTAACAGTTACAAAAGAGCTTACATTTTATGCTGATGGGCACTACGATGCAAAAGTATCACTCTCAGAAGATAAGAGATACTTTATATATCTAGGTCAAAGACCGCGGGTGACTGAGCAGATGATGACAGTCTCAGGTGCAATGGTCTATACGGATGATGAGATAGCTACAATAGTAGAAGATGGAGATGCTGAGGGTAGAAAAACTTTTACTGGCGTTGAGCTAATTTCTGCGTTTGATCAATATGCAGCGACTATTATGTACAACTTCTCAAAAGATACTATTATAACTCTTGAGAGAGATAGAGAAGATAATCCTGTTCTCTACTTTGATGCACTTCAAAACATGAGTTTTAGTGGATATGTTGGTCAAAAAGAGTACAAAGTATTAGAAGGAATCAAGCCAGTTTTAACAAATGCGATAGAGTACGGTTGGTTTACATTTGCATCTAAACCACTTTTCCAACTCCTCTCATGGCTGCACGGAATCTTTGGTAACTGGGGTTGGTCTATTATAGCGCTTACTCTAATTATCAGAACTATTTTATACCCTTTGACGTATAAGGGTATGGTCTCCATGCAGAAGATTAAAGCGATTTCTCCTAAGATAAAAGAGCTTCAAGCAAAGTATAAAGGCGATCCACAACGTATGAACGCTGCAGTTATGGATATGTATAAAAAACACAATGCAAATCCGCTTGGTGGCTGTCTTCCTATGCTACTGCAAATCCCAGTATTTTTTGCAATCTACCGCGTACTTTTAAATGCGGTCGAACTTCAAGGTGCAGAGTGGATACTATGGGTAAATGATCTTTCATTAAAAGATCCGTATTTTATACTGCCTATTTTGATGGGTGCATCTATGTACTACCAACAAAGACTTACACCAAATAACTTTACAGATCCATTGCAAGAGAAAGTATTTAAGTATTTACCAGTTATCTTTACTCTGTTTTTCTTAACATTTCCATCTGGTTTAGTTCTTTACTGGTTTGTAAATAATCTCTTCTCAATTGCTCAACAATTTATTGTAAATCAGCAGTTTAAAAATGCTCAAGATGCAGAGATTGCTGTGAGTGAACATTCAAAAAAGATAGAACATAAAGATACACAAGAAGCAAAAAAACCAAAAAAATCTACTGGAAAAAAAGATGATTAAGATAGAATCTGCAACTCTAGAAGAAGCATATAGAGATGCTGCTTCTTCGTTGGAGTGTTCTGTTACACAGCTTAAGATAGAAGTTGTTCAGTATCCATCTAAAGGTTTTTTAGGGCTATTTAAAAAGAGTGCTATTATAGTTGCCGTAAAAGAGGGTGAAAGGTTTGAATCAAGTCAAAAAGAGACAAATACTAAGCCAGAAAGAGAACTAAAGCAAGAAAAAATAGACAAAAGTCCAAAGCCAAAAAAACAAGAGATAAAAGATGAGGCTAAACAGAGCAAGATAGCCAAGCCAAGTCAAACTATTTTAAATGACACAATTATGCCAGAGTCATTTGTGAGCACTCAAGATGAAGAGTATGATGATGATATAGAGTCATATCTTGCAGATTATGATGATGAGTATGATGCCAATAATGAGATGCTATCAAACGCGGAGATAGCAAAGAGTGTTAAAAAAGATATAAACAAACTCTTTGAATCTATCTGTTTTGATATAGAGGAGATAGAGGTTAGCGTTTATGATGAAAATACACTTTTAATTGAGTTTAGGGGTGAGGATGCAGCTCTGCTTATCGGTAAAGAGGGCTACAGATATAAAGCACTATCTTATATGATATTTAACTGGATAAATACAAAATACCAACTCCAACTTCGTCTAGAAATCGCAGAATTTTTGAAAAACCAAGAAGAGTCAATCTCAAGATACTTAAACGGTGTACAAGAGAGTGTCCAAAAAGATGGAAGAGCCCAAACTAAGGTTCTCGACGGCGTACTTGTGCAAATTGCTCTAAGAGAGTTAAGAGATATATATCCTGATAAATATGTAGCTATTCGCTCAACTCGTGATGGACTGAAATATATCATTATAAATGATTATCACACGAACTAAAAATGATTATTTTTTCTTGCCAAGAGCAAAACTTTTCTAAAGAGAGACAATCCTTTTGTGGGAGTAATCTCTTTAGAAATCTCTTCTTTGAGATAGGAGACAAATAGATGCAAACTGACACAATAAGTGCCATAGCTACAGCAAATGGCATAGGTTCTATCGCAATTATCCGCATAAGCGGTGATAATGCCTTAGAAATTGCAAGAAAACTAAGTAAAAAGCAAGATTTTTCTCCAAGATATGCAACCCTTAGCACACTCTACGACTCTCAAAACGCTCTTATAGATGAAAGCATCATCATATACTTTAAAGCCCCATACTCTTTTACGGCAGAAGATGTCGTAGAGATTCAGTGTCATGGTGGCTATATTGTCGCACAAAGTATACTTAAGGCAACTCTAGATGCTGGAGCTAGACTCGCAAATGCTGGAGAGTTTTCAAAGCGTGCTTTTTTTAATGGCCGCATAGATTTAAGTGAGGCAGAAGCGATAGCGCAGCTTATAGAAGCAAAAAGTGAAGATGCGGCAAAGATTTTAGCTCGTCAAATGAAAGGCTCACTAAAAGAGTATATAGAAAACATCAGAGATGAGATAATCCATATACTTGCCTATTCAGAAGTTAGCATAGACTATGCGGAGGAAGATTTACCACAAGATTTGATAGACCAAATCGAGGCTAGGCTAAATAAACTTGAATCCTCACTTGAATCTACTCTAATGGCTTCAAAATCAAGAGAGGGGCTGATGCAGGGCTTTAAAGTAGCCATCATTGGAAAGCCAAATGTTGGAAAAAGCTCACTACTAAATTCACTCCTAAACTACAACAGAGCTATAGTTAGCGATATAGCAGGAACTACTAGAGACACCATAGAAGAGCAGGTTAGAGTTGGCTCGCATCTTATTCGCATCGTAGATACTGCTGGCATCAGAGAGTCAAGCGATGAGATAGAACGCATAGGAATAGAACGTTCACTTGAGGCAATTGAAGACTCAGATATAGTTATAGTGCTTTTTGATGGCTCAAGAGTAATGGACGCAGAAGATAAACAGATACTCTCTTTGATAGAGAGAGATGCAGAAGATAAAGAGGTCTTGTTTGTTAAAAATAAGATAGATTTGGAGCCTCTTTTTCAAATGAAAGAGAGAGAGTTTGATTTGGAATTAAACTCAAAAGAGAGTGTAGCTCCACTTATAGATGCACTAAAGTCTATTATGGATAAAAACAATATCTCTGATGAGATAATGCTTATATCTCAAAGACAAGTATCAGCTGTACAAAATACACTAAACAATATCCAAGAGGCACGAGAACCTCTCTTAGACCAAGAGCTTGAAATCTTCTCTTTTCATCTAAATGAAGCTATAAAAGAGATGGCATCCATTACAAGACCATTTGAAAATGATGAGATGCTAGATAAGATGTTTGGCTCATTTTGTTTAGGAAAATAGGTCTATTTTTCTAAAGCTTACTTTAGCATCATAGCGCACAATAGATGGGTTTACTTATCTACTTTAAAAATAAAAGAAGAACAATTTGAAATATATCGCTATAGATTTGGGACTTAAACGCATAGGCTTGGCTTATTCTGCACATAAAGATCTAGTTACTCCTCTACCTGCTATCATCAGGAAAAATAGAAATCAAGCATCTGATGAAGTTAAAAAAGTTATAAAAGAGTGGGAAGTAGATGCCGTAGTGATTGGCATCCCTCTTGGTGGAAGTAGTGAAGATGAGATGAAAAGGCGCATAGAACACTTTATGAATCTAGTTGATTTTCAAGGTGAGGTTTTTTTTCAAGATGAGGCGGGAAGTTCAAAAGAAGCTGAATCAATGATGAGAGGCGAAATTAAGCAGATTCGAGATGGACGCATAGACTCCATCTCAGCTATGATAATACTACAAAGGTTTCTAGCAAAGAGCAAAGGATGAAAAAGCTTATCTCAACTTTGTTTATACTCTCAACTACTCTATTATACGCCGCAGAGAAACTAGAGGAGATAACTCTAAAGTCTTGTGTAACTTTCAATACACTCTGTGCAAAATGTCATGAGGGTCAATGTAGTGGTAGATTGACTTTTAATACAGGGAGTGAAGCTGCAACCAATCATATAAAACGATACTCAGAAGATAGTAATATTTCAAAAAACAGTGTAGAAGAGTTTTTTACACTACTTAATTTTATGAAAAAAGAGTGTTTACTCTATATGCCACAAATTGCAAAATATAACTCAAATAACCTAGCATCTTTTGCAACTAATACATATAAGGAATACTTTGTACCTTTAGGTCTATTGAAAAAAGGCGACTATTCTCTTTGGATAAAAACAACAGAATCGAACTCTTTTGATGTAAAGATTATCTCAAAAGAGTTTGATTCTTACCTAGATATATCGGTTTGTCAATCTCTTAAAAAGAGAGAGTTTGGGTTTAAGGTTGATGAAGATACAGACTATTTTTTACGGATAAAAAGTAAAAAACCTCTTTATCTTGAGATATTAGAAATTAAAGAAGCCTCTGCTAAATAAGTTTGAAAAACTCTGCAGCTTCTTCTTCATCATCTGTTAGCTCTTCTCTTTTAAAATCAGGATCATTTTCAATCATATCTTTTATTTTAGTTTGACAATAATTAAACAAAACTTCTATAGCATCCTCATCATCACTTAAAAATCCAAGTCCACTAAACTGGTATGGATCCTCTTGTTCTATGCAGAGAATTATACCTTCGCATCTATCTTCTAAAACTTCTACTAAGGTTCTATAGTCGATGTTAAATTCAGTCGCATGCCAACCAATATCTTCAAGTGTTAAGTTTGAAAAATCAGCTACGCCATCAGCAGTTGTGTCATCATAAGATGCGCGAGGTGTATTTAGTCCTATAAGCTCCTGCCAGTTTGCAAAGGCTTTAATTAAGATTCTATCTCTGTCCTCTACTAACTGATAGTTTTTTCCTAAAACATCCTCAAATCTCTCTACTACTTCAGGTTGGCCTTGGTAAATTAGTATCTCTTTGTTGTCAAATGGTTGGGTTTTAATCTCTCCATATATGTTTATTGCAAATTTTTTTGAAGAGTTTATGGCACTAAGTAGGGCGCTTTTTTCTACAGTGATAATCTCATTAAATAGGTTGAATTTTTTCATATTAAGCCTTTTGTTTGTAAATGTAGGGAGTATTATAAAAGTTTTTGCTTTATTTCAGTATAATGCGAAAAAATTGTTAGGCAACAGGGCTTAATATTAAGAGAAGGAATAATAATGGCATTAAATGTTTACTACGACAAAGATTGTAATATCGAACTAATTAAGGGCAAAAAAGTAGCAATGATTGGTTTTGGTTCTCAAGGACACGCTCACGCTGAAAACTTAAGAGATAGCGGTGTTGAAGTGTGTGTAGGACTTCGTAAAGGTGGCTCTTCTTGGGCAAAAGCTGAGGCTAAAAACTTTGAAGTTTTAACAGTTGCAGAAGCTACAAAAGCATCTGATGTGATTATGATTCTTCTTCCAGATGAGAGCCAATCAGAAATATACACAAATGAGATCGCTCCAAACCTAAAAGATGGCGCTACTATCGCTTTTGGCCACGGTTTTAATATTCACTATGGTCGCATCATCCCAGCTGCTAACATCAACGTTACTATGATAGCTCCAAAAGCTCCAGGACACACTGTAAGAAGTGAATTTGTTCGTGGTGGTGGTATTCCTGATTTAATCGCTGTTGGACAAGATCCAAGTGGTACAACTAAAGAGTTGGCACTTTCATACGCATCAGCTATTGGTGGTGGTAGAACTGCAATTATTGAGACTACTTTTAAAGATGAGACAGAGACTGACCTTTTTGGAGAGCAAGCTGTTTTATGTGGTGGTGCTGCATCTTTAGTTCAAGCTGGATTTGAGACACTAACAGAAGCTGGTTATGCTCCTGAACTTGCATATTTTGAGTGTCTACATGAGTTAAAACTAATCGTTGACTTGATGTTTGAGGGTGGAATCGCTGATATGAGATACTCAATCTCTAACACTGCTGAGTATGGTGACTATGTTTCAGGTAAACGCGTTATCAACGAGCAAAGCAAGCAAGCTATGAGAGAGATTCTAAAAGAGATTCAAGATGGTAGATTTGCAAAAGACTTTATCCTAGAAGGTCAAGCTGGCTATCCTCGTATGAATGCTGAGAGAAATAACGATAAGACTAAGTTAATTACAGTAACTGGTAATAAGCTTCGTGAGATGATGCCGTGGATAGGCTCAAATAAGATAGTAAACCAAGACAAAAACTAAAATAGCGACGCAACTTCTGCGTCGTTACACTCTTCACGCACAGCAGTGCGCTTCATCGTTAGACTCCTTGAATTTACATCACTCTTTTAGTTTTTACAAATTTAGTAAGTACGCTTCCTCAACAAGCGTCTTGTAACTAGACACTTCTTTTGTTTTTTGCAAGACTTTTTTAGTTTTACAAAATTTTTGAAGTGCGCTTCATCGTTAGACTCCTTGAATTTACATCACTCTTTTAGTTTTTACAAATTTAGTAAGTATGCTTCCTCAACAAGCGTCTTGTAACTACACACTTCTTTTGTTTTTTGCAATAGTCTAGCCTCACATCTTAATTTTGTATTGTTTTAATGTTCGCATGACTTTTGGAAGCGATGCTTCAGCTTCGCACTACATGGGTTCAAAGCTATTATATCTTTTAAAGCCCATCTACGAGGTAAAAACCTCGCTTCCAAATAATGGAGCGAAACTTTAATTACAATAACTTCTGAACTCTTATAAGTGTTGAGAGTAAAATTGCGCCCTTATCTACATGTGAACTCTTCATCTTTAACTCACTCTCAAGTAGTAAGCTATGAAGTTTATAGTAGGTGTTTGGCTTTATTTTTAAACTAAGTGCGGCTTTTTCATCTACTATAAAACCTGGAGCTGGATATCCAAGTATCTCGAGTGCGTTTGGTCTGCCATTTACTCTAATGTAGATGTTAAACATATAGAGTTGTGTTATGTATGAGCAGATGGTTGTTAGAACTCTTATCTCATCTTCGCCACGCTCTAAGATGCTTTGCAAATCCTCTATAAACTCTTTTTTTGAGAGGATTTTTTTTATAAAATCATCTAAACTTATTTCGCCAAGTCCCCACACAAGTTGGTCTATATCTTTTGTGGTTAACTCTTTGTCAAAAACGCGAAACTTGTCCAGCTCATTTGCAGCTAAAGAGATGTCAGAGTTATGAATATTTAGTAGATGCGCTAGTGAGTATCTATCTATGTTTACATCTTTTTCTTTTGCCATCTCTAGTAGCATTTGCAGTGCTTCATTGTGGTTTGGATTGAAAAATCTTACGCACATTGTGCTTTTGTTTTTATAAGCGTTGCTATAGGATTTATGATCATCACCAAAATAAGCATAAACGAAGATATTGTCTTTGTTTTTCTCACAAAGTTCCACTAACTCATCTAGCTCTTTTTTTGGAACTTTTTTCTCACTTTTGATAATAAGAACATTGACATCACTAAAGAGGGAAGCCTGTGATAGATGAGCTTTTGCAAGTTTTGCATCATACTCATCATGATATAGAGACAAGGTTGAGGCATCTGCTACATTTGCTAGTCTATCAACATAGCTCTCTATAAGAAAGTGGCTCTCCCCAAAGAGTATGAAACTGTTTGAGATGGAATTATTTTGTAGATGCTTATCAAACTCAGCTCTGTACATCGCTACTCTCTACAACATGAGCATAAATCTTAGCCTTTGCAATATCTACTTTATCTATACAAACAGTTACATCAGCAAATAAGACTGCATTATTTGCGGCAGTTATCAAAAGCCTAGCACCGCTGATCTCATCCATAATCTCAGCCTTATATTCTGGCTTTGTTGCTGTGATTCTAGCTTTAAAAGTTTTTTCTAAATTTTCATTAGCCCATCTTGCAAACTTTCTTTGGGCAAATTCAGCTTCTATACTACTAGCTTCTCTCTCTTTTTCACTGATGGTCATACTAAGTGCCTCAATATTTCTTAAAACATAAGAACCCTCTTGTGTATCGTTGTTATTGATAGCTTTTAAAAGTCTATGAACTATAAGGTCAGAGTAGCGTCTGATGGGTGAAGTAAAGTGCGTGTAAGCCTCAAATCCAAGTCCAAAGTGTCCAGAGTTTAGAGGTGCGTATCTCGCTTGCATCTGAGAGCGGATGATAAGAGTATCTACTTCTGAGACAAGATCCATCTCTTTGGCTTGGTTTTGTATATCTGTGATGGTCTCTTTCATGGAGTTTTTTATATCTATTGACATACCGATTCCGGCTAGTTCTTGATAAAGAATTTGAAGTTTAGTTTGACTTGGCTCTTCGTGAATTCTAAAGATGCCACGAGAGTACTTTGCAGCAGCTTCTTTGTTAGCTAGAAGCATACAGTCCTCTATAAGAGCGTGTGATGGAGTCTCCTCTGCGTAAGTGGTTGAGACTATATTTGACTCTTCATCAATGGTTAGTTCAAGCTCATTAGAGTGAAAGTCATAACCAACTTTTAGTCTCCTTTTCTTTAGCGCGTCGGTTATATTTCGGAGCTTTTTTAACCATGTAAATATCTCTTTTTCAGCTTCATCCTTTGCATCTACTTTGCCCTCAAAGAGTGCATCTATCTCTTCATAATCAAATCTTCTTTTTGAATGTATGATGGCTTCATAAACCTTAGAATGCCTAACTTCAAGTGAGTCTAAATCAAGCTTCATCTCAAATACATAAGAGAGCCTATCTTTGTTTGGTTGGAGCGAGCATAGAGTCTCACTTAGTTCTCGTGGAAGCATAGGGATAGAGCGATGAGGGAGATAGATGCTAAAGCTTCTATATATAGCTTCATTATCAATCGCTCCAAAAGGTTTTACATACTCACTAACATCAGCTATGGCTACATAAAGGGTTGAACTTTTATCATCCCAATATATGGCATCATCAAAATCTTTTGCAGTTACTGGGTCGATGGTACAAAAGGACAGATTTCTCAAATCAACTCTATTTGGATAGTGAGATGCATCAACTTCGTCAAATGAGCTAGCTATTTTTAAAACCTCTTCATCAAACTCATCATGCTTGTTATACTGCGCTAAAACTATCTTCTCATCTACCTTTGGGTCTTGTAGATTTCCAAGTCTCTGCATTATAATATTTTCTTGATTGCTCACTTTAAAAACATCATCAATCTCATATTTATCTAACTCTTCTTGAGAGAGTTCAACGCCTACAGGATGGTCATTCTTTAGGTTTACTAGCGATTTTCTATCATGCTTTAAAACTATATAAGCTATGCTGTAACTCTCTGCACGGCCCACAATCTCAGCTACCTTTGCACTAGGAGTACCTCTAGCTCCTAGGAGTCTTTGAGCTATGATGAGGTCTCCCTCTTTGGCATCGGCTAAGTCTGCTTCGCCAATAAAAAGGTCACGCACATTTTCGCCTATAACATTTAAGTAAGCAGTTGATTTTTGGACAAGTCCTAGAGTTCCAGCACGGTATTTTGAGTTAAACTTATAGAGATTGTCTTTTTTAGTGATGTAGCCTTTTGTTAAAAAACTATTTATATGAGAGAGTTCATCTGGACTTATGTCTTGTTCACTCACACCTAGTGTGAGTCTGATTAAAAGTGATTTCAAAGCGGATTTATCTAATGTTTTCTAAAGCTAGATCGTAGCTTGGCATATCAAGTCCATATCTTCTTATCAACTCTTTTGCAGCTTCTACGCTAGCATCTGTCACTATACTGTCTATAGGAACTGTTGTACGAACAACTTGTAAGATTTGTGCTGGCTTTTTGTCTTGTTCTTCTGCTTTTTCTGGGTCTAGACAAAATGCTATGGTGTTTACAAGTCCCTCTTCAAATCTCCAATGTTTAAAGATAGAAGAACTTACTTCAGGGGTATCAATTCCCATGATTTTTCTCTCAGCAGCTTCAACATTTTGAAGTTCATTTAGTGCCTCTTTGAATGCTTCTGTTTTTCCTTCAGCTATAATTTGTTGAGAGATGAGAACCTTTCCAATTTCCACAAGAAAGGCAGCTGGGGATAAAACGCCAAGAAGTTTGTTCTCTTTTCTTAAACACCATGCAGTTGTTAGGCCATGCTGTTTTTTTGATAGTGCTGAAAAAATATCGTTGTTGATATTGTATGGAGATAGATCTAGCGCAAAACTTTTTTTAACTATGCTCGCAAGTGCGAAACCTCTAACTGTTCCCATGCCAAAAAGCCCTACCGCTTGAGAGATAGCATTTATCTCTCTTGAGAAACCATAAAGTGGTGAGTTCGCAGCTTTTAAAATGTCAGCAGTCAAAAGAGGATCTTTTTCTAAAATTTTTACCATATCAGCAAAGCTACTATCAGGGTCTTGATAGACAGCTTCTATTTGCAGTGCAGATTCTGGAAGTGGAGGTAATTGTTTGATTTTTTTTAATATTTCATCATTCATAAATGCTCTCTTTTTGATTGTAATTAAGTTATTGGTATAATTATAACTTAATATTTACAATATAGTGATACTATTTTTATATCACATTAAAAAGGACCGATATGCAAAGAGATGCTATGCTTAATCAGCTAGGGTATGCACCAAACAACGCTCTTTTGAGCCAACTTGAAAATATTGAGAAAAATACTGTTGGATATGAGAAAATCCAAAAACACATTATGGATCTACATGACCACTTAAAGGTTGATAACTCTTATGTAGCACTATCAAATTCAAATGATCATTTTAAGATAAAAGTTGAAGCTCAAAGCTCAGAATCGGCAGAAGAAGCTCATAAAAAGATTAAGCACTTTAGCGAGAAGTTCAAAGTTAAAGTAAATAAACTCCAAAATAAAGAAACCTACTATATTTTAGGGTTTGAGGGCTAATTTATGATGAAAAAAGTAGGTTCTTTAAAAAATGATTAAAGAACCTATGACTATAGAGAGTTACGACCTTTTAATAGAAGAGTTTAAATATCTACTAGAGGTTGAAAAACCAAAAACTGCAAAAGAAAAATTAGAAGCCGCTGCACAAGGGGATAGAAGCGAAAATGCTGACTATTCTGCTGCAAAAGAGAAACTTCGTTTTATAGATAAAAGACTTTTTTTCCTTGACTCCATGATACAAAAAGCACAAATTATTGATCCATCTCTGTTTAAACATGATAAAGTCAGTTTTGGAAGTAGTGTTAATATTTTAAATATTAAGAGCGATGAAGAAGAGAGTTATACAATATGTGGGGTTTTAGAGAGTGAGCCTGAAATAGGGCTTATCTCTATGCACTCTCCACTAGCAAAAGCTATGCTAGCAAAAGAGATTGATGACGACTTTTATGTCAAACTTCCAAATGAGACGAAACACTATGAGATACTCACAATTGAGTACAAAAATATCTATTCCTTAAAGAAAAACAAGAGAACTAAAGATAAGTTTGGGTTTCATTAAAACTCTTATTAGAACAAATTGGATATAATCCCCCTATTAAAAATCAATTTTTAGGAATCTTCAGTGAGCCAACAACTACCAGATATAGAGACACAGCTTGCAAATCATAAACTTTCTCAAGATGATTATGCGCATATAAAAGAGATTTTAAAAAGAGAGCCAAACTTAGTAGAGCTTGGAATCTTCTCTGCGATGTGGAGTGAACACTGCTCTTACAAGTCTTCAAAAGTACATTTAAAAGGCTTTCCAACAGAAGCTCCATGGGTCATTCAAGGTCCAGGTGAAAATGCTGGAGTTATAGATATCGGTGGTGGATATGCTGCTGTATTTAAGATGGAATCACACAATCACCCAAGTTTTATAGAGCCATATCAAGGCGCTGCTACTGGTGTTGGTGGGATTATGCGAGATGTCTTTACTATGGGCGCTCGTCCTGTTGCATCTCTAAATGCACTAAGATTTGGAAATATTTTAGGTGATGATAAAACATCAGCTCATCAGAGATACTTAGTTCGTGGTGTAACTGCTGGAATCGGTGGTTATGGAAACTGTATGGGAGTCCCTACTATTGGTGGAGAAGTTAGCTTTGATGAGTGTTATAATGGCAATATCTTAGTAAACGCTTTTAACTTAGGTATAGCAAAATCTGATGAGATTTTTTATGGTCGTGCTGATGGCGTTGGCAATCCTGTAATCTATGTAGGTGCAAAGACTGGAAGAGATGGACTAGGCGGAGCTGTTATGAGTAGTGATAGCTTTACTGAGGAGTCAAAATCTCTTCGTCCAACTGTTCAAGTGGGAGATCCTTTTACTGAAAAACTTCTACTTGAAGCTTGTATGGAACTCTTTAAAACTGACCATGTTGTGGGCATCCAAGATATGGGTGCAGCTGGATTGACTTCTTCATCTTTTGAGATGGCAGGGCGAAGTGGCGCTGGTATGATTATGCATCTTGACCGTGTTCCAGCACGTGAAGAGGGGATGACTCCTTATGACTTTATGCTTAGTGAGTCCCAAGAGCGCATGCTTCTTTGTGCAAAAAAAGGTAGCGAGCAGGCAATTATAGATATTTTTGAAAAGTGGGACTTAGATGCTGCGGTTATCGGTGAAGTAACTGATACTGGAAATATGGAACTTTTTTGGCACGGAGAAAAAGTGGCAGAAGTCCCAGTCGATCCTGTAAGTGAAGAAGCACCAGAATTAAACCGTCCTATGAGTCGCCCAACTTACTTAGATGCACTAAAAGATGTAACTATAGATGACTTTGAAGAGGTTTCAAATCAAGATGCCTTTGAGAAGCTTACTAAGTCTATGGAAGTTGTAGATAAAGCGTGGATATATACTCAGTATGACTCGATGGTTCAAACAAACACTATCAAAAAAGGTGGTATGCTTGATGCCTCAGTTATACGCGTAAAAGAGAATGGCAAAGCCCTTGCTATGAGTGCTGATTGTAATGTTCGTTACTGCTATATAGACCCAAAAGCAGGTGCTGCAGCTGCAACTATAGAGGCAGGGCGTAATGTTGCTATGAGTGGAGCTAGACCTCTAGCTATAACAGATTGTCTGAACTTTGGTAACCCAGAAAACCCAGAAGTTATGTGGCAGTTTGCACAAGCTTGTTTAGGTATAAAAGAGGCTTGTCTTGAGCTAAACACTCCTGTTATTGGTGGAAATGTTTCTCTTTATAACGAGACAAATGGAGTATCTGTTTTTCCAACTCCATCAATTGCTACAGTTGGTGTAAATGATGACCAAAACAATGTTTTGATGTCAAGCTTTCAAGGTAAGGGCAATGCTCTTTACTTAGTGGGTGAGTCAAAGAGTGAATTTGGTGGCTCACTCTATATGAAAGAGCTTTTTAACAAAGTTGCAGGTGTGATACCAACAATTGACTATAAAAAAGAGTTAGCACTTTGGGATTTGGTAATAGATGCAAACAAAAAACATCTACTAGAGTGTGCTAAAGATGCAAGTAGTGGTGGTGTTGCTATTGCACTTGCAAAAATGGCAGCTACTTCAGGTTTAGGATGTGATGCCCAGATGAGCGTGAGCGACACTAGAGATATCTTTGCAGAGTCTATGAGTAGAGCTATTATCGAAGTTACGCCTGAAAATTGTGAAGCTTTTGAAGCTATGCTTGATGAGTCACTCGCATGTGAGAAAATCGGAGTAGTTGGTGGGGATAGCATTAGAATAAATGATGTTTTAATGAGTCTTGAGGAGTTACAAGACAACTACTTCAATACTTTTAAAAGAGCAATAGAGAGAGTTTAAACTCTCTTTGCGAGGTTAAAACCTCGCTTCCTAGAGAGATGTGAGGTTAAAACCACGGCTTCCTAGAGAGATGCGAGGTTGAAACCACGGCTTCCTAGAGAGATGTGAGGTTAAAACCACGGCTTCCTAGAGAGATGTGAGGCTTTAAAATTTGCACGACTTTTTCGAGTGGTTTTGTAGATTAAAACTCCTCCATCTTAAAAACTTCATAAGCTACTTCTTCATAGGGATGACTCTCTTTTAAAACTTTTACAGCCTCTTTTATAAGCTCATCGCTGCAAATCATTTCAACCTTGTACTCTTGTACTTTCTCTACTCTGTCCAATCTGCCTATATGTGGATTTGCTTCTCCTATAGGTTTAAACTGGCCAACTCCTAGAGTCTCAAAAGAGCAACACTCATAGTTGTCATATCTACCGACACCTATATCAAACAGAGCCTCTTTAGTCTTCTCTTTAGCATCTTCGGGTACGAAGTAATTTAGTTTGTACATACTTAGTTGTTATTTAAATATGAGAGTAGTTCTGCATCTAATTCTTTTTTCTTTGAAGTAACTTCCTTGATTGTTTTAAACTCAAAGCCATTTTTTGTATAACAAATCACACTCATTGTATTTCCACCGAGGAGTCCATCTATAGCGTGATTTACAAACTTGTAAGCCATAAGTCTATCATAAGTACTAGGATTACCACCTCGTTGAATATGGCCTAAGATGCTTACTCTTGACTCCATCCCTATGACATCTTCAAACCATTTGGAAATCTCAGAAGAGTCTTGTCTTATGCCCTCTGATACTATCGCTATAAAGTATCTTCTACCATTTTTTATCTGTTTTTTAAACTCTTGTTCATACGTTTTTAAATCATACTCAACTTCAGGAATAAGGCACAATTCAGAACCAGATGTAAGGTGTGATATAAGTGCTAAATAGCCACAATCTCTACCCATAGTCTCTATAACAAAAGCTCTTCTAAACGATGAAGCGGTGTCTCTTATGGCATCTATGGAGACTTTTATGATGTTAAGAGCAGTATCAACTCCCAATGAGTAGTCAGTGCCGTTTATATCGTTGTCAATAGTTGCTGGAATACCGCAAAACTTTATGCCACTCTCTCTATAGAAGATATCAAGAGCTTTAAACGAGCCATCACCACCCATAGCTACGAGCATATCAATACCTCTAGCATCTAGGTTTTTCTTTGCAATGTCTCTGTATTGTTTCTCACGAAATCTCTTACTTCTCGCACTTCCTATATTTGTACCACCACGATTTATGATGCCAGAGACATCACAATAACTTGCCTCTTTAATATCATCATCTATTAAACCCTCATATCCGTTATAGACCAAATATGGAGTTAAACCTTTTTGGATGGAGTACTCTACAAAGTGTTTTAGTGCTGGATTCATCCCAGATACATCACCACCAGAGCAAAGAATTGCAATATTTTTCATTATAAGAACCTCTGTAAATTTTTTATTATCAATGTTATGAAAGAGTATTTAAACTATTCTTTAAGAGAGTTGAACCTAGAGTTATAATGAGGAGCTTATAGTTTCATAATAATATTTTAGCTAAAATTGCAATAAATGTATTTTTAGAAGATAAAAGGATAGTTTTGGCAAAGAGAGCATTAGTAAGCGTTAGTGACAAGAGAGGTGTAGTAGAGTTTTGTAAAAAGCTTGTGAAAAATGGTTATGAGATAGTCTCAACAGGTGGAACATACAAAACACTACTTGAAAATGGTGTAAAAGCTATTGAGATTGATGAGGTTACAAAGTTTCCTGAGTGTTTTGAAGGACGTGTAAAAACTCTAAATCCTTACGTGCATGGTGGCATCCTTCATCGCCGTGACAAAGATTCACATATACAACAAGCTAAAGAGCTTGGAGTTGAGTCTATCGACTTAGTCTGTGTAAATCTTTACCCTTTTAAAGAGACCATAGAAAAAACTAATGACTTTGATGACATCATAGAAAACATCGATATTGGTGGACCTGCTATGGTTAGAAGTGCTGCAAAAAACTTTGATAGTGTCATAATTGTTACAGATGTAGCTGACTATGATGAGGTAATTGATGCCATTGAGAATGAAAAAAATACAAAAGATTTTCGCCGCTCTTATATGATAAAAGCTTACGAGCATACTGCTGCGTATGACTCTATGATAGCAAACTATATGAACGAGAGATTCAATGGTGGTTTTGGTAAAAAGCAGTTTATAGTTGGAAGCAAGGTGATGGATACTCGTTATGGAGAAAATCCTCATCAAAAGGGTGCTTTATATGAGTTTAACAAACACTATAGTGATAACTTTAAAACTCTAAAAGGCGAGGCTAGCTTTAACAACCTTAATGATTTAAGCGGTGCTGTAAAAATTGCATCTGCCTTTGGAGATGAAAATGCTGTTTGTATCACAAAGCACGGAAATCCTTGTGGATTTGCTATAAAAGATACTCTGCTTGAAGCTTATGAAGAAGCACTTAAGTGTGACCCTGTTTCTGCTTTTGGTGGAGTAGTAGCCGTCAATGGTATTGTAACAAAGGAGTTAGCACTAAAGATGAATGAGATATTCTTAGAGGTCATCATTGCTGGTCGCATTACAGAAGAAGCTCAAGAAGTGTTTGCATCTAAAAAGCGTATTAAGCTTTTTGAACAAGGAAGTGATAAGTTAGTTTTAGCAGATGATAAGAAGGACTTCAAACATGTTGATGGCGGCTTTGTATATCAAGATGCAGATAAGGTTAATGACAATGAAGTAAGAGATGCAAAGCTTGTTAGTAAAAAAGCGGCAAGTGAGCAAGAGCTTAAAGATATGGAGATAGCGTATAAAGTAGCATCTCTTACAAAATCAAACTGTGTAGTCTATGTTAAAAATTCTGCAATGGTAGCAGTTGGAATGGGCATGACTAGCCGTGTAGATGCAAGTCAGTGTGCGCTAAAAAAGGCTAAAGAGATGGGACTTGATGTAACAGGTGCAGCACTTGCATCTGAAGCGTTTTTTCCATTTCGTGATTCCATAGATGCAGCAGCTGCAGCTGGTGTTAAGAGTGTGATAGAACCAGGTGGAAGTATTCGTGATGATGAAATCATAGATGCTGCAAATGAGTTTGGGATGAGTCTTTATTTTTCTGAGGTAAGACACTTTTTACATTAAAACCAGAATATGCTTTAACCTTTATCTTGCGAGGTTAAAACCTCGCTTTTGAGAGAGATGTGAGGGTTTAAAATTTGTCAGGATCGTAAGAAGCGATGCTTTTAGGAATGCTAGCCAATGGCATCCTCAACTCCGAGCTTCGCCTATAGCGATAGATTTTTAAACTCTCTTATTAGGGCCATCTGTCTATTTGCTATATAAGCTGTTAAAAGTTTTTTTATATTAGCGTCGTTATTAAGCAACAAAACAACCACAAATTCTCTTTTTTCTTCAGTCAACTTAACTACCTTGGCTTTTGTGTTAATAATAAGAGGTTTTGCACCTGATGTAAAAACCATATCTACTATTACTTTATCACCTTCTTTAAACCCAGGAGGAATGAGAGATAGGGCGACTTTTGCTCCTCCTATACCTATATCAATAATTCTAACATCAGCGTGGATTTTTCGTTCATCAAAAAATAGTGAAATTTTATGATTCTCTTCAGGCGTTACTCTTATATACTCCTGCTCAGAAGGTATATTATCTATAAATTTATAATTTTTTATAACAACATAAGAGTTTTCAAAATCTATCTTTTCTATACTACAAAAAAACGGCAGTTGGAAAAAGCTCAGACTCAATTGTTAAGTTATTATTTATTTGTATTGCTCTAAGTTGGAGATAGGGTAGTTGTATCACAATCTCTTTTTCTGATATCTTCCCTAAAACACCAATATTTGAGATGATTATCCCCTTATAGGAATTATATATTTTTATAGTGGAGTTATTTCTTTTTACAACTTCTAAAACACCATATATAATCTTTTTTTGACTCTCTTGCTTCTCCTGTTTCATAGCTTCTTTGTCATAGATAATAAGTAGATTCAAGTCGGTAATATCATCAAAGGAGAGAATATAGGTTTCATCTTTATCTGGTATTTTATAGGCTTTTAGTATAAAGTGCCTACTTATGTTGTTTTTATCGGCAATTTTTACATTGAAAAGCTTCGCACTACTATCTTTCGCACTCTCTAGCCAATCTATATCATCATGGTTATATAAAAAATTATTATGTTTTAAAATTTGCTTATCAAAAGTTACAAAAAATTCTTTAAAACTATCTAGAGATTCTTGTGAGAAAAACTCTAGACATTTTTTATTTGCTATAAGCACTTCATTGTTTTTTATAAGAATAAGTAAACTATCTTGATAATGAAATATATCTTTTATATAGTGTTCAAAAATATTTCTACTGTTTTGGAACTCTATCTCATTTACCACTTTAGTAATAGCATCTGTTAAATCAGCTATTGTCATAGGTTTTTTTAGATACTTACTTACATTTATATCTATCGCTTCAAATAGATAATCTTTGTCATCAAATGCAGATGTTATGATTATCTTTACAAAAGGGTTTATTTTTTTAATCATTCTTGAAAGTTCAAGGCCGTTTAGTTTGCCCATATTTATATCAGTTATAACAATATCAGGTTGATGCTCTTTAAAGAGTAGGTAAGCGCTCTCTCCGCTATCCGCCAACATAAGATTTTTAAAAATTTTTTTAAAAATCTTGCCTGCTTGTTCCTGTAAACCTTTATTATCTTCAACATATAAAAGTGTTAATGCATCAACCTTTTGCTTAAGTGCTAAAAAACTCTCTTTAGACATGCTGTTTAACTCCTCTGTTTATACTAAAAAACATCTATTTCTAACTCTTTTGAAATCTCTTTTAGAAATAATTGTGCCTCTTCAAAATCAAAATTAAGAGAGGCTTCTAACATGGAGTCTAGCTTCTCTTTTGAAACGTGATTGGTTAATTTTTTAACTACTATTTGTGCGTGTTCAAGTGCATCTGAATCAAGGCTTCTAAAGAGTTCATCTAGTTCAGATAATTCACTCGCTATCTCTGCTATATCAAAACTGCTTGATACCACTCTACTATCTTCTACATTTGAGAGTTTTTCAAAAGCTATAAGATTTTCATCTATAGAGGTGATCAGAGCCTTTAAGTTTTTACCTATATCTAAAATCATAGATTCTATATAGTTTCTATTTTGGGTTGGCGACTTTAACTCTTGCTCTAATTTTTGCAACTCTTTGTAAAGGTACTCTGCTTCCAAATTGCCGCATAAGCCTTTTAAAGTATGAATATCTCTTTGCAAGCCTTGTATATCACCAATTTTAAAAGTAAAAGATATCATATCTAGAGTATCTTTTTGTGAATTTGAAAATCTTTTTAACATATTAAAGAGTATCTCATCATCCCCTTGAAATCTCATAAGAGCTTTATCTACACTCATTCCCTTGATCTGCATACCGTGAAGATTTATTTTAGAGTTTTTTGACTTATTTGGCGTTAACCCAAAAGTAGGATTTTTTGGTTTTACCCACTCTATAAGTACGCTATAAAAATTATGAATATTGATAGGTTTTGTGATAATATCACTCATGCCAATTAAAAGGCACTGCTCTTTATCGGCTAGTGTGCTATTTGCTGTCATGGCAATGATAGGGATATTTTTAAATCGATTATCATCTTTTAATATTTTTGTTGCTTCGTAACCATCCATAACTGGCATCTGACAATCCATAAGCACAGCATCATACTCATTTTTTTTAACCATTTCTATGGCTTCCATCCCATTAGAAGCAAAATCTGTTTTAACTCCTACCTTTTTCAAAAGTTCTTTTGCAATCTCTTGGTTATCGTAATTATCCTCTACTACTAAAAGCACTCCACCACCGACAGATTTAGCTATGTTATTGTAGTTGCTGTACTTTGTTGTTTGTTGCCCAAAAGCTGATAAAACTGTGTCATAAAGATTTGATGGGGTAAGGAGCTTCTCTGCAATATTGTCATTAAGGAACTGTTTATTGTTTTTTGTTAAACCAAGTTTGACATCGAAGTAAAAAGTGCTTCCCTTGCCAAGTTCGCTCTCTACGCCTATCTCTCCACCCATCATCTTGACTAAATTTTTACATATTGAAAGTCCTAACCCTGTGCCACCATAAGTTCTTGTTGTAGAGCCATCTGCTTGTTCAAAAGGTGCAAATAGCCTCTTAATTAGTTCGTCAGAGAGACCAATACCACTATCTTTTACCTCAAACTTTAGTCTAATATGATGATCTGCTCTTTGTAGCACCTTTACACTAATGATAATCTCACCTTTTTGAGTAAATTTAACAGCATTGCCAACTAGATTAATTAAGATTTGAGAGAGTCTTAAAGAGTCTCCTACAAGCACGGATGGTGTATCTTTATCTATATCAAAAAGGAGTTGGAGCCTTTTTTGTTGTATCTTAAAGACAAAAATATCCATTAAGTTTTCGAAGATAGATTCAAGATAGAACTCTTTATGTTCAAGAGCCATTTTGTTTGCTTCTATTTTTGAAAAATCTAAAATATCATTTATGATGCCTAAAAGATTTTTTGCAGCATTTTCAATCTTTTGAACATAACTTCTTTGCTGATTGTTTAGATTTGTTCCAAGAGCTAGATAAGACATACCTATAATAGCATTCATAGGCGTTCTTATCTCATGACTCATATTTGCTAAAAATTCGCCTTTTGCTTTTGTGGCATCCTCAGCTATTCTCTTTGCACCTTTTATATCTTCTAGAGCTTTATGCTCTAGCGTGACATCACTTATCGTTGCAACAATGCCTTTAGATAGGTCATTGGCATCTTTTGCTTTTAGGTGGATTTTAGCTACAAAGGAAGTCTTGTCTTTTCTGATTAATTTTTGCTCCCATATAGAAATTTTACCTGCTCTTAAAGGTTCGTAATGCCTTTCTACATTTTCATTACAATCTTCTTCCTCACAAAAAATATTTGTAGTATTGCCAACAAGTTCGCTTTCTTTATATCCAAACATTTTACAAGCTTCATTATTTATCTGTTTAATAACTCCATCTTTTAGCAGTATTATTCCAATGGTGGCAGAATCAAATATAGTATTTTGTTGAATATTGAGTTCAAAAAGTTCCTCTGTTCTACTTTTAACTATCTTTTCTAGATTTGTAGTAAGATCTTCAAGTTCAACTTTTGCAGTAACATCATTTCTAATAGCTGTGTATCCTACTACCTTTCCTAAGTCGTCATAATTTTGCTCTATAACAGTTTGTGACCAATAGCTTCCACCATCTTTTTTTTTATTTTTAACTACACCGCGCCAAGTTTTTTCGCTTTTTAGAGTTCTCCACAGATCAGTATAGACAGCAGGGCTGTTATCTGGATGTTTTATTATTCTATGATTTTGACCTATTAGCTCATCTGATGAGTAGCCGCTTATTTTACAAAAGGCTTTGCTAACATAGGTTATATTTCCATCTAAATCTGTTTTTGAGGCAATAACATGTTCACCAAAAGAGTTTAAGAGTTTAGATAGTTTAGAAGTACTCTTTGTTACCTTCTTTTTTAATTCATAGTTTATGTAAAAAAAGAGTATTAACAAAAAGGCTATTAGGGCTATAGATATCCACATATATTTAGATATTATCCTATTTTTAACCTCTATATTTGTCCATTTATTTGAGATTCTTTGATGCTCTTCTTGAGTTATTGAGCTTAATGCTTTGTTTAAGATGCCTACAAAAGGCGCATACTCTTTTTTTACCTGAAATCCAAGATCCATCTCAAATATTAATTTGCCAACAACCTGTAAATTATGTAAGCCGTGTTTAGCTATGTTGTAGGTTCCAGTATTTAAAGTCACTAAAGCGGCTTCGTACTCCCCTGAAGCTACTCCTTTAAGCCCATCTTCTATACTATTTACCTCTCTATAATTAAGATTTGGATAGTTTTCAAAGACACTCTTTAAAAAGGAGTGCCTCCTTCCTAGAGCAATTCTTTCATTTTTTAACTCTGATAAATTTGATATAAATGGTTGATAATCAGCTCTTTGTTTAATAAGTACAATTGGACTTTTAATAAAGCCATGAGTCATGATATGCGTGTTCAAAAAATCTTTATTATTTGTATAGTTACTCGATATATCAACTTGCGTGTGCTTGTTTTTAACAGCATCTGGCCAAGAGTGAGATGGAACTCTTTGTATCTCGATATTTAGTTTTTCCTCTATAATATCTAGATAATCAGCTACCATTCCTATGTGATTGCCGTCACTATCAAAAGCTTCATAAGGGAGATGATTTGGGTTTGTAGAATATATTATTGTGGGATGATTGTGCACTCTAATTCTGTCTTAGTTAAAGAATCTTTGAGTTCTGCAGCAAAAATAAGATGAGAAAATATAAAATAAATAAACAATATAATAACTTTCATATCAATCCTTTTAATATTTTACAATATTTGACTTAGTTGTTCACTTTTTTGCTCAATTACAGATGCATTATCAAGAAAATTTTTTGCAACTCTTAAAAAATCATTATGACATGCTACAAAGACATCTACTATGTCAGAATCAAACTTAGAGCCGCTGCCTTGTACTATTGTTTTTACTGCTTCTTCATGAGAGATAGCACTTTTGTAGATTCTCTCACTTATAAGAGCATCATATACATCAGCCACTGCCATAAGTCTTGCTGAGATTGGAATTTCATCACCACAAAGTCCAAGTGGATAGCCGCTCCCATCATAGTTTTCATGATGGCTGAAGGCTATCTCTTTTGCAACTCTTAAACATTTTACTTCTACGCCAAGTTCTCTTTCGGCATGCTCTATTGCATCTTTGCCTAAAGTTGTGTGTCTCTTCATTATCTCAAACTCTTCTAGAGTAAGAGTCCCTGGCTTTAAAAGAATTTTATCGGCGATACCTACTTTCCCTATATCATGCAAGGGAGCAGATCTATAGAGAGTTTCTATCATTTCATCACTTAGATACTCCCTAAATCTAGGGTGACTCTTTAGTGCAACTGCTAAGATAGAGATATAGTGCTGTGTTCTTTTTATGTGATTTCCTGTATCTAAGTCTCTTGTTTCAGCAAGAGAAGTTAGAGTAAGTATTGTCACGTCTTTAATAACAGACACCTCTTTTGTTCTTTTGATTATCTCTTTTTCTAAATATGTATTTTTATCTTTTAAAAAATCTTTTGCTTCTTTATTTTCTAGCTGAGTCTTGATTCTTGAGAGCATTATAGATGCTGAAAGAGGCTTTGTAATATAATCAGCCGCTCCCATCTCAAGCCCTTTTTGTTCATCTTCCACATTTCTCATTGCAGTTAAAAAAATAACAGGGATATCTTTTGTTTTAATGTCTTTTTTTAATACTTTAATAACATCGTATCCACTAAGCCCAGGCATCATGATGTCAAGTAATATTAGGTCTATGGCATCTGAACACTCAAGATATTTAAGTGCTTTTTCACCACTATTTGCTACTTTTACTCTATATTTGTCTTTTAGAAGATCCAAAATAAGAAAAAGATTTTCAGCATTATCATCTACAACTAAAATAGTTTTTCGCAAGTTTTTTTCTTCAATATATTTTGACATTCAGGCTATTCCTCATCTACAATAGGTAGGCGAAGTTCTAAGCATGCACCATCATTAGTATTGTATGCAATAATGCTTCCATTTAATTTCTTCTGTATAATTTGGCGACACATATATAAGCCCACTCCAGAATCCTCTTTGTCATCTTTTGTAGTGACATGTTTTTCAAAGATAGATTCTATATTATCCATCTTTATCCCACCACCATTGTCACAAATTTGAAGGATTATCTCATCCTTTTTTAAAAAAGATTTTGCTTTTACCCATTTTTGTTCACTATCTGTTTTAATCACGTCAATAGCATTGTTTAAGATATTTATTAGTATCTGAATTAGAAAATTTTTATATGAACGATATTTAAAACTCATAATATCATTATGCACATCTATGGATGTTTTGCCGAATCTATGGGATAAAATCTCTACAGCATGTGCAAAAATATCTTTTAAATCAAACAGTTCCCTCTCTTTGTCATTTCTTGCAAAGTCTCTAAAGTCATCAATTGTATGTGATAGAAAATGCGCTTCTGATGTAATAGTATCAAGAGTTTTCATCAAGTCGTCGATATCCAATTCGCCAAAATCGTGATTCATTTTTAAGACTGAACAGCTCATATTTATAATAGAGAGAGGCTGTTTCCATTGATGTGTGATATTTTCAAACATCTCTCCTAATGTAGTCATTCTACTTTGTCTAAATAGCATCTCATCTTTGGATTTTAAGTCATCTAGCATCTTGTTGTAAAAGAGTTTTAATTCAACATGAGTCTTTACCCTTGCTTTTAAAACTTCAGGGATGAAGGGTTTTGTAATATAATCAACTGCTCCATATTCAAAGCCTTTTACTATATCTGATACTTTTTCAAGGGCTGTTAGAAATATTATGGGTGTTTGGGCATAGAGAGGGTTGTTTTTTATGAGTTTACACATCTCAAAGCCATCAATTTCTGGCATCATAATGTCTAGAAGTATTAAGTCTATTTCTGGCTCACTTTGAAGTAAGTTAAGAGCTTTATGTGGACCATTAGCAAGCTTTAAACTGTAGTCATCTTTTAAAAGTTCCATCACTAAGCTAAGGATATCAGGCGTATCATCAATAACTAAAATAGTAGGTTTCTTATTACTCTTATTCATTATATTTAATTCTCACAAATGATTTTTAGTTAACAAGCAATTATCTTATCTATTTTTTACTTAAGAATTCAACTATTTACCTTTTAAAATACTAAACTCAGTGCTAACTGTTTAGTCTGCTTAACTATAAAAAACATTAAATTAATAAACACCTTGATTGACATCCACTCAACTCTTGTGATATAATACCGCTTAGTTATTCTAACAATTATAATACAAAAGATAGGAAAAGAACAAATGGCTAAATCGTTATATAAGACTCTTGAAGTATCAGAAAATGCGAGCGAGAGTGAGATTAAAAAGGCATACAGAAAGCTAGCACGTCAGTATCACCCAGACGTAAACAAAGATAAAGGTGCTGAAGATAAATTTAAAGAGATAAATGCTGCTTATGAAATATTAAGCGATAAAGAGAAAAAACAGCAGTACGACAGACACGGCGATAATATGTTTGGTGGTCAAAATTTCCATGATTTTTCTCGTTCCCAAGCAGGTGGTAGCGCTGATTTGGATGAGATACTTCGTCAGATGTTCTCAGGGGGCGGTGGCTTTGGTGGCTTTGGCAGCTCAAACCCTTTTGAGAGCGGCGGTTTTAGTAGAGCCCAACAGCAACAACCAAACTTAGACATAGAGACAAGTGTAACTATACCTTTTAGTGTCTCTATTCTTGGCGGTTCGCACTCAGTCTCAGTAAATGGTGATAGATTTGATATTAAAATCCCAGCAGGTGTAAAAAGTGGCGAGAAAATGCGTGTTAAAGGTAAAGGACACGCTCAAGGTGGAAGAGTAGGGGATCTGTTTTTAAGGATTAGTGTAGCAGCAAATCCAGAGTATATAAGAGAAGATGATGATCTTATAAAAAGCTTTGATGTTCCTCTTTATGCTGCGCTTTTTGGCGATAAAATCTCTATAAAAACTTTAGAAAAAGAGATTAAATTAAAAGTTCCAAGTAACACTAAAGCAGGACAGAGGTTCCGTGTTAAAGAGATGGGTGCAATGAATAGAAAAACTAAGGTTCGTGGCGATTTGTATCTTGAGGCAAATATAGTACTACCTAAAATTGAAGATCTTGATGAAGATTTGATAAAAATCATGAAAGAGAAGCTTCCAAAAGAGTAAACATAACGAAGTTTTTTTAGAAAAGCGGACGAGTTCGTTTGAATGAATAGATAAAATAAAAAGGAGAGATTATGATCCATAAGTACGATGAACCAGTCTATTTAATTAGTATTGTTGCAAAGATTTTAGATATACATCCGCAAACTTTAAGGCAGTATGAGAGAGAAAATCTTATCTCACCTTCACGCTCAAATGGTCGTATAAGACTATACTCTCAAAGAGATATAGATAAGATAAAACTTATACTTAGGCTTACTCGTGAGCTTGGTGTAAACCTAGCAGGCGTGGATATTATATTGAGATTAAAAGAGAATGTAGATGAGATGGAGGCAGAGATACTAGACTTAAGACATAAAGTCTCTCGTGCACAAAATTCTCATGCAGTATCTCCAGACAAGGCACTTGTAACTAAAAAAAGCATCTATGAGATGATTATATTTAAGTAAATATATGTACTATTGGCTCTATTTTTGAGCTTCGGTAAACATTTTTCTAAAGAAAAACATTCCCTGTACTCAAAGCCAAAGAGATTATTCTTTTAGTCTTTTTACATTTGCTCCGACAGCTTCTAGCTTTTTCTCTAGTGCATCATAACCACGATCAAGATGGTAGATTCTATGTACGTTTGTGATGCCATCTGCTACAAGTCCAGCTAAAACAAGCGCGCTTGAAGCCCTTAAATCAGTCGCCATAACATCAGTTCCGCTTAGTTTTGTGCCACCATTTATGGTTGCTACATTACCATTTAAAGATATATCTGCACCCATTCTTTGAAGTTCACTCACATGCATAAATCTGTTTTCAAAGAGTTTTTCTTCTATGATAGATGTGCCTTTTGCTTGCGTTGCTAGAGCTAAAAATTGTGCTTGCATATCTGTTGGGAATGCAGGATACTCTTGAGTTACAATCTTTACAGGTTTTATTACTTTTGATGGGTGGATTGTGATGGTGTCTTGTGTGATTGTAAAGCTAGAGCCCATCTCTTCAAGTTTTGCTAAAACTGAGCCTAGGTGCTTAGCATTTACATGCGTAAGGGTTAGTTCAGAGCGAGTGATAGCTCCAGCACAAAGATAGGTTCCAGCTTCTATTCGGTCTGGAATAACTGAAAACTCTTTTATTTCAACTAATTTACCATCAGTACCAGAAATCTTTAAAACAGCTGTTCCGATGCCTTCTATGTTCACACCGCTTGCATTTAAGATCTCACAAAGTTGAACTACTTCAGGTTCTCTTGCAGCATTTACAATAGTTGTCTCTCCAGATGCAAGGGCTGCTGCCATAACAATGTTTGCAGTCCCAGTTACTGTTATCTTATCAAAAACAATCTCACAACCTTTAAGCCCATTTGGTGCGACGGCATGGATGTAACCAGCTTCTATATTTATCTTTGCACCCATCTGCTCTAGTGCTTTTAAATGCAAATCAACTGGTCTTTGCCCAATAGCGCAACCACCTGGAAGTGAGACTTCACAATGTCCAAATCTAGCTAGTATTGGGCCTAAAACAAGGATAGATGCTCTCATGGTTTTAACTATGTCATATGTCGCTTTAGTTTGAGCGAGGGTTGAAGTGTCAACTATAACTCTATCTTCACAAAACTCACAAGTTGCACCAAGGTTTGATAGTAGTTTTAAGAGTGTATTTATATCTGCAACATGTGGCAAATTTTTTATATGTACACTGTTTTTTGCAACAATTGTCATCGCTATTAAGGGAAGAGAAGCGTTTTTAGCACCTGAGATCTTGATATTTCCGCGTAGAGATTTAACTCTTTTTATTTGTAAATAGTCCATTTATATCTTTTATATTTTATTGATGAATTATATCTAAATTTGTTAATTAGTTGATGCGAAGTTTTGCATAAAACTTGTTAACTCTTTGTTTGCTAGTGGCTTAGAGAAATAGAAACCTTGAAGTTCATCACAACCCATCTCTTTTAATAAGTCCGCATGCTCCTTAGTTTCTACGCCCTCAGCTACAGTAGTAAAGCCCAAAGAGTGTGCCATGGAGATTATAGCATGAACTATAGCTTTATCATCTGCATCATCTATGATATCTAAGACAAAAGTTTTGTCGATTTTAAGATTGTTTATAGGAAATTTTTTAAGATATGAGAGAGATGAGTGCCCAGTACCAAAATCATCTATAGCTATAGAGACACCAGTTTTTTTAAGTTCGTTTAATATCCTAAGAGTATTGTTTATATTTATCATAGAGAGAGTCTCTGTTATCTCAAACTCAATTTGAGCAGGATTTACTTTATATCGCTCAATCATAGTTGCTACAAAGGAGATTAATCTTGGATCTTGAAACTGCCTAGCAGAGAGATTAATTGCAATTTTTAGTCCGTTTAGACCTAAGCTATTTAGATCTTGTAATTTTGCGATGGACTCTTCAATTACGATATTTCCTAGCTCAACCATCAGACCTGTACTCTCTGCTATATGAATAAAATCATCAGGCATAATGAGTCCCTTAGTTGGATGAACCCATCTTACAAGAGCTTCTGCTCCTGAAATAAATCCCTCTTTAGCATTGATTTTTACTTGATAAAATACTTCAATCTGCTCTTTGTCTTTTACTGCTTGAGTTAGGTCTTGCTCTAAGTTGAGTTGTTTATCTACAAAGTTTCCCATACTCTTAGAGTAGATAGCATAACTATTTCTACCGCTGTTTTTAGCCTCATACATAGCAGTATCTGCATTTCTTATAAGCTCATCAGCACTCTCGCCGTGTTCTGGATAAAGCGCCATTCCCATACTTGAGGTTATATAGAGTTGATGCTTTCCGATGTCGTGTTTACTTTGAAGAGTATTTTGAACCTTTTGGGCTATGATATGAGCATCTTTTTGTGAATTTATTGATGGTAAAAGTATGATAAACTCGTCTCCGCCAAGCCTTGAGAGAGTGTCAGATTCTCTTAGATGTATTTGTAATGTTTTTGCAACATGTATAAGAAGTTCATCTCCAACGCTATGGCCTAATGTGTCATTTATTAGTTTGAAGTGATCTAGGTCTAAAAACATAATGGCTAAACTTGTTTTTTGTCTCTTTGCATATTGTATGGCCTTTTGCATCCTATCTTGCAGAAGTGCTCTGTTAGCAAGTCCTGTCAGAGAGTCGTAGTAAGCTAGGCGTTCTATGGTCTGCTTATTTTTTATATCGTTAGTAATATCCATAGTTACAGCGGTGATTCTTACATGGCCACCTTGTTTTTTTCTAACTTTTCCCTTTGTTTGAACAAAAATTTCGTTTTTGTTTTGAAGTGTGAGTGCATATTTTATATTAAACTTTGAGCCATTTTTTATGGCTTCATCTAAGATGTTTAAAACTCTTTGAGAATCTTCTTTTGAGATAGAGTTTAAAAGATCTTCCCAAGTGATAACTGTTCCAAATCTAACTCCTAAGATGCGATAAACTTCATCACTAAGAGTTAACTCTTTTTGCACAACATTGTATTCCCAACTTCCAACTTTAGCTATTCTTTGAGCTTCTTTTAAGTGAGCTTCTTTTTGTTTGATGGTTTGAGTTAACTCTTTAGTGCTTTGTATATAAGATTTTAGTTTGTTTACCATCGTAGTTGCAGACTTGCTTATAGTACCTATCTCATCATTTGTGCAGATGTTAACAATCTTAGCATCTGTATCATAAGGGTTAAACTTCTCTAACGAGAGGGCTAGAAGTCTGAGTTTTTTTAAAGAGTTATAGAGTAAAAATCCAAGAAAAATAGTAGCTAGCCCAAAGACAAAAACACCGCCAATAAAGTATCTATAGAAGTTTTGCATATATATCTTGTAGGAGTCGTTTGAGTAGATGAATGTAACAGTAGCAAGTTTGTTTGAAGTAGCATCTCTGTAGATATTTTTTGTAGTTACAAAGTGAGCATCATCTTTTAGTTTTTGGATGGATTTTTCTTCTTTATAGACTACAATAGGTTTATCAATTAGTGTTGAGTCTATCTTAATTAGTAAAACTTTTTTGTGCTTTAGATAGGGTACCAAAATGGCTTTTAGTCCCTCATAAGAGTTGTTTTGTAAGCTAGTTGAAATTTCTTCATGAAGTTTTTTCTCTATGGAGCCTATCTCCTCTTTAACAAGGTAGAGATAGCCATCTGAGAAAGAGTCTTTTGCTATAAAAAGTATAAAAAGTATAAAAATGCTTGATGACAAAAAAAGTAGCCCAAGAGTTTTAAAAGTTAAAGAGGTAAAAACTGTTTTCATATATAAACCATTTAAGTGAAAGTTGGTGATTTTACTGTTTTATTTATAAAGCCTGGCTTTTTTGTTATACTACTACTGTTTTAACAATGTAAAATAAAAAGAGAGAAAGAGATGAGTTCGCCACTAGATAGACTAAAAAATCTAACAAATAAAATATCATCTTACGAGACAGCTAGAAAAGAGAACTTAAAAATTTTGCAAAAGTTATATAAAGATTTAGAGATAGACAAAAAAGTCAAAGAGTTTAAAGATCTTTTTGACTTTAAAGCTATAAATCTCTCAGGAGCCTCGCTTTTAGCTGAAAATTTAGGCGAGATAAGAGAGGGAAAATATCTTCAAATTCTTGCAATTAGCTATGACAAAGAAGCGATTAAAAAGAGTACAAATGTCTCACTAGCTTACTTTGGAAAAGCTAAAAATGTTGATATAAAGATAAAAGATATGGTAGTTGAGTTTATAATTAGATATAGGTTTGAGAAGAGTTTTATGACATTAGAGAATTACTACGACATGATAAGAGAGTTTGAAATAGATGGTTAAATTTTACTTTTTTTTGTGGCTTAGGTGGGCGGTGAGACTCACTCTTTGTGGTGTTTTTTTTGCATCTGTACTTTCACTTATAGTTACGCTTTATATCTATATTTCGCAAGGAATGAGCGCTTTAGATGCAGAGGTAATACAAGCACTTTCGAAGGTTTTTGGTTTTTGGTTTGCTCTGTTTTTAAATGCTACTTTACTTTTAGCACTCTTTAGAGGAATGAAATATCTCTTTAACACTTGCATCTATGGCTACAAACTAACTCTTCTTAGTTGCGTTGCAAAAGAAGAGCTAAAAGTTATTGGCTATGGAGATCTACTTAGAGTTTGGAGAAAATGGTTTATGCTTATGATCTGGCTTGTAGGCTCTTTTATGATACTCTCTTTAATTTTTACATACCTTTTTAGCTCTTATAGCGGTGTTTTTGAGTGGTTCAATATCTACTGGTTATATCTTTTTATCTTAGCAAGTGGTTATCTATCTTTTATCTTTATGTCGGCTAGATGCAAAAGAGTTAAGGTTAGTAGATGCTAATCTTTTTAGATACAGAGACAACTGGTTTAGAGCCGAGTGACAAGATATGCTCTATCGCAGTTGTATATAAAGAAGATAGTGAAGTAAAGAGCATCTACGAGCTTGTAAATGAGGGCAAGAAAATCCCGCCTTTGGCATCTAGTATCAACCATATAACAAATGAGATGCTAAAGGGTTGTCCAAAACTACATGATACAAAAGCCTATCAGTTTTTACAAACTCATAACGATATAAATACAACTATAGTTGGACACAATATAAGCTTTGACCTTAAGATGCTAGAGAGTGCAGGATTTGAGTTTTATGGCAAAGTAATAGACACTCTTCGCACCACAAGGCATCTTATAAAAGAGTGTGAATTTTTCTCTTTACAATTTTTAAGATATGAATTAAAGCTCTATAAACAAGAAAAAGAGCCAAGAGTCGCTCACCACGCACTCAGCGATGCTATGACTGCAAAGAGCCTTTATGAGTTACTTTTAGAGTTAGCAGAAGAGAGTGAACTTGTAAGACTTACAAATGAAAAAGTTCTCTTAGAGAAGTTCGAGTTTGGGAAATATAACGGCAGATATATAGAAGAGATAAGCATGAATGACAGAGGCTATTTGGAGTGGATGCTAGGAAATATAATAGATTTAGATGAAGACTTACGCTATAGTATCGAATACTTTTTACAAGGAAAAGCATGAAAGTTGCGGTTGAATGTAAATCTCCCTTATTGCAAAAATCATTAGAAATCTTTTTATCTTCGCATCTAAGTTCCATAAAAAACTGTGATATAGTTGTTCGCGACCACAAAGTTTTGGGGGATGAAAGAGCGTTTTATATCTCCAAAGATAGTGATGGTGATCTGATAAAACCATTTTCAAAATCAAACCTAATTATGGCTTTACAAAAAAAATACAAAGCTATAGGTTCAAAAGCTCATAGCTTAGATGCCAGTGAAGAGAAGTTGGATTTTAGCATCTTACAAAGACGCATAGAGAACTTGACAAAAGAGTATCAAGACAATCTTTTAAAGGTAGTTAGAGCATTTTATGAAAGATAAAAATACAAAACCCATCACCAAAAAAATAGTCTCAGGAAAATTTAAAAACAAAATCTTAAAACTTCCATCAAAAACAACTACTCGTTCTTCAAAAGCCATAGTGCTAGAGTCTTTTTTCAATACAATTCAGTTTGATATCATAGATGCTACCTTTGTAGAAGTTTTCTCGGGGAGTGGCTCTATCGGGCTAGAGGCTTTGAGTCGCGGAGCAAAAGAGATAATCTTTATGGAAAAAGATAGAGATGCTATTAAAGTTCTAAAAGAAAATATAAAGCAGACAGACGCAAGTGCTTGTGAAATCTTTAGCGGAGATAGTTTTTTAAATATGAAAAGCGTAGTCTCAAAACTTATGAGAAACTCGCAAAAAGCCTACTTCTATATAGATCCGCCCTTTAGCATCCGAGAGGGAATGGAAGATATTTATGACAGTATGATAAAGATGATAGCTTCAATCTCTGAGGAAGTGGTAGAGCTTATCATTATAGAGCATATGACAGGTTTAGAATTACCAAAGAAAATAGGCTCTTTTGAAGTTCAAAAGAGTAAAAAATTTGGAAACACCACACTAGCTTACTACTCTTAAGTGTAAAATAAATCTTAGGAAGCGAGGTTTTAACCTCGTAGAGAGGGTTTATAAAAAGCACCCTGATTTTAAAGCTTCAAAGCACGAGGCTCATCATGGAGAATGCCATTGGTTAGCATTCCTAAAAGCCTAACTTCCAAAAGCCTGATAAGCTTTAAAGCACGAGGCTAAAGCCTCGCTTCCGAAAAACCTGATAAGCTTTAAAGCAGAGGCTAAAGCCTCGCTTCCGAAAAAC
>Ga0265294_10000900_pt1 | contig 40152 bp, 39 predicted proteins | sample MunlanPumphouse3_FD_192504 | JGI IMG/M metagenome (GOLD analysis project Ga0265294, IMG submission 192504) | Groundwater microbial communities from a municipal landfill in Southern Ontario, Canada - Pumphouse #3 | ecosystem: Environmental > Aquatic > Deep subsurface > Groundwater | place... | reverse complement strand
AAGTCACCATAAAGCTCTTCTATCTCTTCTTTAGTGAAATACTCTGGGATTATGATATAAGAAGCAAGCCCTAATTTTAAGCTTACTTCTTTAAAAATCGGCATAAGTTTTTTTATCTCACCCTTGCGGCTTCCAGGCATAAAGGCTATGGTTTTTACTTCGCTATTTAACTCTTGTTTGAATTCTTTGATGATATCAAGCAGGGGATGCCCTACATAAGTGATGGGAGCATCTTTAGAGTAGTAATCTTTTTCAAAAGGCAATATGGACGCTAGATGATCTATAGTTTGTTCTAATACTGGTATACGTTTTTTCTTCCATGCCCATGCTTGAGGTAAGATGTAGTAGATAATCTCTTTGTCTGGATATCTTTTTTTAATCTTTTTTGCAAGTGGAAGGTTGAAGCCTGATGAGTCGATGAGCAAGACTTTATCAGCATCAGCTGCAAGATCTACCATCTGAGCATTTAGTTTAAAAAAATAACGAAGTTTTTTTATGGCATCTACAAAACCCATAATAGCAAGACTTCTTAAGTCAACGATGGGAGTTCCAAGCTCACAATCAAAAATCCCTATAAACTCAACATCACTGCTCAGCTCTTTTTTTAAAGATTTAAGATGCATATTTGCAGAGTGTTCTAGCGCACTAACTAAGATTTTCATGAGCCGCCATCTCCCTCAACTGCAAAGGAGGTATCATATCTCTCTTTGTTTACATCTTCAACGAACTCATGCATATATATAGTTAAATCATCTATATCTTTATCGCTTAAGTTTTGTGCAAAAGGTATCATCATCTCTTGTTGTTGGTTATCTGAGACTTTAGAGCGAAATCTCTTTAGTTTGTAAGCTAAAAAGCCCTTGGCACGATTTGCTAGAGAGGGATACATATGCATCCCTTCTAGTCTTGCACCATGACAATTTCCACAATTTTTTTCTATGTAGAGCCTTTTGCCATCATCGTAAGAGGCGAAAGAGAGAGTAAAAAGAGTAAAGAAAAGTAGTAAAAGACGCAAAAAAAATCCTCTAAATTTTAAATGCTGTTATTATAGCTAAATACTCTTTTTCTACTCAAAATCTACATCTTCATATCTATCATAAACCCAATAAGCTACCGCTCTTCTCTCTTCTTCGCTTAAACCCTCTACGCTTTTCATAATTCCAAATGTCTCAACTGCTTGTGGGTGGCACATAACGTAGTCAATATTTGGGTTTGCTATGTAGTCTTTTACAAACAGCATAAAAAGGTGACGATGCACATCCTCGTCTTCATATTTTATGATGATATTTTCTTTTAACCTAGATGCAACTTGAATCATTGGGGGCGCTTTTAAAGTGCTGAATTTCTTCATCATTTCACTTTTTTTCATTATCTCGATATGGCAAGACGCACAGTTTTTTTTGTAGACTTCATAGCCATCTACTCCTAAAAGTAGAGAACTTAAGATGCCTAGCAGACTTATCATTTTTAACATGACTAACTCCTTGTTATATTTGTAAAGATTATAACATACTTATTTTTTTGAATCTAGTTAGAGAAAATCTTAAGTTTTTTTCTTAATTTTTAGTAGAGTTGTTTTTACAGACATAACAAGCTATTATTATAAAGATAAAAATAAAGGATATGTTATGAGTGAACCAAGATTAGAAGATATTGAAGATTATAATGGACTAAAAGGTCAAAAGAAAAAAGTTGTTTGGGCTGTAGTTATTACTGGGCTTGTTATTAGCATTATTTATGGAATAATTGTGAATTTAACAGACAGTGAAGAACCTTCATCTATTGATAAAACATATAAAACCGTACCAATGAGATAATAGTTTTGATACAATTTCAAAAAAGTAAGGTCAACAGATGTTAATATCAGTTATTTCAATATATACACTTTTTGTTTTAGTTTCTATCTACACAAGCGTTATGCAGATAGGATTTGTAAACACCGCAAAGAGAAAAAAAGCTATCTTACTTAGTGATAGCGACTTTATTAAAGCGGCAAACTACTCCGTAGCAAAAGAGAAACTAAGCATTGTAAGCTCATTTGTGGACTATATAATGTTTATAATTTGGATGGGTTTTGGTATAGCGTATCTCTCAGATATCGTGGTTTTAAAAGATGAAGCAATGCTAAGTATTGCGATAGTTATGGGCTTTGTTATTATTAACTCTTTAATCTCTCTACCTTTTACATATTATGAAAAGTTTGTGCTAGATGCTAAGTTTGAATTTAACAAATCCACTCTAAAACAGTGGGTTAAAGATACACTTATCTCATATGCTTTAACGCTAATTCTTGGCTCACTTGTAGTGTGGGGCATCTATGCAATTATCACAACATTTACTCTATGGTGGTTATGGAGTTTTGTCTTTATCTTTGGTGTGATTGTACTTATAAATATGCTCTATCCAGCTTTTCGTGCAATGTTTTTTGACAAACTTACTCCACTAAAAGATGAGGCTTTAGATGAGCAGATAAAAGAGCTGATGGACAAAACTGGTTTTGTAAGTTCTGGAGTTTTTGTAAGTGACGCATCCAAAAGAGATGCAAGGCTAAATGCATACTTTGGTGGATTTGGTAAGGCTAAGAGAGTTGTTCTTTTTGACACACTTATAGAAAAACTTACCACAAAAGAGCTTTTAGCAGTTTTAGGACATGAACTAGGGCACTTCGCTCATGGCGATATCTATAAAAACATAGCACTTGTTGGAGCTATGCTTCTACTTATGTTTGGCATCTTTGGAAATCTTCCAGAATCGCTTTTTTTAGAGATGGGAGTTTCTAGTGAGCCTTATGTTTTAATGATACTTTTGCTTCTTTTTATGCCAGTTTTAGGCTTTGTTATGATGCCAATCATGGGAATAGTTAGCCGTCATAATGAATACGCTGCAGATAGAATGGGTAGTGAGTTAGGCGGAGCTGGAGGTGAGGTTGAACTTGCAAATGCACTTACAAAGCTTGTAAATGAAAACAAGAGTTTTCCACTCTCTCATCCACTATATATATTTTTTCACTATACGCATCCGCCAGTCATAGAGAGACTAAAAGTTTTAGGTGTTGATGTTGGCGAGATGGATAAAAGCTTACTAGAGGGCAAATGCGAAGCGGGTATTTAGTTAGAGAGACTCTAAGAGATATTTCAGAAATTTTAAATCCACACATACCAAGAGCATCTAGAGAAGCACAGCTTCTTCTTATGCATCATTTGCAAAAAGATGAACTCTGGCTTATCTCAAACCAGCAAACAGAGGTCTCTAACCCAGATGCGCTATATGTGATGGTTCATAGAAGAGCGAAAAATGAACCGCTTGAGTACATCACAAATAGTGTAAGCTTTTACTCGCAAGAGTTTTTTATAGACAAAGGCGCACTCATCCCTCGTCCTGAGACAGAACTGCTTATAGATGAAGTTATAAAACACTACCCTGATTTAGATGCTCCTATAAGATTTGTAGAAGTTGGAGTTGGAAGTGGCATCATCTCTATAGTTTTGGCACAACACTTTAAAAATGCTAAGTTTATAGCTGTAGATATCTCACAAGCTGCTATAAATATCGCAAGAGAAAATTTAAAGAGATTTTCTCTTGAAGATAGAGTAGAGTTGAGACTTGGCTCTTTACTAGATGAAGTGAGTGAAGATATAGACTATCTCATCTCAAATCCTCCATATATAGCAGATAACGCAAAGCTAGAGTCAAACCTCTCTTATGAGCCACAAAATGCTCTTTTTGGTGGAGAAGTTGGTGATGAAATCATAAAAAAACTCCTTGATGAAGCCTTAAAGAGGGAGATTAACTTCTTTACTTGTGAGATAGGTTATGACCAAAAAGATAAAATACGAAACTATTTGAAAAACACTAGCTTTAAGGGTTTAGAGTTTTACAAAGACTATAGTAAATTTGATCGCGGATTTACTCTAAAGATATAAAAGGGCTTAAGCTTTGAGAAAAAGAATATATTTAGATTTTAGTTACCTCGTTATACTTGCTGCTACTTTTGGAGCTGTTTTAGTTTTAGGTGCAATGGTAGCACCAGTTATTTTTAATCCAAATAAAATACTTGTTGATATTTCGCTTGACCATTTCAACTCTGGCATTATAATGGGAGAGATATTTCATAGATTTAGTTACTGGATATATTTTGTAGCTACTGTAGTTATAGTTTATGAAGCAGTTATGTATAAACTAGGGCAAAGAGATGCTATTGCCTTTGGTAGTGCCATTACTGTAGTTTTTTCCTCTTTGATGTTTAGTGCAGTTTACTCACCTAAAATCCTCTCAATGCAGGCTATCGGAGTTGAAGCTACTCAGAGTGACACTTTTAGAAATGTTCATCTAGCTAGCGAACTTGACTTTAAAATCCTAGCCGTAGGACTCATTGTTCTTTTTATTAGAAGATTACTCCTGTTGAGACTTGCATAAACTTAACACTTATTTAACTATTATTTTGTATGATTATACAAATCATAAGAACAGGAGATAGAAAATGAGTAAGATTATCGCGAGTATTTTAGTGCTTGGCACTATATTGTTTGGTGCCCAGGGCGAAGCTCAAAAGAACAAAGAGATGCAGATGTTTCAAACGGTGCCTATGAATAAGGCTACAATCCTCCAAGATGGTGAGACTAAGATGTATTGCCCAACATGTGGAATGACACTTCCTATGTTTTACAAAACAAATCACGCAGCGACTCATAACGACCACACAGAGCAGTACTGCTCACTTCACTGTCTAGCTGAGACAAATCTCAAAAACAACAACTCTCTAAAAGATATCAAAGTAGTAGATGCTAAGAGTCTAAAGTTTATAGATGCACCGAGTGCTCACTATGTAGTTGGAAGTAGTAAAAAGGGTACTATGAGTATGACTAGTAAGTATGCATTTGCTAATGCTGATGATGCTAAAGCATTTCACAAAGAGTTTGGTGGAGAGCTTATGAATTTTGAACAAACTTATGAGTTAGCTTCAAAAGCACTTGATGCTGAGATGAAAATGGTAGCTAAAAACCAAGCTGATATGGCTAAAAAAGGCGAGATGATTTACAATAAAATGTGTAAAAAGACAGATAAAAAATTCAGCTCAACAGCTGAGGCTAAAGCTTATGTTATGTCGAGTAACCTTTGTGGAGAACTTGATGGCAAAAAACTCCAAGCAGTTGGGATTTACTTAGGTAAAAGATAGACAAGAGAACATTGTCTAATGTTGCCGTACTATAGTGAGTTTTTCTCATTATAGTGGCAAAAATAAATACCCCCTATAAATTTCATAAACGAATTTTTCAGATTTACTATGCTTTTAAGTTATAATAATTATATTTAGATAGAATTATTTTTTGATTTAAGGATTACAATGAAAGCTATAATTATTTTACTAACACTCTTTTTAAGCCTTAGCGCGCATAACTTTTCTAAAGTCTCTTCAAGTGAGCCACACTTAGTGCAAAAGGGTGCAGAAAAAGAGTGGTGTCCTGTTTGTGGGATGAATATAAAGATGTTTTACAAAACTTCTCATGCTGCAGAACTTAAAAACAAAACTCCAAGACAATACTGCTCTATGAGATGTTTAGTGCAAGATAAAGAAGAGTATGGGATTGAAGATTCTAGCATTAAAGTTGTAGATGCTAAGAACGAAAAACTCATAGATGCAAGAAGTGCTTTTTATGTCTTAGACTCAGATGTTAAAGGCACTATGAGTAGAGTCTCTAAACTAGCTTTTGCAAAAAAGAGTGATGCAGAGGCACATGTAAAAAAGTACAATGGTAGTATTGTCACATTTGACATGGCAATGAAAGCTGCAAAAGAGTCTTTAAAGAGTGATAATGCCCTTACTCAAAGCAAAAAAGAGAAAAAAGTCTATGCTATGGGCAAAAAAATATATGAAAAAATGTGTAGTAAAGATATAGATGAGACTAACTACATAGAGATAAATGAGTTAAAAGCTGATATAAAAAACTCTAAACTTTGTAAGCCAATGGATGAAGATAAACTTCAAGCTCTAGCTCTTTATCTTTGGGAAGTTAAACGCCTTGGAGATTTAAAGAGTATAGAAGGTAAGATAGAAGTTACTGAAGATGAGAAGTGCCCAATCTGCGGAATGTTTGTATATAAATATCCAAAGTGGGCAGCTCAGATTTTTTATGCAGATAAACACTACTCTTTTGATGGTGTAAAAGATTTGATGAAGTACTATTTTTTAAACAAAGATGGCATCTCTAAGATTTTAGTTACAGACTACTACTCGCAAAAAGCCATAGAAGCAAGAGAGTCTTTTTTTGTTGCTGGAAGTGATGTTTATGGCCCTATGGGAGATGAGTTGATACCATTTACTAAGCTTGAAGATGCAAAGACTTTTAGTCTTGACCATAAAGGTAAAAGGATTTTGAGGTTTGATGAGATAGATGAGATAGTCATCAAAAAACTAGATGAGTAAAAATCTCTACACCACAAAGACTCCAAAAGTTCTACTCTCTTTGTTTGCTCTTTTAGTTTTTTTCGCTCTTGAGACTCTCTATATCTTCTCTACAAAAAGTCTAGATAGTGAGAGCTTAGAAAAAAGAAAAGAGCTAGTTAGCATCATAGCTCTGCCAGACTTGGCAATATCTACAGAGGCAACATTTATAAGGCATAGAAGTATGAGTGACCTCTTTAGCATCTATAAAGATGATGGCTCTTTACGAGAGTACTTTGTCTCAACCTACACATACTCACATTCACATAAGGCAGAAAAAAGTGCGAAATAAAATAAACTTCTACCTCATAGAGTACGCAATAAATGCGATACTTAGACAAAGATATAAAAATATTTTTATAGCAACAACCCTTACATTTTTAATCTTTTTGCTCACAAGTATATTTTTTATAACAAACTCCATAAAATACGAACTAAACGCTACTGTTGATGCTCTTCCTGAGATAGTAGTTCAAAAGATAAAAGCTGGAAGACACTACGATATAGAGACCCACGCTACAGAAGAGATACTTGCCATTACTGGAGTTGTAGATGCAGTTGCTCGTGTTTGGGGCTACTACTACTTTGAAAATGCTGGAGTGAACTTCTCCATAGTTGGAGTAGATGAGTTTGAAGCGCAGTATAAAGAGTCACTAAAGAGAGTTGTGGATACTACAGGATTAATGGATGCACAGGGAAGTGCTATGGTAATTGGCAGCGGAGTTAAAGAGACTATGCAAAACAATTATTATAAGGATTATTTTAACTTTATAAAGCCTGATGGAACTCTAAAAAGAGTTGATATCGTTGGTGTTTTTGATGGAGATACTCAGCTTGAATCAAACGATATGATAGTGATGTCAAAAGCTGATGTTAGAGAGATTTTTGATATGAGAGAAAGTATGGCGACAGATATAGTTGTCAAAGTCTCAAACCCCGATGAAGTAGCGACAATTGCTTCAAAGATAAAGCTTATCTTTCCAGATAGCAGAATTATCACTAAAAATGACCTTAATATCTCTTACCAAAATATCTTCGACTATAAAAGCGGCATCTTTTTAGCTCTTTTTGTTGTCTCGCTTTTTACATTTTTTATCATCATCTATGACAAGTCTAGCGGACTTAGTAGCGAAGAAAAAAGAGAGATAGGGATACTTAAAGCCATAGGCTGGAGAGTTGATGATGTTTTAAAAGAGAAGTTTTATGAGGGATTTATCATCTCATTTTTTTCTTATATGATAGGCGTAATTGCAGCAGTAGGTTTTGTATATATCTTCCAAGCTCCACTTTTACAAAATATATTTACAGGATATTCACAGCTAAAGACATCATTTGAGCTTCCATTTATCTTCGATGTTCAAACTCTATTTTTAGTATTTTTCCTAAGCGTTCCTATCTATATAGCAGCGACAATCATTCCATCATGGAAGATTGCTACACTAGATGCAGACGAGGTTATACGATGATAGAACTAAAAAATGTTACAAAAAGCTATGAGATAAACAAAAATAACATAGTTGTGGCACTAAATAATGTAAGCATGAAGATAGAAGAGGGCGAGCTTGTAGTGATTAAAGGTGCTAGTGGGAGTGGAAAGAGTAGTGTTTTATCACTTATTGCAGCACTAAGTAAACCTACAACTGGAGAGATTATAGTAGATGCTAAGCAGATATCAAAGCTTCCAGACCGTTTTGCATCTGAATATAGACGAGACAATATCGGGTTTGTATTTCAAAAGTACAATCTTATAGCTACACTTAGTGTAAAAGAGAACATCCTACTTCCTTTAGTCCCACTAAATCCAGACGCACAAGATGCAGATGCAAAACTTCATAGGGTTATGGAGATGTTTAAAATATCTCATAAAAAAGATGCCATCATTAAAAACCTCTCAGGTGGAGAGCAACAACGTGTTGCAATTGCAAGAGCAAATGTCAATAACCCTAAAATCATCATAGCAGATGAGCCAACTGCAAACTTAGATGAGAAGCTCTCTCTTCACTTTATAGAGATGCTTCGCGAGCTAAAAAAACTAAACAAAACTATAGTTATAGCTACTCATGATCCACTCTTTTTTGGTTTGGATATTGTAGATCGTGAGATTGAGATGCATAATGGAGTTGTCATTTGATACTAACTCCTGAAGTTTTAGCTATCTTTATACTAAACATAGTCTTTGGACTTTTTGGCATCATAGCTTTTTATCTGAGTGTGAAAATCTACTTAAATTGGGATCTAAGTTCTACAAGCAAAACTCAGTACCGCCTTGAAAAACAGAGCTACTTAGCAGCTACTATCATAAAGTTTATCTTTATTATAAAAGTTCCTCTATTTCTCTTTTTTGTTTTTACTCTTGATAAGATCTCAAACGTTTTGACAGGGGCAATGTGTGGGGCTGGGGTTGTAGATGCAACAGATACTGGAACTTTTCTTTTTGTTTTAAAAATCATAAATCTATATATCTTTGCTTACTGGATTGCTCTTCATAATGAAGATGCTTCTCGTGAAGAACAGCCCTTTGTTAAACAAAAATTTGCCTTTTTTATATTTGCTTTTTTTCTTTTTATGGCGGAACTTATCATCGAGGGAGTGATGTTTGGCTCCATAGAGATAGATAAGATGGTGAGTTGCTGTGGTACACTCTACTCAAGTAGTTCAACTTCGGCAATATCTAGTATTTTTGCACTTGATACTTCACTTCTTTTATATATATTTTATGGGATATTTTTTCTTATTGTTTTGTTTTATTTTTTGAAAAACAGATACCTTTTTGCCATAAGTAACGCTCTTTTTGTACCTATATCTCTCATCACGCTTATAGTTTTTTTTGGAACTTACATATATGAACTACCATCACATCACTGCCCATTTTGTTTTTTACAAAGTGACTACTACTTTGTAGGTTATTTTATCTATGCATTCCTGTTTTTAGGAACATTCTATGGGCTTGTTGTTGGTTTTGTTGAATCCAAAGAGGAGGACAAGTTAAAAAGCTATAGAATGTCTCTGATATTTAACTCTCTTTATGTTATATTGCTTACATCATTTGTCGTGATATATTTTATAAAAAATGGAGTTTGGCTTTGATGATGAAATATCTAAAGGTTGTACTACTGCTTGCTATAAGTCTCTCTTTTATAGCTTGTGAGCAAGAGACACAAAAGGGTGTCTCTGCTGTTCATTGGGACAGAGATATGTGTAGTAGATGTGTTATGGTGGTTAGTGATAGAAAAAACACTGTACAGATGAGGAATCCAGATACTCAAAAAACATATATGTTTGATGATATAGGGTGTATGGCTCTTTGGTTTGAAGAAGAAAAACCGAGCTGGGAAGATAGAGCAATCGTCTGGATAACAGATGTTGATAGTGGTGAGTTTATAGATGCTAGAGTTGCATTTTATGACACAAACAATGTCACGCCTATGGCTTATGGATTTTCAGCGCACAAGACCAAAGAAGCGATAAAAGAGGGCGAAGAGATAATCTCTTATGATGAAGTTATAAAAAGAGTAAAGAAGATAGGGCAATGAAGCAAACACTACAAAACATAGATATGTTTAAAGAGCTTGATGAAGAGACACTATCTAAGATTGAAAAATTAACAACGCATCACACTATAGCTAAAGACAATATAGTTTTTTATGAGGGAGATGACTCTAAATATCTCTACCTTTTAGCTAAGGGGATTATAAAACTATATAAGACTTCATCTAGTCATAAAGAGATAGTTTTAAAGTACTTTCATGAGAATGAACTCATAGGCGAGGTGGCTAACTTTGAGAAGATGCCATATCCTGCAACTGCTAAAGCATATAGTGATGTTGAGGTTTTAAAGATAGATTTTAAAGGTTTAAAAGATATCATCTATTCAAACCCAGAACTCTCTTATATCATCCAAACATCTTTGATAAAAAAGATTAAAAACCTTGAAGTTATCATCTCTACTAACTTAGTTCTTGACTCTAAAGAGAGGGTCGCAAAGTATATGTATAACCATGCTGATAGTTTTTTTGCTACTAAAAACATCCTCATAGCTGAGATACTAAGTGTATCGCCTGAAACACTCTCAAGGATTCTAAAGTCATTTAAAGACAATGGCATCATAGATATGAAAGCTAAAAAGATGGATAGAGAAGCACTTTTAGAATACTTTGAATAAGGATAGGTTTGCATGGTAATATCAAATGCTATTGTTTGTGACGCTCATAGCGAGTACAAGGCTGATATTCGTATAGAAGATGGCATCATAACTGAGATAGCCGATAGTTTGAGTGATGACGATGTGCGAGATGCCAAAGGTGCGTATTTTCTACCACTTTTAGTGGACACGAACATAAGACTTCAAGACTCAATTCTTAACTCAAGAAACATCAAGAAAATATCAAAAGAGGCACACCGTGGCGGAGTTGGAGTCGTTGTACTAAATGCAGATAGCACTCCAGCTATTGATAACGAGATAGTCTTAGAGTTTGCACAAAATGGCCTGCATAACTTAGAGGGTGCAAAAGTAGAGCTTATGCTAAACTCTCTAAAAGAAGACAGCACACTAAGCAATATCGCCATACTTTTAAAAAGTGGAGCAGTAACTCCATATATGAGCACTATCGCAAAAAATGATGTAGCTATAAAGATAGCCGAGTATGCTCAGATGTATAAGAAAACCATCTTTTGTAAAGCTGAAGACAACTCTCTTATAAAAAGCGGAGTGATGCTTGATGGTGATGTCAGCTCAAAGTTAGGTCTTGCTGGCATCCCAGATTTGAGTGAAGTTTTGCATGTCTCAAGAATGATAGAGATAGCAAGACATTTTAAGATAAAAATTCTCTTTAAGTCCGTTGCATCTCCTCGCTCTATCTTCCTTATAACAAAAGCAAAAAAAGATGGAGTGGATGTTAGATGTGAAGTCTCTATAAACCACTTAACTCACTCTGATGAAGCTTGCGAAGACTTTAACACTACTGCAAAACTAGATCCGCCACTATCATCAAAAGGTGATGTGGAACTACTCATAGAGGCACTTAAAAACAAAGAGATAGATGTTTTAACAACTCTGCATCAACCAAGTTCACCCATCAACAAAGAGGTCGCTTTTTACGATGCAGCTTATGGCTGTGAAGCACTAGGCGATGCGATGAGCATCTACTATACTAAGCTTGTAAAAAGCGGATTTATAACAATGTCTGAACTTATACAACTAGCTTGCAAGAACCCAGCATCTACTATAGGTCTAGATGCAGGAGAGATAAAAGTAGGAAGCAAGGCAAACGCTATGCTTTTTTGTGTAAATAACTCAAAAATCCTAGAAAACGAGCAATCACTCTACAACAAAGAAGAACTCTTTGGAGAGGTTTTAGAGGTTTATTAACCAACCCAAAAAAGGTTGCATAGTTAGACTTAACATTTAAAACTATTTCAAAGTATATGAGAGTTTTACTCTAAATTCTTTTGGGAAGTTAAATAGTGATTCTTCAAGGGTAACAGGAAAACTTTTACTAATTGCTTCTAAAGCTGATTTTTGGAAAACACTTCTTCCAGATACTATTTGCATCTCTTTTACATTGCCATCTGAAAGTATCTTAAATTTTACATCCACAAGGCCCTCTATGCCTCTTCTTCTAGCCATATTTGGATAGGATTTATTATCATTTATTCTTTTTATGAGGTCATTTATAAACTTATTTTGTTTTGCTAGGAGAATGTCTTGAATTATTTCATTTTGCTCTTTTGCTAAAACATCTTCTTTAACTTCTCTATTTTGGGCGATTTCTTCTCTTTGCTCTTGGACCTCCTCAACTCTTTCTTGTACTATTTCTTGTACTATTTCTTCGACAGCAGGCTCTTCGACAATTTTTTCTTCAACAATTGGTTCTATTATCGGTTCTGGTATTGGCTTAGGCTTTGGAATGGGCTTAGGTTTTACAACTGGTTCAGGCTTTGGCTTAGGTGTAATCTTTTTCTCTTGTTTTTGAGGCTTAACTTGAGTAACCACAGTAAAGCAAACCTTTCTAACATCTTCTACCTTAGCATCTGTGCTTACCTGTGTATCTGCAACTGCATATATAATTGCAACTACAATAGCTAAATAAGAAATGGCACTTACTATAAATGATGATAGATATCTGTTCATTTTGTTCTCCTAAATGTATGTAAAAAGTTGTATATGGTTGGTAGATAAAAAAGATTTAGTATCGTCCCCCATAAAAGTCCAAAGCCAATAGCAATAGCTAAAGGTTGAAATGTTACGGCTTGAGCCGTTGCAAAAAAAATAAGTGATGAAAGCCCTATAATTGTAGTAACAGAAGTAAGTACAATGGGTCTAAATCTTCTAGCAGCGAGAGTAAATATCTCATCTTTATGTGTAGCTGTTTTTATCGTTGACATCATCAAAATACCGTCATTTACAATAACGCCTGCTAGTCCTAGAGCACCTATGAGCGAAGGAAGAGAGATGTTAAATCCCATAATAAAGTGACCTATATATACGCCAAGAAGAGAGAAAGGAATGACTGACATTACTATTAGAGTCTCTCTTATGGAGTTAAAAAGATATAAAATAGAGATAAAAATTAAAACCATAGCAACCATAGATGCTAATATCATCTCAGATTGCATGCTCTTTTTTTGCTCTGCCTCGCCTTTGAGTATCAACTCCAAGCCTTCGTCTTTTAATTTTTGTATTGTCGGTTCTAGCCTTTGTAAAACCTCTGTCGCTGTTGTTTTAGAAGGATCAACATTTGCAAATACATAGAAGCTTGTATGTCCATCATCTTTGACTAGCATCTCTAGGGCAGCTACTTTTTCAAACTCACAAATATCCTCAAGCTTTACATAGCTGTTGTTTTGTAGAGGAATTTCTAGTTTTATAAAACTCTCAAAGTCATCTTTAAAATTGAGTGATTTTATCTTTACATCTAAAAGCTCGCGTCCATCATATATTGTGGCGATTTTAAGTGAGAGATAGAGCTTTGAGATGTAGTTACCTAGAGCTTTTTCGGTAATGCCTAGCTCTTCGCCATAACTGTTTAGTTTAAGTTTAAGCTCATCGGTGCCTACTTTGATGTTGTTACCAAAGTATTCTATACCTTGGATTTGGCTAAATTTATCTTCAATAGTTTTAACGGCTTTCATCGCTTTTTGATAATCATCACTAATGACACCAATGCGGATATCCGCTTTTGTATTTCCCATCTTATTTTCTACTACCATCAGGCTACTAAGCTGAAACTTTTCTTCATACTTCTGCTCTTTTAGCCAAACTCTTAAATCCTTTGAAATTTTTTGAGAAGAGATATCTCTAATCCTCTCTTTATCATCATAATAAAAACTAAGATAGGGCGTGATATATCTATCTACAAGATTTTCGGGTTTCATTTTGTGTAGCTCTAAAGATATATAGCCAACATATGGGTAGATTTCAGTTGTGCCTGTAGCACTTCTTCTATACCCAGCTGTTGAGCTTATATGCTTTACAAAAAATCTCTTCTGCTCTTTTAGTATCTCCTTTTCTAAAGTTTGCACAATATTTAAAGACTCATCAAGTGTTGTGCTGGGGTCTGCTTTAAATGTAATGTTTATAGAGGAGTCATCAAAGGGCTGAAACATCTGAAATTTTGATTTTTGCACTCCGTAATATGTTAAAAGAGGGACAATGATGAGAAATGTTAACAAAAAACTTTTTTGATGCCTAAGAAGAAAACTTAAGGCTCTTTGGTAGAGTAGATTTACTCTCTCCCATGAGCGTGCTTTTGAATTTGAACCTAAGATATGCGTAGCATGAAGTGGCAAAAAAATAAATGACTCTATAAGTGAAGCGATAACAAGTGCGCTAAAAGCTATGGGTATAAGTTCTACTATCTCTCCTAATTTTCCACTTATCATCAAAAGAGGAATAAAAGAAAAGATAGTAGTTAAAGAGGCTATCATTACTGGTTTTGCGACCTCTTTTGTTCCAAGGTATGCTGCGTCCTTTGGACTATAACCTTTTTCAATGTATTGTTGAATATTCTCACTCACAACAATGGCATCATCGACAATAATTCCTATAGCTATTAAAACACCGATAAGTGAGTTTATGTTGATGCTGTGGCCTGTGAGATAAAAATAGATAGCACCCATAACAAAAGAGGTAGGAATCCCTAGTGCAATTACGATAGCCATTCTTATATTGATTAAGAGTGCCGTAAGAAGTGTAATAAGAAGAACACCAAGTAATATATTTGATATAACAATATTGAGTCTATCTTTTATAATGGTTGAAGAGTCCATCCTCACGCTAAACTCAACATCCTCAACCTTCATTTTTGATATGAGACGGTTGATATCATCTGCTATGCTTATAGCATCGCCTTTTGGGTTTTGAGATATGGCAAGTGTGATAGAGTTTTTAGCGTCCATGCTTGCAAGTGTCGATGCATCTTCGTACTTTTTACTTATGGAAGCTATATCTTTTAGGACAATTTGTTGGTTATTTATGTTTAGAATAGTATTTTCAAACTCACTAGAGAACTTTTTATCATTGTGTGTTGAGATATAAAATGGCTCATTTATATTATCTATCTTTCCAAGAGGAAAGATATAAGAGACTTCTGAGAAAAGTCGCATAACTTCACTCATAGAAAGATTATAAGCATTGACTTTTTTCTCATCAATCAAAACCTCATAAAAAAGCTCTGAGTCTCCAAATATAGTCACATCTGATACATCTTTGATAGAGAGCAACTTCGTTTTAAAGTTTTTTGATAGCTCTTTTAATCTCTCTCTTGAAACACTCAAAGATTGGATAGATATATGCATGATGCTTCTAGAGTGTGCAACACCTCTGATAACTGGGTCATCCATATCACTTGGAAGATTAACTTTTATAAGCGAGAGTGCGTCTTCAACATCTCGTATAATTGTTGCTTTATCTACTCTTTTGTCAAGTTCAAGAATTATGTTAAATTTTCCCGGTGTTATTACAGAAGATACATTCCAAACTCCAGTTATGTTTTTTACTTCATCTTCGATTTCTCCAACAGCCATAGTGTTTAGACTATCTACAGAAGCTCCTTGATATGAGCCTCTGATGGTTATAGATGCTGGCTCTATTGTAGGTGATATCTCTTTTGGTATCTTTGTATAGGAGTAGATGCCAACTGCGAAGATTAAGAAAAATAGGGTGTAGTTTACTCTATAGTTCTCAATAAAAAACTTGATAATTCCATCAAACATTTACTACTCTCTGTTTTGATAAGAGTAAGAATCTACCCCTAGAATTGCAGCACCATAAGATGTAGTAACTTGAGGGTACGCAGGAATAAATATTTTTTTACCCAACTCATTCTCGATTGCATTTACTAACCCAGCATTAAGAGCTGGTCCTCCGTCAAAGTAAATTCCCTCTTTGATGCCTACGCGTTTTACAAGTTTTATGACTCTTTTTGCAATAGAGTAGTGCACACCACAGACAATATCTTCAACGCTGTGATTATTTCCCAGTAGTCCTATGATTTCAGACTCTGCAAAGACCGCACAGGTACTGTTTATGGAAAGAGGCGTTCCTTTAGAGCTGAAGTGTCTATGGGCTAACTCTTCAACTCCAATCTCTAAGTTCATAGCACAAGCATCTAGAAATTTTCCAGTTCCAGCGGCACATCTATCATTCATGGCAAAATTTACGACATTTCCCATATCATCAAGTGAGATTGCCTTAGAATCTTGACCGCCTATATTTATGATAGTTTTAATCTCGCCATACTCTTTTGCAGCGGCAACTGCTCCTATTGCGTTTGCTGTGATTTCACTGATATTTTCATCAGCTTCTTTGAAGAGTTTTCTTCCATAACCAGTTGCAACTGTGTATGCGATATCATTTTTTGCTATATTTAGCTCTTTCATCAAGTCATCAAGTGTTTGATGGGCATACTTGTAAAACATACTTCCACTTGCACTTATTTTATGCCCTACAAGCTCTTTGTTCTCATCAATAATTGTTATCTTTATAGCAGTTGAACCTATATCTATCCCTGTAAAATATCTCATGTTTTATTCCTATTTTTTATTTTTAATGACTCTACAAAAGCCTCAACTCTTGTACTTAACTGTCCCTGCTGAGATGGACTGTAGTCACTCTCGATATATAAAATGGAGATGCCTTCTCTCTCCATAGCTTCTAGCACGCTTCTTTGTTCAAGTTCATAAACAGTGCATCCAGCAAAAGCTTGATATATAACTCCATCAGCATTAAAAGATCTTACTAGCTCTATTATTCGTCTTATGCGGTCATCATTTTTACTAAAAATAGGGCAGGTACAAGCTTTTAGATATTTGTCTGCTAATGAGTCAATCATATCGTTTACGAACCACTCATCCACGGCTACTCTATCATTGAACATTCTGTTTGAACTACATGTCTCGTCTGCTACTATTATGGCATCTGAGTCTTCGATAATAATTGGAATCTTATAGTTTGGAAAGATAGGAGGTGAGCCTGTATAAACAATTCTTGGGCTAATTTTACCGCCTGCATGAATATCATCTTTTACTCTTTGCTCTAGTTCATCTACTAGTTTTTCACAGGCATCTATCCAGTTATCTATCTTGTCAAAGAAAAAAGCGTTTGTAACTAAAAACATATCATTGCCAAGTATTGGAACAGCTCTGTTTTTTCTAAAATCACTGAGTCTATGATAAAGAGATTGTGCATAACCGATTTTAGAGATAGAGGCTTTTAGTTTTTTTCTGCTAAGTTTTTTGCCCATTTTTAAAGATAAATCTGCACTAAATTCTCTTATGCTTCTTCTAAAAAACTCTCTACTTATTTCACTCTCTTTTGTTCTTGGAAAATCTACATCAACCACATCGTAACCAAAGCTCTTGATTAGAGTTCCTGCTTTTGTTTTTTGGTCACAAGTAGTAGGAGAGTAGATCATATCTGGTTTGTCGATGAGGTTTTTAGATGCTAAATGCCCAACGCTTGCTTTTACTAAAGGACAAGCTTTTTGTGGTAAAAATTCGCTTCCTATCTCATCATCTGTATAAAAACCGTTACAAAGTCTTATGGGAACTCCATCAAGAGCGTAGATGATTTCTGAAGGAATTTGAATACACATTGTTCCTACTTTTACTTTGTCTTTATGTAGAGGTTTTTGTTTACAGTAAACATCTTCAAAAAGATTGTAAAAATAGTCCATCGCCTTTGGCGGTGCTTTAAAACCCTCTTTAAGAGTGTTTAAAACCTTTATTGCCTCCATAGCTTTATGCCTATTTTGCTTCTCATTTTGTGTCTCTATAGCATGAGACTGAAGGCTATTCATCTGCTGCTCCTTTATATGTTTGCATTCCCATTCTTTTTTCAAAACCACCTTTTGTGGATGTAAAGAGTTTCATATTTAATATATCAACATGTAAAGCATCATCCTCAGGACATGCTGCAACGCATTTTAGGCATAAAATACAGTCATCTCTTAAAATATTTGTACTTGTAACATCATCAGCTATATCTTTTATCTGCATATCACAAACGGCATAACAGTCACCACATTTTGTACACTTATCACCATCTTTTTTAAGTTTTAAAAGTGCCGCATCACTAAAAATATAGTGCATCGCACTCATAGGACAAAAAAAACAGAAAAATCTCTTTTTAACAAATGAGCCAACCACAAACAGACCAGTAAACACTAAACCTAAAGCAGTTAGAATCATCGCACTCTTAGAGGAAAAATCTAAGCTCCATTGAGAAGTGTCACCTACAAACAGAGGCGTTACCATTCTTCCAGGGCAGATGCTACAAAAAGCAGTTACCCATTCACGCTCAAGTAGTCCCATCCCAACAGCCATAGGGGATAAAATTACAAGTGCTAGCATTATGTACTTTATCTTTTTGAGTTTGTTAAATTGCGGTTGAGTATAGGTGCTATATCTGATGCCGAGTCTTTTTCTTAAACCAGTTAGCCAATCTTGCATAGTGCCAAGCGGACAAGCGTAACCGCACCATGCTTTGTTAAAAACAATAAACCAGAGTAAAAATGTTACAAAGCCTATAAGAACAGAGATGCTAGCTACACTAAAGAGTACATCTAAAGGGCGAGCTAGTTGATGCTGCAGAGGTAAAAAATAACACATTCCTCCAACTTCCTGATCAAAACCACATGAAAAAACAGGGATGCTAGTGCCTAGATTTATAGCAAAGTAACCACCATATATAAAGATAACAAAGAAAAAAATCTGTAACCAAAAACGAAATCTTTTCATATCTGCCTTGTTTATAAAATCTCTAATCCTTTTCATCAAAGCGCACCTCTTTAAATGGTTTTTTTCTTCCTCTTCTAAAGAAGTAGATAATAAAGCCAGATATTATGGCAGCTAATGTTGCGGCCATTAAGCCATAAGCATAAGATGTATAACCACTTGCTTCTGGGTAGTAAAGAGATGAGTATGTCGCTTCATAGTTTATGGAGCCATACCCATCAAGCGAAGTGTTGGCATCTTCTTTATAGTTTGCAACTAGAACAAACTTGTTTTTATGTCTTCTATCAAACTCATTCCACTCGGGAAAATAATCTTTTATAAGCGTGAAGAGTGCTATACCGTTTTTGTCAGTTTTGAGAGTTTTTGACCAACCTGTCATTGTTGATAGCGTTAGCGTTACACCTTCAATAGGCTCTGAATTTAGTAAAACTTTAAGTCTTATCTTATCGCCAGAATATAGACGATGATAAAAAGTCTCCCCATCTTCTCTTAATCTTAAGATGTCAAAAGGAACTTCTTTTATACTATGAGCGGACATTTTCTCTTCGTTATAGATAGCATCGTTACTATGGTTAAATCTCATGTTTTCAAACTTTGCAGTTTTGATATATAGAGTATTGTCTTGGACTGTTTTATCTATATAAAAGAGATTGTAGTAGCCATTATCTGGCATCTTATAAGTAACTGATTTACAGCCATCTTCTTTTGATGGAGCTAGCTTTGATGTTTGTAAGTTAGCATCTAGAAGATAAAGCTCTGCATCTATACTGTTTATGCAGTTTATCTCTCCATTTTCATCTTCAAAGATAGGCCATACTTTTTGAGAGGGTACCCAGTTTCTTCCACCACCGTGATTGTGCGCAGCATAAGGATTTCCTCTTCTAGCTGCTGGATTAGTTTCTGAAAAATATATACTACTAGATATGGTTGGTTTCTTATAACTACTAGCAGGTCTGTTTTTTAAATCACCTAAAGCCCTGTCTTTTTGAAATACTTTAGCACCTCCACCGTGGTTACCATGACCGCCAGATGCTGCTCCATATGTACTAAAAATATACCCTACATAGATATTTACACTAAAAAAGAAGATGATTAGAGAGGCTGCAAAAGGAAAGGCAATAATTTTTCTTATCTTTGAGGCATCTATGAGTTTCATTCTTTTATAAAGTATGATTAAAGCCCAAACAATAGCTACCCATTTTAGCAAGCCAAATATATGTAACCAACCATCTCCTCTATTTGCTAAAGATGCAACATCTACAGATAAACCAAAGCCTTGAGCAAAACCTTCTACAGTTTTCTCATAGCCTTTGATGAAAAATGTCTCAAGAGAGTGAGCGATAGAACCTAAGATAAAGAGAGGAGCGTATGAATATCCAAGACTATAAAAAACCTTAGAAAAATCCTTTTGTAAAATTTTAGATGCTATAAACATACCTATAAGAGCTGCTGCAACTGTAAAGAGTAGAGCGTAAAGAAAGGCAAATAAACCTACTGCATCTACTGGGCCAAAATTTACAAAGCCTTTAAAATACTCAGCCGTTTTTGACCATATCATATCTGGCGCAGCGTTACTTCTACCGATGCCATGATGAAATGACATAGTTATAGAGATAGATGCAAGGATAAGGATAAACGCCCACACTTCAGCTTTAGAAGTTTGAAACTTTGAAAATAGTGAAAAAGATGGTTTTTTAATCTTAAAACTAACTGCCTCACAAGCAGCAGAACAGTCCATACAAAGTGTACAGTCAGTCATAGAATTCCGCTTATCAAAGGTAAAAGGTTTTAAGTTATAAGGACAAGCTGTCGCACACTCAAAGGTTTTACACTCATTACAAGCACTTTTATAAGTTCCAAGCCATGTAAAAGAGAGTTTAGAATAAGCACGAGTAAGTGTTCCAATAGGGCAGATATATTTACAGTAACTCATATCTTTGTATAAAAAATAAACCACAAAAGAGAGCAGGGTCATAACTGTAAAAAGAGTAGCAGTCCCAAGTGGAGTTCTATAGATGTCAGGAAACATATAGTAGATGCCCCACCAGCCTATAACAACAAGAAAAACACCAATAAAAGGATTTTGCATCCATTTTGGCATAGTTTTTTTGAGTCCATATTTTGTTATGTATTTTCCCATAAAACCATGAGGACAGATGCCACAAAAAACACGCCCGAGCGTAGGAAGTGTAACCACCATAAACAGAGCCCAGAAAACTCCCCAAAACACTGCCCAAGTAAAGAGGTTATCTTCGCCAGTATGAGCAAAACCAAAATACATAGCATATAAAAACAGAGCTAAAACTGCTATTTTTAATGTCATAAGAAATTTCTGATTTTTAAATAAAAAACCTATAATTGGTTTAGCGTAAATATCATCTTTGTCACGCTTAATAAAATCTACCATAATTTGCCTTTGTTAAAGTACTAATACACCGTTTAAAACTAACACGCCTACTATGACAAGAAGAAGTGCTGCAACTCTCTCTATAAAAAGTTTGTAAGAGGAAAACTGCACCATCATCCCTTTGACTACAGTTGAGAGGATAAAACCGTAAAATATAATTGAAAAAATAACAGCACCAAGACCAAAGAACAAGCCAAGCCCTATAGAGTTGTAGATGCTGCTACTATTTGCCGCTACTGCCAAGAGCGCCATGATTGGAGCACAAGGATTTATAGACATAGTTGCACCAATAGTAAAAAAGCCAAATTTGTTTAACTTTGGCTTTTTGATTAACGGTGCAGAGTGAGCGCAAGAGTTCGCCAAACTAAAGCTCTTATACATCAGATATATGCCCATAGAGATAGTGCTAAAACCTAAGATGATGCTAAATATATGGTTGTCATTTAACATAATCTTTACCCATACAGAGCTAAGATATGCCACAATTGCTATAAGCGTATAACTAAAAATCCTACCTAGACTAAAAGGTAAAATAACACCAAGTGCTTGTCTTGTGTTGTTAGAGTTACCAATAAGCAAGGGGCTTAAAAACGGCATACAAGAAAACATACATGCTGTAGCTCCGTAAGAGAGACCTATGATAAAGATTGAAAAAAAAGCTGTATATTCCATAATCTTACTTGCTCTTTTTGGTAATAATTCCAAGATTTTTAAACTCTTTTTCTTCTAAGGTATCTAAAAGTGAGACAAACAGATCAAACTTTGCTTCTTTGTCGCAGTTGATATGTATAGGCGTCTGCACCTCATACTTAGAGAGCTCTTGTGCAATATTGTTTTCTTGAACTACTAGCTTGTCAAATAAAATTTCACCATTTTCTTTTATAGTTATAGTGAGATTTTTCTTATCATCTTGAGGAGTCGCAGTTTTTGAAGTTGGAAGATCAACTGGAATGATTCCTTTAGCAACAAATGTAGCTGTAGTTAAGACAATGACGAGAAGAACAAGCATAATGTCAATGAAAGGAACTACATTTATAGAGTCAAATTTTTTAATTTGCATCTTTTGCCTTCTCTTTTATATCCCATCTTGCTAAAACAATCTCTATTTTTCTAGCTAAGTGGTTATAAAATACAATAGCGGGGATAGCCACAACTAAGCCCATAGCAGTTGCTTTTAGAGCAAGTGCTAATGAGGTCATTATCATCTTTACATCTAGTGCATCACTTTGACCCATTGCATAAAAAGTTATAATAATCCCAAATACAGTTCCAAGTAGCCCAATATATGGAGCATTTGACCCAAAGGTTGAGATGATATTTACATTGTTTGTTAGTACGATTTCAAGCTCTTCTTTTGTTTGAAAATCATCTATATTGATCTGTCTATAAAAAAAGAGTCTCTCGATCCAAAACCAAAAAGTCATAAAACTCATAACTCCTAAAAGTCCAATGATTCCATAATCAACAATATCTTTTAATAGTTCTATATTCATTACTCTTCACCTCTATGTTGTAGTTAAAATTTAACCGATAAACCAGCAGTGTAAACTCTCCCTGAATTTACCGTGATTGATAAATCCTCAGCGTTAAACAATCCATCTTCATTTCTGTCGCCGCTTGCTCTTGCTGTGTTGTAGTAAAACTTATCAAAAAGATTATCTACTCTTGCAAAAAAGTTATACTCATAGTTGCCTATTTTATTTGTATAGCTCGCTAGCAGATTTAGAGTTGCATGTCCTGGTATTTTGATTTGGTTTAAATCATCTGCATAGTAGTTAGATTTTGCATTTATCTCTGATGTTAGTTTTAGCTCTTTTATCGGCATATAGTTTAAGATAAGGTTTAGTTGATGCTTTGAAGTTCTAGGGATTTGGTTGTTTGTAGCATCAAAAAATGTAACAACTGAAGTACGAGGATTGCCGTCTAAGTCAATACCAAAATTGTTATACTTTGTATAATATGCATCAAGATAGGTATAAGCAAGGTTGAATGATACTTCCTTAACAATGTTACCTATGGCAGAGAGTTCTAAACCTCTATGTCTTGCACCTCCTACATTGTCCCACATATCTGTAGTATCTGTGTCTCCATAGTTACCAGATGTTTTCATGATAAAATCTTTTCTATCAATCTGGAAAATCGCAGCTTCATAGGTTATACCTTTTGCCTTTGCACGAATACCTATCTCATAGTTATAAGACTTTTCTGGATCTAAACTAGGGTTGTTCGCCGTGCTTCCCCATGCGCTAGTGCTCCCAGCATAGAGTTGCGTAACTGTTGGTGCTCTAAAACCTGTTGAGTAGTTTGTATAAACGTCAAAGATTTCGTTTATCTTATAGTTTGCTCCTAGTCTGTATGAGTAAACATTAAAATCCTCTTTATAGTTGTTGTTCTTATAATCTTCATAATCGAGTTTGATAAGGTCATATCTTAAGTTTGCAGTAACACTGAAATCTTTTGTAATCTCTTGCTTATACTCGCCATAAAAAGCATAAACATTTTCATCTGTTGTGTCGTTACTTTTTGGTTCGCCTGCTAAGTAGTAATTTGGAGTTACAGAGTAAAATGGAGAGTATCTTACTAGAGGCTGGTTTACTTTATAGGTTGTTTTGTTTTTATACTCATTAAACCTTAAATCAACACCGAGCAAAGTAGCAAAACTATCAAATGAACTCCTGTATTCACTCTTTATTCCCCTTTGTATCTGTTTATAGTCGTTATCAGTGGTGTAATCTTTATCATTTAAAGAAGGATTTAAAGCTCCGCTACCGTCTCTTTTTTGTGGTCCTGATATAAATGAGGTGTCATCTTTATAAATATATCCATTTAGAAGTAGATTTGAGTTGTTGCTAAAGTCTTTAGAGTAAGTAAGAAAGAGTTTAAGAAGTTCTACATCATAATCTCTTGAGTAGTCTCTACTCTCTTGATCTCCATTATAAACAGATTTAGGATTTGTTCTTGCCTCTGTCTCTCCACCTACAGTTCCGTGTGAATCTTTTTCTCTCTTTGAATACTCAAATCCAAAAGATATGTCAGATGTATCATCAAGATAATATTGTAGTTTTCCGTTGAGATAGTTTGACTTATAGTCTGAACCTTCCCAGTAGCCATCAGCCTTTCTTTGACTTGCTTGAAGGTGAAAACTCAAATTATCATTTGCATAGCCGCTTCTTGCTAGGATTTTTTGAAAGCCAAAGCTACCAAATTCAACTGCTCCAAAGTTGTTGTTATATTTTGCGCCTTTTTTTGTTGTTATGATAATGGCACCAGAGAGTGCATCATCACCAAACAGGTATGAAGCTCCACCTTTAACAACTTTAATGCTCTCTATATTGTCAAGGTCTATATTTACCTTTCCTGTTCTCTCAAAGACGGGAACACCATCAATCACGACAGCAACACCAGGCTTTTCACCCATATACATCTGGTTTTCTACACCTCTTAAGTGGATTTTTAAAGAGTCACCAGTTGAGTATTCTGTTGTTACTCCTGGAATTGATTGTAAAAGCTGTTGCACGCTTTCTGCATGTGCTTCATCAACACTTTCTCCGCTTATGGTTGAAGTACTAGAGACTTCAGTTCTTTTTGATTTAAACTTATCATCAATAGTAGATGACTCAACTTGTATAGTCCCCAAATCAGATGCACTAAGACTTGCAATCAGTACAGAAGAAGCGACAGAGATATATAAACTTTTTTTCATTATAGTTCCTCATATTTTAATATCTGAGGCAGAGTATAATATCAAAGTGTTAATTTTATATTAAGTTTTGTTTATAAACTATTTTTAAGAATAATATATTGAAACAGGTATGATGTTAGAATTGAAAGCTCTGAATAATTATTAATTTGGATCCCAAGTCAAGTTCAGGATGACTCATGTATAGTTATTGTGTGCTTGACACGGAATCTAGTTTATAAAGCTACTAGCATCTTTGTAAGCTCTTCAGGTCTATTAGAATTTTGCATAGCACTTTCTTTTGATATAATCTTTTTTTGTAGTAGTTCTAAGAGTTGTTGAGTCTGTGTTGTCATCTGAGTCTCTTTTTGATTTAGTTGCATTTGCGAATACAATTGATGCACTTTATCTTCTCTTATGAGATTTTGTATGGCAGGGTTTGCTATTAAAATCTCATGAGTTGCAACTTTTCCGCCGCCTATTTTAGGTATAAGAGTTTGAGAGATTGCAGCAATTAAAGATGAAGATAGCTGTGCTCTTACTTGAGCTTGTTTATCCCCATCAAAAACATCTATGATACGGTTTATGGTTCCTGGTGCTGAGTTTGTATGTAGAGTTCCAAAAACTAAGTGGCCAGTCTCCGCGGCAGTTAGCGCTGCACTAATAGTCTCTGCATCTCGCATCTCTCCAATTAGAATAACATCTGGATCTTGTCTAAGAGAGTATTTTAGTGCTGCGGCAAAAGATGCAGTGTCGCTTCCTACATCTCTTTGAGAAAAAAGAGATTTTATATTTTTGTGAACAAACTCAATCGGGTCTTCAATGGTTATAATATGTTTTCTCTCATTTAAGTTTATCTCATGAAGCATAGATGCTAAGGTGGTAGATTTACCGCTACCAGTGGGACCTGTAACTAAGATAAGACCTTTTCCTTTTTTGATAAGTTCTTTAAAAATGGGAGGATTTCCATACTCATCAAGCGTAGGGATATCTAAAGGAATCATACGAAAAGCACAAGCTATCCCACCCATAGTACGATAATAGTTTGCACGAAAACGACCTACATCCTCTAGTTCAAAAGAGAAATCAAGCTCATTATTTTCTTCAAAGACCTTTTTTTGCTTATCTTCTATAAGTGAGTAAGACATCTCTTCTATATCTTTTGCATCTAAGACTGCTAAGTTTAAAGGACGGAGTTCTTTATCTATTCTAATTTGCGGCTCACTCCCAACAACAAGATGTAAATCGCTAGAGCCATAAGCTAAGACACTCTTTAGTAATTTTTTAATATCTACTGTTTTTCTTACTTCTTCACTCATATTGAGTTCCTCTTTTTTTCTTACTCTATTATCTTAGGAACTATAAAAAAATTATCATCGCTTTGTGGTGCATGTTTGAGTATATCTTGGTTTATTTGTTGATCACAAAATGGGATATCTTCTCTTGTGAAAGTACCTTTGTCACTCATTGCAAAACTGCCATTTACGCCATCTGTATTTAACTCGCTTAAGTTGTTAACAAAACTAACTACCTCAGAGAGTTGAGATATAATCTCTTCTCGTTTATCTTGTGAAATCTTTAAAAAAGATAGTTTTTCTAGTTTACTTAACAGTGCATCATCTACTTGCATTTCTAACCTTAATTATATAATTTTACAAGATTGTAACAAAAAATATCTATGTGTTTGATGAAACTTTAACAAACTATGCGATATTATTGCAAACTTATAAAATTATGTTGTAACAAAGGAATATTTTTGAGTCTTAAAAACGATATTGAAATGGTAAGAGAAAAGTTAAATTCTGAAGAGAAATTTTTTGAAAAAGCTGTTATAACGGAGAGATTCGTTAAAAAGTATAAAAAATTTCTTATCGGTGGACTTGTGGCTATTGTAGTTGTAGTTGCTGCAAATATAGCTTATGATATAAACAAAGAGTCGAAGGTGAGAGAGGTAAATATTGCCTTAGCTATCTTAGGCGAAGATGCCGAGAATTCTGAGGCACTCAGTACTATAAAAAACATCTCACCAGCTCTTCATGATGCTTGGATATACTCAAATGCAGTTGTAAAAAAAGATATTCAAAGTATGAAAAAACTAACAAGTTCATCATCTGTAATGGTGGCAGACTTAGCTAGTTATGAAGTTGCACAAGAGTCAAAGGATGCTAAGCTTCTTGATGATTACGCTTCAAAAAAAGATGCAGTTTACAAAGACTTAGCTCTAGTTCAAAGTGCCATCATTTATATGAGCAACTCAGATATACAAAAGGCACATGAGAGATTAGCTAAGATCTCTTCTGAGTCATCTTTGAAAAATATAGCAAATGCACTTATGCACTATGGAGTGAAGTAAAATTTTGAAAAAGTTACTATTGCTACTCACTATTTCCATAGCTTTTGTTTTTTTAGGGTGTAGCTCTAAAAAAGTTTTTGAACCAAAAGATGTAAAAGAAGATTGGGCTTACTATGGAAATGCTACGAGCAAGATAGTGAGTGTTGCTTCTAATGCTGCAATGCTTGATACTAGAGAAGTACTTTTACAAGATAGACTCTTAGATGTTAAGATAGATGAATCATATAGACTCTTAGGAAGTAGCGATGGTTGGGTTTTAAGCTCAACTATAGACGGAGAACTAAAAATTGATTTTATAGCAGATAAAACACTGACAAAGAAGTTTAATCTTAAAAAAACTATAGCAAGCGCGAGCATAAAAGATGATGTTTTGGCTGTTTTATTTGCAAACAACGATATGGCTCTATACTCTATCTCACAAAACTCTCTTTTAGTGCAAGTACAAGGCACACCATCAATAGCAGTGGATGATAGGATTACTAGTCCATACTTTATGAACGACTTAGTTCTGTTTTTAACACTCGATGGCAAGATTATTATTGTAAACTCTGAGACAAAAAAGAAACTAAGAACAACTATAGTCTCCACTGATGATAATTTTAACAATGTTATCTATTTTAATGTAGTTGATAACAAGCTAATAGCGGCAACATCAACAAAAATCCTCTCAATGGCAGCTAAAGAGATACGAGCTAGTTATGAAATACGAGATATTGTAAGCCTTGAAAAAGAGATATTTATCACTACAAAAGAGGGTGAAGTTATATCTTTGACACCAGATTTACAACTCATTTCAAAGATAAAGTTTCCATTTGCTCACTTTTTGGGACTTATCGTTCATAATGAAAAGTTATATATACTTGAAAAGCAGGGTTATCTTATAGAAGTCTCAAGAGATTTGCAAACTCATACTATCTATGAAGTAAATGTTGGTGATGGTTTTGTTTACGAAGCAGATAAGCTATTTTATGTAAAAGATGAATACATCTCACTTGAGTAACGAGCTAGAAGCTTTTTTGGAGTACATTAGTGTCACAAAGGCACTAAGCCAAAAGAGTGTTGAAGCTTATATGAGTGATTTGATCTCCATAGAAGAAGAGTTAAAAAAACCACTCATAAGCTTAGATACTAAAAATATACTCTCTTTTTTAACAAGATACACAAACAAAAGAACACTAAACCGCAAACTCTCTTCTATAAATGCTTTTTTTGATTTTTGTTATAAGAGTCATTTTTCTGAGCAAAAGACAAAACAAAAATTTGCTAAAATCCCAAAATTACTACCAAAATTTCTCTCATACCAAGAGATACAAAGCTCATTAAAACTCATAGACAAAAGCTCATGGTTAGGTTTAAGAGACTACGCTCTTTTGATGTTTTTATATGCATCTGGTGCTCGCATCAGTGAATGTTTAGCGCTTGAGCTTCAAGACTTAGAAGATGGTTGGTTGCGCATTAGACATGCAAAAGGGGAAAAAGAACGCATAGTCCCTATCGCAAAAGTAGCTCTAAGAGCTATAGGTGAGTACATCAAAGAAAAACCAAAAGATACTCAAAAAGTCTGGGTAAACTACAAATCAGAACCGCTTAGTAGAATCTCTGCATATAAGATAACTCAAAAATATCTAGGAATCTCACCCCATGTTTTAAGGCACTCATATGCAACTGCACTTATAAGTGGCGGAGCAGACTTAAGAGTTGTACAAGAACTGCTTGGCCACTCATCACTTTTAACTACTCAGATATATACACATATACAAAAGCAAGACTTGAAAAATACAGTAGAAGTTTGTCATCCATTAGCATAGAGTTGTTTTAATATCTATCTCATATCATAGTAGATATAATTTCAAACTCTTTTTTTAGCAAAAAAAAGATGTTTTGCATAGTTTTTATTTAGATATTTCTTATTTGAATATTTGGTTTTTCAAAGAATTTTAGTTATTTATTTGGTTTATAAGATTTTGGAGTTTTATATATATGATAAAAAAATTTATTCCTCTTATAGTTGTTGTTGCTCTTGTAGCGCTTATTGTTAGTGTTTTTCTTATGCTTGCATCTAAAAAACAGATGATAGTTATAAAAGAGCACAACTTAAAAAAGCTACCTTATGAGCTTGTTTTAAACAAGTATCAAGATAGTGATTGTGGAATGGTTATAGATGATTTAAGAGATGTCTCGCAAGTTGTCTCGCCTAGCGGAAAAACTTGGTTTTTTCATGACCATGGTGGATTTATTAAGTGGCTTGAAGATAAGACATTTAGAGATGAGGCTGTTATCTGGGTTATGAGCAGGGATACAAAACAGTATATAGATGCAAAGGCAGCTTTTTACTCACTAACTGATGAGACACCGATGGGCTATGGTTTTGGAGCTTATGAGCAAAAAGTAAATGGTAGTGTAGATTTTGATACAATGCGGCTAAGAATGTTAAGAGGAGAGACACTTAACAATCCACACATTAGAAAAAAACTCTTAGGAAAATAATTTAAAATTATGGAAACTGTAAATATTTTAACCATTATAAGCATAGCATTTCTAGGTTCTTTTGGACACTGCATCGGAATGTGTGGGGGAATAGTTCTAGCATACTCTACTATAAAGATAGAACCAAAAAGTTCTAAAGTTTCACAAAGTTTTGCACATCTTCTTTACTCTTTTGGTAGAGTTTTTACTTACTCTATCTTAGGTGCAATGTTTGGAGCACTCGGTGGAGTTGTGACTTTTTCAAACAATGCAAATGGAGCTTTGCTAATTTTTGCTGGAATTGCTATGGTTCTAGCAGGACTATCTTTAATGGGTAAAATCAAGTTTTTAACCCTTATAGAGCACTCCTTTTCCTCATCATCTGTCTATAAAAAAGCTTTTAAAAAGGTCTTAAATTCAAAATCAAACCTTAGTTTTTTTGTTCTTGGGATGTTAAACGGACTTTTGCCTTGTGGTTTTGTTTACTTCTTTGCCATTACAGCAGCGAGTACAGCAAGTCCTCTTTATGGCGCTTTGGTTATGGCTATCTTTGGACTAAGTACCATTCCCGCGATGTTTGGGCTTGGTTTTTTAGCAACACTAACAAGTGCAACAAGCTTTAGAAATATGATGATGAGCCTTGCATCTATAGCGGTTATTTTATATGGTGCATATACTATTTATAATGGGTATGATTATATAGCAAATCCAAAGAAGTCTCTTACTGAGTGTCACACTTAGATCGTAAGAAAAAATATATATTTTAAAATTAAGTTTTAGCATATTTAAATGAGAGTAGCATTTGCTTAAGGAGCATGTTATGAATGAGAAATTTAATAGAGATTTTTTAAAAATCCTACTTGTTATTGTCACTCCTATTTTACTGCTCGTGTTGCTATTTAGCTTCTATCTTTTTGATAGACTTATGGAAGATAAAAAAAAGTTTCTTTTAGAAAAAACATACTCTATGGCAAGTATGATATCAAGCGTAGCCGCCTTTGATGAAAAATACTCAATCAACCTTGATTTTGATAACCTGGCATCAAATGCAACCATTTTTCAAGTACAAAAAACTTTTAGCTCTATAATTCAAGTAGATCTTGAATTAGAGTACCTCCTTGGAGTTAGAGATGGCGAATATATAAGATTTTTAGCCCACTCAAAAGAAGAAGTTTTAGATGTAGAGATGAAAAACCTAAATATTGCAATTCCTATGAGAAATGCTTTAGAGCAAAAGAGTGGAGTTAGTATTGAAAATAGTTATCTTGGCAAAAAAGTTCTAGCATCTTATACTCCTATAAAAGGAACAAATTGGGGGCTTGTAGTTGAGCAGCCATACAGTGTTCATATAAAACCACTCTATCAGACTAGTATAATGAGCGCTTTTGCAATAGCCTCCTTCGTCACCTTTTTATATTTTATTTTAAAGAGATATGAAGTAAAAAAAACGAGACTTATAGAGCAAAGTGAGAAAAGATTTCAGCAACTCGTAGAGAGTAGTGATGATTTTGTGTGGGAGATAGATGCACAGGCAACTTACACATATGTTAGCCCGCAATCTAAAAAGATTATAGATTTTGAGCCTAGTGAAATTCTAGGTAAAAAACCTTTTGATTTTATGGATGAAGAAGAGTCAGCTAGAGTTTCTAAAGAATTTTTTGAGCTTGCAAGTAGAAGAGAGAAGATAGTAAATCTTGAACATACCCTTTTACACAGAGATGGGCATAAGGTGCATATACTAACTAGAGGCTCTCCATTTCTTGATGATAGAGGAGGTTTGTTAGGATATAGAGGCATAGATAGAGATATAACTCTTATGAAGATAAAACTCCAAGAGATAGAGTATCTAGCTTTTTATGACGCTCTAACAGGCCTTGCAAACCGCCAAAACATCAATGAAAAAATCTCACAAGAGATTAACTATGCAAAAAGAAACAATACACTCTCAGCACTTCTTTTTGTTGACTTAGATGACTTTAAAATAATAAATGATACACAAGGCCATGACCATGGGGATGAAGTTTTAAAGAGTGTGGCTAATAGACTCTTAGAATCTATCAGAAGCTTTGATACAGCTGGGCGGATTGGCGGAGACGAGTTTGTTGTCTTAGTAAGAGGAGAAGATGTAGAGCAAGATAATTTTGCTCATTTTGACGCACTTATAGAGAGAATCTTAAAAGAGATAAATGAGCCAATTATTGTAAAAGAGTATAAACATCAAGTAAGAGCTAGCATAGGGGTAGCAATAATTCCTAGAGATGGTGATAGATTAGAAGATGTTTTAAAATGTGCAGACCGTGCTATGTATGAAGCAAAGAAGATGGGCAAAAATCGCGTAGTGTTTCATAAAAGCTGATATAATAAATCTAAAAAAGGCTTTTTGATATGATTATGCAAAAAAAGAGAAAAACTAAATGAGTAAAGTTGTAACTGTCATAGACACTTTTGGTTTTTTCTTTCGCAGTTTTTATGCACTACCACAACATCTAAAAAACAAAGATGGCTTTCCAACAGGTCTTTTAACTGGTTTTACAAACTTTATATCCACCCTGCAAAAACAACACGATAGCGACTATCTTATCTTTGCCATCGATAGTAAAGGCAATACCTTTAGAAATGAGATTGACCCAAACTACAAAGCAAATCGTCAAGCGCCTCCAGAGGAGCTTACGATGCAACTCCCAATAGCCATAGACTGGATAGATAAGATGGGCTATAAAACACTAGGCTATAGTGGTTTTGAAGCAGATGATATCATAGCTACTGTAGTAAAGCATGCAAGAGAAAAAGACTACACAGTTCGAATAGTCTCGCACGATAAAGATTTGTACCAGCTCATTGATGATGGAAGAGTCGTAGTAGTTGATGCTATTAAGAAAAAAGTCATGGATGAAGAGGCTTGTTTTGTTAAATATGGTGTCACGCCAAAGCAGTTTATAGACTATCAGTCCATCTTGGGTGATAGTGCAGATAATGTCCCTGGAGTCAAGGGCATAGGAAAAGTTGGAGCTGAAAAACTTTTAAAAGAGTTTGGCTCACTTGAGTCCATCTATGAAAATGTTCATCTTGTTAATGGTGCTAACAAAAAAAAGCTCATTGAGTCAAAAGAGAGCGCTTTTATGTCAAAAGAGCTAGTCTCACTTCGTGATGATGTCTTAGATGCGCTTGATTTTGAAGAGTATAAGATGGATGTTGAGCATCCATTTTTAAATATCTATGACGAGCTTGTAAAGTATGAGCAAAACGGCATCATCAGAGCTCTAAAAGCAAAAGATATATTAACAGATGAGATAGAGATAAAAGCAGAAAAAAAACTAGCGCAAGATAAAAAAGATAGTAAAAAGCTTGACTTTATAGCTACGCTGATAACTGATGCAAAAGAGTTAAAGAGTGTTTTGAAATCTCTCACCCCGCAAACCATAGTGGCTTTTGATACGGAGACAACAGGACTAGAGCATGACAAAGACTTCATTGTAGGCTTTAGCTTTAGTTTTAATGATAAAGAGGCATTTTATGTACCTTTTGCTCACTCTTACTTAGGTGTTGGCGAGCAAGTAAGCAAAGAAGATGCAACAGATGCAATCAAACAAATCTTTAAGAGTAAGGTAGTTGGTCATAACATCAAGTTTGATCTGCACTTTATCTCTAAGCTCTTAAATGAGGATACATTTCATGTCTATGCAGATAGCATGATACTTGCGTGGCTTATAAACCCTGAGAGTGCTTTGAGTCTTGATAAGTTAGCCGATAAGTTGCTAGGTCACACCATGGTTGCATTTAAAGATAGTGTGAAAAAAGGTGAGACTTTCGCCTCAGTTGAACTAGGAGATGCAACTATCTATGCAGCAGAAGATGCTTTTATAACCTTGAAGCTTTTTCATCTCTTTAACCAAAGCCTTAAACTCCAAGATGCCGAGCATCTTATATCTGAATCTATGGAAGTTGAAGTCCCATTTATAACTACACTTTTACATATGGAACAAGCTGGAATTAGAGTTGATGGTTCATTTTTAGAAGAGTTTTTAGTAGAGATAAAAGAGATGTTAACAAGGCTTACAAGAGATATCTATATAGAAGCTGGAAGCGAGTTTAACATCAACTCTCCAAAACAGTTGGGCGTTATACTCTTTGAGCATTTAGGACTGCCAACTGGCAAAAAAACAAAAACTGGCTACTCAACTGATGAGAAAGTTCTAAGCTCATTAAAAGATGCTCATAAAATTATCCCGATGCTCTTAGAGTACAGAGAGGTTTATAAACTCTTCTCAACCTACATAGAGCCACTTTTAAAACTAAGTAAAGAGCATGAAGATAGTAGAGTTCACACCTCTTTTGTTCAAACAGGAACAGCAACAGGAAGACTAAGTTCAAAAAACCCAAATCTTCAAAACATACCAGCTAGAAGCCAGTTAGGACTTAGAATCAGAGAGGCTTTTGTGGCATCTAGTGGCAACAAACTCATAGGCATTGACTACTCTCAAATCGAGCTTAGACTCCTAGCTCACTTCTCGCAAGACAGAGTCTTAGTAGATGCATTTAAAGCAGACAAAGATATCCACTACCAAACTGCAGTTGTACTCTTTGGTGAAGATGAAGCTAAAGGTAAAAGAAGTGTTGCAAAGACTGTAAACTTTGGACTTTTATATGGCATGGGACAAAAAAAGCTCTCAGATACTCTTGGCATCACAACTAAAGAAGCAAAAGAGATTATAGAGCGGTATTTTGAGTCATTTCCAACAGTAAAGAGCTACTTTAGAAGCATAGTTGAGCTCTCTAAAAGTAAAGGTTACGTTGAGACACTCCTTGGCAGAAGAAGATACTTTGACTATGATAGTGCAACTCCAATGTTTAAAGCTGCTTATGAGAGAGAGTCGGTAAACAGTGTTTTTCAAGGAAGTGCAGCAGATATCATAAAACTTGCCATGAACAAGATAGCAAAAGTTATAAGGGATGAAAAGCTAGATGCAAGAATGCTACTACAAATCCATGATGAGCTTATCTTTGAAGTAAAAGAGAGTGAGGCTGAAGTTTTAGCAAAAAGATTTCAAGAGATTATGCAAGATATTTATGAGCTAAATATACCACTAAAAGCCGACGCAAACATTGGTGATAACTGGGGTGAGTTGAAATAACTCGAAACCCAGAATAAATTCGTGGTTCCTAGATTGTGATACTTCACTTTTTTTATTTAACGTAGCAAATTATTATGATTTGCTCTATTATTAAAATAATCTAGTTAATACTTATTTTGGAAAATATTGCCAGTGCAATACCCACTAGAAAAAACGCAATCACAGCTATTATAGTAGATTTTATCATCTTCTTTACCCATTTTAACTCTGCAACTTCATCATCTACTTTGTTTTTCTTTTGCATATAATACTCCTCCATAATTTTTTAAAAATATATCGCTTTGAGAACTGATATTTCTTCACCATTTGTATTGGAAAATATCATAGTCTCACCTTTTATCTCATAAGATTTTACACTTTGAAGCACATTTGTAAAAGCATCTTCTGTTTTAATATTTGGACACATCATTTTAGTGCTCGCTATATTTTCAAAAGCTATATTTTTATCTTCTATCTTATAACTTCCAAAAAAATTGTTACACCCTAAATGCCCTTTAACACTACCATCAGCTTTAAACTGTATATATGGTTCTCTCTCAAAAACCTCTACTTCTTTATGGTTTAAACTAAGCACTTTAAAGTAAGTATTTGTTAGCGAAACATCAGCTTTTGCACTATTTTCAACTGTGCTAGTAGCACAAGCTGTAAAAAAAAGTGTGGCTATAAAAGTAAGTGGTAATATTGTTTTTTTTATCATAATTATCCTTTTGGGCATGATTATAAGAGATTATTTTTAATGCTAAGTTAACTACACTAAATATAGCAAATTAGCATTTATCTCTAAGATGCTTATGTTTTATCTCTTGTAGTCTTATATATAAAACTAAAAACCTCGGCGACGGCTCTGTATAGTGCTTCTGGAACCTCTTTGTCTAGCTCTACTTTTGAGAGTAGTTCTATAAGATCTTCATCTTTTTGTATGGGGAGGTTGTGGAGCTGGGCTATTTTTATGATGTTGTTTGCAACTTCTCCCTCACCTTTTGCTACAACTCTAGGAGCTGACTCTTTGTTGGTGTCATATCTAAGTGCGGCTGCTTTTTTACGACCTTGCATCTAGTGCCTCTTTGGAGTAAATTTTAACTCTTTTCATGCTTTTATCTCAAACCCTATGTTTATACTCTGTGTATTTGTTTCATAAGCACTTGTTGGCATCTTTTTTGTAGCATCTTGTATGCGTATCTCTCGTGGTGTGATGTTTGAGCCGATAAGGGCGGCACGAAGTGAGGCTATATTCTCTTTTACTAGCTCTTTTAGTTTTGGATTGTCTGAGAGGATTTTGATATTTAGTTGATTTTCTTCATACAAAACGAGCTTTAAATTTAGCTCTCCATAGTTTATAAGGTTTAGCGAGATATCACAGTAAAACTTATCATCGACATCTTTTTTTAGCTCTATCTGCCCATCTTTTAACTCCTCCCACGAGAAAGGAAGATACAAAGATGAGGAGTTTGATAGATGCGAGACGAGTTGAAAGTAGTCTATTTGAAGTGCTAATTTATCTATATTTTTTAGTACTTCAGCTTGGTTTGGACTGTTTGACTTCACTAACTCTTCTTTAGTTTGAAGCAAGATTGATTTTAAATCATTTGCGATAATCTCTTTTACATTTTGCTGTGTTTCTAATTTCATAGGAGCATCTAGTGAGTGTAGCTTGCCTATAATAGTTTTTACATCTTTAGAAAAAAGAGCATCTAGTGGCTTTTGTTCGGCGAGTTTTGGGTCAATTAGTTTTGAATCGATAAGCTTTGGGTCTATAGTTTTTATATCAACAGGCTTGGCATCTAGCTCTTTTATGTTGCTTTGTAGAGTTTGTAAAATCTTCTCTACTCCTCGTGATAAAAGAGTAAGTAGCTGTTTGTTGTCAGCTTGAGGCTGCAGTAAGGCTTGGTTTGTGGCGTTTTTGAGTATTGGAGATTCTAGAAGATTTTGTATATGTTTTGTTAGTGATTTTACTTCATAGATAGAGCTTTTATCTACCAAGGGTTGGAGTTTAAGAAGTATATTTTTTAGTTCTAGTTGTGGGTTTTGAGCGTTTTTTAGGCGTGACTCTAAAAAGACTCCTGAGTTTGTTAGTTTGGCTTTTACATCTTTTTCATTTAAGTTTTTTATATCCACCAAAAATTCTTTTAAGATTTTTTGAATAGGAAGAGGTTTTTCATCTGATTTTATCGAAGAGAGTAGCTCTTTTATGGTGGATGAGACATCTCCTAGATTTTTTAGAGTTGGGTTTTGCTTTAGTAGTTGAAGCAGAGTTTTGTCACTTACACTGCTTTGTGAGCTTTGTTTTAGAAGTGAGTTTAAAACCGATTTTAAATCCTTGCCAGAACTTAGTGCTTCAAGCTCTTTAGGAGTAGCATTTTTGAGCACTTCTTTTAGGGCTTTGTTTGTATTTGGCAGGATAATATCTAGTTTTGTGTTTGTAGTGACATTTAGCATAGATGAGTATATCAGATAAATACGTTAAATATCAATACTCAAATAACCTTGCTGTGATATAATTGCCACATCATGCTAGAACAATATAAAAATGCCATAGAAAAAAGCAATATCATCTCAAAAACCGATACAGAGGGCATCATAACCTTTGTAAATGATGAATTTTGTAAGATCTCAGGATATACAAAAGAAGAACTCATCGGCAAAAATCACAACATTGTAAGACATAGTGATGTGGATCCTCTAAAATTTAAAGCTCTTTGGGATACTATAAAGTCAAAAAAAGTCTATAAAGATACAGTAAAAAACCGTGCAAAAGATGGTTCTACATTTTATGTAAACACAACAGTAATCCCTATCTTAAACAACAAAGAAGAGATAGTAGAATTTATAGCTATCCGTTACGATGTTACAAAAGAGGTTTTTTACAAAGAAGAGCTTTTAAAAAAAGAGAAAGAACTCAAAGAACTAAATGAGACGTTAGAGTTTAGAGTTGCAAAAAAAACTAAAGAACTTGAAGAGTTAAACCAAACCTTAGAAGAGCGCATAAAAGATGAAGTTAGCAAAAATGAGCAGAAGCAAAAAGTGATGTTTTTGCAGTCTCGACAAGCCTCACTCGGCCAGATGCTAGCTAACATTGCCCATCAGTGGAGGCAGCCACTAACAGAGCTAAACTTAACTCTCTTTAGTATAAAAAAGGCGGCTCAAAATGGCGATGAAGCAAAGCTTGTAGAGTTTTACGATGAGAGTAAAAATATCTTAAAAAATATGTCCGAGACTATAGAAGACTTTACAAACTTTTTTAACCCTCAAAAAGAAAAACACCTTTTTTATGTAGATGAGAGCATAGAAGAAGCACTCTCTTTACTTGATAAGATGCTAAAACAAAACATGATTAGTCTTAAAGTAAAGCTTCAAAAACTAGAGGTTTTAGGCATCCAAAATGAGCTTACACAAGTTATAATAAATCTTATAAAAAACTCTAAAGACTCTTTTTTAAGTAAGGGAATACTCATACGAGAGATAAACATAATAGTAGAAGAAAAAAATGGTTTTGCTCATATTGAGATGCAAGATAATGCAGGTGGCATCTCAAAAGAAAACATCGATAATATCTTTGAGCCGTACTTTACAACTAAGCACCAAAGTAGTGGAACAGGTTTAGGACTTTTTATGTCAAAGATGATTTGCGAAAAAGGACTCGATGGAGATCTTGATGTGAGCAGTAAAAAAGGTGTGACAAGCTTTCATATAAAAATACCTCTTGCAAAGAAAACAAGATGAAAAAAAGGTCACTAAAGGGTTTAAGAGTTCTTTTTGTAGAAGATGAAGAGAATATCGCAAGGCTTTTAAAAGAGGCCATAGGCGATAGTTTTTATAGTTTTACTATAGCAAAAGATGGAAGAGACGGTTTAGAAATGTTTGAGAAAATCTCACCAGATATAGTTATTACAGATATAAATATGCCAAAAATGAGTGGCTTAGAGATGGCAAATGAGATAAAGAAGATAAATCAAAATATTCCCATCATAATACTTAGCGCTTTTAGTGATAAAGAGAAGTTTTTAGGTGCCATAGACACAGGCGTGGCAAAGTACTTCTTAAAGCCATATGAGCCAGATGAGATTCTTAACTATATAAGTTCCATAGCTGATGAGTTAGGAAGTAAAACAGTAGAGCTTTGTGATGGCTATAGCTACAACAAAACAACTCACGCACTCTACAAAGATGCAAGATTTGTAGCACTCTCAAAAAACGAAAGCAAATTTTTTAGACTCTTAGTTGAAAATGAAAATAGCATCATAGATGATGAGACGATAAAACAAAGCATTTGGGGCGAGAGCGTGAGCGATGAGAGGCTTAGAACTTTTGTGAGAAGATTAAGAGCTAAAACCTCAAAAACGCTCATTATAAATATAAAAGGAGCAGGGTACAAACTTCGGTTTTTCTCATAACTAGCAAGCGAGGTTTCAACCTTGAGTGTGTTTTCGGAAGCGAGGTTTCAACCTTGAGTGTGTTTTCGGAAGCGAGGTTTTAACCTTGAGTGTGTTTTCGGAAGCGAGGTTTCAACCTTGAGTGTGTTTTCGGAAGCGAGGTTTCAACCTCGTAGTTAGGCTTTAAATAACACAATGCGAGGTTAAAACCTCGCTTCCTAAAGACATATCTGACTGTGTAACTTCTTCAAAAGCGAGGTTTCAACCTTGAGCGCATCTTCAAAAGCGAGGTTTCAACCTCGAGCGCATCTTCGGAGGCGAGGTTTCAACCTTGAGTGTGTTTTCGGAAGCGAGGTTTTAACCTCGTAGTTAGGCTTTAAATAACACAATGCGAAGCTAAAGCATCGCTTCCTAAAGACATATCTGACTGTGTAACTTCTTCAGAAACGAGGTTTCAACCTTGAGCGCATCTTCAAAAGCGAGGTTTCAACCTTGAGCGCATCTTCGGAAGCGAGGTTTCAACCTCGTAGTTAGGCTTTAAATAACACAATGCGAGGTTAAAACCTCGCTTCCTAAAGACATATCTGACTGTGTAACTTCTTCAAAAGCGAGGTTTCAACCTTGAGCGCATCTTCAAAAGCGAGGTTTCAACCTTGAGTGTGTTTTCGGAAGCGAGGTTTCAACCTCGTAGTTAGGCTTTAAATAACACAATGCGAGGTTAAAACCTCGCTTCCTAAAGAGTTTTGCATTGGGCTAGCCTAAAATCTCTTCTATATAAAACCTGCCATTTTTCTCATTTATCTTTAAGTCTATGTCAAAGGTTTTTGAGAGGTTTTGGCTTGTTAGAATCTCTTTTTTTGGACCACTTTTAAATATAGTGTTATCTTGGATGAGAGCTATATGACTAATCTCTTTGAAAACCTCTTCTAAATGATGCGTGACTAGGATGATGGAGTGATTTTGTGAGAGTTTTCTTAAGAGTTTTATAAAGTTTATCTGCGCTTTTATATCTAGTCCTACGGTTGGCTCATCTAGTATAAAGGCCTTTGGATTGTGTATCAAAGCCCTT
>Ga0265294_10000899_pt1 | contig 40189 bp, 26 predicted proteins | sample MunlanPumphouse3_FD_192504 | JGI IMG/M metagenome (GOLD analysis project Ga0265294, IMG submission 192504) | Groundwater microbial communities from a municipal landfill in Southern Ontario, Canada - Pumphouse #3 | ecosystem: Environmental > Aquatic > Deep subsurface > Groundwater | place... | reverse complement strand
CTTCATCTCTGAATAACTTATAACCGATAAAGCCTCTATACATGGCATTAGGTTCATCCCAATTGAGCGTAATACTATCACTCACAACATTAAATGTAAGATTATTAGGAGCATAGAGTACTTCAACAATTGCTTCAACACTGTTAGAGGGATCTGATTCCCCTGATGTATATTCAGCAGTAACATAATATGAATAGATAGCATTAGTTAAAGCTGTATCGGAGTAATTAAGCTCTTCAGTATTGCCCACAATAACACCATCTCTATAGATATTATAGGAAAGTAAAGCTCGTGGTGAACTAGCAGGTAAGTCCCAAACTAAATCAACAACATTAGCAGTAACTTGAGCTGTTAGGTTAGTAGCAGGATAAGTAATCTCAAGATTGAAGGTTAGGTCATCTGAAGGAAGTGCTGAACCATTATTGTAGTTGGCAACAACCCTGTATTCATAAACACCATTGGCTAAAGCAGAATCTAAATAGCTTAATTCTGTTAAAGTAGCGTATAATTCACTATTTCTAATGAGTGAATAGGAGATAATAGAATTACCTGCAAGTGGATTATTTTCCCAAGCAAGATTAATCTCTGTATCTGTTAAGCTACCGGTAAAGTTTTCAACCGGGTAAAGAACTTCTATATTAACTAAAGCAGTTAAAGCTTCAGAAATACCTGTAGAATACTCAGCCTCTAATTTATATTCATAACTATTATTTATAAGATTAAGATCATTATAAGTAGTAGCGGTTTCATTAAAGAATATTTCTTCATTATCTCTGTAGAGTCTGTAGCCTAGGAAACTTCTAGTTGCAGAAGTAGGAGCTACATCCCAGGTGATAAGCACATTATTAGTTTCTACAAGACAACTTAAGTTTTGTGGAGGATAAAGAACTTCCACTAAACCGGAAACAGCTTGAGCAAGAATAGATGAACCGGTTAGGTAATTTACAGCAACGCTATATGCGTAAATACCGTTGGCTAAGGCTTCATCTAAATAGGCTAACTCGGCAATATTACCAATATTTTCTCCATCTCTATAGATAGTAAAGTCTATAATAGAAGCGCCACTCATAAGATTAGTTTCCCATGTAAGAGTTGCGTCATCTGCTTCGATATCTAAAGCTAAGTTAACAGCCGGATAGAGAACTTCAACATTAGCAGTTACAGCATTAGAAGCTTCTGAATCGCCGGAGCTGTATTCAGCTTTCACGCTATAAGTGTAGTCGCCATTAGTTAAGCCAACATCTGTGTAGGTTAGTTCAGTTTGTGAAGCTAAAAGCTCTTCATCTCTGAATAACTTATAACCGATAAAGCCTCTATACATGGCATTAGGTTCATCCCAATTGAGCGTAATACTATCACTCACAACATTAAATGTAAGATTGTTAGGAGCATAGAGCAGTTCAACAGTAACTCTTACCATATTGGAAATGTCTGATTCACCATTAGGATAGATAGCTTTAACTTGATATCCATAATTTCCATTAGATAAATTGGTATCTGTATATGATAACTCGGAGATGATAGCAAGTTCTGCATTATCTCTATAAACAATATACTCTATTACATTATTAGCATAATCATGAGCTTGCCAAGTAAAAGTAACATTGTTATCATCTATGGAGTAAGCAATGTTATTAACAGGATAATGCACATCGATAACTGTTGTTACAGCTTCACTCAATTCTGAAACACCACTTGCATAAACGGCTTTCACTGCAGTTTCATAAGTACCATTAGCATTAGAAACAGATTGATAGTTTGCGTTCTCCGTAGTAGTTACTAACACACCATCTCTAAATATTTGATATTCAACTATGCTTGCACCGGCTAAAGGATTAGTTTCCCAAGTAACAGAGAAATCAGCATTAACTATTTGAGCAGTTAAATTAGTTACTATATAAAGAAACTCTATTAAAGTAGTTTCAGTAGCAGTTGGTGCAGATTCACCACTATTATAGTTAGTAGTGATAGCATAAGAGTAATTGTTATTGGCTAAATCACTATCAGTGTAGGTAGGATTAACCACTTGGGCAATTACTTCGTTATTACGATAGATATTATAATTAAGAATACCTGTGGCATCAGTTGGAGCTTCCCAATTAAGTTCAACATTGTTCCCGAATGTGATAATTGCAAAATTAACAGGAGTGTACTTAACTTCTACGACAGCATTAACTAGATTAGATGGTACAGAATCTCCATTGGTATAAGTAGCTACTACGAAAATAGCGTAAGCACCATTGGAAAGTTGTGTAAGAGTATAATTTGTAGCATTGATGTTTTCTTGGTACAACTCATCATTGACGAAAACTTTGTAGCTTGCAAGAGCTCTAGTTGATACTGCCGGGACATTCCAAGTAAGATTAATAGAGTCTTCCACAACATTAGCAACTAATCCGGTTACAGGATAAGTAACGCTAACTTCAGCAGAAACTGTAGCTGAAGCTATTGAATCACCTGAATCAGAGTTGTTAGCTGTAATTATGTGATAAGCATAAAAACCGTTAGCTAAGCCTTCATCGCTGTAGTTTAAATCAGTAGTCTGACCAATAAACATGCTGTTTCTAAATATCTTGAATACTGTAGAATCTGTTGTCTGATAAGCCCAAGTTAAAGAAATATTATCTTCTGCGACTGTAGTTGCAAGTTCAGAAACAGGGAAAGGATATTCAATCTGAATAGTTTCACCGGTTACTGCTTCTGCCAAACCATTACTATATACAGCTATGATGCTGAAGGTATATGCACCATCTTCTAATCCTAAGTCGCTATATGTTAACTCGTTGGTAACTGTAAGAAGAGCATCATTTCTAAGAACTCTAAAGTTCTCAATACTTTCTCCACTATAACTATTTACATTCCAAGTAAGAACGATATTATTTCTGTTTTGAACAAGCCAAGCTAAATTCTCCACAGGATACTGCTTGATTAATTCAACACTTATCGGATTAGAGGGTTGGGAAGATTCATTTGTATAATGAACGACGATGTAGTAATCGTAAGAACCATTAATAAGATTATAATCAGTATGCGTTAAAGCAGTAGTTGTAGCCAAAGATACACCATCTCTAAATAGTTCATAGCTCACTAAACTTCTTTCGGCACTTCCATCAGAAGGTCTTTCCCAAGTAATAGTAATATTGTTATCTTCTATTTCATAGTATAAATTTACAACAGGATAAGGAATCTCTAAGTCGAAGGAAATAGTCTCAGAAGGTTCTGATAATCCGGAACTATATTCTGCAACTACTGAATATTCATAATGACCATTAATCAGATTCATATCTTCATAAGTAGGCTCTGTGATTGTTGCATGTTCAGTTCCATTACGATAAAGATGATATTGGAGTAAATCTCTCGAGAGAGAACCTGCTTCCCAAGTGATAGTAACGTTCTGTCCATCTATACTATAAGCCAAGTTCTGTGGAGCATAAAAAACTTCCACGGTAACTTGAGCTTCTACTAATATGGACATTCCGGAGCCATACTCAGCTGCTATAGCGAATGTGTAGGTGCCGTTTTCAACACCCCTAACGGTATATGATGTTGTGGATGTGTTATTTATAGTGTGAATAATTTCACCATCTTTATAGATTTTATATGTTTGAATCGCTCTTGAAGCTCCACCTTGAGTAGCCGGAACAGACCAAGAAAGTTGCACATTGCTACCATTAACCGTTGCCACAAAATTACGTGGAGGGTAAGGATAATCAATTACAACATTTTCAGTTTCAGAGAGCTCAGATTCTACGCCATTATAAAAAGCTGTAATTTGATAATCATAGCTGCCATTAGCTAAGTTATAGTCAAAGAAGCTTGGATTTAAAGTATTATAAACAGAAGCTACAACAACTCCGTTCCTATATACTTTATATTGCTCAAGCAGATTAGCCATTGAAGGATAAGACCAAGTAAGTTGAACACTGACCTCATTAACTATAGTACTTTGCACATTTATGGGACTTTCTAAATTCATTATTAAAACAGAAGCACCCAAAGAAGGACCGGATGTTTCATTGCCATTTACGGTTTTCATTGTATATACATAATTACCATTAGGTAAATCTTCATCATTATATAAAGTAGTTGTTTGATTATTTATCGAAGTCAATAATTGATTGTTTCTATATATCTCATACCCTGTAATAAGAGGTGTTACAGGTCTGGTCCACTCAATATGAACACTATTACCGGCATATACTGTGGCTGTTAGATTAGTTGGAGGAGGTAGTGTACCCATTACAATATTAAGAACTGTTGAAGACGGTGATTCTATACCATCATAAACAGCGGTTACATAAAAAAGATGTGCACCCTCTTCTAAAGGAAGCATAATTTCATTTTGAACACTATCTGAATACCATTCATTATTAAGATAAAGCTTATATGAGTCTGGTGTATATGTTCCTACAAGTGGAGATACATCCCACCTAACCCAGGCAGTACCGACAGAAGGGATTGTGTAGCGTACATTTGTGGGAGAATAAATAATTTGAATCTCAACAAACGCAGTATTTGAATAGTCTGATAAACCACTATTATAGATAGCCTTTACAGCATAATTATGGAGTCCATTAGCCACATTCCCATTTGTGTAGGTAGTAACTCCGGGACTGAATGATTGAGCAAGTTCGCTACCATCTTTATAAATCTTATACCCTTGAAGATCTCGCTGATATCCTTCCGGATAATCCCAATTTAAAACGACTGTATTGCCGGTATTATTCACAGCTGTTAAGTTTCGCGGTGGGTTCAAGGGGGTTTCACCACTTGGAAGAGTTATAGCGTCTAAATACACTGTATCATCACCATGAACCACTGAACCATCTTTTATATATGACCATTTAAATTGATAGGTACCGGGTTGTAATGCATAGGAGGCGAATGTCCAATCCCCAATTCCATTCCACTCATCTTGTTCTACACCATTAATGTAGAAGACAGCTTTATCACACTGTCCTTCAGTTGGAGTTTCGCATGATGGTTTAATAAAGAAGCTAATATTATCAGCTACAGGAACTGATAAATCAATGAGGATAGATGAGCTTTGATTATGAGCAATATTTTGTGGTCGAGCAGAATGAGTACCTGCATAGGCTTCATTACTGGCAATGGTCCAACCGGCATTGCCTTGGAAATACCAGTTATTATTTGTGAAACCATCTTCGAATGATTCATCATACTCTTCTATATTTTGGGGGATAATATTAATAAGCATTTTTTGATTATTAGCGCTTATCGCATGTCCATCTATGTTAAGATCTGTTAAATTTGTTGTATAGTGTTCATAAGTACCTAAACTAGTTACATAAGTATAGCGGTTATCGACAGTTAGGCCATCAATTACAATAAAATAATTCCTATCTACATCTTCAGCATAGCCTTGATATAAGACAGGTCTGCCTAATGATAACTGTTCGTTTATCATCTGACGCCATTGATAGAATGATGTATTTGCTAAATCATGATACTCCATTGAACTTGAATAGCTAAAGTTAGCCAGCATAGAAGCCATTACATCTTGTATATCTGCGGTTGTATAATCTAGTTCCCAATCAGACTTTATACCATAAGCAACAGTTCTAATTAAAACGCCTGTTTCTTGCCTATAGAGGTTATTAGCCATTCTTTCCCAATTAAAACTCTGTACTAAAGATTGGTTGATTTGACCTAGGTCATCATCCACATAAGATACAGAACCAACACCCTGGTTTGGGTAATTCCAATATTTCATGATTTTGGCAACAGATAAAGCACCTGTACCGGCATCGGCACTGGTATAACCAATTCTGGGGCAGGTACCGTTCCATGGAGAAATTGTGTTCCATTCTGATTGGATCATGGAGGCAACTTGACCAAATAAAGCACTTGTGGAAACTACTAATAAAACTACTAATAATAATAAACGTTTATTCATAAATTCTCCTATATTCAACTATACACCATTACTTATGCAATAATAGTTCCTATGTACAAACTATTACTTCGTAATGCACATTGTCTCTTCGGGTTATCACTTTAGATAACATGAAATACGCTTAAAATAGAACTAGTTGATAGTATCTAATATCATCTACTCACCAAATACCTAAAAACTTGTACACCTCTTACATTTACCTAGAAAAGCTAAATAAGAAGTGTGGTTCTTTGCATAGTGAAATAAACTAAGTAATTCAAATATATATTCCCCTAACCTATTTTCATAATTTGCCAAATAGCTCGTTTAGCTTATTATTATATATATTATAAGAAAGGAAGAAGATATATGGAGAAAAGAGTATCAATAGTTGTTTTTACAACTCCCACATGTGGTTGGTGCAGAAAGGTTAAAAGCTATTTAAAGCAGAATAATTTAATCTATAAAGAAGTAGATGTTTCGACAGATGCTTATGCTATGCGTGTTATGGTCAACAAGTCCGGTCAAATGGGTGTGCCACAACTCTGGATAAACAATGAGGTAGTAGTTGGGTTTGATAAGGCTAAAATAGATAAATTGACCAAGTAATTAATAATTAATAGTTAATTAATATGTAAGAAAAGACCCTTAACACAGAGTTACACAGAGGGTAAGAGGAGTTTCACAGAGTTTTAAGAGGAAGAGAAATTAGTCCTCTGATTAAACTGGGGCTAAACCTCTTAAATCCCCTTGGGGATAAATAGTTTAGCCTGTGTGTTGAATTCTTGTATTTCAAGAATTAACCACAGGTACGGATGTCAAAAAACAGACATATCCCTGAAGGGGATTAATAGAAAAACGGTCAAATTATTTAGGACTGGACATAATAACAGAAGAAAAGACTTTCACACGAATTTAAACGAATTTCACAAATTAAGATGAATACGCGACTTCTTAATTCCCCTCTTCATTCGCAAAGCGAATCTCTGGAGAGGGGTGGCAGCTTGCTGACGGGGTGTGGTTCTTAAATCAAGGGACACAATGTTTTGTGTCTCTATAAAACCTTTAAATCCTTTTTTCAATCATCATTGCGATACATCCTTCGAAAGGGAAGCGGGGACTTTCAGAAGTCATCGGTCAGCTCATAATTCGTATAAAAGAAGGGCGAAAGATGTTTCGCCCCTAACATATCTGTGTCTTCAATTGCTTATTGAAAATCTATTTAAATCCTAACTCTTTATGCTTATTAGCAATATCTGTAGCTAATTGTTCAAGAGCTGCATAATCTTTTTCTCTAGGAAGACCCTTAGCAATCACCGGTGTAAGCACTTCTACCTTAAGGTTAGGTATCATTGAGGCAAGCATTTCAACGGTTTTACCACCCCAGCTATACGAACCAATAATAGAAATAAACTTGGCTTTAGGTTTTAGAGCATTAGCCAAGAGTGTGCCATAAGCAGCAATAGGATGTGGACCTGCAAGAACTGTAGGTGTTCCTACAACAATGGTTCCGGCATCAACAAGATCAATAGCGAGTTTTCCAATATCAGTAATTGCCAGATTATACTGAACAACTGAGACGCCCTTATTTACAAGAGATTTAACTAGATAATCTACCATTAACTTAGTACTACCATGCATGGAAATGAAAGGAATGACAACTTTGTTTTGGGGAGGACTTGAGATCCAATCTTTGTAAGCATCGATTATAAAATCTGGGTTTTGGAAGACCGGACCATGACTTGGAGCAATCATAGCTATCTCTCTGGTAAGAAGTTTTTCTATATTCTTGACAATTATTGCCCTGAAAGGCATCATAATTTCAGCATAATATCTTTTGGCTGCTTCATAAACACGACCTTCATCAGTAACATAAACATCAGTGGTAGCTATGTGTGAGCCAAAGAAATCACAGCTGAAGAGTATTTTATCCTCTTTGAGGTAAAGCGACATGGTTTCAGGCCAATGCACCCATGGGGTATAGATGAATTCTAAAGTTTTATCACCCAGAGAGAGTATCTCTCCATCTTGAACAGTCATAAATCTAGTTTCGTCTATTTCTAGTAAATCCATGAGAAGTTCTTTCCCTTTGGGGTTGGTAACTAATTTTGCCTTAGGGTATTTAGCAAGTAAAACAGGAATTGCACCGGAATGATCTTGTTCAGCATGCAAAGAAACAATGTAATCAAGCTTAAGGTTGTCTCCCAGCTGAGCTAAAAGTTCTGAACCAAATTCTTGTTCCACAGAATCAATTAGTACTGTCTTCTCACTTCCCTTAATCAGATAAGCATTATAGCTTGTTCCATCTGGAAGTGGAATCAAAGAATCGAATAAACGAGCATCCCAATCTACAAAACCAAGTAAAGAAACTTGATCTGTCATTTTTCTAGCATCCATATTATCTCCTATATTTTACTCTGTTTGTTATAAAGAGATACTAATCAATTCTTTTAAAAGTGCAAGTAATTTCTGATATGCTGGTGACGGGGTAAGGAAGATTAAGATTAATATGGCAGCTATTAAATTCCCCTCTTCCTTAGCAAAGCGAATTTCTGGTTTGTGAAGGCGAAGCTTCCTTCGAAAGTGAAGAGGGGAATTAAGAGGTTGCGTATCAATCTTAACTCTGAGGCTAATTCTTTTATTTTATTCTTCTCTGTGGTAATCCTCTTCATTATTCATTTTAATTCCTGCTAACCTCATGGTTAAAAAAAACATATCCAATACAATCTACAAAGATTTCTTTTTTCAATTGACACAACTAACAGTCTCTATAAACTGGATAAAAAAGATGGAGGGTACAATATGCAAGAAACCATCAGATTAGTTAAAGAATTGATAGAAGAAAAGAAATGGATAACAATCAGGCATTTAATCAATGAAATGAACTTTGTTGACCTTGCCGAGATAATAGATGAACTTTATGAACCTGACGATATAATACTTTTTAGGCTTTTACCGCGCGACCTTGCCAAAGACACTTTTCAAGAGCTTCCCCTTTATAAACAAGAGTTAATAATTGAGAGGTTAGCTTCTAATGTAAATAAGCTCTCTAATTTGCTTAACGACCTTGACCCGGATGATAGAACCGCAATTCTGGAAGAGTTACCCGGTGTCGTTGCTCAGCGTTTAATCCAACTGCTTACTCCAGAAGAACGCAAGATTGCTACGACTCTACTTGGTTATCCTGAAGATAGTATCGGTCGTTTGATGACTCCTGAATTCGTAGCGATAAAATCCGATATGACAGTAGCTCAAGCTTTAGATCATATCAGAAAATTTGGGCAGGACTCAGAAACGCTCAATGTAATTTATGTTGTTGATAATGATTGGAAATTAATAGATGATATTAGAATTAGGGAATTAATACTTGCCTCACCGGATCATTTGGTTGAAGATTTAATGGATGGTAAATTTATAGCTTTAAGTGCTTTTGATGATGAAGAAACAGCAATTAGCGTTTTCAGAGATCATGATAAAGTTGCTTACCTGTCATTGATCGTGAAGATACGCTAATCGGTATTGTTACTATTGATGATATTATGGACTTAGTTGAAGAAGAGACAACAGAGGACTTCCATAAGTTTGGTGCGATGCAAAATGCCATCGATGACCCTCTTAATGCTACAATTGGCTTTTTATATAAACGCCGTATAGTTTGGCTTTTTGCTTTAGTCTTTATGAATGTATTTTCCGGAGCTGCCATTGCTCGTTTCGAAGATATTATCCAAAGTGTAGTTTCTTTAATCTTCTTTTTACCCTTATTGATTGATAGTGGCGGTAATGCCGGAGCTCAATCTGCAACTCTGGTGATTCGCTCGCTTGCCACTGGTGATGTGGAAGTCAAAGATTGGCTCTATCTCTTGGGTAAAGAGTTTTTAGTTTCTCTGTTGTTGGGCGTAACTATGGCGGTTGGGGTTGGTGTAATAGCCGGTTTCAGAGCCCCGCAAATAGTTTTGGTTGTTTCACTTACCATGATTCTTACTGTTGTCGCAGGTAGTGTGATAGGTATTTCCCTACCATTCTTATTTAACAGACTAAAAATAGACCCTGCTACTGCTAGTGCACCCCTAATTACATCTATAGCAGACATTTTGGGAGTAGTGATTTATTTTTCAATGGCGACTTGGATTTTGGGAGTTTAGGGATAGTTATTGAATTTCCTTAGCTACTTAGAGCGTAATACGAACGTTTTTCGAAATCAGAACCTGTAAGTAGTGAATGTGCCAAGGGAGAGAGAGAGTAAAGTTCGTTAGATTTTCATTTCCTAAGAAGAAGGAAGAAGGAAATTGTAGGGGAGAATCAACATTCGCCCTTTCAAAGAGCCACACCCCGCCGAAATTCGGCAGCCCTCTTGAGTCTTCGCTAATTCATCCTACATAGTTTTACTGCTTTTCTATTAAACCCTTATGAGTCTTCGCTAATTCATCCTACATAGTTTTTACCGAAGTAGGAAGCTTCGCCTTCACACGCCAGAAACTTTCTTCGAAAGTGAAGAGGGGAATTAAAAGGTCGCAATCCAGTTAAACTCTTACAATACATGGCAACAAAAGCTGGTACCCACAAGGGGATACCCCATACATCCAATAATCATTGCGATACATCCTCCGAAGCTACTAAAGCGAAGGGGGGAAGCAATACCGCAATTTTTCACTTTTCATTTTTATCTTTTAATTTTAAGAGCCACACCCCGTCAGTTTCACTGCCACCCCTCTCCAAGAACTTTGCATTGCAAAGCGAAGAGGGGACTTTAAGAGTGTCCGCATTAGTCTCAATCTTTCTTAATCTGTGAAAATCCGTGGCTAATTCATATTTTCATTCTTCTTTAAATTATTAATTATTAATTAATTCCGGTATAGTTAGCTCTGTGCATGGAGCAAAGGACAATCTATGATAAGGAGTAATCCCATATTCGGCAATAGCTTGCCTATGTTCTTTTGTAGGATATCCTTTGTTTTTTAGCCAATTGTAATGGGGATATTGCAGATGCAGATCTGTCATAATTTTATCTCGCGTAACTTTAGCCAGAACTGAAGCAGCGGCAATAGAGAAATAGCTAGCATCGCCTTTAATGACATATTGAGATTTATCTTTATGCAAGGGAGGTAATTTATTACCATCTATAAGAGCAAGTTCCCACTTCTCAACAAGAGTATCTAAGGCTCTATCCATCCCCGCAAGAGTAGCATGGAGAATGTTAAGTTTATCTATCTCAAGAGGTTCCACTGCTATAATGGAGAATTCTTTAGCATATTTCTTAATTAGGGGAAACAACTTTTCTCTTTTCTTTTCTGAAAGCTTCTTTGAATCATTGAGATTAGTAATAAGATAAGCCACCTCTTCATTAGTAGAAGAAGCTAACTTAACGAGGTCAAAAATAACTGCGGAGCAGACAACAGGACCAGCCAAAGGACCGCGTCCTGCTTCATCAACTCCGCAAATAGTGTTATACTTTTTAGTTAGTTCAAGTTCATTAGCAAGAATAGTCGGCATTTTATCTTTTGACTATGAAGTAGATGCGGGCGAATCTCTGATCCAGATCTTCCGGATAGTAGTTGAGCAGATTTAAGTTATCTGTTCCATTATAGATTGCCAATATTTCCAATCCGGCATCTTCTAAGAGTGCGCGTATTCTTCTGATAGAGTAGATTTTCTGATAATGAGTCTCAGATGAATTCTGATAGAAACTCTTGTTTTTCTTAAAGATATCCAAGAATGACTTCTGCATCTCAGTATCAGGATCCCAATCACTGGTATGTAAAACCTTGTAATCATCGTACTCTTCATAATTGATAAAACCATCTAAGTTCTCTTCACAATTGAAGATAGTAGAGACATCGAAGATAAACACTCCTGACTTAGAGAGAGCGTTTCTAACATTTTGGAAGAGATTCAATACCAGAGCTTCTTCCAAAAGATAGTTGACACTGTCGAACACACAAACAGCTAAATCTATTTCATTCAGAGGAAGTGGATCTAGCATGTTATGTCTATAAAAGGTAACATCTTGGCTCTTCTTAGCTGCCCGATGTAGCATTATCTCAGAGATATCACCACCACTAACTTCACGACCGGGTTTCTGCAGACGTGTGATCATTTCACCGGTCCCACAAGCAATTTCAAAAACCCTTTTAGGTTCTATCTGGCAATATTGCTCACTCCACAAATTAATCTTGGCTGCCCATTGATCATAGCTGACATGAGCCATATAATTATCATAGAAATTACTAAATTCATTGTATTCTTTAGATTTATCCAGATGTTTAGAAAGCTTATCTTCCATCCAGAACAGCGCACTTTGCATGGAGCTGAAATCTGCTTTATCTTCCTGAGCAATATCAAAAGCAGTTCCATGTTCGGCAGAAGCACGATAAATAGGCAAGCCCAAGGTTACATTCACACCTCTTCCCCCTGCCAACATCTTAAAAGGAATTAATGCTTGATCATGATAGGAAGAGATGACAAAATCATAATCTTGTCTGCTATATGAGAAAAAAGAATCAGCCGGGAAAGGACCTGAAATATCAAATCCTTCACTTTGCAATTTGACAACCAACCCTTTAAACATCTCATCAGTTTTACCAAAAGCACCATCTTCGCCGGCGTGCGGATTCTTACCCAGCAGAGCAAACTTTGTGTTTGGCTTTAGCTTATTTACTTCATTACAAATCAATCTTAGTTTGCTTTCGCAATACCCTAAAGTAAGCACACTCTCTAACTCATGCAAAGGGAGATGTGTGGTTAGTAATCCGACTTTAAGTTCATCAGACCAAAATGACATAGCAACATTATCAATCCTAAAGCTTTGTTGAAGGAACTCAGTATGACCTATAAACTCAAAGCCTGCTTCTCGAATATATCGCTTAGAAACGGGTGCGGTAACAATACCATGAATTCTATGCTTTTTCGTATCTTTGATAATTTCATTTAAAATAGAAAGAGCTATTTTGCCACTCTTAGATGAAGGAACACCAACTTTTAGAGCTGTATTATCTAGTTCCAGATGATAAAGAGAGCCACCTTTAGTAACCTCATCTAAACTTTGAATTTTGATAGGTTGGTTACCATGCTTAGATTCAAGCCAACGTCCATAAACAACTAAAGCGAGATCAGGCAAGAGGTTATGATATCTAAGACTTTTAGCTGTTACTTCAGGACCTATTCCTGTCGGATCTCCTGTAGCAATTGCAATCAGCTTCACTATTTATCGCTCCTACCGGGTTTTGTTAAGGGAACATTGTTCTTACAGAGAGGGCAATCTTCAGCTTCCCAACTATTTGCATCCACTGTTAGCATTGCTTCCACAGGAACACCAAAATCTAGTTTCCCGTTAGATCTATCGACTAGCAAGCCAACTCCGATACATTCAACGTCATGCTCTTTCAAAAGCTCTAGCACTTCAACTATGCTTCCGCCTGTAGTTGTAACATCTTCAATGATTATTGCTTTCATTCCGGGGCTTATATCAAAACCGGAACGGAAAGTCATTTTACCTTCGTTTCTTTGAGTGAAAGCAAATTTCTTACCCAAACTTTTAGCAACTTCAAACCCGAGAACAATAGCTCCGTAAGCTGGACCTACCACTAGATCTACATCATAGTCAGCAAATCTTTGGGCAAGAGCTTTACAAATTACTGCACATTTTACCGGGTCTTGGATTATTTTAATCTTTTCGAAATATTGGTCACTATGTTTACCGGAGGTTAAGAGAAAATGTCCTTCTAACTTAGCATGAGATTCTGTTAACATTCTATCAGTAATGTAAGCATCGCTAATATCTTCTATAAACTCTGCAGCTTCATCATATTGATCTTCCATAACTTGCAGTTCTATCATCATGAAATCATTTCCGGCTATGCCGGGAAGATTAGAAACAGTATATTCATTTAACAGATTAACTCTGAAATCATTCTCTTCTAATAGTTCTTTCACCAGCTCTGCTTCGAACAAATCTGTAAAACTCTTTAAGGTTTTAAAATCGTTACTCATCTTTCCTCCTATAGGTTATTTTGCGTTATTAAATTAAGTTTATTTTCTTTTACACATGACTATTTATTAAAACTAATTACGGTAAATGTAAATCTACCGATTCTATATTACAGTAAAGGGGACTATTACGTCCCCCTCACTCTATTTTATAAATATATTCAGAATCTACTATTTTGCAACTTTTTTGTAAGCGTCAAGTCCGCTTTTAAGAATTGCCATAGCTTTTCTGAGATCTTCTTCTTTTAGAATGTAAGCAAGTCTAACTTCGTTCAATCCTACATTAGGTGTAGCATAGAAACCGGTAGCCGGTGCAACCATAGTTGTTTCATTATTGAAACGATACTCTTCTAACATCCACTGGGCAAAATGTTCTGCATTTTCGATAGGCAATTTAGCTACTATGTAGAAAGCACCTTCAGGTTTAACACACACAACACCATCAATCCTTTGCAGTTCTTCAAAAACAATATCTCTTCTCTTGCTGTATTCATCTTTGATTGCATTGATATAATCATCACCTAAAGCAACACATGCTTCTGCTGCTTTTTGATCAACAGTAGGAGGGCATAATCTTGCTTGAGCTAACTTTAGCACACCACCCATAAGATTTTTATTACGGGAAATAATACAACCAATTCTGGCTCCACAAGCACTATATCTTTTAGAAATAGAGTCAACGATAATAGCAATGTCATCAACATTATCAATTTCCATGATACTTGTAGATTTTAAGCCATCATAAACAAATTCACGATAAACTTCATCAGAAATGACATAGAGTCTGTTTTTTCTACCAATATCAGCAACCATCTCTACATTCTCACGAGTATAAACCTTTCCTGTTGGATTACCCGGATTACAAATCATAATTGCTTTTGTTCTAGGGGTAATTAACTTTTCAATTTCTGCTCTTTCAGGAAGGGCAAATCCGGTCTCGGCGTAAGTCATGATAGGAACAAGTTTTACACCTGCGATTGAAGCAAAACCATTATAGTTTGTGTAGAATGGTTCCGGTACAAGTATTTCGTCATTAGGATTACAAGTAGCCATCATCGCAAAAGTAATTGCTTCTGAACCTGCTGTAGTAACAATAATATCTTCTTCTTTCACAAAGATATTGTTATTTTTATAGTAAGTAACCAATGCTTTACGATAGGATGCTAAACCTTGAGAAGGTCCGTAGCTTAAAACTTTGTCACTAAAATTGTGATATACGTTCATCATCTCTTTAGGAGTTTCGATGTCCGGTTGACCAATATTCAAATGATATACTTTAACACCTTTAGCTTTAGCAGCGTCAGCAAAAGGCACGAATTTTCTAATAGGAGAAGCTTGCATACTCTCTACACGATTGGATAATTTCATCATACACCTCATAGTTTTTTATATAATGTCATATTATAATGTCTGCTAATTATGGCAAGCTATTTATCGTGAATTTATTATCGAAGAATTAATTACTTCACAAAGAAGAAACTGAACATCAAACCTCAAAATATAATAATATCTCTTGACCAAATTATTTAAGAAAAACATTTTAGAACCTAATCAAATAAATATGGAGTTTAATGATGAAAAAAGTACTTATTGTCAGTTTATTTTTATTAGCAGTTGCCGGACTTATAGCCCAAGGCTTTACTTTTACAGCCTCGGAAGACGGTATCTCAATGTCTGTTACAGGTGAAGAGAGCAGTAGCTCAACTAAAACAATTATGAAGATGAATAATAGTGGTGAAGTGATTGATCTGATTGCAGCAAAGTTAGAAAAGTTGCAAAAGGATTATCATAGCAAGCTAAATAAGTTAGATCAAAAGAAAGCTGATAAGCTACTTGATGAGGTCTATTCTCTACTTGCTCTGCTTCCTGAAAATGCTAATATCACAATCACAGAGAGTAAACCAACTCCTCCAACTAACACAACTGTAAATATTAATATGAGTGGCTTGGAGACAGCTTCATCTGCTACAACTACTACTACTACTAATAACAAGGGCATGAATGATAGTGATTTTACGAAACTAATTAGTAGAATTCAAAGCGAAAGCTTTAGTGATGACCAACTCCGAGTGATTAGAACTGCTGCCAAATTAAACAGTTTTAAGGCTAATCAAATAGTTAGAATTATCGACTGTTTTAGTTTTTCTGATGATAAGATTAGTGCTTTGGATATTGCTTATAAAGGTTGTCTGGACCCACAGAATAATTATGAAATACTTGATGCTTTTACCTATTCTGATGATAAATCAAGAGCGGAAAGAATTATTAATGCGGAGTAAGAGCAATTAGCAATTAGGAATGAGCAATTAGAAATGAAGAGTAAGACCCTTAACACAGAGTTACACAGAGGTTAAGAGGAATTTCACAGAGTTTGTAGGGGCGAATCAATATTCGCCCTTTTTCACTTTTCATTTTTATCTTTTAATTTTAAGAACCACACCCCGCCGAAATCCGGCACCCCTCTCCGGATTATTCGCTTTGCGAATGAAGAGGGGAATTAAGAGATCGCAATCCAGTTAAACTCTTGCAGTACATGGCAATAAAAGAGGGTACCCACAAGGGATTACCACTACAATCCGTATTATCCGTAGCTAAATATTCTTTTCACCTTCTTCTTAAAACTCTGTGAAACTCCTCTTAACCTCCCTGGGTTGGCGAAGCTTTAGCGAAGACTCCTGTGTAACTCTGTGTTAAGGGTCTTTTTCATTGCTAATTGTTCATTGCTAATTGCTAATTATCTTGTAAGATACGGTTTCAAATACCTGCCTGTATAAGATTGCTCCGCTTCCGCAACCTCTTCCGGGGTTCCCTTAGCAATTACCAAGCCACCATTCTCTCCACCTTCCGGACCAATATCAATCACATAATCAGCACTTTTTATCACATCCATATTATGTTCAATGACAAGTACAGTATTCCCCATAGCAACCAGCTTTTTAAGCACTTTTAGGAGCTTTTGCACATCATCAAAATGAAGACCTGTAGTAGGTTCATCTAAGAGATACATTGTTTTACCGGTTGATCTCTTACTTAGTTCTTTCGCAAGCTTAATGCGTTGAGCTTCGCCACCCGATAGCGTAGTAGAGGGTTGTCCTACTTTGATATAATCCATACCTACATCTAAGAGAGTTCTAAGCTTGTTAGATATCGACGGAATCTTCTCAAAGAACTCATAAGCTTCTTGCACATCCATATTTAGCACATCAGAGATATTCTTCCCTTTATACTTAATTTGGAGAGTTTCGCTATTGAACCTTTTCCCTTTACACACTTCACAAGTAACATAAATATCTGCCATAAAGTGCATTTCAATGAGATTAACCCCTGCCCCACCGCAATGTTCACAGCGACCACCTTTCACATTGAAGGAGAATCTACCCTGACTATACCCACGCAGTTTGGAAGCGGGGAGTTCTGAGAATAGCTTTCTAATCGCATCAAAGCCTTTGATATAAGTAATAGGATTAGACCGCGGAGTTCTGCCAATTGGTTGTTGATCTATGGTAATGATTTTATCTATATTCTCTAAGCCTGTTATTGATTCTATTTTACCCCACGGAGATTTAGCATTATAGAAGTGATTATGCAGGAATGGCGAGAGAGTTTGATTGATCAAAGAAGATTTACCAGAGCCGGAAACACCTGTTACGCAGACAAACATGCCGAGCGGAATATCTACATCAATATTCTTGAGATTATTGTGGGAAGCTCCTTTCATGGAAAGTATTTGCTTATCAATGGGTAATCTTTTCTTAGGCACTTCAATCTTCAAATCTCCACGCAAATATTGAGCAGTTATGGAGTTTTTGGACTTAAGAATCTGGGCTAAAGTGCCTTGGGCAACTACTTCGCCGCCATAAATTCCTGCTTTGGGTCCAAAATCTATAATCTCATCAGCATTCTTAATTGTATCTTCATCATGTTCAACCACAATCACAGTATTGCCCAGATCGCGCAATTGCTTCAACATCTCTATTAATCTGTCATTATCTCTTTGGTGTAAACCAATACTTGGTTCATCAAGAATATACATCACCCCCACTAATTGGGAGCCTATCTGACTTGCTAATCTAATACGTTGAGATTCTCCACCGGACAGAGTTGGAGTTCTTCTATCTAAGGTTAAATAATGCAACCCAACGCTCATCAAGAAACTTAATCTGTTGATTATCTCTTTTAATATCTCTGTAGCAATGATTTGCTCATTACCTTTTAGTTCTAAATGTGAAAAGAATTGATAAGCATCTTCAACACTCATCTCTGTAATTTCCGCAATATTAAGATGATTTATTAAAACTGCTAAACTTGCTTCTTTCAGTTTATTGCCATCACAAGCTTTACAAGGTGCATTGCTGATATATTGAGCATAATAGCGTTTGGCTGCATCGGAAGTTGTCTCTTTCATCCTGCGTTCTAAAACCTTAATAATCCCTTCAAAAGAAGTTTCATATTCTCCGGAAGCAGTTCTATTCTTCCATTCTACTTTAAACTTCTTTCCTTTAGAACCATAAAGAATTAGCTCTTGAATTGGCTCCGGAAGCTTGTCCCAGGGAGTCTTAAGACTGAAATCAAAGTGTTCTGCTAATTGAATCAAGGCGTTCTTGGTGTGAGACTTGCTCTTTGCCAGGTTTCCATACGGAGCAATAGCTCCTTGGTAGATAGATAGCTCAGGATTGGTAACGATCAGTTCGGGGTCAATCTCCAAAGTATAACCCAGCCCCTTGCAGGTATTACAGGCACCCACCGGACTATTAAAAGAGAAACTTTGCGGGGATAAATCTTCAAAACCTATCCCACAACGGGCACAAGCATTAAACTCCGAGAGAATCTCTTCCCTATCCTCATCGACATAATCTATCTTAACTTTGCCGTCTGAGAGTTTTAGAGCTGTTTCTACCGAATCAGTAATCCTGCTTCTGGCATCTTCTTTGATAGAAATTCTATCGACAACTACATCTAAAGTGTGTTTGCTCTTCTTATCTAGCGTGATTTCTTCTTCTAATTCTCTAACAACTCCGTTGATTTTGACGCGTGTAAAGCCTTCTGATTTAATCATTTCCAGTTCAGAAGAGTGCGTTCCTTTCCTATTTTGAATAAGGGGAGCAAGAATCTGCAGCTTTGTTTTCTCAGGGTTGTTCATAATGTGGTCAACAATCTGATCAACAGTTAAAGAACTAACTTCATCACCGCATTTAGGGCAGTGTTGCTTACCAATTCTGGCATAGAGAACCCGCAAATAGTCATAAATCTCGGTTACGGTTCCTACTGTGGAGCGGGGGTTCTTACTTGCTGATTTCTGTTCAATGGAGATAGCCGGACTCAACCCTTCTATATAATCTAGCTTAGGTTTTTCCATTTGACCTAAGAATTGGCGTGCATAAGAAGAGAGAGATTCTACATAGCGTCTTTGTCCTTCAGCATAAAGTGTATCGAAAGCTAAAGATGATTTTCCGGAACCGGATACGCCGGTAACTACCACTAATTGGTCGCGTTTTATCACTAAGTCTATGTGTTTGAGGTTGTGCTCACTTGCACCTTTTATTATTATTTTATCTTTCATATATTTCTCTTTTAAGGATTTAAAGGCATTATTCCAAAACGCTATTATTAAGTCAAGCTTAATTTATCATATTTAAATTAAATATTGCTAATAAACATAATCAATGATTCTTAGCTTATTTCACTTAAAATCTAACCCCAATAACGGTATCGACTGTGTAAACCAGCTCATGCTTGCCAACTTCATATTTAGGTTTGGCACTTAGCGAAACAAAGGTTTCATCGCTATAATTATAAGTGAAAACAGAGTTCATTTCATAGCTTTCAGAATTCCCCCATTCTGCTTTAGGCTTGAGCAATATATTTATCCCGCCCAGATTCTTCTCTGCCTGAAAGTATAACTCATGCTTTTTATTATTACTTTTTATTTCATAAATATCACTCTTTTTATCACCTGTTTCGTTGGTGAAATACTTATAGCTAAGAATGAGGTTAACATTATCTCTCATAGCAATTAAGCCGGTTGGTTTTTTCCATACAGAAGCGTTAAGTTCACTTCTTACCGGAGAATTATCATATCTTAATTTGAATTCCCCGGAAACCTGTCTGTAGTACCTATCATACAGCGTATAAGTAACATCACTATTAGAAATACTGTCATAAAGGAAGTCATCGTAATCTATTCTGATAGAATACAGCTGAGAAAAGAGGAGATTATCGCCCCAGAGAATGTCAACATTGGGATTATAGCTATAGCTAGTTTTAATATTATTACTTCCCGAGTATTTAGTGTTGATATAAATCTCTTGTAACTTACTGTAGGTAAGGGTATTATCAAAGTTCACTGTATTGTAAAATTGCTTCCTAAAAGAAAGCCGGGTAATCTCACGCACAAAGTCATTATCAAACCCTTTAGTTGCTTCCGGGAAGTTAGTAGCTACTATTTCCATAGATTGACTTACGGTCAGAGAATCTACTAGGACATTGCTTACACTCACCCCGAACATCACTTTCTTGGTATCGCTTTCGCGGTTATTGGTCTTTTCACTAAACTGCTTGGTAGAGAAAGAGTATTGGTTATTTACGAAGACATTAACATTATCCCAAAGCAGATAATCAAAGTTCGCGAGAACATCTAAACCTAAGTCTTTATTGTTCTTATTAGCTGTTTGAGCCATACGATTATTGTTCTTCATGATTACGCTTTCAATATATCCATAAAACCTCTCACCAAAGTTGTTATTTACCTGGGAAATAATTCTGAAGTTATCTCTATTCTGCGTATCTTTTTGTTTATATTCGTTATCAACTAAGGTGAAGATATCATCTTGGGAAGTTTGGTAAGTTATTTGGTTGCTAAAGGTTACATAATCATTATCTAGATTATGAGAAAAGACAGTATTCAGTTGATTCTTATAGTTTTTGGTTCTATTATCATTATCATATTGGAGATTTAGATTAAAATGGTTATGCAGAACATTGAATCCGTAATTAGTGTTAACTTTAGCAATATAGCCCTGATTAATCAAATCCTTATCACTAATATTAGGGTTATCTTCGTAGCTTTTAGCCAGCTCCACTTGTCCGTAAGTTATCAGACTATCAGTCAGCGCCACATCCACAAAGTACCCTGTAAAGTATTGATTATTAGTAATATCACCTTCTCTATGATACTGCGGATAGTGGTCATAGAGCTTTTTATAATTCAACATTACTCCGTGGCGAACCCCTCTGTAGCTGGTGCCTATCTTAGTAGAGAATTCATTTACAGAATTAATCTGGTCGAAAGTTTTGTTGTTGGCTTTCTGAAACTTATTATTGAAATTAACATTGAATTTAGAGATATTAGTAATATATCTAAACTGATAATTCAGTAGATGATTATTATTATATTCATGATAATCAGAATCAAAGCTAACTTCAGACTCTAAATTTAAGAACATCATTAAGATAAGAATAGAGATTAAGATACTCTTCTTCACTTAAGGTTTCTCCCCTTCGTTTTAGATCTATTATGTTGGCTGTTTCGAGCAGGTCTAGATTATCACTTCCGATAAAAACCTTAAGGTTATTTCTTAGCGTTTTTCGTCTCATCGCAAAGGCTGAATCGACTAATTTATTGAATAATTCAAGGTTTTCCAGATCAGGAATATCTTCTCTTAAAGTTAGTTGAATTACAGCGGAATCTACTCTTGGAGGGGGATTAAAAACATGAGCTGGGACTTTAAAAAGCTGTTTCACGTTGTAAAAGAATTGGGTTTTGAGAGTCAAGCCAGCATACTCTTTGGTATTAGGAACAGCCTTCAATCTATCAGCGAACTCTTTCTGAACCATGAGAGTAACACTGGGAATCATATTACTGTTACGGCATATTTTGTATAGTAGCGGAGAGGTAATTTGATAAGGAATATTAGCTACTATCTTAATAGGTTCTGTCAGTAGCGGTTTCCAATCTATTTTAATCACATCACCGGGGTGCATAGTTATTTGGTCGCCAAACTTCTCCATTGTCATTTCAACAATATCAGGATCAATCTCAAACACAGTTAAGTCCTGAGTTATTTTGAGAAGTTCTTCGGTTAGGATTCCTGCGCCCGGACCTATTTCCCAAATCTTATCAGAAGCTGTAACTCCTGCTTTAGCAACAATTTTACGAACTATATTTCTATCTTTTAGAAAATTCTGTCCCCATTTCTTCTTATGATGGAAATTATCAATCATTTATTATGAACCCACTTTTTATTCGAATCTTATATCTGTTTTATTTTATTGGAAGTGCTTATTATGTCAATTGTTATTTAGGCAAATTCAAGAGTTTAGGTGGAGTTTAAAAAGTTTTGGGAGTATCGGGAACCCCAAATATAAAATAAAAATGATGATTATGCAACTGTAAAACAGTATTACTTAAAGCATAATCATCATTATATTATTAAATATAGTTCTTTATTTTCTTAACTAATACACTCTTGGAAACAACTCCAACAGTTTGATCTACCTCTACCCCATCTTTAAAGATAATAACTGTAGGGATACTCATGATATTGAATTTCGCAGTTAACTCCGGATGGTCATCCACATTCAGTTTATAGACATTAATATCAGTCATCTCTTTTGCAATATCTTCGACTACAGGGGTCATTAACCTACAGGGACCGCACCAGATAGCCCAGAAATCTACAATACTTACACCACTCTGCACAGATTTATTAAAGTTATCATCGTTAAGCGACAACAAATTCATATCTCCTCCCGAACATTTTCTTATATTATAATAGTTTTTAAATCTATAACAACAAAAAGTTTAAATTAGAGCAATAAATATGTCTAAAAGATGAACTTTCTGATTGGTTTAGAGATAAAAGTGATGAAGAGAGTCAGCATAATCATAATAGTTGACAGTGCATTGATTGTGGTAACAGAACCTCTTCTAATAGCACTTTCCACATAAACCGGCAGGGTATTGAAGCCTCTTCCGGTGGAAAAGAAAGTAATAATAAAGTCGTCAAGTGAGAGCGTGAAAGCTAATAATCCGGCTGCTAATATTCCCGGCAAAATGATGGGGAACTTCACTTTCCAGAAGAACTGGGATCTATTTGCTCCGAGATCCATAGCAGCTTCTTGCAAGGAGTTATCAAACCCCTTTAATCTTGATTGAATAATAATAATAGTATAAGAGACGCAAAAGGTGATATGGGCGATGATAACAGACCATTTCCCCATAGGGAATCTCAAGAAGCTAAAGAGCATGGCAATAGAAACACCCATTAAGATATCCGGCATCACCAGTGGTAAAAAAATAATCCCTTGAAAGAACTTTTGAGCTTTGAAGTACTTATTCTCTAAACCAAGGGCGGTTAATAAGCCCAGTCCGGTAGAGACGATAGTCGAAATGGTAGCAACTGTCATGGAATTCCAAAACGCATTCTTCAGGTTTTGGTTCTCCCATAGTAATCTATAATATTTAAAAGTGAATCCCTTCCAGCCGGCAATAATCTTGGCATCATTAAAGCTGTAGATGATTAAGATTAAAATCGGAATATAGAGAAACAAGATGATCAAGGTGAAAACCACCATGTTATAGCCGTCAAAGAATCTCTTTAATTTAGATGGGTAGTTTGTCATAAGTTGCTCCTTGATCTACTCTTGTGATAGTTGTATCCTGTCAGAAGGATAATCGCTACTAAGATTAGCAGAATGAATGATAAAGCAGAAGCGAGAGGCCAGTTGCGGGGGATAGACTTCACTTTAAATGTGATTAATTGCCCAATAAACGCTGAGCTTTGATGTCCTACTAATTGGGGTATGATGTAAGTTCCGAGAGCAGGAATAAAGACTAAAATCGAGCCGGCAAAGATACCTTCCATTGAGAGAGGCAAAGTTACCTTGAAGAAAGATTTAATCTCATTTGCTCCTAAATCCATGGACGCTTCCAGTAATCTGTAATTGAACTTATCCAATACTGAATAGATGGGCAGAATCATATAGGGCAGATAGACATAGACCATTACCAATAGCACTGCAAAGTTCGTTCGCAAGAGGGTTAAGGGTTCATTTATGAAGCCAAAGTGAATTAGCAGATTATTAAGAATTCCTTGTGAGGAGAGGAAGATTTTCCAAGAGAAGATTCTAATAATGAAGTTTGTCCAGAAGGGTATAATAATCAAGATTAAGTAGAGATTCTGTCTTTTTTTGGGAGCCTTAGCTATCACATAGGCAACCGGAAACCCAATGAGAATCGTGATTATTGTGGTCAGGGCAGACATTATAAAAGAGTGTGCCATAGAATCCATATAAGATTGCGTGAAGGCACTTCTCCAAGATTCTAGAGAGAAAACGAATTTGATATCGTACACTCCGGGAGTCAGAATACTATAGAAAATCACGATTAAATAAGGAATCAGGAAGAAGATAGTAATCCAGATTAAGAAAGGAGTAGTGAGAATCCAGCTACTCTTATTCTCTCTTTTAATCTTTACCAATTCGTTATCAGTATATCTTTCCATCTATTTTCTTCTTACCGACTTAATTAAATTAGGAGTAGCCATATTACTCTCATCAGTTTCAAAGATAACATGCGTATCTGTATCATGCCAATAGAGATAGACGTTTTCTTCCCAATCGAGCGAATACTCATCAATATAAACTTTCTTGTGTTGTTGGAAGACTCTAAAGAGATGAGCCCCAACTCTTACCATATACTGGGTATGCGTTCCGGCGTAGAGAATATCTTCAATCACACCTTCCACAATATTAAAGTCATCTTTATGCTTGGGAGGTTTACGCGAAATGGCTATTTTCTCAGGACGTAAAGAGAGGGTAACCATTTCATCTAAGAGTGGCCTGCGATGATAATTTGTATCTATTTCTATTTCAGAATCAACATCAGTCTTACAAATAACAGTGGCATAATCATCTTGAATATCAACAACTGTACCTTCAATAAGGTTAGTATCACCTACAAAATAAGCAGCGAATATAGATTCAGGACGTTCATAAACATCGTCCGGCATTCCCACTTGAGCAAAGCTTCCTTTATTCATAATCGCCAATCTATCAGCAATATTAAGAGCTTCACTTTGGTCATGAGTAACATAAAGAAAAGTAATCCCTACAGCATCATGAATATTCATAAGTTCAATCAGCATGTGCTGTCTAAGTTTCAGATCTAAAGCAGCCAAAGGCTCATCTAACAGCAACACCTTAGGCTCATTAATCAAAGCTCGAGCAATAGCTATTCTCTGCTTTTGTCCACCACTAAGTTGGTCAGGATACTTATGTTCTTGATCTTTCATCTTCACTAAATCTAACATCTTATTAACTCTTTCGTCAATTTCAGATTTATGCACCTTCTTAATCTTCAAACCAAAAGCGATATTATTGTAAATATCCATGTGGGGAAAGAGTGAATAGTTCTGAAAGATAGTATTCACCGGTCTTTTATAAGGAGGCAACTTAGAAATATCAGTATCACCAATCAGGATATTACCGCTGGTAGGCGTTTCAAATCCGGCAATCATTCTCAAGAGAGTTGTTTTGCCACAACCACTGGGACCAAGAAAGGAGAAGAACTCCCCTTGTTTAATCTCTAAATTAATAGCATCAACAGCAATGAAATTATCGAATTTCTTGGTAACATTAACTAATCTTAAATCTTCCAATTATTTACCTTTATTTTTCCTTCTATTAATAACAACGGGAATAAGTATTCCTGCGATAATTGCAAGAAATATAGCCTTATTCACAGCCCTTCTCTTATTACTTGTAGTAGATGAATTTAAGCAGATACTTTCATATAAAGAAGCTATGCCTAGAACTTTTGCGCCGAGATATTTGATAGGATGACACTGAGCTAAATACTCATCAGTTATGTAGATTAATTTGTTGTTTTTACTCTCTTCATCAACAAAATCATTATAAGCAGTTAAATTCGGAGTGGGATATTCTACCCATTCAGCATTACGCGCTGCCACTTCCGGCTCCATCAAGAAGTTCAAGAACTTATGTGCCATCTCTTTATTTTCAGCATTCTTAAGGATTACAAAAGAGTCTATCCAATAGGTAGTACCCTCTTCCATCAAACCAAATTTCAGGTGAGGAAACTCTCTAATCACTTGCAGAGCATCACCATTGTAAGCTTGAGCAATCCATATTTCGCCTTGAGGAACATCATTTTTATAAGCATCAGAATGGTATTGAGCAATATTATTATCCCAGGCTGTTAACTCTACTTCAGCTGCCGCAAGTGCATCTGCCGAGTAGTCATTTGCTGAATATCCCGATACTATCAGAGCTGCCCCCACTACTTCGCGGGCATCATCTAACATCATTAACTTATCTTTGTAAGCTTCATTCCTGAAGACCTTCCATGAGACAAGCTTACCTTCTTCAAAATGAACAAAGGCAGGATTATACAGAACCCCGGTAACACCCCAGAAGTACGGCATGGCATAATACTCAGCATTATCAAAACTGTGTAGTTTATTCAAAATAGAAGGGTTAAGATGACTCCAGTTAGGTAATTGATCTTTATCTAACTTTTGGAGTAAATCCATCTCTAACAATACTTGCACATGATCACCTGATGGACACACCAGGTCATACGATTTAGTAGAATTAACTATTTTGGTTAGCATGCTTTCGTTAGAATCAAAATAATCTTCTATCACAGCACAATCATACTTTTCCTCAAATTCTTTAACAATTGCCGGGTCAATGTACTCTGTCCAGTTAAATACATACAGCTTATGTTCATACGCATTTAACATACTCGCGACAAGTAGCATTAAAAAGAGTAAACTTAAAACCTTATTTCTCATTATATCTCCCACAGTTTAATAAATTCAAATTTAATTACAGGCAATTTGTGTCAATCACTATTGTACCCACAAATGTAGCACTAATCAGCTTCAACTGCTAATCTTTGTGCTTTTTCCTAAATAAAGCTAAACCACCAAATCCGGCAATAATTGCAGCATAGAACCCCAAGTCATACAGGAAGCCACGATTATAAGGTTCATAAATTCTGATATCAGAGTTAAATATCTCTAGAATAAGGGCGAACGGTGCAATCCAACCATGCCAAATACCCATGAACAAACCTGCAGGTTTATCACCTAAACCCCTGAAACCGGCAAAGCAACCAACTAAAGCCATGCTTACTAAGATTAAAATAGCAACTTTTAAAATGTTCTTTTTCATAATTATTTACCTCATTATTTATTTACAATCTAATAATTCGATTTGAGGATAGAGTTGTCAAGAAGAAATAAATTAATTATTTTGCTGAATTGGTGAATTGGTGATTTGTTGAATTAATGAGAGAGAGTTGCGTCAGCCACTTACCCTTCCACGGGTGAGGTCTTTATTACTGGGATTGCGGATGCCCACATCCGTATTAAATCTATCTCCATCAAGGAGATAGGAATAAAATATGCTTTGTAAGAAAGGGAATTAAGAGACCACCCCGTCAGTGAAATATACTGCCACCCCTCCTTAGAGGGGAATTAAGAACCACACCCCGTCAGCAAAGCTGACACCCCTCTCCAGAGACCTTTCTACGAAAGGGAAGAGGGGAATTAAGAGGTCGCGTATCCGTCTTAATCCGTGTTAATCCGTGGCTAATTCTTCTTTTTCTTCTCTTTCTTAAAACTCTGTGAAATTCTTCTTAACCTCTGTGTAACTCTGTGTTAGGAGTCTTTCTTCAATTGCTAATTGCTAATTGCTCACTGCTAATTTTTCTTCTTCGTCATCTGCGTTTCGATAAAATCACGGTACTCCTGATTATGTTCAAACAGCTCCAGATGTTCACCTTTAAAACAGCTATGTCGCTTGTTAATGAAGATAATCTCATCAGCATACGCCACAGTTGAAATACGATGTGAAACCATTAATGCCCCGGTATCAGGGAAATATTTCTCCATACTAACCCAGAGTTTCTTCTCATTTTCAGCATCAAGGCTGGAGGTAATATCATCTAAGATAAGAAAATCAGGCTTTCTCATTAAGGCGCGGGCAATAGCAATTCTCTGCTTTTGTCCACCGGAAACAGCTGTTCCTTTCTCACCTAAAATAGTCTGATCCCCTTTCTCAAAGCCGGCTATCTCATGGTCTAACTGTGATACTTCCAAAACTTGTTGATAAATAACAGGATCTGCATCAGTAACTCCGAAGTTAACATTACTGTAAATGGTACCGCTAAAGAGCAGCGGATCTTGTGGCACATAGCCAATTCTATTGAGAAATTCATCTCTTTTTATTGTATCAATATTATGGTTATTAATCAAAACTTCACCCTGATCAGGCTTAATTAGTCCGGTCAGGATAGAGATTAAGACAGATTTACCACTTCCAACTTCGCCCATCAGAAGAGTTCGTTTCTGAGGATCAATTGAGATATTTAACTCTTTGAACAACGGAGAACTTGGGAAGCTGAACGAGACATCCTTCAGTTCTAAGGAGCTAATCTCCTCTAAATTCTGCTCATTAGTGAATCTGGTATTCTCATTAGGGAAGTTTTTAATCTCTTCTAATCTGTCTATATTCACAAATGCCTGTTTACCTGAAATGAAAAGTTGCGGTAAATCCAGCATCGGGAAAATCATCATCATAAGATAAGTATAGAAGGCAATGAATGTTCCAATCGAGATTTCTCCTTTAACAGCCATATAGCCACCAAAGAAGAGAATAACTATCTGACCTAAATAGCCGATATATTCATAGACTAAATTCAAGCCAGCTTGTAGCTTTATCAATGCGTATTCGGTGTTGTATCTCTCTTGCAGAGCTTGGGCAAAGAAGCGTTCATATTTATCTTCGCAATCAAAAGCTTTGATAATTTTAATCCCGCTAAAGCTCATTTCCAACTGCGAATTAATGGAGCTGATAGCTTCTTGATTCTTAGTGTATCTCTTTCCTAAAGATGTACTTACTGCATAAAAAGCAATAATCATTATTGGGAAAGGTGTTAAGGAGTAGAGAGTCAACTTCCAGTTTAAGAGAAACATCATGACCATAATGAATGCTATATTCACCAAAGAGTTGAAAGCTCTGAAGATACCGGAACAGAGGAACCAGGCAATTTTAGGATAGTCAGAGAGATCATTAGTCAATCTGGTAACTAAATCACCGGTTCTGAATTTATTAAAGAACTTATAATCTTTTTCCGTAACATCAGCAAAATATCTCATTCTGAGTGTGTGTTCAAACTTTATGTTAATCCAACCCCGAACTGCAGGGTAAAGTGAAGTTATTAAGCGAACCCCGCCAATTCCCAGCAGCATCCACACAAAGCGATAGATCTCCTGCATGGGATCAGGATAATCAGCTCTGTTAGCTTGGAGAAAGGATATTTTATCAATTAATAATTTGAAGAGGTAAGGATAAATAGAGGAGATTAAAGAGGCTAAGATTGTCATAAGCACCATCACAACGACGAGCATTTTATATTGTTTCCACTCATTAATGACCCATTTTACATGCTTATTCATTATGACCACCCATATATTGAAGCTTAACTAAGTTGGTGTAATCAGCACTCATTGCCATCAACTCTTCATGTTTACCTTGATGTTGAATCTTGCCATCTTTGAAGTAAATGATATTATCTGCATCAATAATTGAAGAGAGTCTGTGAGCGACAATTATAGCAGTCTTACCTGCCAAAACACGTTGCATTGAGTCCTGAATCTTCTTTTCCGTAACTGTATCAATAGAAGAAGTAGCTTCATCCATAATCACGATATCAGGATTAAAAGTCAATGCCCTGGCAAAACTAAGCAGCTGCTTCTCACCCTGCGAGATATTCTGCCCTCTTTCGGAAATCACACCTTGCAGCGAATCAACCTCAAAGAACTTCTCAGCATGCACCATTTTAATCGACTCCATCACTTTCTCAGGCGAGATATTATCATTATAAATCCGCACATTCTCAATCACATTTCCCGGAAAGAGTAGCACTTCTTGCAGAATTAAGCCCAACCTTCTTCTCCACATCTTTATATTCAATTTATCCAATGGCTTACCATCAATCAGAATCGTGCCTTTTTGGTATTTATAAAAACCACAGATTAAGCTGATAACAGTAGTCTTACCTGATCCCGAGGGACCAACAATGGCAACTTTATCACCCTTCTTAACCTTGAAGCTGACATCCTGCAAAATCCAGTTTTCCTTTTCATAAGCAAACCACACATTCTGAAACTCTATCTCTTGCTCAAAGCTCTCAATCTCTAAGGTATTGTTATAATACTCTTCAACCGGCAACTCGCTTAGCTCTCTGATTCTATCTAAAGAGACAAACGACTTCTGAATCTGCATCACATTCTCCATAAGTTGAATGAGAGGCCAAATGATTCTATTAATATATTGGGAGAAAATTATCAGCGTACCGATTGATTTAGTTCCGGCAAATATTTGAGGAGCTATCAACACAATAATCAAAACTAAAAGAAAATACTCTATTAAGAAGAGGAAAAATCCTTGCACTGAATACTCTAAAAAAGAAGTTTTAGTTTCAATTGCCTTCTTTTCCAGAGAAGTCTTTTCCACAATTCTGACTGCTTCATCTTCTTTATGGAAAGTCTGAATTACATGCATTCCTTGCACATATTCATTGATTTTGGCAGTTACTTCGGAATATTTCTCGCGAACTTTTTGGAAAATCTTCTGCATGTAACGCATAAAAAAAGTGTAGGCTGTGGCAATAATAGTGATAGCGATTAATAGCCAAAATGAGACATCCGGACTCTTAATCGAGATAACAACTACCACACCAATGAAGAAAAGCAGGTTCCCGATTATCCTGATAGAGAGCTCAGAAAAGAGAAATCTCACCTTTTCACTATCATTCTCTACCTTAGTAATAAAGTCTCCGACAGGTCTGCTATCAAAGAAAGTTACTGATATTTTAAGCAGATGGGAGAAAACCTTCATCTTAATGTCTGTGATAACTTTAAGCCCTAATTTTGATAAAATTATAATCTGGGTATAGGAAGCAATTCCTGATAAGATAATTAAACCGATAAAGAAGAATGAGTACTTGTACATATCATTTAGATCTTGATTAGGCACACTATAATCTATGATGTGCGCCAAGATAAGAGGGTCTATCAGATGAGTTATTGAAACGAATAACATCAAGATTAGACCGAAGAGGAAAAGCTTCTTCTCCTTCCACAGGTACGGTTGTAAAAGTTTAAAATTCTTTTTGAAATTTAGTTTACGAGCCATTAATCGATAACTCCATTTTTTTCGTTTAGGGGTTGTGCCTACAGGTTGTGATTATACCACTTTGGATAACCTTTCTTCTTATAAAAATATCTATTTTGTTCTGCATAATCATGCTTTCTTAACAATCTATTAAACCATAAATATCTCTAATGTAAAGTTGTCAATATATAAATTACTTTTATTATACTCTTGGTATTAATAAAGTAATGATAAGTCTGTTTATCAGTATATGATTATTTAGCCTGCAAGGTTTTAATGATGCTTGAAGAGAACAAAGTGCTTTAATGCGGCTCTTTTGGCACTTGAGGGGGACTCTCTTGCGTAACACAATTAGTCTTCGAAAATGGAACGAAACAGCAAAGAGAGTGCCGTAGGGGTGAATCAATATTCGTTCTTTTTAGCCACTGAACACACTGAAAACACTGAAAGAAAAAAGAAGATTAAGACTAATACGCGATCTCTTAAAAGTACCCTACCCACCTTTGTATGCTGTAGAGACGCAACATTTTGCGTCTAATTCATCATCGGGGTGTGGTATTCTCTTAATTCCCCTCTTCCCTTTCGTAGAAAGGTGTATGGAGTGAGGAATCAATACGGACGAGGGCGTCCGCAATCCCAGTAAAGAGGTCAGCGACCAAACAAAAATAGGGTACCACAATGGATACCCTACGAATTTTCTTTAATTATTAATTATCCTGCCCTTCTCCCAATTTCCGAGGGAGTTAATGCGGGCAGGGGTACCCGCATTCCCAGTCAAAAAAGATATTTTAAACTACGAACGACACGGAAGCCAAGATTGTTGTAGCTATTAGACGGGTTGTAGTAGCTACGGTTAATGACCCGGCAACCAGTAGCACTGCTGCCCCAGCTACCACCACGATACACACGGTAAGATCCCGAAGTGGGACCTACTGGATCAGCCTGAGCTCCACTACTATAATTGTCATACCAATCATGACACCATTCCCAAACATTACCGGACATATCATAAAGACCTAAACTATTCGGGGCTTTGGTACCAACATTATGCGTCGTGCTTCCTGAGTTTGACTCATACCAAGCTACACTGTTAATATCATTAGAGCCTGAGTAAAGATAATCCGGATTATTAGTTGCACCTCTCGCTGCATATTCCCACTCTGCTTCTGTAGGTAAACGATAGCCATTGGCGCTAAAGTTAAAACTCCAATCTGAGGTGTTATAACACTGGGTTAAACCCTCTTGCGTACTTCGAGCGTTACAGTATTCAACTGCATTGTACCAGGAAACTCCTTCTACCGGTTTATCAGCCCCAGTGAAATAACTGGGGTTTGTTCCCATCACAGCTTGATATTCTGCTTGGGTAATTTCATATTTGCCTATATAAAAAAGAGAAAGTGTTACTTTATGAGTTGGTAGTGCATTAGAAGCACCCGAGCCGGTTGTTCTACCCATAGTGAAAGTTCCACCGGGTACATAAACGAAATTTTCGGAAACACCTGGAATATTAATTTCTGCAAAATCACTATACACTTCTTCATAAAATGCAGAAACTCGATAAGAATAATTTTGCCAAGCATCTACTTCTGCTTCAATAAACTCTTCGCTATTGGCAGCTAAAACAGCATAACTCTCAATCCACTCTTCACTATTTTTCTTTCTTGATATTCTATACCCTTCTTCTCCCACTGAATTATCTTCCCAAGTTAATTGACAAGAAGATGGAGATAACAGAGTTATTTGTAAGTTGCTAGGTTCAGGGAAATCCACGATAATCAGTGATTCGCTTGATGAAGAACTGTACTCATCAGCAAAAACAGTTACTCTGTATTTATAAGTTGAGTTAGGAAGAACTTTATCATCAATAAACTCATCGCTATTGGCTGTTAAAACAGCATAACTCTCAATCCACTCTTCATCATCTTTCTTTCTTGATATTCTATACCCTTCTTCTCCAACTGAATTATCTTCCCAAGATAATTGACAAGAAGATAGAGATAACTGAGTTATTTGCAAGTTTGTGGGTTTGGAAAACTCCATTAAAATAGATGATTCAATCGATGAAGAACTGTACTTATCAACAAAAGCAGTTACCCTGTATGTATAAGTTGAGTTAGGATGAGCTTTATCATCAATAAACTCTTCGCTATTGGCAGTTAAAACAGCATAACTCTCAACCCACTCTTCACTATTTTTCTTTCTTGATATTTTAAACCCGTCTTCTCCAACTGAATTATCTTCCCAAGTTAATTTACAAGATGAGACTGATAATTGAGTTATTTGTAAGTTGCTAGGTTCAAGGAAATCCAAAATAGCCAATGATTCGCTTGATGAAGAACTGTACTCATCAGCAAAAACAGTTACTCTGTATTTATAAGTTGAGTTAGGAAAAACTTTATCATCAATAAATTCATTGCTTCTTTTAGCTAAAACAGCAAAATCTTCGACCCACTCATCACTATCTTTTTTACGTGCTATCTTAAAGCCCTCTTCATCCAAAGAGTTAACTTTCCAACTAACTTTGCATTTATTTACAGCAATCTGCTTTATTTTGAGATCAGAGGGAGGAAGCAATCTATAACTTGGGTCGTAAGGACTAACAAAATCATCATTATCACATGCGGTAATGAGTAAAAAGGTAACTAAAACTATTAGATATATTGTTCTCTTAATCATTTCATCTCCTCCTAATTATTATAAATAGCAGTTCTAATCCAGCTATAGAGAGAGTAAATAGCTACTCCCGAAGCTGTGTAATAGGAATAATCTCTGATATCTCGCCACTGGCTTGTTTTATCTTTATAGTCTAAAGTCTCTGCATAGCTTATACTGTTTTTATACTCATCATAGTAAGCATTAGAAACAACATTAGAGGTAACAGCTCCGGCAAAGATTAAAGAGGCTATTCCGGTAGAGATCCAAGCTCGCTTTTTATGTTTATCAAACTTATGCTGCCGGGAACCGCTATAAGTTTCTAAGAGAATTGTTATTTCACGATGTTGGTTTTCTGTAACATTCAGCTTCTGTTGCTTAGTTAAAAACTGCGGATGGGTTATTTTCAAATCATAATCTCCATATAAGAGCGAAAGAATTGCAGGTGTTTTACTCTCTGTTAGTTTGTTATCCAGATAGAGATCTGCATTGTTTACTGCTTTATTATTATTGAATTTATCTACCGTTAAGATTGAAACACTGCCCAAGCGAGGTTGAGGTTCTAAGATTATATTTTCGTCTTGTCCGGATAACAAAACAATATCGGAAGTAGCATCTTGATGTTTATTTCTACGAGCAGTTATTTGGTAGTTTCCGGGAACCTTATTTAGTTCTGCATAATTCTGTCCTACTTTTACCTGATCAATATAGATATCTGACTCCGGTGCAGTAATCTTGATAGTGCCATAGTTCGGGGTTAGAGCAAAGTCTTTAGTAATGGTAGTATTAGGCAACACAAGCAATTCTTCAGTCAGAGAAACCCATAAATCTTTGTGAAGTTTTACCTGATAAGTACCTGCCATAAGCTTGGGGTTGTGATAAGGAAGGTTACCCATATTATCTCCATTTAAGGTTAATGATACACCTTTAGTGGAAGGGCAGTTAATAGTAACAGCAGAGAAGTTGGGGATTAATTCTTCATTAAAAGAGAGGTTGTCGCCATCTACAAGAGAAAACTCTTTACTGATAGTTTGGTAGGTAGCTAGTTGTAACTCTAAGGTATGGGCACCACTTTCTATTTTGACATTTTTAAGAGGAGTTTTGCCAAGTGTTACTCCATCTAATCTGGCTGTAGCTCCTGTAGGATTAGAAGTTAGATTAATAATGCCATATTTTGGGGTTAGCTTGTAAAGAGGAAGCTTAACAGTTTCACTTGTCTTTAAGGAGAAAGTAGAAGTTTGAGAATAATAAAGCTCTTTTTGAATAGCAATAGTGTATTCACCTGAATAATGACTACCTTGATAAGGAGTAAGCCCAACCTGCTGTCCATTAAGAACTACGGTTGCACCTTCAGGTTCTGATTCTACAACAATTAAGGCAGGAGGGGAAAACTTCTCTTTACTTGTTCCTTGCTTCAGTGAGACCACTACTTTCTGATCTTGTTTCGAAATATCCACAGTTTGAGTAACAGATTCATAACCCTCTTTGGCTAATTTGAAGTTATAAACTCCCGGGACAAGCTTGAATTGAGCAAAGTCGGAACGAGTTTTTAATGGGGCGTTATCATTATAGCTAATCAAAACTGCATCTGTATTTAGTTCAAAGGTAACTGTCTTAATATTAACATCTATGTTGGCATTGCCGGATTGCTTAGTGCCAATAGTCATAGTGTAAACACTTTTCCCTTTTTACAGAGGAGGGGAAATCATATTTATAATTAGCATATCCTTGTTTTGAGATAATAAAATGCTGAGCTCTATTCTTTAACACGACCCAATAAGCACCTTGTTTATCGCTCTGACTGATCTTACTTCCCATGTTTTGGAACAGAATATCTTCAATCCCACAATTAATAATCAGCAAGGCTCCCACATCTCCCCTATTATCCAATTTCAGATTATCTTCTAAGAGTGTTAAGCCCATGTGCAGTGGCAGTTCTTCCAGTTCAGAGACTATCTCAAACTGGTTCGCGACCAGTAAAGAAATCTGCATAACCAACAATATAAAAAGCAATTTACGCATTGTATCCTCTTTTCGCTTTATAACGACTTAATGTAACCGAGATTATTTTATGATTGGAAAGTGGTCAAGGGAAATGTTAATTAAAAATGAAAAAGGAAGAAGGAGGAAGACAAAGAAGAAGGCTTTCACACGAATTATCGCGAATTAAAACGAATTTACACAAATTAATTGTATGTTGAACCGTTGATTTGTTTAATTGTTTAATCGGTTGTGACATCATCATCTCTTGAATTCCCCAACGGGGATAAATTTAATACGGACGTGGGCGTCCGCAATCCCAGTGAAAGAGGTTGTAAACCAGAGAAAGGGTATCTTTTATGGAGTGGAAGCATCTTGCTTCCACCAGGCTGTATTCCAGCCTGACTCTTTTCCTTGCTATTTGCAAGGTTTCTCTCTATCTCCTTGATGGAGATAGATTTAATACGGACGTGGGCGTCCGCAATCCCAGTAAGAAAGACGTCATCCCGATGGGGATTTAAAACCACCCCGTCAGTGAAATACACTGCCACCCCTCCTTAGAGGGGAATTAAGACCTCACCCCGCCGGAAATACTGGCACCCCTCCCCATAACTTGCTGTTCAGCAAGGGATAGGGGACTTTTAAGAGATAACATATTAGTCTTATCTGCACTCTTCTTTCTTCTTTCTTTTCAGTGTTCTCTGTGTCTCTGTGGTTCCATCTTTTATTCAATTGCTCATTGCTTACCACACGGATGCACTCAGGGATGAGTGCGTTCCCAGTGAAAGAGGTTCCATCTTCTCTTAAAACTCTGTGAAACTCCTCTTAACCTCTGTGAAACTCTGTGTCAGGGATCTTCTCAATGGTAAAATGAAAGGGCGGAAAATCTTCCGCCCTTTATATTTTATTTCTCGCTAGCTTTCGTAGCGGGTTTCTTTTTAGCTGTTGTTGTTACCGTAGGCTTAGCTTTTGGTTTAGCCGGATCCTTAGGTTTCTTTTCTTGAAACTCTACTTTTTCATAAGTAGGTTCCTCTTTCTCACCCTTAATATAATCAATATCAACAATACACTTGTTGATCTCAGGCATATCGGGTAGTTTATACATAATATCCAGCATTCTTCTTTCCAAGATAGAACGCAGACTTCTGGCACCTGTCTTTTGCAGCATAGCAATAGTAGCAACTTCATGCAGAGCTTCTTTAGTATATTCTAATTCAACTCCATCTAACTTTAACATTTTCTGGAACTGCTTAACAATAGAGTTTTTAGGCTCTGTTAAGATTCTTACTAAAGCTTCATTATCAAGTTCTACTAAAGTACAAACCACAGGTAATCTTCCGATTAGCTCCGGGATTAGTCCATACTTAACTAAATCATCAGGTACTAATTTGCTGAGCAGGTTATCATCGCTTAATCTTTCAACTAAGTCAGATTCAAAACCCACACTCTTCTTCACCACACGATTTGAGACAATCTTCTCGAGGTTAATAAAAGCACCACCACAGATGAAGAGAATCTTGCGTGTATCTATTTGGATAAAGTCTTGATGAGGATGTTTTCTCCCACCTTTAGGCGGAACATTAACAATAGAGCCTTCTAAGATTTTTAGAAGAGCCTGCTGCACACCTTCACCGGAGACATCACGCGTGATAGAAGTTGATTCGCTTTTTCTGCCAATCTTATCTATTTCATCAATATAGATGATTCCACGTTCAGCCTTCTTGACATCAAAATCTGCATTTTGTAAGAGTTTGGTCAGAATATTCTCAACATCTTCTCCTACATAACCGGCTTCTGTTAAAGTGGTAGCATCTGCAATAGCGAAAGGTACTTTTAGCATTCTTGCCAAGGTCTCTGCCATCAAGGTTTTACCGGTACCGGTAGGTCCTATCATGAGGACATTAGATTTATCAAGTTCGATATCAGTATCTACTTCATCAGCTCTAAATATTCTCTTATAGTGATTATAGACAGCCACGGAAAGAAGCTCTTTCGCAGAATCTTGACCAATCACATAAGTATCAAGGAAGCCTTTAATCTCACTGGGAATCGGTAAAGTGCTGATTTGTTCTTTAGTAGCAGCTCCACCTTTCACAGTAGTTTCTTCATCAAATAGGTCTATGCAAAGATTAGCGCAATGATGACAAATATTGGCATTTAAACCATGAATTACCATTCCTGCTTCATCTTCACCACGACCACAGAAAGAACAAGTCTGATCTTTAGAGTTGTATTTTGCCATACCTTAACCTCTATTTTCAATTACTTGATCAATCAAGCCGTAAGCTTCCGCTTCTTGGGCTGTCATAAAGAAGTTTCTGTCTGTATCTTTCTCTATCTTTTTTAAAGTTTGACCTGTATGTTTTTGGAGAATTTTACTTAATCTTTCTTTAAGGAAAACAATCTCTTTAGCTGCTATTTCGATATCAGAAGCTTGTCCTTGAGCACCACCAAGTGGTTGATGAATCATGATTCTACTATTAGGTAGAGAATATCTTTTACCTTTAGTTCCGGCAGCTAAGAGCAAGGCTCCCATGCTAGCGGCTTGTCCTATACAGGTAGTTGACACATCAGGTTTGATAAACTGAATAGTGTCGTAAATCGCCATACCTGCAGTAACTATGCCACCCGGACTGTTAATATAAATATTGATATCCTTTTTTGGATCTTCAGCTTCTAAATGCAGTAATTGAGCAACCACGAGATTAGCAACATGATCATCGATAGGACCACCAATAAAGATAATCCGATCTTTTAATAATCTTGAATAAATATCATAGGCACGCTCACTGCGTCCTACCTGCTCCACTACCATTGGTACATAAGCCATGAATACTCCCTTAGGGCTATAAAGTATTATTCTTCTATTTTTCAGCTTCTACAGCTGCTTTCTCTTTCTCTTTCTCTTCTTCTATTGCTTTAAGTTTAGCTTTTTGTGCTTCAGCATAAACTTCAGGATCTACTACTTTAATCTTCTTAGCAATCTCTGTAAAGATCTGTTCGAACAAGGCTTCGTTCTTGATTCCGTCATTATCGAACTCTTCTTTATGCTCTTCTTTAAACTCTTCCACAGTCATATCTTCGAATTCAGCAAATTTAGCTACAAGTGCTTCAACCTGCTCTTCGGAAACTTCTGTGGGGAACTGTTTTTTCAAAGCTTCATAAGCATAAACTTCTTTTATCTGAGGGGTAACGAACTGAGATATGATTTGAATCATTTGCTCATCCGGTTCTTGACCCTGAGAATACATTTTAGCTTGTCTGTAGGCTTCATTAGCCACAATTATATTAGGAACCTGAAAGTCATTTTCTCTAATTAAAGCGTCAATGATCTGTTTATTAAATTTCTGAAGATTATTTCGCTCATTCTTCTTAGCTAACTCTTTGCCTATAGATTCGCGCATGGCTGCAAGATTCTCATAATCTAAAGATTTAGCATAAGCATCATCTATCTCAGGTTCTTGTAATCTTTGAATTGAATTAACCATAGCTTCAACAGCAAACATCTCTTCTTCAATTTCTACAGTGTGTAATCTGTAATTTCTGATTTGAGTAGAGAATTTCTCGCCAATCTTCTTGCCAATAGCATCTTTAAGAATTGGCTCTTCATCTGCTTCATTTTCAGAAAGAGGAATAGTAGCAACTTCAGTTTTAGTTTCATCTTCAAAGGTGAAAGTGAATTCAAACTCTACACTATCATTTACTTGAATCTCGTCAGCTACTTCTATCATTTGTGAATTCTTGCTCTTCATCTCGGCAAAGTAATCATTAACAGCTTCTTCTAAAGAGATCTCTTTAAAAGGAACTTCAACGCCTTCGATGTTATCAAATACAATCTCAGGATTTACTTCAAATTTAAAAACAGCAACTAAATCTTCACCTTTTTCCCATTCAATAGACATCGGGTAAAATTCACTGATAGACTTTATGTCGTGCTCTGTTACAGCTTCTTCAAGATATTTATCTATACCATCACGGTATAACTCGTCTTTCACATAGTCGGCGTAGTTCTTCTCTACTGCAGACATAGGAGCTTTTCCTTTACGGAATCCGGGAATTGGAGGAGCCATCTTACTGACTTTCTTAAGTGCTTTCTGATATTCTTTAGCTACTTTTTCTGCTTCTACTGTAAGGGTGAGCTCTCTAACTACTTGACTGATTTCTTTTACTTCAACCTTCACAATTAACTCCTTTATTTATATATAATTATTATTCTTTAAAATTGGTTTGGTTAGGGGGTCTTAAAAACAAAAATGGTGCGAAAGAGGGGACTTGAACCCCTACTGGTTTAACCCAACTGGATTCTAAGTCCAGCGCGTCTGCCATTCCGCCACTTTCGCACGTTTGGACAATTTAGAATTATCCTTTTGTCTGTCAAGATTATTTTTATTATTTTTCATCTATTTATAATTTTCAGGGAACATTAAGCGTTCTACAACTTCAATAACTATATGCAAAATAGTCATATGAATC